>Ga0326726_10000323_pt1 | contig 45671 bp, 40 predicted proteins | sample MHFenrmetagenome_2_FD_207603 | JGI IMG/M metagenome (GOLD analysis project Ga0326726, IMG submission 207603) | Lab enriched peat soil microbial communities from Michigan Hollow, Ithaca, NY, United States - MHF15MN | ecosystem: Environmental > Terrestrial > Soil > Wetlands > Peat | place: USA... | reverse complement strand
CCCGACGTTACGCGCCAGTGGAGTGGACATTGATCTGCGCCGCGACGCGCCCTATTCAGGGTACGAAAAGTTCAAGTTCAAAGTTCCGGTATCGAACGATGGCGACGTGTTCGCGCGTTACATGTGCCGCGTGCAGGAGATGCGCGAGTCCACGGAAATCATCCAGCAGTGCCTGGCAGGCGTACCGGAAGGGCCGATCAAGGCAGATGCGCCCAAGGTCGTGCTCCCCGACCGCGAGAAGATGAAGACGCAGATGGAAGCCCTCATCTATCACTTTAAGATCATCACCGAGGGCTTCACCGTCCCGGCGGGCGAGGTTTATGTGCCCACGGAATCGCCGCGCGGCGAACTGGGCTTTTATATTGTCAGCGACGGCACGCCCAAGCCGTACCGCGTGCACGTGCGCGCGCCCTCGCTGGCGAATCTGCAAACGCTGGCCAAGTTGTGCGAAGGAGGGCTGATCGCCGACGTGGTCGCGGCGATCGGAAGCATTGACATCGTACTCGGAGACGTGGACCGCTGAAACTATGGTGATTTCGGAACAACTCGACGGCTTCTTCACCGAGAAGATGAAGGAGTACCCGACGCAGCGGTCTTTTCTCGTTCCCATGCTTCTCTATACCCAGGACGAGGTAGGCTTCCTTTCCGACGAGGCAATTGCCTACGTGGCGCAAAAAGTTGACCTGAGCGAGCTCGAGATTCGCAACGTGATCAGTTACTACTCGATGCTCACCACCAAGCCGCGCGGCAAATACAACGTACAGGTGTGCCGCAATATCTGCTGCATGCTGCGCGGATCGGACGAGATCAGCGCCCAGGTGAAACGGCGCCTCGGCATCCCGCACAAAGGCACCACGGCGGACGGAATGTTTTCCTTTGAAGAGGTTGAGTGCATCGGCGCCTGCAGTTGGGCGCCGGCGATGCAGGTGAACTACGATTTTCACGAGAACCTGACGCCGGAGCGGGTGGACGGAATTCTGGATCAGTACCGAAGCAAGTCGAATTTGTAATTTGCAATTTGTAATTTGCAATTTCACATGGCGACACCGGCACCGATTACCAGCCCGGAACAGTTGCGCGATCGAACGAAAGCGTTCGCAAACCGAATCATCCGACTTTTCCGAGCACTGCCGAAGAATCCCGAAGCGCAGGTGATCGGCAGGCAGTTGCTACGAGCCGGTACATCGGTCGGTGCGAATTATCGAGCGGCGTGCCGAGGGTGATCGCGCCCAGACTTCATTTCCAAGCTCGGAATCGTTGTAGAGGAGGCTGATGAGACGATCTACTGGCTGGAACTGCTGGGGGAGAATACCATCATGCCTCAGCGCAAGCTGGCAGATCTCTTGAAAGAGGCGCACGAGCTAACCGCGATATTCACGGCGGCACTCGATACATCCCGGTCGAACGAGTAAATTACAAATTACCAATTACAAAATTACAAATGGCTGATTTGGTTTCCCATCCCGACGAAGTCCGCGTCATCTCCCGGCGCTTCGGCCAGGGTGCGTTCGATCTCGACCGCTATCTCGCTCTCGACGGCTACAAGGCGGTGCAGAAAGCGCTGTCGCTGGGGGCGGACGGCATCATCAACGAGGTAAAAGCGTCGAACCTGCGCGGGCGTGGCGGCGCCGGATTTCCCACCGGCATGAAATGGTCGTTCGTGCCCAAGGAGTCGCCGAAGCAGAAATACGTGCTGTGCAATGGCGATGAGAGCGAGCCCGGCACGTGCAAAGACCGTTTGATCCTGGAACACGATCCGCACGCGGTGATCGAGGGCGTGGTCATCGCCGGCCTCTCGATTCGAGCCAAGATCGGCTTCATCTACATCCGCGGCGAGTATCGCTACCTGGTCGACATCATGCGCAAGGCGCTGACCGATGCCTACGCGCGCGGCTTCCTCGGCAAGAACATTTTCGGCAGCGGCGTGGATTTCGACGTCTACTGGCACACCGGCGCCGGCGCTTACGAGGTCGGAGAGGAATCGGCGCTGATGGAATCGCTGGAAGGCAAGCGCGGCGTGCCGCGGATCCGCCCGCCCTTCCCTGCCGTCGTGGGCCTGTGGGGCGGGCCGACCATCATCAACAACGTCGAGACCCTGGCCAGCGTGCCGCACATCATTCTCGACGGCGGACAGCGCTTCGCCGAACTCGGCACACCGAAAAACGGCGGCACGCGCCTGTTCTGCCTCAGTGGTCACGTCAACAAGCCGGGAGTGTACGAGTTGCCGCTGGGCTACAACCTGCGCAAGATGATCGACGACGTTGGCGGCGGCGTGTGGAAGGGCCGCAAGCTGAAAGCGGTGACGCCCGGCGGTTCGTCGGTGCCGGTGCTCAAGGCGGAAGAGTGCGACATCGCCATGGACTTCGACGCCTGCATGAAGGCTGGAACCTTTCTCGGCTCCGGCGGCGTAGTGGTGCTCGACGACCATGCCTGCATGGTGAAGTACGCGCAGCGCATCATGATGTTCTATCAGCACGAGAGCTGCGGCTGGTGCATTCCCTGCCGCGAAGGCACCGACTGGCTGAAGAAAACTTTGAACCGCTTCCACGCCGGTGGTGGCGTCCGCAAGGACATCGACAACATTCAGTACCTGGCGGAAAACATGCTCGGCCGCACCTTCTGCCCGCTGGGCGACGCGGCGGCCATGCCGACGATTTCCATCGTCAAGAAGTATCGCGAAGAATTTGAGGCGCACTTGGAAGGAAGGCCGTGCCCGTTTGAGAAGAGCGCGGTCGAGCAGTTGCCGGTGCTGGCGTAAGGATTGGGTGATTTGCTGATTTGGCGATTCGCCGACTGATCGCCTCCAATCGGCAAATCGACAGATGGGTTTCCATGGCTGACGTAAACATCACGGTTGACGGCAAAAAGATGACGGCGCCCGCGGGCACGCTGCTGATCGAGGCCTGCAAGTCCGCGGGCATCGAGATCCCATCATTCTGCTATTACCCCGGGCTCTCGTTGCAGGGCGCGTGCCGTATGTGCCTGGTGCACATCGAGAAAATGCCCAAGCTGCAGACCGCGTGTACCACGGTGATCAGCGAGGGCATGACGGCCAGCAGCGACAACGATGAAGTGCGCCAGGCGCGCAAGGCAATGCTGGAACTGCTGCTCGGCAATCACCCGCTGGATTGCCCGGTGTGCGACGCCGGCGGCGAGTGCGAACTCCAGGACATGACGTTTACTTACGGCGCCGCTGAGTCCAAGCTGATCGACATCAAGAATCATCGCGACGAGCAGCAGTGGTCGCCAGTGGTGTACTTCGACCGGCCGCGCTGCATCATGTGCTATCGCTGCGTGCGGGTTTGCGGCGAAGCCATGGACGTGGGGGCGCTCGGCATTCAGAACCGCGGTGCCGCGCAGGTGATCGCGCCCAATAAGCAGGATTACCTGTGGTGCGAAGAGTGCGGCATGTGCATTGACATCTGCCCGGTGGGCGCGCTCACCAGCGGCGCTTACCGCTACAAGACGCGGCCCTGGGAGATGCACCACGTCGGCACCGTCTGCACCCATTGCGGCGACGGCTGCAAGACCACGCTCGGTGTGCGGAGATCGCCGCATGGCATGGAGATCGTGCGCGGCGATAACCGCGACAAGAGCGGCATCAATGGCGACTTCCTCTGCATCAAGGGGCGTTACGCCTTCGATTTCGCCGACGACCCGCGCCGCCTGAAGCAGCCCATGATCCGCCGCGATGGCAAGCTCCAGTCCGCCACTTGGGAAGAGGCGTTGGAGCTGATTGGCGACCGCTTCAAACAGATCAAGGTATCGCACGGCGGACCGGCGTTCGGCGTGATCGGCTCCAATCGCACCACGAACGAAGAGAATTACCTGCTGCAGAAATTCGCGCGCACCGTGCTGGGCACCAACAACATTGACCACCACCGCACCGCCGACTTCCCCGGCTTCTTCTCCGCGCTGGCAGGAGAGGATCGCACCGCCAGTATGCGCGACGTGCTTTTCGCGCCGGCGATCCTGCTGATCGGCAACAATCCTACCGACCAGCATCCGCTGCTCGCTTGGCAGATTCGCAACAACGTCCGACTGCACCGCGCGCGGCTATACCTGGTGAATGCGCGCGCCATCAAGCTCCGACGGCAGGCGGCGATCTTCGCGCAGATTTCGGAGGACAGTGGCGAGAGCGAGTTCGTGCACTTCCTCGCCGGAAGCGATGCCGCGATCTTGGGATTGCCGGCGGGCGAAACCACGGCGGAGATGCTGTCGCAAATGCGCGAGAAGCTTCACGCCGAGCCGCAACTGGTGGTGATCTTCGGCTCGGAGCTGCGCGCCGGCGGCATCGCCGAACTGGTGCGCGCGCTGCCCAACGCCAGGTTCGTCTGCCTCGGCGATTACGCCAACTCGCGTGGCGCGGCCGACATGGGACTTTACCCCGACCTGCTGCCCGGATATGTGCCGGTCGGAAGCGTCGCCGGGAATTTCCAGCAAGAGTGGCACGCCTCCGCGCCGAAAGTACCGGGACTCGACTTGCGCAACATGTTCGATGCGGCGAAGGACGGTCGCATACAGGCCATGTACATCGTCGGCTCGAACCCGATCGCGCGCTACGCACTGGATCCGTTCGTTCTCTCCAAGCCCTTCGTCGTGGTGCAGGATATGTTCCTGACCGATACCGCTATCGCCGCCGACGTGGTCCTGCCCGCGGCTTGCGCCTACGAAAAGTCCGGCACTTTCACCAATACCTGCGGCGATCTACAGATGCTGAAGAAGGCGGGTGACGTGGAGGGCACCAGGGCGGATTTCGAGATCATCGTCCGCATCGCCGGCAAGATGGGGTATGACGTCCGAGGCCTGGTTCCGTTCGGGCGCCCATTGCGCACCGACACGGGGCAGTCGCGCGGCGCGCAATCCGGCGAAGCGGATCGTCACGTTGTCTGGTTGGAGCGTCACGGGCTGGAGCCGAAGCTGAGCCCGTTTGACCCGCTGGCGATGCTGGACGAAATCCAGCGGCTGGTGCCGGGCTACGACGTATCGCGCCTGAACCTCGCCGCGGGCAACGATGAGCACACCCGCGTCGCGGCGGCGGCAAACATTACCAGCCATGCTGAACTGGTACTGCCGTCGGAAGATACGCTGTTCACCTCGGGCACGCTGGGGCGGTATTCGAATACCTTGAACTCGGTGATCGAAAACGAGCGCCCAGAGCCGGCGGAACCGGCGGATAAGCAAGTGGCGGTCTAGGTTTTCGGTTAACGGTTATCGGTTAACGGTTTTCGTTCCTGAGCTTTCGCTTTGGGGAAGGGCACGGCTTCAGCCGTGCCGAACGAGTTCTCCAGATTTTTTGTTCCGAGCGGCTTGAGCCGCGAGGAATCTGCTGTTGCCGAAATGAGAGCATGCCCACTGGCAATCTTAGCCTCGGGTGGTTTGTTGTCGTCTCCGTGATCAAAGTTTTGATCGCGGTGCCGATCCTTCTGGGCATTGTCGCTTACACCGTCTGGCTGGAACGCAAGCTCGTCGGTCACATTCAGAACCGCTGGGGACCCTCGCGCGTGGGCCCATTCGGGCTCCTGCAGCCCATCGCCGACGGGTTAAAGTTTATCTTTAAGGAAGATCTCACACCGCCTTATGTTAATAAGCCCTTATACTTGTTGGCGCCGATCCTGTCGCTGACTCTGGCGCTGACCTCGATCGCCGTCATCCCGGTCGGCGGCTGGATTACCATCCGGGGCGCGCGCATCCCGCTCCAGATCACAGACGTCAACGTTTCGCTGCTGATCATCCTCGGCATCACCTCCATGGGCGTATACGGCATCGCGTTGGCGGGATGGTCCTCGAACAGCAAGTATTCCCTGCTGGGCTCGCTCCGAGCCAGCGCACAGATGGTCAGCTACGAAGTCGCACTCGGGCTTTCGCTGATCGGCGTGCTGATTCTTTCCGGCACCTTCAGCCTGCGCGGCATCGTGGAGCGCCAGCTTGGCGGCATCTGGCACTGGAACATTTTTGGTGGCGGATTCCAGTTCGTGGCGTTCTTCATTTACCTGTGCGCGGCCTTCGCCGAAACCAACCGCGTCCCGTTCGATCTGCCGGAAGCGGAAACCGAGCTGGTCGCGGGCTATCACACCGAGTACAGCTCGATGAAGTTTGCCATGTTCTTCATGGCCGAGTACGCCAACATGGTGACCGTCGCTTGCCTGGCGTCAATCCTCTTCCTCGGCGGATGGCAGGGGCCGGTGTTCGGTCCGCCAGTGTTGCAGGCGCTGCTGCCGGTGTTCTGGTTTTTCCTGCGGGTTCTGTTCTTTCTTTTTCTTTATATCTGGATTCGCGGCACGCTGCCGCGCTTCCGTTATGACCAACTGATGGCTTTCAGTTGGAGATTCCTGCTGCCGCTGGCAATCGCCAACGTCATCATCACCAGCCTGGTGGTGGCCTTGCGATCTTAACCGCAGCCCAGCGGTTTTGGTTTTGTTCGGTGTTCAGGTACTCAGGTACTTAGATACTCGGTACTAAGACATGCTTCATCTCACTCTATTTTCGCTGTTCGGCCTGATCTGCGTTGCCGGCGCCATCAACCTGCTGGCGCAGCGGCATCCGATCAACAGCGCGCTGTCGCTGATCGTTGTCATGGGCTCACTCGCCGCGGAATACATGCTGCTGGGCGCCGAGTTTGTGGCTGTCGTCCAGGTGATCATTTACGCCGGCGCCATCATGGTGCTGTTCGTCTTCGTCATCATGCTGCTGAACGCGGGCGAAGAGGAGCGCAGCCCCGGCAGTCGTATCGCGTTGCTCCTCGGCGTACCCGGTCTGCTGGTGCTGATGGGAACAGTTGCGTGGGTGCTGATCCGTCAGAACCTTGGCCTGGTTTCCGCCGGCGCCCTGCCGGGAACACCGCCGGCGATTGGCCGCCTCCTCTTCCGCGATTTCCTGCTGCCGTTTGAAATTACCTCGGTGCTGATCCTGATCGCCATCATGGGCGCCGTGGTGCTGGCGCGGAAGGAGCACTGATGGTCCCGCTGTTCTACTACCTTGTGCTGAGCGCGATCCTGTTCGGATGCGGCATCGCCGGCTTCCTGATGAAGCGCAACATCATCACCATTTTCATGTGCATCGAGTTGATGCTGAACGGCGTGAACCTGGCATTCGTTGCCTTCGCAGCGCACTGGCAGCAGCTCAGCGGTCAGGTGTTCGTCTTTTTCGTCATGGTGGTCGCGGCGGCGGAAGCTGCCGTCGGCCTGGCTATCATCATTTCCGTTTTCCGCACGCGCGAAACCCTCAACGTTGACCGCGTGAACTTGTTGAAGCTGTAACTGGGTTGACGCTTTTGCGAGCGAGTTGCTCGCGACTCGGGACTCGCGACTCAGGACTGAAATGAACCTTTGGCTCATTCCGCTGCTGCCCATGGCCGGCGCCGTCGTCAACGGCCTGCTCGGGCGGCGTTTTTCGAAGAATGTCGTAACCGCCATCGGGCTGGCATTCCCCGGCGCTGCGATGCTGTGGGCTTGGAAAGTCGCACTCCAGTTTGCGTCACTTCCCGCAACCGCGATTCCGCATGTCGAGAACCACGGCGCCTGGCTGCGCGCCGGCGATTTCGCCGCCAATTACGGTCTCTACCTTGATCAACTTTCGCTGCTTATGGCCCTCATCGTCACCGGCGTTGGCTTCCTCATTCACGTGTACTCCGTCGGCTACATGGCGCACGAAGGCGGCTATTACCGCTTCTTCTCGTACATGAACCTGTTCATGTTTTTCATGCTCACGCTGGTGCTGGCGAACAATTACCTGCTGATGTTCGTCGGATGGGAAGGCGTGGGCCTGGCGTCGTACCTGCTGATCGGGTTCTTCTTTCTGCGCGACTCGGCCGCCGCCGCGGGCAAGAAAGCCTTCATCGTTAACCGCATCGGCGACTTCGGATTCCTGATCGCGCTCTTCCTGCTGATCAAGAATTTCGGCACGCTCGATTTTGCCGCGGTTTTCGAAAAAGCCTCGGCACTCCCGCAGGAAGCCACCACCGGACTGCTGACCATCATCGGACTCTTGCTGCTGGTGGGCGCCTGCGGCAAGAGCGCGCAACTGCCTCTTTATGTCTGGCTGCCGGACGCCATGGAAGGCCCTACGCCGGTCTCCGCGCTCATCCACGCCGCCACCATGGTCACCGCCGGCGTGTACATGATCGCGCGCTCGCACGCCATTTTCGACCGCGCGCCCATCGCGCTGACCGTGGTCGCCATCATCGGCTGCGCCACCGCGCTCTATGCCGCCACCATCGGCACCGTGCAGCACGACATCAAGCGCGTGCTCGCCTACTCCACCATTTCGCAGCTTGGCTACATGGTGCTGGCCTGCGGCGTCGCGGCGTATTCGGCCGGCATGTTTCACCTGATGACGCACGCCTTCTTCAAGGCGCTGCTCTTCCTCGCCGCCGGTTCCGTCATCCACGCTCTTGGCGGCGAGCAGGACATGCGCAAGATGGGCGGGCTGCGCCAGCATATTCCCGGCACCTTCTGGACCATGACGGTTGCGACTTTCGCCATCGCGGGAATTTTTCCGCTGTCAGGATTCTTCTCCAAGGACGAGATCCTCTACCGTTCGTGGGCGAGCCCGTTCGGTTCCTGGGGATTCTGGGCGGTCGGCGTATTTTCGGCGTTCCTGACCGCGTTTTACATGTTCCGGCTCTGGTTCCTGACGTTCTTCGGTGAATTCCGCGGTGAGCCCGCTGTTCACCATGAACCGGAGCGCGCCGGCCAGGAGCATCACGCGCAGTCGCACCGCATCCACGAGAGCCCGCGAGTCATGCTGATCCCGCTGGTCATTCTGGCCGTGCTTTCGTTTGCCGGCGGCTGGATCGGATGGCCGCAGGCTCTCGGCGGCAGCCATCATTTCGAGCACTTCCTTGCCCCGGTGTTCGAGGAGCACGTCACCTCGCACGAAGTCCCCGCAGCACTCCCTGCCGAAAGCCACGCGCCTTCGGAGATTGCCCTCACCCTTGCCGCCACCGGGGCGGCGTTGCTCGGCATCGCGCTCGGATGGCTTCTCTACTACAAACGTCGCGACCTGCCGGCGAAACTGCGCGAGCGCTTCCAGGGCGCATACACAACGCTGGAAAACAAGTACTACGTGGATGAAATCTACGCCTGGCTTTTCGTCAAGCCAATCGTCGAGGGATCGCGAAATATCCTGTGGCGCGTGGTTGACGCCGGCGCGATCGACGGCACCATCAACGAAACCGCCGAGGCCGCGCGCGATGTCTCCAACGTCGTGCGCCGCATGCAGTCAGGAAACATTCGCTCCTACGCAGGTTGGGTCGCGCTGGGCGGCGCCGCCGTGGTCGCCTACATGGTCTGGTTAGGTGTGAGATGAGGCGAAAGTTTAAAGACGGCTGGTCAGAGACGAACTGTGTGCCAAGATCAGAGGGCCTCGTGAATCGTCTGCGCTCTAATAAAAGGGAATTGCCGAAAATCAGCGGTATTGTCAGTGATGATGATGCCGACACCTGCATCGACCATTGTCATCGCCAGGTACAAGTCGTACCAGCGTGGGCCGGTGAGTCTCAGGCTTGCTCCGTGCCGAAGGGCCCGAATTACGGTACCTCTCCTTGGATAGATCTTAGCCAGTCGCCGGGAGCGATAAAGTATCTCGGTAATTCGCAGTACCTCAGAGCCAGGCAGAGGATCAGTCACAAACCGAGGACGCGTCGCTACTGCACTGAACTCGACCAGATTTTGTGGCGAGATACAGTACGCTCCGCGTTTTCGCAAAGCGCGATCGACCAGCATTGCAGCTTCACTATGCAGCGCAGAGTCCACGAAAGCCGCATGAACCAACACGTTGCTGTCGAGCAGGGCTACAGGCATGCCATTGAACTAGTCGTAAATCTCATCACGGCTGAGCCGGCCAATTACCTTGCCCCTTACAGCCCCCAACGGGTCAGGCGCAATACTCGCCTTACGGTGCTTCCACGGCTGCACCTTGGCTGGCAGCTTCTGCATCCGTTGGTACTTGTCGTAGCCAAAAATGCGTTTCGGCCTGCCGGACTTGTCGAAAACGACGACCACGGGATCGCCCTTTGCGCCACGCTTCATGATTCTCCGACTCACGGCCCGCGGCATGCTGTGGGCTCCTGTTTGCGACATGATCTCTCCTTTTCAAGATACTACTATGCCGCTAAAACAATACTACCTTATCGTGATATGAAATTGACCAATGTTTTTGGTCAACAAACCTCCTCGCCGGGTCACCTGGGATGAGCACGTTCAACGCCTATATCCTGACGATCGTCACCTTCGTTCCGCTGGTCGGCGCCCTGCTGCTGATCGTCTTCCCGCGTCGTGAACGCGATGTTCGCAGTTTCGCTTTCGTCATAACCCTGGTGACCTTTGTCGCATCGCTGCATCTGCCGGTGCATTTTGCGCGTCATCAAGCCGGTTTCCAGTTCGAGCAGGATGTGCAGTGGATCACCACCCCGAACATCCACTACCACCTCGCGATTGACGGCATCTCCCTCTGGTTGGTTCTGCTGACCACCTTCCTCACGCCGCTCTGCGTCCTGATTTCGTGGAAGTCGGTCCACGACCGGGTGAAGGAATTCTTCATCCTCATGCTGCTGCTGGAGACGGCGCTCATTGGCGTGTTCGTCTCGCTCGACCTCTTCCTCTTCTACTTTTTCTGGGAAGCCAGCCTGATTCCCATGGCGCTGCTGATCGGCGTTTACGGCCACGAACGCCGCGTATACGCTGCCGTCAAGTTCTTCCTGTTCACCATGATCGCCTCCGTTTTCATGCTGGCGGCAATTCTGTGGCTCTACGCGCACGTCGGCTCCTTCCAGTTTGCCGACATCCAGCAGTGGCTGCGTGGCCATGGAACTGAATTCCAGGCAGCAGCGCCTTGGCTGTTCCTCGGCTTCTTCGTCGCCTTCGCCGTGAAGGTGCCGCTATTTCCGCTGCACACTTGGCTTCCCGACGCGCACGTCGAGGCCCCAACCGCCGGGTCCGTGCTGCTCGCGGGCGTGCTGTTGAAGATGGGCACCTACGGCCTGCTGCGCTTCAACGTCGGGCTGTTCCCCGAGGAGGCGCGGCAGAACGCGCCCTGGATTGCGGTGCTGGCTATCATCGGCATCGTCTACGGCGCGCTGGTTGCGATGGTCCAGCCGAACTTGAAGAAGCTCGTGGCCTATTCCTCCGTCAGCCATCTTGGCTTCGTTGTCCTCGGCATTTTCAGCTTCACCCAGGCGGGACAGGTCGGCGCCGTCTTCGTGATGCTGGCCCACGGCGTGTCCACGGGCGCGCTGTTCATGCTGGTCGGCATCATCTACGAGCGGCGGCACACCTTCGAGATTGACCAATTCGGCGGCCTGGCCACTCCCATGCCGGTGTACGCAACCCTGTTTCTCATCATTACGCTGTCCTCCATCGGGCTTCCCCTGCTCAATGGGTTCGTCGGCGAATTCCTCGTCCTCAGCGGCGCATTCCAGGCGCACGGAATCTGGGGAGTTCTGGCGGCCACGGGCGTCATCTGGAGCGCCTGCTACATGCTGTGGATGTACCAGCGCGTCTTCTTCGGCAAAGTAAAGACGGACATCAACCGCTCGCTCCCCGACCTCAGCATGCGCGAGCGTGTTGCTCTTTGGCCGCTGGCCATCGCGGCGCTGATCATGGGCGTCGCGCCACTGCTCTGGATCAACGCCGTCGATCCCGCGATTCGCAATGTGCTCGGCACGGCGGCACAATTCACCAGCCAAGTGGTGGGACGATGAGCGCCGCCGACTACATCCGCATCCTGCCCGAGCTGGTGCTCACCGTCTTCGGCATGGCGGTCATGCTGATTGACCCGCTCCTGCCCGAGCACAACGACCGCCGCAGCCTGGGCGCGCTCGCGTTCGTCGGTTCCCTGCTCGCCATCGCCGCGACCCTCTTCCAGAGCGGCTATCCGGGCCCAGCGTGGTTCGGAATGGTGCAGGTGGACAGCTTCAGTATCTTCTTCCACTTGATCGTCGGCTTCGTCGCCTCCACTGTGATTCTCGCGTCGTTCGAATATCTGGCGGTGCAGCGCATCCGTCTTGGCGAGTATTACGGTCTCATCCTGCTCGGCGCCGTCGGCATGATGCTGATGTCGTCGGCAGTCGAACTGGTCTTGATCTTTATCGCGCTGGAAATTTCCTCCATTTCTACTTACATTCTCGCCGGGTTCCGGCGCAAAGCCGCCACCAGCGCCGAGTCGTCGCTCAAATACTTCCTGCTGGGATCGTTCGCCACCGCGTTTTTCCTTTACGGTGTCGCGCTGATGTTCGGCGCCACCGGCTCCACCAGCGTTTACCCGATTGCCGCTTCGTTGCGCAGCGGAGCGCCCGCGCTCGCCTACGCCGGCATGGCGCTGATGTTCATCGGGCTGGGCTTCAAGATCGCCTGCGCGCCGTTCCATGTCTGGACTCCCGACGTTTACGAGGGCGCTCCCGCGCCCGTGGTGGCGCTCATGTCAACCGCACCCAAAGCCGCAGCGTTTGCCGTGCTGCTGCGCGTGCTGTTCGCCGCCGCGGCGCCCGGCTGGTTCTGGATCGTGTGGTGCTCGGCGGTGCTCTCCATGACTCTCGGCAACATCGGCGCGCTGGTGCAGAACAACGTCAAGCGCATGCTGGCCTACTCCTCCATCGCGCACGCCGGATACCTGCTGTGCGCCTTTGCCGCCGCCCGCGAGATCGGCATCTCCGCCGCCATCTTCTACGCCGCGGCCTACGCCGTCATGAACGCCGGCGCGTTCATGGTGATCAGCCACTTCGCCAGCCACAACGAACGCTACGTCACCATCGATGACTACTCCGGGTTGGGCCGCCGCGCGCCCGGCCTGGCCGCGGTGCTCACCGTGTTCATGCTGTCGCTGATCGGAATCCCGATCACCGGCGGATTTTTCGCCAAGTTTTACGTGTTCAGCGCCGCGCTGCAGTCGGATCTGGTCGGCCTGGCCCTCATCGGCGTGATCAACAGCGCGATAGCCGCCTACTACTATCTGCGGGTGATCGTGGTCATGTACATGCGCGAGCCGAAGGACGATACGCCGATGATTCCCATGCCCGCGGCTCTCGCCGTCTCGCTCGCCGCCGCCGCTCTGGTGACCATCTACCTCGGCGTGCTGCCCGGCCGCGTGCTTAACTACGCTCTCCAGAGCGCGCGCGACCTGGTGCGCTAGACCTCACTCGATCGCCACCGCGATGTCGCGTCGCGCAAAAACCATCGCCGCCAGCATCCAGAAGAGAATCGAGTGGACCGCAGCCCATGCGGCCGCGGTCAATGGCACGCGCCACGCCTGCAAGCCGAAGCTGATCATCGCATCCGTCAGCGTGTATGCCGGCAGGACCTGCGCCCATGGCGGTCCAAGCACCCGTCCAGCCGCGCCCAGCGTTGCCAGCGTGATGCCCGCGGCGGCGGCAGCCATCAGGGGATGGAGAAAGGTTGAAAAAAACAGCGCCGCTGATCCGGCCAGCAGAAACGACGCCATCAGCACTCCCACCAGTTCCCAAATTTTTCCCGCCGGCTGTCCGTGACGCGCCAGGGCGAGCGTTCCGATAGCGCCCACGGCGGCGCAGTAGATGCCGGCGTTGAACATCACGCCCAGCAGCAACCCGGTCAGATACTGGCTGCGCTCAATGCCCTTCGACAGCACCGCCAGCATGCGCCGCGTGCGCCGCTCGTTGTTGATCGCCGAGGCGGCCATCAGCCCGGTGAACGCCAGCCCGTAAACTCCTACCGAGCGCAGGAAGAACAGCGTGTCGTCGAGCGAAGCGTCCGCCATGAACGCCATCGCGCCGCCAAACACGGCCACGTACACCAGCAAAGTAAGCAGCGGCCAGCGGTTCTCGCGCATGAAGTTTCCGGCGATGAGGAGAATCTGGATCATCAGTCGTCGGGCGCTCCTGGTTCGTCGTTGGTCGTTGGCCGTTGGTCGTTGGCTGCTTCGCCTGACAGCCGAGTGCCGATGGCCGACGGCCCACTTGTCAGCTCGACAAAAATATCCTCCAGCGACCGCTTCACCGGATTGACGCGTACGATCTCCCCGCCGAGCGACCACACGCGCTCGATCGTCGCCCGCTGTGCCGTGCACCCCACGGCGAAGCGCACCAGCCCGTCTTCACTCACCGCCTGCGGGAACGCCGTGGGAGGCACGCCGCCCGCCACCACTTCGCACTGCTCACTGGATTCGAGCAGGTCGCTGGTCCGCCCCAGCCGTTCCAGCCGCCCGCGATGCAGGATGCCGACGCGGTCGCAAATCAGCTCGACCTCCGACAGCAGGTGCGAGCTGAGGAAGACGGTCTTGCCGGCGTGGCGCGCGCGCAGCAACAGTTCGCGAACGGCGACGCGGCCCAGCGGATCCAGCGCCGATGTCGGCTCGTCCAGGATAAGCAGGTCCGGATCATTCACCAATGCCTGCGCCAGGCCAACGCGTTGCAGCATGCCCCGGGAAAACTTGCCGATGTTGCGGTCGGCCACATCGTTGAGCTCCAGCGTTTCCAGGACATCGCGCACCGCGCGCGCCAGTTGCGGATCGCGTAGGCCGTTCAGTGCGCCGTAAAAGCGCAGCAGCTTCGCCGCCGGCCGGTGATATAGGGCGACGTTTTCCGCCAGGAAGCCGACGCGCCGCCGCGTGGGCGCGTGTCCGAAGGGACGCCCCAGCATGGCGCCCGAGCCGCGGGTCGCGCGCATGAAGCCAACCGCCAGGTGGATGGCCGTGGTTTTTCCCGCTCCGTTCGGCCCGAGGAAACCGAAGATCTCGCCGCGCTCGATGCTAAGCGAGAAGTCGTCCAGCGCAAGCACCGACGTCCGCCTCAAACCGCGGTAGCGCTTGGTGACGTGCTCGTATTGGAGGACAGCAGACATGAACGGATTGGCTTAAACCAACGACTCATTAAGATGCTAAAAGCTAATGGCCAATGGCGAATAGCTAATGGCTGCTCAAGAACAATGCCCCTGTCCGGAGATTTCGAACAGGGGCACAATCTCGGATAGAAGCCGTTACTTTACCTTGGCAAAGATGATCACCAGGGTGTACAGGGCCAGCGACTCGATCAGCGCCAGACCCAGAATCAGCGCCAACTGAATGCCCGGGCGCGCCGCGGGGTTGCGGGCCAGCGCCTCGGCGGAAGCGGCCGTGGCCTTGGCCTGGCCGAGTCCGCAGACAGCGGAGGCGATCGCCATGGCGAAGCCGGAAGTGATCGCGACCCAGTTTGGGCCGGCAGCGGCATGTTCGGCTTGCGCCAGTACTGGCATGGCGAAGCACATCACCGCCATCATCAGGAATACGAAGCTCATTGTCTTACGCATAGGTGTTTCTCCTTCTAGGATCGCCGCCAGGAGGTGGTTGACCTCATCCTCGTGCAGAGGCCCTCACGCTGGGGGCAGTTTCGAGTTACTAGTTTCCGGCTTCCGGCGGATCGAAGGAAACCGAAAACTCGGAACTTGAAGTCGGCTTTGTGCTTCAACCGTCCTGCCGGACTCGTTCATGAGTGTTGCATCGTTACCCAGCGATAAATCGCTGGGCTGCCATCAATCGTCCCTGCGGGACTCACCTGTAATCAGAATACGCAGTTCCCTCGGGGGCTAGAAAAGCCCTCTTTAATTTGAATCTGTTCGGCACGACTGAAGTCGTGCCCTGACACACCTCTGGAGTGTTTCAGCAGCCTGTGAAGCCGTGCCCTGACACAAGAAGGCGCACACAAATGCAGATCCCCTTAGGCTTCCAGCAACTAGTGCTCGGTGGCTACGGCGCCGGAGAGATACACGGTCACCAGCAGCACGAAAATGTACGACTGCAGGAACGAGACGCCGATGTGCAGTCCCATGAAAATGACCGGAATGCCGACGGGGACCAGGGAGAAAAATACCAGCGTCACCATGTCGCCGGCGAACATGTTGGCGAAGAGACGAATGGTGAGCGAGAGCATGCGCGCCAGGTGGCTGATGATCTCGATGGGGATCATGAGCGGCGCCAGCGCGAGCATTGGACCGGCGAAATGCTTGGCGTAGTGCAGCGCGCCTTGCCGCTTCACGCCCTGAATGTGGTAATACACGAACGACGCGACGGCGCAGCCCAAGGGTACGGTGGGACTGACACCGGTGGGCGATTCGAACGCCGGAATCAAGCCGATCAAGTTGCAGGTAAGGATAAATAGCCCGAGCGAGACCAGGTAGGGGGTGAAGCTCTCACTGTGATGGCCGATGATCTCGCGGCTCTGCTGGGTGATGAATCCGTGCACGCCTTCGAAAATGTGCTGCAGCCCGCCGGGTTGATCCACCGAAAGGCGGGCGCGCACCAGCAAGAAGACCAGGATCAGCAGGCCCACGACTAGCACTTCCATGGCGACATGGTTGGAAATGGGCGCCTGCGGGAAATCGGGCTCGATGTGAAGGGCGCGCAGCAGCGCGTCCACCGGTCCGGCGAAGATCCGGTTCAGCAACGCGGTAAATGGAAGTTGTTCAGGCATGGAAGCAGCAGTTAGTAGTTAAGCGTTAAGAGTTAGCAAAATCACACTACAGACCGCGGCGGAGCGAAACAACAACTTCGTATACGGCTTCGCAGAGGATCGCCGCCACGGTCAGGAAGAGGCCGCCCAGAAGACCGTAAAGGCTGTCTCTGGAAACAGTGAATATACCATACGCGGCGAGGGCGATTAAAGCGTAGCGCAGCAGGAAACGCGCCACCACGCCGCCCGACTGGCGGCGGCCGGTGCTGGTGACACGATCGGCAAGCGCGCCGACGGCCTGCTTCAGCCAATAAAAATTCAGCCAGGCAATCACGCAGCCCAGCAGCAGGCCGGCGCCGATTTTCCATCCGAGCACCACCCACACCACGATGGTCGCGATCGCGCCGATCACCGCCATGAAGCGCCGAATGCGATCCATCGCGCCGGAATAGAACCGCTCCGCGGCGGGATCGGGTGGAGCAACGACGGGTTCGGGAGCGTTGGACAATTTGTAATTGGTAATTGGTAATTTGTAATTTGAAAGCCCATGCGCAGTTCCGACCGGCGCAGGCATTCCGCGTAGCCGAGACAATTACAAATTACAAATTATCAAATTACAAATTCGCGCTGATTCCATACTTCTCTTGCAGAACAGTCTGTAAGGCGTGTGGCAGCACTGCCGCCAGTTCCTGCCAGGTCAGGACCTTGGAGCGCAGCCGCAAATCCACGGAGCGGACGCAGCGCATGATCTCATACCACGCCTGGAGCAGGTCGAAACGGCGCCCGTCGCAGAGCACGCAGAACGCAGAACCGTTGGCCTGCGCCGCGAGCACGTTGCGGATGAGCTGATAGGAGAGATAGCAATCCTTGGTTTGCGGCAAAGCCTTGCGGTCGAAGACCTCGACAAAATCGCGGTAACTCTCGACAATGGATTTCTCGCGCGACTGGAAATCGGATTCGGTCAGCTTGGCCTCGACCAGCAGCGAGCCCAGGCGCATATCAACTTCCGTCCGGTCGAATTTGCCGCCCAGGAGCGGGACGCGGGCTTTAAAGCCGAACTCTGGCACGGCTGCGTTCTCGAGGCCGAGCAGAGAGAAGATGCGGTCGTTGTCGAACACGCCGGGATAACAGAAGACGTTCATCAGCAGAGCGTCGGAGCTGTTGCAGGAATCCAGTTCGCACCAGAAGCCGCGGTCGTTGCGTGGAAGCGCGCTACGGGCGCTGGTGTGCGCCTTCTTCAAACGCCGCGCCCAGAGCGGGTTGGCAAGGATGGCGCGGTAAGTCTGGGGAAGAAAATTGCCGTGACAATCGTTGGCGGGCTCGTAGCAGACCACGGGCGATTCGCCGTAACTCAGGCAGTGCGCCAGTTTGTACTTTTTCGCGAAGGCGAGGTTGCGGGCGCAGATTTCCTGACGCAGCGCGGCAGCGTAGCGGGCGACGGCGGGCGTTGCTTTTGCAGCGATCGACATTTGCGTCGTCCCTACGGGACTCCAGTTTATCCTTGACCGCTTACCCAGCACTGGCGTGCTGGGCTACCAGCGTACGTCCCTGCGGGGACTTGCTGAGCGCGAGCGAATCCAAAATGCTGGGGCGCTTCACTGCTTCGATTCCGCTGACGTGACGGTGCGCACCAGTTCGACAAAACCGGCGGCGATGCCAGCGATCAGGCCAACCAAGTAGATCCAGTTCGTGTGCAGCCATCGGTCGAGCGCGAGCCCGAGCAGCCATCCGACCACGGTACATGCCGGCAGGACGAAGGCAAGCTGGCTATAACGGGCGAGGGTGACGAAGAAATTCTTTTTGCCCGCAGGGTCGTCGGTGGTCGTTGGTCGTCGGTCGTTGGCCATGCTGAATCCAGTTTCCGGTTTCCAGCTTCCAGTTTCCAGCGCAAAACGAAGAACCCCGGCTTTGTACCGGGATTTTGCGTCTTAGTCCTCTGTGTCCTCTGTGGCAAAACATTTACCGCAGGAAGCCGAGCACCGATGCTCCCGCCTGTTGAATTCCCAGCGACCAGCCGGCGGCGCGGATGAAGAATTCGGGGAAAATGCCGATGCCGACGGTGCCGATCGCCGAAATCGCGAGCGCGACCTGCATTCCCGGACTGGCCACGACCGGCTCCGGATCGGTAGCCAGGCGCATGAACATCGCGTTGGCAATGCGCATGTAGTAGTAGAGCCCGAGCACCGCGTAAAGCACCGCAAAACCCGCGAGGTAATAGTGCTGCGTCTGGATCAGGCTGAGGAAGATGAAGTACTTGCCGTAGAACCCCGCCAACGGCGGAATTCCGGCCAGCGACAGCAGGAACAGCAACATCAGCACGGCCTCGGTGGGCGCCTTGAAGAAGAGGCCGGCGATGTCGTCAATCTCGTCGCCGATAATGTCGCGGCGCCGCAGCGACGTGACCACCGCAAACGCGCCCAGGTTCATGAACGTATACACCAGCAGGTAGACGAGGATGCCCTGGATGCCGGTTTTGTTGGTGATGTTATCGCTGGCGATCAGGCCGAGCAGCATGTAGCCGACGTGCGAAATGGAACTGTACGCCAGCAGGCGCTTGAGGTTCGACTGCGTGAGCGCGGCCAGGTTGCCGCCGGTCATGGTGGCGATGGCGACGAACACCAGCAGCGGCAGATACACCGGCCGCAGCGGGTACAGGCCCCACAGGAAAATTCTGAGCAGCATGGCCCATGCCGCCGCCTTCACCGCCACCGACATGTAACCGGTGACGCTGGTGGGCGCGCCTTCGTAGGCGTCCGGCGCCCACTGATGGAACGGCACAGCCGCGATTTTGAACAGCAGGCCGGTCGCGGTGGTGATCATGGCGACGATGGCGATCGGGTCCTTGGGATTTGCGCGATAGTGTTGCTGCAGCGCCTGGGCGATCACATGCAAGTTGGTGCTGCCGGAGAGCCCGTAAAGAAGCGAAAGGCCATAGGCGAAGATGCCGCTGGAGAATGCGCCCAGGAGCAGGTATTTCAGCGCGGCTTCGTTCGACCGTTTATCGCGCCGCAGGAAGCCGACGAGCACGTAGGTGGAAATCGCCATCAACTCGAGGCCGATGAACAGCAAGACGACGTCGTAGCCGCTGGCCATGCACATCATGCCGACGACGGAGAACAGGATGAGCGCGTAGAACTCGCCATGGTGCTCGCGCTCGATCTCCAGGTAATGCGCCGACATCAGGATGGAAATCGCGGCGCCGCCCAGGAACAGGTAGAAAAAGTAAATTGCGAACCCGTCCATGAGCACCGAGCCGACGGTCTGCCCGCCCTGGTTGGAAAGAAAGGCGAAGCTGCCGACCAGCGGCCGGCCATCGGCGAAGTGGCCGAGATGAACGCGCAGCACCGCCGCCGTCGAAAACCCGAGCCCGATCAGCGCGGTGATGGCATTCCAGCGCTTCCACTCGGCGGGCAGCATCAGGTCAATGACCAGCACGCCCAGCCCGAACAACGAGAGCAGGATCATGGGCAGCGACAGCGCGTAGTCGGTACCGGTAAAAAATGAGGTAGGCAAAATCGCTTCCCCTAATTCGTCCTGACCGCCGCAACCGCAGCGGGCAGGGGCTTCGAATTGGTTGTCGCAGGCGTGGCAAGCTTGTGTGCCGGAGCGGCCGGTGTCACTGCCGGCGTGGTCGCCGCCATCCGTCCCTGTTCAGGCCGCACCACCTGCACCAACTGGGCAACCGGCTGCTGCAGGATCTGGAAGAACGGCTTGGGATAAATACCGATGATCAGCGCCAGAGCAACCAGCGGGGCGAACGTCAAGATCTCGCGCGGCGAGAGGTCGGCGAGCTTCTCGTTTTTCGGATTGGTTACCGGCCCGAAGAACACGCGCTGGTAGAGCCACAGCAGGTACGCCGCCGCCAGCACCACGCCCGGAACCGCCCATGCCGCCCATGCCTTGCTCTCGACAAAGGTGCCTTGCAGGATAGTGAACTCACCGATGAATCCGTTCAACAGCGGCAGGCCCATCGAGGAGAGAAACATGATCATGGTGATGGTGGCGTACACCGGCATCACGTTGGAAATGCCGCCATACTCGGAGATCTCGCGCGTGTGCCGGCGCTCGTAGAGCACGCCAACGATCAAGAACAGCGCGCCGGTGGAGATGCCGTGATTGATCTGTTGCAGCACCGAGCCGGCCAAGCCCGCCTGGTTGACGACAAAAATTCCGAGCGTGCAGAAGCCCAGGTGGCTAACCGAGCTGTACGCGACCAGCTTCTTCATGTCCTTCTGCATCAGGGAGACGAGCGCGCCGTAGATGATGCCCACGATAGACAGCCCGATCAAGAAGCCGCGCACCTTGGGATTCATGGAAACGGCAGGGAAGAACGGCAACGAGAAGCGGATCAAGCCGTACGTCCCCATCTTCAGCAGGACACCTGCCAGGATTACCGAGCCCGCCGTGGGCGCTTCCACGTGCGCGTCCGGCAGCCAGGTGTGGAACGGGAACATTGGCACCTTGATGGCGAATCCGATGAAGAAGGCGAAGAACAGCAGGATCGCCGCCGTGCCCGTGATCTGCGGCGCCGTTTTGTACAGTTCAGGGATGCTGAACGTGTAGATGCCGGTGACGGTGTGGTGGTGGAAGTAGAGAAACAGGATGCCCAACAGCATCAGCAGCGAGCCCACCAGCGTGTAGAGGAAAAATTTGATAGCCGCGTAGAGCTTGCGCGGTCCGCCCCAGATGCCGATCAGCAGGTACATCGGCACCAGCATGGCTTCCCAGAAGACGAAGAAGAAGAACATGTCCAGCGCCATGAAGACGCCGAGCATGCCCGTCTGCAGCAGCAGGAACCAGACGTAGTATTCCTTCACGCGCTCCTGGATGGCCTCCCACGAAGACAGGATGGAAATCCAGCCCAGCAGCGTGGTCAGGATGATCAGCAGGAAGCTGATGCCATCAATGCCGAGGTAATAGCCGGCGCCGATGGAGGGAATCCAGGTGTCGGGAGCGCCTTCGATGAACTTGAAACCCGGCTGGTCTTTCACCGCCCAGAACATCGGGATCAGCGGAATGGAAACCGCCAGCCCGGCCAGCGCAAACAGGTTTCCCACCCAGCGGATGGCATTCTTGTTCTCCTTCGGCATAAAGAGGAGAACCACGGCGCCCACCAGGGGCGTGAACAGGATGATGGAGAGGATGTGGTCGTTGAACATTTTTAGCTCTTAGCTCTTAGCCTTTAGCTCTTAGCTTTCGGCCGTTCACTTCAGCGTTGCTCACCGCAAAAAATCAGCGAACGACGTAATAAATCACGAATCCGACTAAACCACCGACCATGACCAGCGCGTACCACTGCACCAGGCCCCACTGCACCAGGCGAACCGGATAGGACGCCAGGCGGGTGAGAATCGCGGGTCCGTTGACCAGCACGCCGTCAATGATCCATGTGTCCCACCACTTGGAAATCGTGGCGATCAAGCGGGTCATCCAGCCGGCGCCGTTCACGCCACCGTCAATCACGTTGGCGTCAAATTTCCACGAAGCTTCGCCCAGACCCATAGCGCCCAGTCGTATGGGGCCGATGGGACGACGTCCGGTGAAGGCGTAGTCGTAGATCTCGTCGACGTAGTATTTGTTGAGCAGTAGGCCGTAAACCGGCGGCGCTGCGGCGTCGATCGGTTCCTTGTAGCCTTTGCCGGCGTTTTTGTAGAAGTGATTCGCACCCCACCAGCCGATCACGCCAAGCGCAACCGACAGGCCCATCAGGATGTACTCGATGGCGCCGCCGTGCTCTTGCTTGCCTTCGGGCTTCGGTGGCGTGGTGGCGGTTTCGGCCTTCTGCGCGGCCGCGTGCTCGCCATGCGCGGTGGTCACGGGAAGCTCATGCTCGGCCACGGCGCTGACGGTTTCGGTGGCGAACACCGGTTCCAGGAAGCGCTCGAAGATGTTGGTTCCGCCCAGAGCCTTGGGAACTCCGAGGAACCCGGCAAAAATGGAGAAGAACGCCAGCACCATCAGCGGCACGGTCATCGAGCGGGGCGACTCGTGAACGTGGTGTTCGACATCGTGGCTCATCCGGCTTGGGCTCCAGAAGGTCAGGTAAATCAGCCGGAACATGTAAAACGCGGTCATCAGCGCGGCGGCAAAGCCGATACCCCACAGCACGCGGAAGCCGCCGTTATGCGAGGAGTACGCCTGCCAGAGGATTTCGTCCTTGGAGAAGAAGCCGGCCAGCGGCGGAATGCCGGCAATGGCCAGCGTTCCGATGAGCATGGTTCGGTACGTGGTTGGAATGCGCTCGGACAGATCGCCCATATTGCGCATGTCCTGCTCGCCACTGAGGGCGTGGATCACCGAACCCGACCCGAGGAACAACAGCGCCTTGAAGAAGGCGTGCGTGAAGACGTGGAACACTCCGGCGGCAAACGCACCCACGCCCAAGGCCATGAACATGTAGCCAAGCTGGGAGACGGTGGAGTAAGCGAGCACGCGCTTGATGTCGTTCTGCACCAGGCCTATGGAGGCGGCGAAGATGGCAGTCATGGCGCCGATGATGGCGACGGTCTTCATGCTGGTTGGGGCGAGGATGAACAGCGCGTTAGAGCGCGCCACCATGTACACGCCTGCGGTGACCATCGTCGCGGCGTGGATGAGGGCGGAAACCGGGGTGGGGCCTTCCATCGCGTCCGGCAGCCAGACATAGAGAGGAAGTTGCGCGCTCTTGCCGCAAGCGCCGATGAACAGCATCAGGGTGGCAAAGGTAATGACCGGATCGCCGACAGCAAAGTGGTTGGTCGAGAGCGTGTGCGTGATGTCGGTGAAGCGCACTGAGCCGAAGTACCAGGCGATGGTCATCATGCCCATCAGGAAGCCGGCGTCGCCGATGCGGTTCACGATGAATGCCTTGTTGGCTGCGGTCGAGGCGGAATGTTTCTTGAACCAGAACCCAATCAGCAGGTACGAGCACAAGCCCACGCCTTCCCACCCGACGAACAACAGCGTGTAGTTGTTCCCCAGAATCAGCGTGAGCATGGAGAACATGAACAGGTTCATGTAGCCGAAAAAGCGGTAGTAGCCGCCCTCGTGGGCCATGTAGCCCACCGAATATATGTGGATCAGCATGCCCACGCCGGTGACGAACAGCAGCCAGATGGCGGAGAGCGGGTCGAGCAGGAAGCCGAAATCAGCGTTGAACTGGAATGGCGCGTGCGCGCCGGCCAGCGCGATGGGATGCTGCGCGTCGCCGGTGCCGAGCCACGTGTACAGAATCGTCTGGTAGGGCCCGTGGTTGTGCGCCGGCTGCCAGGTTTGTTTGTACTGCCACACCGCAAGGCAAGACCAGGCGAAGGCAACCACGACCGTGCCGACGCAGAAAGCGTTGACCGCTTTCTTGTCCAGCTTGCGGCCGACGAAGAACATCACCGCCGCGCTGAAGATGGGCAGCAGCGGAATGACCCAGATGTGATCGAGAAAGAACATTTTTATTAGCTCTTACGCTGGCTCTCGGCCATCGGCTCTCGGCTATCGGGTGTTTTGCCCCGACGCCCGACTGCCGATAGCCGACTGCCGATTACCACTTCAAGAGATCAACTTCGTCCACGTTGACCGTCTCCTTGTTGCGGAAGAAGGCGATCAGAATACCCAGGCCAACGGCGGCCTCAGCGGCAGCGTCGGTGATCACGAAGATCGAGAAGATCTGGCCGTTCAGGTTCCATAGGCGCGAGAACGCCACCAGATTCAGGTTGACGGCGTTCAGGATCAGCTCGATCGACATCAAGATGATGACCACGTTGCGGCGCGTGACCACGCCGATGGTGCCGATGACGAACAGCGCCGCGGCGACAACCAGATAATGCAATGTGCCAATAGGTGCCATGTGTTTCTCGTTCGTCGACAGTCGACAGTCGACGTCAACGGCAAAAATCTTGTCGTCTAGGCCGCTGGCCGTAGACTGTCGACCGTAGACCGCTAAATGCGTTTCTTCGCCATGACCACCGCGCCCACGATGGCCACCAGCAGCAGCAGCGACGCCACTTCAAACGGCAGCAGGTAGCCGCGGAACAGCGCCAGCGCGACTTGTTGGGTGTTCTGCGGCTCGGGCATCGAAACCGGGTTCACCGGGAAGATGGAACTGCCGCGCCGGTACACGTACAGGAACAAGAATCCCAATGCCAGGCTGGCGACGATCCCGACCAGCCATTGCTGGTTGAATTGCACCTCGCGCTGTGACCGCTCGATGTTCACCAACATGATCACGAACAGGAACAGCACCATGATGCCGCCGGCGTAGAGGATGATCTGCACGCCGGCCACGAAGGGCGCGTACAGCATAAGATACAGGCCGGCGAGCGCGAGCAGCGTGAAGATCAGCGAGATCGCCGAGTGCACCGGATTTTTCCGGGTGATCACCAGGATGGCGCTGGCCACGGCCACTCCCGACAGCAGGTAGAAGAAAAATGTTGGGGCTACAGGCGTCATCGGGTGTACACCGTCGGTTCCGGACCGCGCTCCAGCCTCTCGCGATCGAGGATGAAGCCGTCACGGCTGTAGAGAGCAAATTCGTAATCCTGGCTCAGCTCCAGGCAGTCGGTGGAGCACGATTCCACGCACAGGCCGCAGAACATGCAGCGGCTCACGTCCAGGGTGAAGCTGGTCATTTCCTTGCGCCTGGTCACCGGGTTGCGCTCGCTCTGCACCACGATCAAATGCTCGGGGCAGGCAGTGGCGCACAGGTTGCAAGCGATGCACAGCGTCTCGCCCGTCTCCGGGTTCACGTTCAGACGCGGCAGACCGCGGTAACGCTCGGCGATCGCCGGACGCTCCAGCGGGTACTGCTCGGTGTAAACCTCTTTCGGGTGCTGATACTTGAACGTTACCTTCAGGCCCTTGAGAAGATCCACCAGGAAGACCTTATTAAGAATGGGAGCAATGCTCATCAACGAACCCCTTTCAACCACGCGAGGATTTCCGGAGAAAGTCCCATGAACCCCGTGACCAGCAGAACGGCGAGTCCCAGCGGCAAAAGAAATTTCCATCCCACCTTCATCAGTTGGTCGAAGCGGTAACGCGGCCAGGTGGCGCGATACCAGATGTACATGTACATGAAACAGGCGATCTTGAAGACGAACCAGAAAATGTCCTGGACGCGGTCGCGCACCGGCGGTGCCAACAGCACCAACCCAACTCCGCCGAGCACCAAGCCGAACGCGTAGAGACCCAGTGTCTGGATCTTCAGCAGCGGGTGCTTCGGCATGCGCGCGGCGTTGAAAAAGGCGAAGAAGGCGAGTATGAACAACACCATCGCCGGCGCGAACGAGAATACGAAGTCCACGACGCCAAGTTCTGGATGCTCCCAGAAAAACGGGATATTGATCGCCGGGCCGTGAATGCTGGGGAAGGGCCGCAACCATCCGCCGAGCCACAACGTGATCGCGATCGAGCTGACGGCGACCATGGCGGCATATTCGCCGAGCATGAATAAGGACCAGCGCAAGCCGCTGTATTCGGTGTGGAAGCCGGCCACCAGTTCGGATTCCGCTTCCGGCAGGTCGAAGGGGGCGCGGTTGGTTTCGGCGATCATGGCGACGGCGAAAATGAAGAACGCAACCAGCCCGACGGGAAAGAACTTGAAGATGAACCACACGTGCTGTTGCTGCTGCGCCTGCACGATCCCGATCATGCTTAGCGTGCCGCTGGCGGCGCCGTCGCCGACGCCATAGGGCCCGGCGCCGCGGAGTCCGGTCATGACAACGGCCGAGACCACCGCCAGGCCCATGGCAACTTCGTAGCTGACCATCTGCGCGCTGGAGCGCAGCGCGCCCATCAGCGGGAAATGCGAATTCGACGCCCAGCCCGCCATCACGATCCCCAACACGCCCAGCGACGATACGCCGAGCATGAACAGAATGCCGATGTTCATGTCGGTGACGGCGTGCGTGGGGCCGAACGGCACCACGATGAAGACGCTGAAGGCGATCATCACCACCCACACCGGGGCCATCCAGAAAATCGGTTTGTCGGCCTCCGACGGCATGATGTCTTCCTTGGTCAGCAGCTTGATGGCGTCGGCGATGGGTTGCATCAATCCGTGCGGGCCGACGCGCATAGGGCCGAGCCGCACCTGCATGTGCGCCAGCGCCTTGCGCTCGCCCCAGTTCATCACGATCACGATGCCGGAAACACCACCGAAGATGATAAGGATGTAAACCAGCGCCCACAGCCAGTTTCCAGCCTGGCCCGGCGTAACAGTAGAGCTCAAATAACCGGTGACGTAATCCAGCATCAGCGGTCCACCTCGCCCAAAACGATGTCCAGCGTGCCGATGACGGCGACCACGTCGGCCACCAGCGAGCCGCGCACCATCTTGTCCAGTGCCTGGAGATTGACGAACGACGGCGGACGCACACGCACGCGGTAGGGCTGCGTGGAGCCGTCGCTCACGATGAAGTATCCGAGCTCGCCCTTCGGCGCCTCGATGGAGACGTAAGCTTCGCCGACCGGCGGCTTCATCACCTTCGGCACCTTGGCCATGATGGGCCCTGCGGGGATCGAGTTCACCGCCTGGTCAATGATGCGCAGCGCTTGGCGGATCTCGGCGATGCGAACGATGTATCGGTCGAAGGTGTCGCCGTTTTCGCCGGTGGGAATTTCGAAATCGAACTTCTCGTACATCGAGTACGGCTGCGCCTTGCGCAGGTCCCACTTCACACCGCTGGCGCGCAGCACCGGCCCGGTGACGCCCAGGTCAATGCAGTCCTTGCCGCCGAGCACGCCCACGTTCCGCGTGCGCTCCACCCAGATGCGGTTGGTGGTCAGCAGCTCTTCGTATTCGCCGATCTTCGGGCCGACGAACTTGACGAAGTTGTTGACGTCCTGCTCGAAACCCTCGTAGGTCTCATACTGCGTGCCGCCGATGCGGAATGAGTGCGTCGTCAAGCGCGCGCCGCAATACTTCTCGAAAATTTTCAGGATCTCTTCGCGATCGCGGAAGGTGTAAAACAGCGGCGTCATGGCGCCGATGTCGAGCGCATGCGTGCCCAGCCAGAGCTGGTGGCTGGCGATCCGGTTCAACTCGGTGAGGATGACCCGGATGTAGGCCGCGCGCGGCGGCGCTTCGATGTTCAGCAGCTTTTCCACCGCCAGGCAATAACCCAGCCCGTTGGAGACCGCGGCGACATAGTCCATGCGGTCCACGTATGGGTTGAACATGGTGTAGGTGCGGTTCTCGGCAATCTTCTCCACGCCGCGGTGCAAGTAGCCGATCACGCACTCGGTGCCCAGCACCTTTTCCCCGTCGAGCCGCAAGATGACGCGCAGCACGCCGTGGGTCGAGGGGTGCTGCGGGCCCATGTTGAGCACCAACTCGTTGGCATCGAGGAACGTCTGCTGGCTGCCGATTTCCTCGTAGAAACCTGATTTGGTCGAATCCGTCATTGGCCGCTCTCAATGCCGAGGTTGATCTTCACCCACTCCGTGTCCTGCTGCAGGATGGGGTAGTCCTTGCGCAGCGGGTGACCCTGCCAGCCGTCGGGCAGCAGAATGCGCTTCAGGTCGGGATGACCGTCGAAGCGGATGCCGAACATGTCGAACACCTCCCTCTCCAGCCAGTTCGCCGTGGACCAGATGCTGCTTACGCTGGGTGCGGCAGCGTCTTCTTTCAGCAGCGTCTTCACGCGGATGCGCTCGTTGCGCGGGAAGGAATAGAGGATCCACACCAGGTCGAACTGCTCGTCGCGCTTGGGATAGTGCACGGCGGTGACGTCTACGCAGTAATCGAAGCCCTCGTCATCGTGCAGCACCTGCAGCACTTGGTAGACAATTGAGGCGTCCACCACCATGTAGTTCTGTCCGACATACGTACTGGCCTCGCGGATGCCGGAGCCGAATCGCCGCTTGAAATTCGCGACCATCTCCGATTCCCAGGGTTGAGGGGTCGGACCGGCGGGCTTCGGCGGCGCCGGCGGCGCAGCCGCGACGGGCTTTGCCGGCGCTGCCGGTTTGGCAGCGGCAGACGCGGGTGGGGCGGGGGTTGCAGCAGCGGCCGGTTTTTCGGCCGCCGGCTTCGTCTCCGGCGGCTTGAGCTGATCTTTGGGCGTCGTCTCGTCGGCCATCGGTATCCCTGCCACTCCTCACCGGTGCGGTTGCAGATTGCTGGAAGACGTTATCTTGTAACAGTCTGCCGGCGGGCCTGCAACGGACACGGCTCACAATCACATGTGATCTTCATCACTTCCGGGCCGGAAGCGGCCTGCGCGCAAACTTCGCGCCGTGCTCTGCGGCAGGCCCTGCTTGGTTTCCCGCGAAGTACCGAGGGCGGGACGTCCAGCCGCGGGCGCTATACCCACTCCAGGGCGCCCTTCTTCCAGATCCAAACGTAGCCCACGATCAGGATGGCCAGAAAAACCAGAATCTCCACCAGTCCGAACAGGCCGAGCGCCCGGTACTGCACCGCCCAGGGAAACAGGAAGATGGTCTCCACATCGAAGACCACGAACAGGATGGCGACTATGTAAAACCGCACCGTGTAGCGCCCGCGGGCGTTGTCCACCGGGTCAATGCCGCACTCGTACGGCGACAGCTTGGCTTTCTCCGGGTTGTTCGGACGGACCAGCTTGGCGACCATCAGCGTCGCAGGTATAGCGATCGCGACCAAAGCTACGAATAGAAAAATAGGGACGTAGTTTTGCGGCATACTTCCCCAGACCAACCCTGGTTTGCAGTACTGGAAAACAACATAGTACAGCCCTTGCCCTCGTTCCTTCAAGCGAGGCATGAAGCGGTCAAAGGTATTTGCGATTCATGAACAGCAGGTTATGGGCGGTCTCGATCCTGGACCGCGGAGGCGGCCTGACCAACCCCGCCTGCCCCTGAGGTGATCCTTTATAATCGTTGTCTTCCCGCATGAAGGTTGAACGCTCTTGTCCCTCGACGACGAAATCTATCAGCTCCGCCGCGCCAAGCTGGCCCAGATCGAAGCCCTGGGGCAGCAGGCCTATCCGCACAAGTTCGCCGCCACCCATGCCGTTCCGCAGATAGTGGCCGACTACTCATCGAAGACGGCCGAGGAACTTGGTGCGTCTCGACATGAGGTCCGCGTCGCCGCCCGACTTATGCCCGTCCGGCTCATGGGCAAGGCCGGTTTCGCTCACCTGCAACAGGCGGGACAACGCCTCCAGATTTACGTTAGGAAAGACGCGGTCGGCGATAAGGGCTGGGAGCTCTTCAAGCTGCTCGATTATGGCGACCACATCGGCGTCCGCGGCTACTTGTTCCGCACGCGCACCGGCGAACTGACGGTCCATGTCGAAGAGATCACCTTTCTCGCCAAGGCCCTGTTCCCGCTGCCGGAAAAGTGGCACGGGCTCACCGACGTCGAGACGCGCTACCGCCAGCGTTATGTTGACCTGGTGATGAACCCCGAGGTGCGTGAGGTCTTCGTCAAGCGCAGCAAGGTGGTGCAGGCGCTGCGCCGTTTTTTCGATGCCCGCGGCTACATCGAGGTCGAAACCCCGATGATGCATCCCATCGCCGGCGGGGCGGTGGCGCGCCCGTTCATCACCCACCACAACACGCTGGACCTTGATCTCTATCTGCGGATCGCGCCCGAACTTTACCTGAAGCGGCTGATCGTCGGCGGGCTGGAGCGTGTCTACGAGATCAACCGCAATTTCCGCAACGAGGGCATCTCCACGCAGCACAATCCCGAGTTCACCATGCTCGAGTTCTACCAGGCCTACAGCGATTACCGCGACCTGATGGACTTGACCGAAGAGATGATGGCGTTCGTCGCGCGCGAGGTAAATGGCACCACCGTTTCGACCTTCGAGGGCAACCAGATTGACTGGGCCACTTGGCAACGGCTCTCCATGCGCGAAGCCATCATCAAGTACTGGCCGGAATCCGCGGGCCGCAAGCCGGAGATGAGTGATTTCGCCGACGCCCGCTCCGTGGGCGAACTGGTGAAGCGTTTCAACGCCGCGCATTCGCCACACATGCCGTACGATCCCGGCGATCCCGCCGGAAAGACGATCGCCGAGCTCTTCGAAGCCGTGGCCGAGGAGCACCTGATCCAGCCGACCATGATCTACGACTTCCCGGTCGCGATCTCTCCTCTGTCGAAGAACAAGAAGGACGAGCCCGACTGGGTGGAGCGCTTCGAGGTCTTTGCCGGACGGCTGGAGATCGGCAACGCCTTCAGCGAACTGAACGATCCCGAGGAGCAGCGCCGCCGCTTCGAGCAGCAGATCCACGAGCGCGAGCGCGGCGACGAGGAAGCACACCAGATGGACGAAGACTACGTCCGCGCGCTTTCCTACGGCATGCCGCCTGCCGCCGGCTACGGCTTGGGCATCGACCGCGTGACCATGTTGTTGACCGACTCGCGCTCCATCCGGGACGTCATTCTCTTCCCCCTGCTGCGGCCGGAAAAATCAGGCGAGCCCGAGGCTGCGGACGAGAAAAAGTAGATTCAGCGCAAAATTTTCTCGCGCAGTTCCCTTTCCGTTCGCACCGGCAATTTCCCGTTCGCTGATGACTGGTGGCGGTTTGCTCCCGAATTCCGCGCGTCTTGTGATCTCGCCTCACAAGTACTAGTGAGCACCATCACAGACCTAAGAGACATGGGCGCGTTAACTGCTTACTTCACATGGCCATCAACATCGGTCTGGACATCGGCGCCGTCAGCTTGAAGCTGGCCGCCATCGGTGCGCCCGCTGACGCCGAACTGCTCGAGCGCCTAACGACAAAGAATCCCGACGGCTTCTTCGCGGCGGAGTTCCCTGCCGCGGCGGCGCTGGGGGGACGTCCGCTGGCACTCTCACGCTATCGCCGCATCCAGGGCAGCCCCATGCAATCCACCTTCGACCTGCTGAAGGAGTTCTACGAGCATGTGCCCGAGGAAAAGGTGGAAGGCATTCGCGTTACCGGCTCGGGGAGCGAGCTGATCGCCAAGGTGCTCGGCATTTATTTCGAGAACGAATTTCGCGCCGTTGCCAAGGGCGTGCGCGAGTTTTACCCCAACGTACGCACCGTCTTCGAAATGGGCGGCGAGACCTCAAAGTACATTCACCTGGAGCCGACGGAACATTCGAAATATCTCGGCATCGTTGATTACCAGTCCAGTGGCGACTGCGCCGCCGGCACCGGGTCGTTTATCGACCAGCAGGCAACGCGTCTACTTTATTCGGTGGAGGAAGTCGGCCCTGCGGCGTGCGCCGCCAGTTGCGCAGCGCGGGTTGCGGGTCGCTGCTCGGTGTTCGCCAAGTCGGACATGATTCACGCCCAGCAGAAGGGCTATACCACCGACCAAATCCTGCGCGGCCTGTGCGATGCGGTGGCGCGCAATTTTAAATCCGCTATCGTCAAGGGCAAGCAGATCGTTCCGCCGGTAGCGTTTGTCGGCGGGGTCGCGCTCAACCAGGGCGTGCGCAACGCCATGCGCGAAACCTTCCAACTTCGCGAGGAAGACCTGTTCGTGCCCGAGTACTACTGCTGGCTGGGCGCGCTGGGCGCGGGCATTTTCGAAACCGGCGAGACGCGCAAGCGCTCGTTCAAGCGCATCCATCAGCTCCGGCAGCACGCCGGCAAGCAGACCTTCGCCTTCTCCGATCCGCTGTCGATGGAGAGCGTGCTTCTGCTGCGCGATCGCGTGAAGGACGTGGCGCTCCCGGCCGCCGGCAAGATTGATTCCTACCTTGGCATCGACATCGGCTCCGTCAGCACCAACCTGGTCGTTATCGACACCGGCGGAAACCTGCTGCATGAAATCTACCTGCGCACCCAGGGGCGCCCCATCGAAGTAGTGGACAAGGGTCTGGCGGAGATCGAACAGGTTCTCGGCGACCGCCTCAACATTCTGGGTGTGGGCACTACCGGCTCCGGACGCGAGTTGATCGGCGAGCTGGTCGGCGCCGACACCGTCAACGACGAGATCACCGCCCACAAAACCGGCGCCATGCACGTCTCCGAGCAGCTTGGCATGGAGCGGGTGGACACCATCTTCGAAATCGGCGGCCAGGATTCCAAGTTCATCCGCATTGACGACGGCGTGGTCGTGGACTTCACCATGAACGAAGCCTGCGCCGCCGGCACCGGATCGTTCCTCGAAGAGCAGGCCGAAAAGCTCTGCATCTCCATTAAAGGCGAGTTCGCGCAGATGGCGCTCGCGTCCACCAAGCCGGCGCGGTTGGGCGAGCGCTGCACGGTGTTCATGGAGCGTGACGTCACCAGCCTGCTGCTCAAGGGCGCCGAGGTCGGCGATCTGGCCGCGGGCCTGGCTTATTCAGTGGCGTTGAATTACCTGAATCGCGTCGTACGCGGCCGCAAGATCGGCGACGTCATCTTCTTCCAGGGTGGAACGGCCTACAACGACTCCGTCGCCGCCGCCTTCTCGCAGATTCTCGGCAAGCGCATCATCGTCCCGCCGCACAACGGCGTCATTGGTGCCATCGGCATGGCGCTGATCGCGCAGGAGGTCATGCAGCAGCGCGGCCGTCCAGCGAGCAAGTTCCGCGGCTATCATCTCGACCGTGTCGATTACAAGACCCGCGAATTCGTCTGCAAAGCTTGCTCGAATCTGTGCGACATCAAGGAATTCAACATCGAAGGCCAGCGCACCTACTGGGGCGACAAGTGCTCCGACAAGTTCCGCAAGCGCGCGCGCACCGACCGCAAGCCGGTGGTGGAAGACCTGATCGAATACCGCGACAAGATCCTCGAGCAGGTGCTGAAGCCGCCCACGGGCCATCGCAAAAAAGTCGGCATCCCGCGCACCATGTTTTTCTTCGATAAATTTCCCTTCTGGTGCGCGTACATGCAGGAGCTCGGGTTTGACGTAGTGGTCTCGCCGCGCACCGACCCGGTCATCGCCGCCAGCGGCGACGAACTGGCGATCGCGCAGCCTTGTTTCCCGGTAAAGGTCGCCCACGGCCATGTGCGGAAGCTCCTCGAAAGCGGCATTGATTATGTTCTGCTGCCCAACACGCTGAACGAGCACTCCGAAAAGGCGACGGAAGAATCGCACCTCTGTCCCTGGAACCAGACGCTGCCGTTCGTGGTGCGCGCGGTCCCGCAAATGCAGAGCGAAGCGGCGCGCGGAAAATTCCTAGTACCGACGGTCAATTTCCGCTACGGACGCAAGCACGTCGAGAAGGAGCTCGCGGAATTCGCCAAGACGGTTGGCATCTCGCGCCGCATGAGCGACCGCGCCGTCACTGCCGCCTACGCGGCCCAGGGCGAGTTCACGGAACTGATGTTGCTCGCCGGCTCGCGCGCGCTCTCCGCGCTGGAGCGAACCGGCGATCCCGCGCTCGTGCTGGTCGGGCGTTCTTACAACCTCTACGACCGCAGCATCAACTGCGACATCCCGCGCAAGCTGCGCGTGCAATACGGCGCCAACGTCATCCCCATGGACTTCCTTCCGGTCGACGAGGAGGACATCACCGATGTCAATCCGAACATGTACTGGAACTCGGGGCGCCGTATCCTGGCGGCCGCGCGCATCACGCGCCGCCGGCACAATCTGCACGTGGTTTACATTTCGAATTTCAAGTGCGGCCCGGATTCCTACATCAAGTCGTTCATGAACGAAGCTTCCGGAAAACCCGGACTGGTGCTCCAGTTCGACGGACACTCCAACGACGCCGGGTTCATTACCCGGTGCGAAGCCTATCTCGACAGCAAAGGATTCCTGCGATGCTCGCCGTCCGCCACCACCACGTAAGCCGCAAGATCGGCACCGCTCATGCGCTTGCCGGCAAGAAGATCTACATCCCTGCCATGGCGCAAGGGAGCGTGGAAGCGTTCGCGAGCGTGTTTCGCTGGCTGGGCATTGACGCCTCCCCGACTCCGCCCTCGAACGAGCGCACGCGCGAGCTGGGCGCCAAGTTCACCGCCGGCGACGAGTGTTATCCGGCAAAAGTCACGGTGGGTGACTTTTTGCGCATCGTCGAGCAACCCGGCTTCGAGCAGCGCCAGACCGTATTCTTCATGGCGACTGCCGATGGCCCCTGCCGCTTCGGCCAGTACGCGCCGTTCCTTCGCAAGCTGCTCACCGACGCCGGCTACCCGGACCTGAATGTCTTCTCGCCCACCAGCAAGAACGGCTACAGCGACATCGGCGACGTTGCCGGCCCGTTCATGCGCACCTCGTGGCGCGCGCTGGTCGCGGCCGACCTGTTGCGCAAGGCGCTGCTGAAGACGCGTCCTTACGAAATCAACGCCGGCGACGCCGACCGCGCCTTCGACGCTTCCCTGCGCGATCTTTGCACCACCATCGAGAACAGTTGCGCCGACACCAAGTGCCAGCTCAAGCAAATGGCGGACTCGCTGGCGCGCGCCCGCGACCGCTTCCGCTCGGTTCCTGCTCGTTACGACCGCAACCTTCCGCTCATCGGCGTGGTCGGCGAAATTTTCTGCCGCCTGAACAACTTCAGCAACGACGACCTGGTGCGCAAACTGGAGAGCTACGAAGCCGAAGCCTGTCTCAGCGACATCATGGAGTGGATCGCCTACACCAACTCCGAGCAGGTGCGCCGGCTGAAGCTCTGCGGCCGCAACTGGACGCTGGAAATGGGTAAGACCCTGCTTCGCGAACACGTCCAGCACGATGACGAACACGCCCTCGCGGCGCCTTTCCATGACGACGCCATCGGTTACGAAGAGCCGCCGATCGAGGAAGTGCTCCGCCTCGCCGAGCCCTATCTGCCCGCCTCCGGCGTCATGGGCGAGATGGTGCTCAGCGTGGGCAAGGCCGCCTACCTCGCCAAGCACGGCGCCGACGGCATCATTGACATCAGCCCCTTTACCTGCATGAACGGCATCGTCAGTGAAGCCATCTATCCGAAGCTCAGCAAGGACTGCGGCGGGATTCCAATCCGCAACTTCTATTTTGACGGCACGCAGTCCGATCTCGATCGCGACCTCGGCATCTACATGGAACTGGCGCGTTCCTACCGCGAGAAGAAGCAAAACCGGCGGCGGTATCCGACCTACTTCGCCGCTGACTGACCTGCCGTACCCCAGTATCGCGGATTGATTGGTTCGACCGCTGCGCGTTTTCAGTCGCCGGTCAGCGCTTGAGAAATTGCCCATCGTCCTCGCCCAACAGGCATGGCAACCCAGCTCGAGGGGCGACTAGTTTACAATTGAGAGTTGTGGGCGCGTAGCTCAGTTGGTAGAGCAATGCCCTTTTAAGGCATGGGTCGCAGGTTCGAATCCTGCCGCGCTCACCATAAGAATCATCAATAAACAAGCGGCTTCTGATCGATGGTCGTTATAGCAATTCTCACTCGTTAGTGCAGATTCACTGCAAGATAACGGAAGCCGAACCCTCGAAATCACGCCTTTCGATTACCTGCTCCAAGCGTTTCATCGCGCCTTTCGACTGCACGGAAACTTCCTTCACGTAAAAATTCGCGGTCGTCGAAATCTGTGCGTGCCGCAGAATTTCCATCGTCGTTTTGAGATCGACGTCGAGCGCCTGTAAGGTCGTGCCAAGTCCACCGCGGAAAGCGTGCCAGCCGCGCCACTCGGGGAGCGACGAATCCCGGTGGTACTTGTGCGTCGAGCCTTCGCATTCGCCCTTCGGCTTGTGGCAGGTTTCGCAACGATTCAGGACCGGCAGAATTTGTCGGTTCAGCAGATTATTTCGGGAAACGCTTGAAACAGGAATCACCAAGCGTTCATCGTCGGCGGGATTCGCAAGACGACTCTAAGCGATGCCTTTTCGCGTTAGGTTGCTTTGCGGGCTGAAGGCAACTGAGGTTGGCGCACGCCGCAACCACGCTTCAATCTCGTTGGGAAACGCCATAACAGCCGTACGCTCGCGCGCCGCTGCGCGACGTACGGGCAAACCCAAGTCGTGTTCCCATCGCTGGACGGTGCGGACACCGCATCCGACGTAAGACGCTATCTCTTTCCAAGAGTGCAGGACGGAAGAGGGCACGGCGAACGAGCAATTCCCGTTCACAGGCGCAGGCGCGGATGCGCCATTCTCAAGACTGTGCCCGCAGAATGGACAGCGCATATCGGGAAGTTCGGACGGCATACGGCACTCCGTGACTGCTATGCCAACCAATTCTGCGACTGTTCAGGACGCGCGTATGTGATGCGGCTCACCGCACTGGTTCTGGTGCAGCCTCGCTCAAGTTCGAATCCTGCCGCGCTCACCATTTTCCTGCATGATGACCGAAGACTGACGATTGAAGACTCTTTTCTCAGTGCCCGGCTCGTGCTTTTTTCTGCCGCTCCCGGCTGGTCAGTTCCTGCAGGAACTCTTCGGCAGCGCTTTCCGCATTGGCGAAACGTCAATTCCTGTCCCCAGTAGAGAATGTCGGCGGAACCTGCTCGCTGCACGATGCAGTGCCAGATTGGCGGGTCGCTGTAGGGGTCCATGATCAGGTCGGCGGTGAAAAAGCCGCGGACGATACGGGTGCGCCCTACCCGCTCTTGCTCTATGGACTTCCCGCGTGACGCGACGATGTGAAGTGGCCTGCGTGACAAGTGGCATACGCCCGAATTGGCTGTGGAATTTAGATTGGGGCCACTGTCAAGGAGTTGTCAACGTCCGTGACTCAATTGGTAAACCAGCTCTGGTTGGCCTTCGCGTTGCAGTCCGGACCGGTCGCGCTGTGCTGGCTCACCGCTCCGCGATCCTGTTTAACACCTCGAAAAACTGGGGATACGAGATGCGCGCCGCATCCGCCCCGTGGATGATCGTCTCGCCCTCGGCGCGCAGCGCGGCCACGGCAAACGCCATGGCAATGCGATGGTCGCCGTGCGCATCAATCTCCGCTCCGTGGAGTTTCTGTCCGCCCGGAACCAGCAGCCCGTCGTCATGCTCTTCCACCTTGGCGCCCATGGCGCGCAAGTTAGCGGCGACGGCCGCAATGCGGTCGCTTTCCTTCACTCGCAGTTCCCCGGCATCGCGGATTTCGATCCCGCCCTCGGTGTAAGGCCCAATCGCCGCCAGTACCGGCAACTCGTCGATCAGGGCTGCGGCTTCGGCGCCGGCAATCACCGTGCCGCGCAATGGGCCGCCGAAAACCTGGATTGTGCCCACCAATTCGTGCTGCCGGTCTTCGGCATCCAGCAGCATGCTTCGCAGTCCCAGCATGTTGAGTTCGTCGAGCACGGCGGTACGCGTCGGGTTCAGCAGCACGCGCTCGATGATCAGGTCAGACTCCGGAAAAAGCGCGGCCGCGCACAGGAAAAACGCGGCCGACGACACGTCGCCCGGGACCTCCGCCTCAATCGCCGCCAGCCGCTGGCCACCCCGAAGGCCGGCCCGGTTGACGGCGCGTCCCACCCTGACGCCGAACGCTTCCAGTGCCAGTTCGGTGTGATCGCGCGTCGGCAGCGGCTCTTCCACCCAGGTCTCGCCCTCGGCGAACAGGCCCGCCAGCAGTACCGCGGATTTCACCTGCGCGCTGGCCACCGGCGTATGGTATTCGATGGCCCTCAGCTTCCCGCCTTGAATGCGCAGTGGTGCGTGTCCATCGCGGGCCTCGATCCGCGCCCCCATCCTCGTCAAGGGCTCCATCACGCGTCGCATCGGACGCCGCGACAGCGACTCGTCGCCCACCAACTCGGAGGTGAATTCCTGCCCGGCGAGGATGCCGGACAGCATGCGCATGGTCGATCCTGAATTCCCGCAATCCAGTGCCTGCGCCGGCTGGTGCAGCGCGCCGCCACGGATTTCGACGGCGCCCTCGGCGCCTCGTACCACGTGTGCTCCCAGCGCCGCCATGCATGCCAACGTACTGGCGCAATCGGCGCCGGAAGAAAAGTTGCTCAGCCGCGTGGTTCCCTCGGCGAGAGCGCCCAGCATCGCGTAGCGGTGCGAAACCGACTTGTCGCCGGGAATAGCCACGCTGCCGCGCACATTTCGCGCCGGCCGCACCACGACGCTGCTTTCGTCTTTCATCGCGCTGCGACTCACTCCCATGTTGGTGTAAGTTGCCTCGGCAAAAAAATATCGGCGCACTACGGCGCATCGGCGAGGGCAACGTCATCCGGCAGTCTCTCGGGACCAAACCCAACCGCGCCGATTCCGCCAAAGCTCGCGAGACCCTCGACCAGGTGCGCGCCTTCACGGCTACCACCGGGAAATAAGAGTTCGATCAGAAAGGGCGAAGAAGAAACCGTGGGCCCCGGCGCCTCGCCGCCGTTGAATTCTGAAGCGCTCAGATTCTTGTGGCGTGGGCGCCCTCGCCCGCGACTCACGCCGATAGATATGCCCGCCTTTACTTCTTGCCGGCCGAAGTTTCCTGGAGCACGCTCGCGGGCACTTCCCGCACCGCCACGTTGAATTCGAACATCGGCGTTTCCACGCCGCGTCCCCAGCGATTCACTTCCCAATGCGCGCGCAGGAACTTGATATCGGGCTGCTGCGTCAAATCGAGTAACAGCGGATGCTGTCCGCGATAAAACTTCTGTGGAAACGCCGCCAGCGCCTTCGCTTCCCAGGCATTTCCGTCGGCCGAGCCAAACACGCCGACGTCCAGCGATTCCTGCTCGATCACGTTGACAATGTTCAGCGTCAGCAGGAAAACGCGGCTCTGCGCCGCGCTGATGTCCACGCTCCCGCCGTCGCCCTTGGCTGTAACCGTGGTTTTTTCCGGCACCAGGAAGGCTTCAACCATGATGCGGGAATTCTAGCATTGCAGAATTTACGGATTGACGAATTCACGCGATTCGTCTGCTCCGCCTCAGCAATTCGTCAATTCGTCAATTCCTCAATTCCTCGGGAGTCCGTCCAGAAATTGCCGTATCGCCCGCGCCGCTTCCTCGTGCTGTTCGAAGACGGCGTAGTGTCCGGCGCGCGCCATCACTGTCATCATGCTCCCGGCAATGTAACGCTGCATCAACTCCGCCTCGGCGACTCCGGTGAGCACGTCCTCATCCCCGGTGACGATCAACGTCGGCACATCGATCGTCGCCAGCGTCGCCACCGAATCCGGGCGCAGAGCCATGCCGCGCTGCACGGCCGCGACTCCCGCCGGCGTCATCTGCGTCATCATCGCCCGTGCCGCAGCCACCACGTCGGGACGGTTCCGGCGCGTCGTTTCGCCCAGCAGCTTCGGAATCATGCTTTCGATAAACGGCTCCACCCCGCGCTTCTCCACCTCTTCCGCCGACCGCAACCGGTTGGCGCGCGCCTCTTCGTTGTCCGCGCCCGCCTTGGTGTTGCACAGGATCAGCGCCGACACGCGTTCCCGCATCCGCCGCCAGAACTCGAACAGGATGTACCCGCCGATGGATTCGCCGGCAAAGATCGCCTTGCCGATGCCGGCGTCATTCATGACACGCGCAATGTCGGCCGCGTGCTTGTCCATGGTCGCCGGACCCTCGCCGACGCCCGACTCGCCGTGCCCGCGCAGGTCAGGCAGAATCAGCCGATACCGCGACTCCAGCCGCGACGCCGCCGGCTTCCATACTCCATGATGCGCCGGAAAAGGATGGAGCAGGACCACGTCCGGGCCCTGCCCCATGACTTCGTAGAAAATTTCGATATCCGAGCTGCGAATCCGCATTAGTGTGGCACGCGCGCCCTTGCGTGAATCCTTGCGTGAATCCTAGAACATCACTTGTGGGCCCCGGCGCCTCGCCGGGGCCGCGATCTGCATTGTCAAAAATAATATGGCGGCGGCCGCCCCCGGCCGCCGCGTTCTGCTTTCACACATCACGTACCACGACTCCGACGCTATGAGTTACCGCGCTCAGCCTTGCTGCATTGTCGCCGGCGTTCCCACCGGCACCACGGCCGCCGCTTCCGGCTGCTCCGGCATGATGATCCACGCCACGATGTACGCCACCAACCCCAGCGGGCACGTGACGATGGCCGCGACCAGCCACAGCAGGCGCACCAGCGTGACGTCAACATCGAAGTATTCCGCGAACCCGGCGCACACACCGGCAATCTTCCGTCCTTGTTTCGGCCGCAGCAGCTTCCGCCGCGGCGCCACTGCACCTGCTGGTTTGCCGCAGTAGGCGCACACGTTGGCGTCATCCTGAATCACTTTGCCGCAGTCGTTGCAGTACATACCTTCCCTCCAACAAACCCTTCTCCATCAAGATACGCCGCCGTTTGTCAAAAGGTTCCGTACTGAAGCCTGGAGCCTGGAGCCTGTAGCCTACTCCCCATACGGCCGCTTGATCCTTTTTCGCGCCAGTTCCGCGCGTTGCGAACTTCCCTCCGCCGCGATCACCGCCTGGTAATGACTCACCGCCTGCTCGCGGTTATGGAGCGCGTCGTACATCTCGCCGGCCGCCAGGTTGGCCCTCTGCCGCAGATCGGGATCCGCCGCCTTGTATTGCTGTACCGTGTCGTACGCCTCGGCCGCGCCGCGGAAATCGTGCTGTCCGCGCAGCGTCTCCCCCAGCCCGTAGTACACCATTTCCATGCGCGATTCGGCGAACATTCCGGCCTTGCTGTCGTCCAGCAGTTTGCGATACGCCGCGATCGCCTCCGGCGCGCGTCCCGCCGCGTTCAGCAGGTTGGCGTTTTCCAGCCGGAAGAGAAAATTGCGCGGGAAATCCGACTCCAGCCCGCCCACCAGCTTGAGCGCCTCGGGATAGCGCTGCTCGCGCCGCAGAAACAGCGACAGCGCGATCTTGGAGTCCACCGACGTTTCCCCGCCGCCCTGCCCCGCAGCGTACAGGTATTCGATTCCTTTTCTCTTGCTCCCGCTCAGCCCGACGATGGACGCCGCCACCTTGATCGCAAAATTAATGCTGCCCAGCACGTAGTTATGAATTCCGACCACCATCTTGGCGTCGGTAAATTTCGCGTCCAGTTCCAGCACCCGCTCGTGGTCCCGCCGCGCTCCCACCGCGCTGCGCAACGCCGCAAACCACGCCTTCTCCACCAGCCCGATGTAGGTGGACCGCATGCCGCGCGTCACTCCCCGCGCATAGAGCGCGTCCACATCGTCCGGGTTCACCTTCAATCGCGCCTCTTCCAGTTGGAATGCGCGCTCGATCAGCCCCTTGATCTCCGCCTGCCGCTTCGGGTCCACCGGAAACTGCTTGCTGGTCAGGAAACTGTCCTCCGCGTACAGCTCGGTATCCAGCGCGCCAATCCGGTACAACTCGCGGAACAGCACGCCCGAAAGCAGATGGTTGGTGGCGAACGGGTCGTCCGGATGCGCCTTCAGCACGGTTTCGAACTCGCGCACCGCCAGGTCGTATTCCAGGTTGTAGAGGTGCTCGAACCCGCTGCGCGTATTGGCATCGTTGGGCCGGAAGGTAAGGTTGGCGACTCCGGAAGGCGCAACCCCGGCCGGTGCGCCGCCTGGAGTAACCAGTAAAGCAATAAGACCGTACAGCATCGTGGCGCAGAAATAACGAGCAGCGAGAAGCGCCCTATAAGGTCTCATACGAATCGGCTTTGCGCAGTTTACCTGATGTCCGTTCCCAGCCGAAACCGGGTACAAACGATTGGCCCCAAACGAGGCAACGACCCGGAATGCAGAACGCCAACAAGCCCTTCAAGCAGTTCTACACCGAAGCGGAAGCCGCAATGCTTCTTGGAATCTCTCTCACCCGACTCCGTGACTTAATGGACGAGCATATCTTCAATGACGGCACCGAGCGTCCCGTAGGCCTCCGCCTCCAATCGCCGGACATTGTCCTGCTGCGCTATTGGGCTCTGGGAACAGTCAGTCCCAAAGTCCTCCTCATGCCCAAGCGCGTGTGACCAGTTGTAAGCTTCGTTCCAGTACCGTCTGCATGGCGATACGGTCGATCCTCGCCACATTTTGGAAGGCCACGGTTTCTCCTGCCGTCCGGCTTCCACTTTGAATTTTCCCATTCCGCGCCCAGCGAGAAATCTGCTTTTCACCGCGACTCGGGATTCGCGACTCGTCACTCCCTACTCACAACCTGGTACTAGGGGTTCGGTACTACCCGGAACCGCGTAAATTCTGCCTAAGCAAGACCCTAAGCGGCCTGCACGGCTGTCACTAACCCCTTGAATCCGCCACGCTTGTCCGAACGCAGCTTTGGCTCGTTACGTGCCTCTATGATTATTGGCGAGGGAGGCAGTAATGCCGGACGCTCTGAACAACGTTCACCAGGAGTATTGGCGGCCGCCCAGCCCGCCCGCGCGCGTGCCTGAGCCCTCGTCCGCCCTGCGCGGCCAGCTTACCTGTCAGCACTGCGGCGCCGAGTTCGTCGTCGGATCGCGTTTCTGCCATGTCTGCGGCTCCGAGCGCGAGCCCCTGGTCGGCTACTCGGCCGCCAGCCGCTGGGCCCAGATCCTGGATTTCACCCGCATCCGCGAGGGCCTCGGCCTCTCCGTCGGTTCCCTCATCGCGTTCTTCATCGGGAGCGGATGCGTCATCGCCGCCATTGCCACCGGATTCATGTTCACCGCCGCCACCGTGCTCGATTGGCAGGCGGTCCAGATCTGGCGCTTGGAGTGGTTGCTCGCCGCTGCCGCCGCTTTTCTGGCCGGCGTTTTGCTGAAGAAGACGGACGCGCACTAAACAGCACTTTCCTCCACGCATCGCCATCCGCGCGTGCTCGCAACTCGCAACTCCTTTTGCCATCGACCGTCGACCATCGACGCTTGTTATAATCCCCGCGAAGGGCGCGCCCTCGCTCACAACTCACAAACTGACAACTGTTCCCGGGAGGTCACCTTGCTCAACCGAACCCATGGAGTCGCAATTTTCCTCGCGCTCTCCGCTTCCCTCGCTCTCGCCCAGGCCAACCTGCCGCAATTCTCCGCTGACCTGAAAATGGGCCATCGCGAAGGCGATGCCGCCACCGGCAAAATGTACTGGGGCGGCAGCAGCATGCGCATGGACATCAATGCCGGCGGCCGCGACGCCAGCATCATCCACAACACGTCCAAGAACGCCAACTACATGGTCATGCCGGAGCAGAAAATGTACATGGAGTTGGGCGCCAACAGTCCAATGTTGGGACGCTCATCCGACCTCAAGTCCTACGATCCCAACAATCCCTGCGCTGGCGAGGAGGGTTACACCTGCAAGAAGCTCGGCGCCGAAACCGTCAATGGCCGCGCCTGCGACAAATGGGAGCTCACCGGAGCGCACGGCAACCAAACCTTCTGGATTGACCAGAAGCTTCATTTCCCCATCCGCGGCGTCTCCGCCGACGGCCACACCTTCGACTTGACCAACGTCAAGGAAGGAGCGCAGCCGGCATCGCTATTCGAAGTTCCGCCGGGTTATACCAAGCTGGACATGAGCGGCCCGCCCCGGCGGCCGTAAGAAATCAGACTAGACATTCGAAACCCGTTCGCCCTTGAACGGTACGCCATTTATAAGAAGACGCCCTTCACAAGAAACTGTAGGCCCCGGCGCCCTCGCCCGCGAAGCTGCCGTTGTGAATCGGATCTCGGCTATTCTGGTCCGAAAGACTCCTCATGCCTCAGGTTCTGAAAGACTCTTCAAACGGACTGTAGGCCCCGGCGCCCTCGCCGGGGCTGCGCCATGAAATCCCTCAAAACAATGTGGCGGCAGCCGCCCTCGGCTGCCGCAAACTAAACCCATGCCTTGTCTTGCGCCTTGTTCCTGAAGCCCGCAGCCAGCAGCCTGAAGCCCGAAGCCCGAAGCCCGAAGCCTATTCCCGCGCTTGGCTGGTGCTCACCGTCTGCGCCTTATAACCCCTCCCGATGAACTGTGCCGACACGGTTACATCTGAACCCACCGTCACGTCGTTCCTCACCACGCCGGGGTCGAAACTCAGCTCATAGGTCTTGTTGTCGGTCAGGTTCTCCACCGCAATCATGCCCATGCGCATGTCGAGATGCCGCACCTTTCCGCTAAAGGTAAACGTATTACCCGGCACCGCCAGGACCGAAATCTCACGCGCAACCGCGCCACGTGACTTATCCGGCGCAAACTTCACCGACACCAGCGCACTCGGCACCAGGTTTATCGCCCCCTGCCCATCGCCGCCCTTCACCACTGTCTCCTGGCTCACATGAAAACTCACCGCCACGCCCGATATATCATCGCGCACCGTCATGCGGCCGCTGCGCGCGTCATACGACACGATCTGCCCCTGCGCGTCGCTCGGCTTCAGACTGGTCACCACTCGTATGTTGCGGGCGAACAGCTTTCCGCCGTCCAGCATCGAATCCACGTACACGCGATCGCCCTGCCGGATGCCTCGTTCCGTGGTTTCCACCCCATCGCGGTAGATGTGCGTGCGCTCGTCGAAAACCATGTTCATCGCCTTGCCGTCGCCAAAGGTTTTCACCTTCACGCGATTCCGCAGCCGGTCGATCTTCTGCACCGTGCCGCCGATCAGCGACACTTCCCCCTTCGGCAGCGGCGCGGTGCCGAATAGCGGGTCGTTGGCGTCCCCCGTTTCTTGCGCGGTTGACGCGGCTGGCTGCGCTGCGGACTTGTCCGGCGCTGCCGGCTTGTCCTGCTGCGCCTTCGGCGGCGATGGCGAGGCTGACTGCGCCGCCTGTTGCGCCGCCATGATCAGAGATACTAAGACCACCACTGCTACCAGGAGATACACCGGTGCCCGCTTCATGAACCAACTCCTGACTCGTTGCTCAAAACGGCTTCTTCACTGCCCACTGGCCACTGGCCACTTGCCACTCAACCAGCAGAATTGGATGCCCGCTCCACCAACCGAGTTAGCACGCCGGTATCCAAAAAGAGAACCTTATGTTGACTGTGCTGGCAAACGCGTAACGAGTATTCCCATCCAATCAAGAGGAAAGCGGCTGCTCAACAGTGGCATCCCTGTTGCAGAGATTTTTGCCGGAGGTCTATCCCTGGTCATGAGGTCCTCTCCCCTGGTCTTCGCCCCTGTCCTGGCTGTGATCCTGCTCGCCGGCTCGGCGCATGCCGGCGACCTGCGCATCACCTTGCCCAAGCGGACCAAGCCGACTCCCGTCCAGAAGCTCAACCAGGAAGGCGTCCGCGCCATTCAGAGACACCGCTACGACGAAGCGCGCCGGCTCTTCTACAAGGCCTACTTGCTCGATCCCGACGATCCCTTCACCCTTAACAATCTCGGCTACATCTCCGAGCTCCAGGGCGACGTCGATCGCGCCCAGCGCTTTTACGAACTTTCCTCCGAGAACAAGTCCGACGCCACCATTGCCCACGCCAGCGACCAGGATGTGAAAGGCAAGAGCGTCGCCGAAATCGCCGGCAAGACCGACGACAAGAAAATGCAGATCAACCGCTACAACGTCCAGGCGCTTGGTCTGCTGAACAAGGACCGCGCTCCGGAAGTTGATATCGTCCTCCAGAAGGCCCTCGCCCTCGATCCCCGCAATCCTTTCACCCTGAACAACCTCGGCTACGCCAAGGAAAAACAGGGCGAACTCGAGCAG
>Ga0326726_10000322_pt1 | contig 45722 bp, 43 predicted proteins | sample MHFenrmetagenome_2_FD_207603 | JGI IMG/M metagenome (GOLD analysis project Ga0326726, IMG submission 207603) | Lab enriched peat soil microbial communities from Michigan Hollow, Ithaca, NY, United States - MHF15MN | ecosystem: Environmental > Terrestrial > Soil > Wetlands > Peat | place: USA... | reverse complement strand
AAAGGAACTTATATAAGAGTTATTGCAGATGACTTTGGGAACGAGCTTAAATGTGGAGGTGTTTTGTATAAATTGCGAAGAGAGAAAATTGGTGAATACCAAGTTGAAAATGCATTAACTATTGATCAATTATCAAAACAATTATTAAGTTCAGATAAATTTTCCCATTCATTATCTTGATATTAAAAAACTGTTAAAAAACTTTTATTTGGAAATGGATTATTATAAATTTGTATTCTTTTGGCAGCACTATTTAAGATGAAGATAATAAAGGACTTAAGGGAAATTGAGCGTGATGAAAAAACAGTGATTACGCTTGGAACATTCGATGGGCTCCATCTTGGGCACCAGCGTATAGTTGATTTGGTATTGCAAAAGTCCAGGCAATCCGGTGGACGCAATTTTCTGATTACATTCGACCCTCATCCGAGAAAAATTGTCCCTGGCAGAAATGGTGTTAAACTTTTAAGTACACTGGAAGAAAAGAAATCAATTTTAGAAAAACTAGGTTTGGAAAATCTTTTTGTTATAGAATTTACAAATGAATTTTCAAAACAAACTCCTGAACAATTTGTGGAAAAGTATCTTGTTAAAGGTATTGGTCTAAAAGAAATAGTGATTGGATACGATCATCATTTTGGAAAAGGAAGAGATGGAAACTTTGAACTTCTTCAAAAGATGGGAGAGAAATTCAATTTTACCGTAGATGTTGTCCCTGAATTTATGATGGAAGGAGATACGATAAGCAGCACAAGAATAAGAAATGCTCTGCTTGCAGGCGATGTTGTAAAAGCAAACAAAATGCTTGGCAGGTTTTATTCATTCAAAGGGAAAATAGTTAAAGGAGATGACAGAGGGAAAGATCTTGGTTTTCCTACTGCTAATCTCTCAATTGAAAATGAAGATAAATTAATACCTGCAAAAGGTATTTACGCATCTGAATGTATTATCGATGGCGAAAAATATTATGGGCTTCTTAGTCTTGGTAGCAGACCTACTTTTTATACTGATGGAAGAATAATTCCAGAGTTCTACATCTTCGATTTCAATAAAAGTATTTATGGAAAAATGCTGGAGGTTTGTTTAGTAGAGAAAATAAGGGATGAAGAGAAGTTTAACTCGGTAGATGAGCTAGTTTCCCGAATGAAAAAAGATGAGGAAATGGGGAAAGAAATTTTAAGAAAACTAATTAATTGATCCCGGTTTATCCGCCTGAGGCGGATAGCTTCTGGGATTATATTGTATAATAAATTATAAGGATTAAATAAAATGACAAAAGAAGAAAAAGCCGGAATAATTAAAAAGTACGGCTCAAGCCAGAATGATTCTGGCAAAACTGAAGTTCAGGTCGCACTTCTCACTAAAAGAATTAATGACCTGACAGAACACTTCAACAAGCATGCTAAAGATCATCACTCTAGAAGAGGATTAATGATGATGGTTGGTAAAAGAAGAAGGCTACTCGATTACCTGGCTAAAAAGGATATCGAGAGATACAGAGCAATAATTAAAGATTTGAACATTAGAAAGTAAGGAATTTGAAATGATAGTAAAAAAGGAAATCGAAATAGGCGGTAAATTATTTTCGATTGAAACAGGAAGATATGCAAGACAGGCTAACGGTGCTGTTATGGTTCGCTACGGCGATACTATGGTGCTTGTAACTGCAGTTGCATCTCAGGAGGTTATGGAAGATCAGGACTTTTTTCCTCTGCAGGTTGAATACAGAGAAAAAACATCGGCTGCAGGAAAATTTCCTGGTGGTTTTATTAAAAGAGAAGGAAGACCTACAGAAAAGGAAATTCTTAGTTCACGTTTGATAGACAGACCCATCAGACCTCTCTTTCCGGAAAATTTTATGAACGAAACGCAGGTTATTGCGTTTGTATTGTCCTATGATGGTCAGAATGATGCGGATGTACTCAGTGCTATCGGTGCTTCTGCTGCTTTATCCATTTCTGATATTCCGTTTGATGGACCGATTGCTGAAGTACGCGTTGGTAGAATAGACGGGCGGTTAATTCTAAACCCCACTCACTTAGAAATTGAGCAAAGTGACCTTGAACTTGTTGTTGCCGGTACGAGCGATTCAATTTTTATGGTGGAAGGAGAATCAAAAGAATTGAGCGAGGATGATATTCTTAATGCTTTGAAATTTGCGCAGGCTGAGATTAAAAAACTTGTTCAGCTTCAAATTGAACTGAGGAATGAAGCCGGGAAAAAGAAGTGGGAAATTAAAGAAAAGCATATCGACGAAGAATTAAAAAAAGAAGTGCTTGAACTTGCCGCTGAAAAGTTTAAAGAAACCGTTCATTCTATTCTTACAAAAGAAGAAAGATCAGCAAAAAACAAACACCTTCAGGAAGAGATAATAACTTCACTTGAAGAAAAATTTCCCGGACAGGAAAAAGTAATTGCTGTAATACTTCATGATCTTGAAAAAGAATTAATGAGAGAAAGAATTTTAACTGAGGGAATTCGGCTGGATGGAAGGAACACAACACAGATAAGACCTATTACTATTGAGTTGGGGATTTTACCCCGAACTCACGGATCGGCTTTATTTACCAGGGGTGAAACTCAAAGCTTAACAACGGTTACTCTTGGTACTAAAAACGATGAGCAGATTATTGATGGGCTTAGAGAAGAATACACAAAAAGATTTATGCTCCATTACAACTTTCCTCCTTTCAGTGTTGGTGAAGTTGGTAGAATGTCGGGAGTTGGAAGAAGAGAAATAGGACACGGTAATCTTGCAGAAAGAGCGCTAAAAATGGTCTTCCCGGGTGAGGAAATTTTTCCATACACTGTGCGTGTTATTTCAGATATACTCGAGTCTAATGGTTCTTCTTCAATGGCAACCGTTTGTGCCGGTTCGCTTGCTATGATGGATGCAGGAATAGGAATTAGTAAAAGTGTAGCTGGTATAGCGATGGGATTAGTAAAAGAAGCTGATAGGTACACTATTCTTTCAGATATTCTTGGAAATGAAGATCACCTTGGCGATATGGATTTTAAAGTAGCTGGCACATCGGATGGAATTACTGCGTTTCAGATGGATATTAAAATCCAGGGAATATCATTTGAAATAATGGAAAAAGCTTTGCAGCAAGCTCGTGAAGGACGGCTTCATATCATTGGCATTATGGAGCAGGCAATTGGTAAACCTCGTGAGCAGTTATCTGAATTTGCGCCCAGATTAATTTCGATGAAGGTAGAACAAGATCAAATAGGACTTATCATTGGTCCCGGTGGAAAAACAATCCAGGGAATGCAGCGTTTGTTCGGAGTTGAAATTAACATCGAAGAAGATGGTACCGTAAACATCGCATCACCAAATAAAGAGAATGCGGTTAAATGTAAAGAGTACATCAAAAAGATGACCGCCACTCCGGAGATTGGTGAAGTGTATGAAGGTGTAATTACCAGATTAATGGATTTCGGTGCCTTCGTGGAGATACTCCCTGGCAAAGAAGGATTGCTTCATATTTCTCAGATAGATAACAAGAGAGTTGAAAAAGTTAGCGACTACTTTAAAACAGGTGATAAAGTAACTGTCAAGCTGATAAAGATAGATAACGGGAAACTCTCTCTGAGCAGGAAAGAATTATTAAAATAAGAGACTGGTAAAAAAGACAAGCCAGCTTTCAATTAATTTTTATTAAACATTGTCTTAAACAAAAAGCTCATTATGCAAACAGAAATATTTATTTTCATTTTATCGTTTATTGCACACCGCTGTATTTTTCAGGCAGAACAGCAAAGGTTGCATAGTAGCTTTTCATTTTATAAAAGTTTTTCAATGAAATACAATATTTCATTAAGTGAGTTTATACCAAATGGTAAAAGAAATTATTATCAACACCGCTTCCCTGCAAACACGTGTTGCTATTACGGAAGATGGAAATTTAGTCGACTTCTTTGTAGACCATCCTGAAAACCGCAGGATGGTGGGGGACATTTACCTGGGAAGAATTGCACGGGTTCTTCCAGGAATTCGTGCTGCATTTATTGACATTGGAATGAAGCATGATGCTTTCCTTCATTTTTCCGACATAGGTGAGAGAACACAGCAGCTTCAGGAAATGCTTGGGGATGAGGATACTGATTTAGATGAAGAAGATGATTTAGCTGCAACGTCCAATGCTCCGATAAAACCAGAATCACAGAAAACCGAAGGTCAGATCCCCACCTTAAGAAAGGGGCAGGAAATTCTTGTTCAGATTATAAAAGAACCTGTTGCAAATAAAGGAGTACGTGTAACATCATCTGTTTCCTTACCTGGTAGGTTTTGTGTTCTTCTTCCTTACGATAATAAAGTTGGAATATCAAAAAAGATTTACGACTTTCGTGAACGTAAAAGACTCAGATACATTGCCCGACAAATAGTTCCTGAAAATTATGGATTGATTATAAGAACAGTTGCACAGGGACAGGAAGAAGAAATTCTAAAAGATGATTTGAAAAATCTTATGAAGAACTGGGGTCAGATTGAGAAGGAAGCCAAATCTAAAAATCCTCCGGCAATCGTTTATCAGGATTTGAATACAACAGTAAGCGTAATCAGGGATCTTTTTAATTCAGACATCTCAAAAATCTTTGTCGATTCTAAAAAGCTTTATAAAGAAATAAAAAATTACCTCGAACTTGTCCAGCCTGCCATTGCTGAAAAAGTGGAGTTTTATAAATCCGCCCATGGAATTTTTAACACATTTAAAATTGAGGAACAAATTAAAACGCTTATGGGGAGGAAAGTGCCCCTTCCAAGCGGAGGTTACCTGGTAATTGAGCATACAGAGGCAATGGTTGTAATTGATGTTAACAGCGGAAGATATGCAAAGAGTAAAGATCAGGAAGTGAATTCACTTAAAACAGATCTCGAGGCTTCCAGAGAAATAGCAAGACAGCTGCGCTTGCGGGATATTGGTGGAATTATTGTTATAGATTTTATTGATCTTGAAGACGAAAAAAACCGCAAGAAAATTTATGACGAGTTGAAGAAAGAGTTTAGAAAAGACAGAGCAAAAGTTTCTGTGCTTCCGATGTCAGATTTTGGTCTCGTTCAAATTACAAGGCAACGGGTAAGACAGAATATTCTTCAGGCTACAAAAGAGGTTTGTCCCGTTTGCCACGGAACCGGTCTCTTAACAAAAAGCTCGCATCTGGTTTATGATCTTGAAAACTGGTTGAGGAAGTTTAGGAGAAATTCCCGTGAAAGAAGTATCATTATTAAATGTCATCCCTCAACTGCTGCGAAAATAAGAGAAGGTAAAATCAAATCTTTATTAATGATGCAGCTTAAATATCTTACAAAAATTACCATTAAGGAAGAAGCCAGTCTTTCTCTGGATACTTTTGAATTCTACTCAGCTAAAACCGGGAATGATTTAACGAAAGAATTTGATTAGTTTTAATTGTTTAATAATTTGAAATTGGAGCAAAACCATGAAATTTTTTATAGATACAGCCAATATTGATGAAATAAAAGAAGCGGCTGCATTGGGCGTACTTGATGGAGTAACCACCAATCCTTCTCTTGTTTCAAAAGAAGGAAAAGATTTTAGAAAGCTGCTTGATGAAATTCTAAAAATTTTGGATGGTCCTGTTAGTGCGGAAGTAATCTCAACAGATTATCAGGATATTCTTAAGGAAGGCAGAGATCTCGCATCTATCCATAAAAACATTGTTGTTAAAGTTCCGTTGATAAAAGAAGGTCTGAAAGCAGTTAAAACTCTTACGGGTGAGGGGATAAAAGTTAATGTAACGCTTTGTTTTTCTCCGACACAAGCAATTCTGGCTGCTAAAGCCGGAGCCACATATGTCAGCCCATTTGTAGGCAGGCTTGATGATATAAGCACAAACGGGATGGAATTAATTTCACAGATAGTTCAGATTTACAGAAACTATGATTTTAAAACAGAAGTTCTGGTTGCTAGTGTAAGACATCCGCTACATGTTGTAGAAGCAGCTTTAATAGGAGCAGATGTATGCACAATTCCATTTGATGTTATTAATAAGATGTTTAATCATCCCTTGACTGACATCGGGCTTGAAAAATTTCTTAATGACTGGAAAAAACTAAAAAGCTAAATCAGAATCTCATTTGCAGAATAAATTATTAAGAGTGAATAAATGAAGAAAACTAAATTCAACAGTATACATAAAAAACTTGGTGCAAAAATGGTTGAGTTTGCCGGATATGAAATGCCTATCCAGTACTCATCTATAATTGCAGAACACAAAGCCGTACGTAATTCAGTTGGTGTGTTCGATGTTTCTCACATGGGTGAAATATTTATTACAGGCGAAAAGGCACTTGATTTCGTCCAACATATTACTATTAATGATGCATCAAATCTTTTTCCCGGAAGAGTTCAATATTCAGCTATGTGCTATCCTGATGGCGGCATAGTTGATGATCTTCTGGTCTACAAATTAGCAGAAAACGAATTTCTACTTGTTGTAAATGCTTCCAACATTGAAAAAGATTTTAACTGGATGAAGGAAAACAACAAGTTTGATGTATCGATAAAAAACAGAAGCGACGATTATTCACTTCTTGCAGTTCAGGGACCAAACTCAAAAGACGTTCTTCAAAAGTTGATAAGTGATAAGCTTGAACTTGAATACTATCATTTTACAAAAGGAAAAATAGCGGGTGTGGATATGATTGTTTCCAGAACCGGTTACACCGGAGAACTTGGTTACGAGCTTTACTTTACCAGTGATGAATCTACTGCAGAAAAAGTCTGGGATGAAATTTTTAAAGCCGGGAAAGAATTTGATATTCAGCCAGTTGGACTTGCTGCAAGAGATTCTCTTCGGCTTGAAATGGGATACTGTCTTTATGGAAATGATATTGATCAAACTACTAATCCGATTGAAGCCGGGCTTGGATGGGTTACAAAGATTGACAAAGCTGACTTTATAGGTAAAAATCCTATTTTGAAAGTAAAACAAGATGGACCGATCAGGAAGTTGGTTGCAATGATTTCGGATGAAAAGACTTTTCCCCGGCATGGTTACGATATAAATGTCGAAGGTAAAAAAGTTGGTGTAATAACAAGCGGAACGGTGAGTCCGGTACTTGAAAAACCTATTGCACTTGGTTATGTGGATAAACCATTTAATTCACCAGGCAGTGAAGTATTATTCAAAATCAGGGATAAAGAATTTCCTGCGCGTATTACGAAACTTCCATTTGTTAAAAAATAAAAAGATGAAATGAAACTGGACGTACTTTTTTCGCCCGTACTAATAGATGAACTTTTTTTTACCGGAAAAACAACCGTAGTGATAGATATTTTACGTGCTTCTACAACCATAGTTTTTGCACTTGCAAATGGAGCAAAAGAGATTGTACCTGTTGGCACAGTTGAATTTGCAGTAAAAGTTTCCGGGGGAATGTTTGGTGGTCAAACTCTACTCGGTGGGGAAAGAAACACCAAAAAAATAGAGGGATTCGCACTTGGTAATTCCCCCTCAGAGTATACCAGTGAAACTGTTGGCGGCAAAATAATAGTTTTTTACTCTACTAATGGTTCCAGGGCTATCGTTAAAGCAAAATATTCCGATAATCTTTTTATTTGTTCTTTTAATAACATAAAAGCGCTTGCAAAACATCTTAACAAGCTAAATGAGGATGTTATTATACTTTGTTCCGGTAATAATAATTTCTTCTGCCTGGAAGATTCTGTTTGTGCAGGTATGCTTGTTAATGAATTAATTACAGGCAAGAAAATAAATGAACTGACCGATGCTTCAATCAGTGCCATGACATTATTTAAGGCTTTCGGTAAAGATATTTATAAGATGTTAAGCGAAACAGAGCATGGTCAGCTTCTCATTAAAAATGGCTATGGAGAAGATCTGAAAGTTTGTTCACAGCTTAACAATATGGATGTGATTCCATTTTATTCGGGAAATGCCATAAAGGTTTTGAAGTAATCAACTTGCAAAATGGCAGCAAAAAAAAGCAACGCAAACAACAAAAAAAACAATTCTGATAAGAATTATTTTAATCTTTCCTCGGAGAAGAAGAAAAGAATAGCAGGTATTTTTTTAATTCTCTTCTCTGTTTTTCTTTTACTCTGTATTGTTTCGTACGATAGAAGAGATGAGGTTTATCTTGATCACTCTATTTTTTCCAAAATTGAAACTCACAACTGGTTGGGAACGCTTGGTGTACATTTCTCTTATTTTTTCATAAATAACACAATCGGTTATTTCTCAATTATCTTTCCGGCGATTTTGTTTTTGTGGGGTGTCTCACTCTTCAAAAAAGTACCTTTCAAAACTAAGATTCACACAACAAACTTCTTGTTAATCTCCGGTCTTACTCTTGCATCCTTTTTTGGAGCGCTGAAAGTCGGGTTTATGGTTTTTCCGGGTGTAAAAGAATTAAGAGGAAACATTGGCGAATACTTAGGTAATTGGCTTAATGGTATCCTGGGTGGGATAGGCAGCATTCTGCTTCTTCTTTTTGTTTCTGCCACAGTTCTCATCTTCGCATTCGATATAAAAATTGAAAACATTTTTCATCTCATTAAAAACCTGTTCGCTTCAAAGCCAGAAGATAAAATAACGATTGTCAGGAAAGAAGATGATACCTCTAATCTGGATAAAATTAAGAAGCTTGGTAAAGAAAAGAAAAAAACTGTTTTAGCTGAAGATGAATATCTAACTGCTGATGAATTGATGGAAGAGGAAGCATCGGTACAAACAAGTATCCAGATAATCAGAAAAGATAAACCCGAAGTTCCTGAAGAAGATGAGATTTCAATTGATGAAAGAAAAAAAGTTGATCTTGAAAAAACCGGCGAATTACCTTCTGAAAAATTTGTTAGTGAAGGAGAAAAAGTGCTTCCTGATCCTTGGGAGGAAGATCTGGATTATGAACTTCCCGGGCTTGATCTTCTTCAACCTGCAGCTGCTGAAGATATAAAAGTTGCTGAAGAAGAATTAACCAGAAATGCTGAGTTGCTCAAGGATAAACTAAAACTATTCGATATTGAAATTCAGAACATCTCAGTTACTCCCGGACCCGTAGTGACGCTTTACGAAATAGTGCCTGCACCGGGAGTTAAAATCAGCAAAATTGTTGCGCTCGAAAATGACATCGCACTTGCTCTTGCTGCAAGAGGAATAAGAATTATTGCTCCGATTCCAGGTAAAGGCGCAATCGGAGTTGAAATACCGAATGCAGAAGCTGCAATTGTTAATGCACGATCTGTGTTGAGTAAGATAAAAGAAACTAAAATGCAGTTACCTCTGGCATTAGGCAAAACAATCAGCGGCGATGTTTATATGACTGATCTTTCGTTGATGCCTCACCTTCTCATTGCAGGATCCACTGGTTCCGGAAAAAGTGTTGGGATAAATATGATCATCAGCAGTCTGCTGTATTCAAAGATTCCTGCTGATGTTAAATTCATTTTAGTTGATCCAAAGAAAATAGAACTCTCATTTTATAATAAATTAAGAAGACACTATCTTGCAGTTTCACCCGATGTTGATGAAGAGATAATCACCGTTCCGCAAAACGCTGTAATTATGCTTAAGTCTGTTGAGGCTGAAATGGAAAAAAGATACGACAGGCTTGCTAAAGCGGGCGTAAGGAATATAGTTGATTACAATAAAAAGATTGATAATCCTAAAACCAAACCTCACGATACAGAATCAGTTAAGCATCATCATTTGCCTTATCTTCTTGTTATTATTGATGAACTTGCCGACTTAATGATTACAGCGGGTAAGGATGTTGAGGGACCCATAACCCGTTTGGCGCAGCTTGCACGTGCGGTTGGAATTCATCTCGTTCTTGCAACTCAGAGACCCTCGGTAAATGTTATTACCGGAGTAATTAAGGCCAATTTCAGCTCACGTATTGCATACCAGGTTGCAACTAAAATTGATTCACGTACTATTCTTGATATGAACGGTGCCGAACAATTACTTGGCAGAGGAGATATGCTTTTTCTTCCGACAGGATCTCCCAAACCAATCCGAATGCAAAATGCATTTATTTCTACAGACGAAGTTGAAACAATTACCAATTATGTTTATTCTCAACCATCTTATTCTAAACCATATTATCTGCCTTCAATTTATGAAAGGAAAAGAGACTCCTCTTCTGGATTTTCTGCAGATCTTGATCCGATGTTTGAGGAAGCAGCAAGAGTAATAGTGCGTCACCAGCAAGGTTCGGTATCACTTCTTCAAAGAAAATTAAAATTAGGATATTCTCGTGCTGCAAGAATTGTTGATCAGCTGGAAGATGCAGGAATAGTCGGACCAAATGATGGAAGTAAGGCCAGACAGGTCTTGGTTGAAAATGAGGAACAGCTTGAAACTGTTTTAAGAACACTTTAATGAAAGAAGAAAAATGTTTACCCGAATAACTTTCATACTAATTATTTCAATTATTTTTTTCAATTTCAGCATTGCTCAGGATGATGCCAAAGTTGTGTTGAAGAACATTCAGGATAAATTTAATTCAATTTCCGATCTCTCTGCTGATATTACTCAATTAGTAAACGGCAAAGTCACTCTTAAAGGTAGAGTTTATTATAAGAAAGAAAATCATCTCAGGTTTGAGTTCAAAAATATTCTTATTGTGTCTGATGGAGAGACTTCCTGGAATTATAATGAGCAACAGAACAAAGTCATCATCACCAATTATGATACTGAAGGAAATAAAATTCTTTCAATCCGGCAAATAATTTATGAGTATCCTGATGACTGTGAATTAAGTACGTACGAAATTGAGGGTAAAAACGTTCTTCAATTAATTCCCAAGGATAATTCTTTAAGTTTTACCTCTGTTAAGTTGTTTATAACTGATGATAATTTAATTTCCAAAGTTTTAATTGATGATCCTTCAACTGGTTTAATTCAGATTGACCTTTCAAATTATCAGATAAATAAAAACTTGCCAGATAGTTATTTTTCATTCTCTCCACCCGAAGGAAGCAAGGTTCTTGATCTCAGATAACGTAAAAAAAATACCGGCGCTGAGAGGAATCTTCAACTTTTTATTCTCAGTTGGGTTGGCTGCACTATTTCTCTATTTAGCATTTAAAGATGTTAATTTAAGCGAAGTAATGTCCCTGGTTTCGCAAGCTTCAATCTTTTGGGTGATCGTTTTTTCGGCTACCGTACTGCTTGGACACTATATTAGAACAGTCCGATGGAAGATAATCCTGCAATCGGTAAAACCCGAGGCAAAAATGAAAAATTTATTCGGCGCATTAATGATTGGCTATGGAGTAAATTGTGTGACACCAAAACTTGGAGAAGTTACGCGCGCAATTATGATCGGCAGGTACGAAAATCTTTCAAAATCTTCAATGTTCGGAACAGTTATAGTTGAAAGAGTAATTGACATTATTGCCCTTGGCTCGGCAGTTCTGATCTCTGCCTTTATCTGGAGATCAAGTCTTTACGTAACATTTCCATGGCTTGAATCTGCACTTTACATTACTGCTGCGATGATGGTTATTATTTTACTGATGATCTTTCTTTCTGTAAAACTAAAAGAAAGATTTTACGGCGTGATTTTGAAATTGGTTGGAAAAATATCTCTTAAATTAGCAGAGCGGCTTGGTTACATATTTGAAATGCTCATCCAGGGATTTACAAGTCTGAAGGGATCAAGAAACTATATCCTCACAATAATAACAACGGTAATTCTTTTATTAGCTTATGCATTGAGTGCTTATTTAGGATTTTTTATGCTGGATATGCAAGCTGGAAAAGATGTAACATATACAATGGGCTGGGTTCTTATGAGTATAAGTGCAATTGGTGTTGTTATACCAACTCCCGGTGCAACAGGCTCATACCACGCGCTTGCAAAGAGTACTCTGGTTCTTTTGTTTGGATTTGGCGACACCATAAGTGCAGCTTATGCTTTTCTTACGCACATAATCTCTTACTTTTTATTTATTATCACAGCATTTATTATGTTCTTTCTACTTAACAAACAGCACACTAGCTTATTGAATATCTTTAAAACAAATTCCGAAGAGACATGAAAAAAATCACAGTTTTATTCTTTTTGATAATTGCTTCCGGTTTCTCTTTTGCACAAATTGAACTGAAAGGTACGATGGGGATTAATTTTTTAAGTGTACCTTCAATGACAGATTATATAAACTTTTCAAATCCAGAAAATCAGTTGGGTACCTTTAATTCCGCAATTAATTTTGCTGGTGAGTGCGGGTATTTTTTATCGCCGTCATTTTTAGTAAGTATCGAAGGAGCCTATCAATTGTTTTCATACACGAATGTCTCAACGTCGGGTAAATACGAAATGATATTTAAACTTATTCCTGTAACTGCCATGGGTTACTATGTTATTCGGGGAGATGGTTATAATTTGAAATTCGGAGGTGGTATTGGCCCACGATTTGTTAATGCTGAGGAGTCTCTTCCCGGTTTGGGTACGACCGATAGCTATACTTCTACAGGCGCAGGCTTTATTATTAGGTGTGAAGGAAATACTCTTCTAGGTGGAAATTTCTATGCAAACCTTGGTGTGGATTTAAGATACGATTTAAACGGTGAACCGGAGAATAATGGTGAAAAACTTACTAATAGTGTTTACGGCCAAAATGTAAACTTTAATACCTTCTCACTAGGTGTAAAACTTGGCGTTTCATATTTAATTGGTGGAAGCAAATGAATTTATTTGAAGCCATACTTCTCGGTATTATTCAGGGATTTTCTGAATTCCTGCCTATAAGCAGCACGGGACATCTTACTATTGCCGGTAAGCTGCTTAATCTTGTTCCTGAAAATCATCCTGAAAGTTGGACATCTTTTATAGCAGTAATTCAACTGGGGACTATGGCAGCAGTCCTGGTTTATTTCGCGAAAGATATTTTTTTAATTGTAAAAGATTTCTTGACAGAGAATTTAATTCACAGGAAAAAATTTTCAGAGCAAAGTATGAACTCACGAATGGGATGGTTGGTAATTATAGGTACTATTCCAGTCGTAATAATCGGCTTTGCATTCAAAGATATTATTGAGGGTGCTTTAACAAAAAATCTTTACGTTATTGCTTTTAGTTTAATTGGACTGGCAATAATATTAGCATTAGCAGAAAAGTTAGCCAGCTTCAAAAAAGATTTAAATGATATTTCAATTAACGATTCATTATTGATTGGAATCGCCCAAACATTTGCTTTAATTCCCGGCTCATCGCGTTCAGGTACAACAATAACAGGAGGTTTGTTCCTAGGATTAAAACGAGATGTTGCTGCAAGGTTCTCTTTTCTGTTAAGCATTCCGGCGGTTCTAGCCAGTGGATTATTTGAACTGATTCATTCTCTTCATTATTTAACTGCCGATATGGCACTCAATCTTGTTGTCGCAACTGTAGTCTCGGGCATAAGCGGGTACATTGCAATTGATTTTCTATTGAAGTATTTAAAGAAGCACACAACATTTCTGTTTGTTTATTATCGGATAGCAGCAGGAATTTTCATTATAGTTCTATTATTAACTAACATCATAAAACCATAACGGAGGAAAATATGAAAAAATTAATGATCGTATTAATGATTACACTTGGTATACTGGCTGGCAATGCTCAGGACAAGGGTAAAGTTGATACGAAGAAAACTCAAACAAAAACAGAAAGCAAAGAAATGACGGTAGCTGTAGTAAAAACTAATATGGGAAAAATTGAAATTGAATTGTTTGCCGATAAAACTCCCAAGACGGTTGAAAACTTTGTCGGTCTTGCAAATAAAGGATATTACAAAGGTGTAATATTTCACAGAGTAATTAAAGACTTTATGATACAAGGTGGTGATCCCACAGGAACCGGAAGAGGTGGAGAAAGCATTTGGGGGAAACCATTTGAAGATGAAATAGTTCCATCGATTGTTTTTGATAAACCCGGTTATCTTGCAATGGCAAATGCCGGTCCTAATACAAACGGAAGTCAGTTCTTCATAACCGTTGCTGCAACTACCTGGTTGAATGGTAAGCATACCATCTTTGGAAAAGTTATTAATGGGATGGATGTAGTTTATGCAATAAGCAAAGTTCAGACCAGCAAACCCGGAGATAAACCACTCAAAGATGTTGTGATAGAATCCGTGAAGATAGAAAAGAGACTAATTAAATAATCATTGCTGAATAACTAAATGAAATAGCAGGAAGTATTCATATTGTCATTCTTGCTGTTTCATTTAATATAAATTATTTAAACTAAAAATCAATAATGGGGAAGAGTAAAGCACCATCAATACTTGAAGCAGTTGCTGAGATAAAGAAAAGAAAGTTTAAGCCCCTTTACTATTTTTTTGGTGAGGACGCTTACAATCTTTCATTTGCTCTGCACACACTTGAAGAATCATTTGCACCGCTTCTCTCATCAGATTTTGATAAAGAAACAATATACTCCGAGGATAAAACAATCAACGAAATTCTGGGTCTTGCATCAGCATTTCCTTTTGGATCAGAAAAAAAATTGATAATCATTAAAGAAGCGGATAAAATCAGAGATAAAAAACCGCTGAAAGAATATGCTGCTTCTCCGGCAAAGTTTACTGTAATCGCATTCTTCCATATTGGTTCAATCACTAATCTTAATTCTGAACCATATAAAACCCTTTACAATAACAATTTTTTATTTGAAGCGAAAGAACTAAAGGGAAAGCTCTTAATTGATTGGTTAATTAGTTTAGCAGAATTAAAAGGAAAGACACTTTCAGAAGAGAATGCACAGGTACTGGTTGATATTGTTGGTGAAAACAGAAATATGCTTGAAGATCAGCTCGAAAAGATTTGTGTATTCCTTAAAAAAAAAACAGACATAACAATTGAAAGTATTCAACAGGTTTCTTCCGAACTTAAGCAGTTTAATATTTTTGATTTGCAAAATGCAGTGGGCTTAAGAGACAAGGCAAAATCACTAGCAATTGCTTATAATCTTTTGGACAATGGAGCCGAGCCGACTTTCATTATTACAATGCTAACGAGATACTTTACCGGGCTATCAAAAATCACCGAGCTTAAAAGCAAAAATATTCCTGATATGGAAGCTGCAAGAATAATAGGAACGCACCACTTTTACTATCCAGGTTATGTTAAGGCTAGAACACTTTATTTGGATCAGAAACTAGTAGAAGTCTTTAGATCCCTTCTGAAAGCCGACATTTCAATAAAAACAACATCTACGGACAATAAAACAATAATTGCACTACTTATTTCGGAAATCCTGCAATAGCAGAACGCTTGTTTTTTCAGGAAATAATCTTTTTTGGTTAATTTGTTGTTGTTTTTGGAAACAAATTTCTAATCATACAGGTATAAAAGCGGATTAATGAGCAAAAATCTCCGTGAACTTTCGGATGAAGAGCTTATCCTCGAGTTTCAAAAAAATAATGTTGAGGCTGCATTCGAAATTCTTGTTCAGAGATATAAAAATCCATTAACAAATTTTGTATTTAGGTTTTTAGGTGATTATGCAGCATGTTCCGATGTCGTTCAGGAAACGATGATAAAAGTTTACCGGTATAAAGACACATACAGTTCGGTTGCTAAATTTTCAACATGGGTGTATACAATAGCCGGTAATCTTGCTCGAACTGAGTACAGAAGACAGCGAAGAAGAAACTTCTTTTCAATCAGCGATTACGGAGAAGAACATAAACCGTATGATCTGCCGGATGAAAGTTACAGACCAGATGTGATAATTGATAGCGGAATTAAAGATGAAATTATACAAAAGGCATTATTAAAAGTTAAAGAAGCATACAGGGAAGCAGTAATTCTCAGGGATATTCAGGGAATGAGTTATGAAGAAATTTCTGAAATACTTGGAGTGAATGAGGGAACTGTAAAATCAAGGATAAACAGAGGAAGAGCGCAATTGCAAATTTTGCTGAAAAATATTTATGATGAATCCTGCTGAATGGGATAAGTAAGTGATATAATGGAAAATGACGAAAAAAAATATCAGGATGTAATAAATAAATTAAAAGGTTTGAAAGAAGTAAAAGCTCCGGCTAACTTCGAAGCAGATCTAAAACGGAGAATTAATTCTGAGAAGTTTGAGGGAGAAAGAAAAGGATTCTGGAAAAATATTTTAGTGCCTGCAAAGTTGATTCCATCGCTAGGTCTAGCTGCCGCTGCAGTTGTTATCTTTTTTGTGATGGAAACTAATTCGGAGGAAATTGACAATCCCTTTCTGATAGAACCGAGAGTGCGTAAGGATGTAACGGAAGTGAGAGATTATGAAGCCTTAAAACAGGAACATCAGAAAGAATTAGCTAAATCAAAATCATTAGAAAAAGAGAAGAATGCTCCAGCGCTTGTTTTAAAACAGAATGAGATTAAAACTTCCCGTGACGAAAATGTTTCAGGAGGGAAAAAAGACGACGTAGTTGATAAACTTATGAACGAACAAGATCTTGCAAAAGATAAAGGTAAAATTGAAGGCGGCATCTCTATTCCTGAATCAACTTTCGCTGCAATTACTGATAGTATTCATCCGACTGTTCCATCAGAAGCAAGCTCTAGTTTAGTGGCTGGACAGAGCATCACAAAGGATGAATTAAACTTCAGGCAGGTTCAGTTATCCCCAAAAGAGCAAAAAGTTGTGAACGAATTGAAGAAGACACAGGTTCAATCTTTGGAAAGATCTAATCGTACTCAGAAATAACTCTGATTTTATTCTATTTATTAAGTATTCCTTTCAAAACTTTTCAATCTGAAGCCTTTTTTTATCTGGATAATCTTTCTATATTTATTCCTCAAATTTGAAGAAAATGTATAAAAATTAAGGATTTTAAAATGAAAAAAGGCATTCATCCAGAGTATAGACCAGTTGTTTTTCAGGATACGTCCTGTGATTTTGCAATACTTACCAGATCGACGTTAAAGTCTTCCGAAAGCATAAAATGGACAGATGGAAATACTTATCCTTTGATAAAATTAGAAATATCAAGCGGTTCGCATCCTTTCTTTACGGGTAAACAGAAACTTGTTGATACCGCCGGTCGTGTTGAAAAATTCCAGAAAAAATATTCGGGAAAAAAAGCGAGCACAAAATAAGGTGGAGCTTTGATGTTTTACCCAAAAGCCAGGTATTCTGGCTTTTTTATTTTTAAAGGGAAATTAATCCAAATAATTTTATTTAATGATTAATGCAAATGAATATGATGTTCATGTTAGTCGCTTAAAACCGCTTCTGGATTCAACTTAACAGAATAAAACGACATCTTCACTTATTAAAGTAGGAGAAACTTAACTTTAAAAGTGTTAAATTTTGAAAAATTAAAAAGAAGTTTATATGCCTATCTGCATTTTTGAGGACGGACAATATCTTAATTTCGAACCGCTAATTTATTCTCGACCGGTTTTTGATTTAATCTGCGGGATGACCACGTTGAAGGAAAAAATAATCTGCGCATTTCCCAAAGAGAAAATCACACTTAAGTGCCGAAATTATTTGGAGAAGTTTGTTAAAGCAGAAAATCCCAAATGCAAAGTAAACCAATTTGAAGATGAAGATTATTTGCTCATCAATGGAAGAATCATCGCTCCTTCAAACCTTAAGAATATTTTAAAGTCAAATTCAAATGATGAAAAAGTTTTTGTTTCGAACGGGATAACCATTGCGGTAAAAGTTTCAAGAAAGAGAATAAAAGACTTATCATTAAATAAAATTGAAATAATCGACACAAAACTTTTTAATGATATTCCATTGGAGGAAGTTGATATTGATTGTGCTCAATATTTATGGGATCTGGTTTATTTGAACGGAAAAGAAATTCAGAACGATTTTAAGATTTATACGAAGGGCAAGTCTTTTGCAAAAAAGAAATTCGTCGGAGTGAATTTTGTAAACCGGAAAAATATTTTCATCGGGAAAAATGTTGATATTAAACCCGGTGTTGTACTGGATGCTTCGACCGGACCAATATTTATAGAAAATAATGTTACAATATTCCCAAATGCAGTTATTCAGGGACCTTTTTATATCGGAGAGTCATCAAAAATTAAAAGCTGCGCAACGATATATCCAAATGTGAGTATTGGCAAGGTTTGTAAAGTTGGTGGTGAAGTCGAAGATTCAATCATTCACTCACATACTAATAAACAACATTCAGGATTTTTAGGCCATTCTTACTTGGGAAGCTGGATAAATATTGGCGCTGATACCAACAACAGTGATCTTCAGAATAATTACGGGTCAATAAAAGTGCAAGTAAATGGGAAGCACATAGACTCGGGGAAACAGTTTGTAGGATTAATGATGGGCGATCATTCTAAAACGGCAATAAACACAATGTTCAATACCGGTACTGTAGTTGGCTTTTCGAGTAATGTTTTTGGTGCAGGATTTCCTCCAAAATATATTCCTTCTTTTGGTTGGGGAGGAAGTGAATCAATGAAAGAATACAAACTTTTCAAAGCCGTAGAAACTGCGAAGGCTGTGTTTGCAAGAAGAAATAAAAATTTTAGTAAAGAAGATGAAGATCTTTTTGAAACTATATTTAATATAACAAGTGAAGATAGAAGCAAGAGAGGGTATTAGTGGATCAGGAAACGAACAATCCGGAGATGACAGTTGATTCGAACACTGTAAAAGATTTGTATCACGGTGTGCGCGGACTCGCGATTAAAATTCTAAACAGAATTGATAGAACTGATGCCTACCTAGAGCGAATGCTTGATAATGAAATGAAAAGTACAGAACTGAGCGGACCGGATAAAGCATTGCTATATGAAATTGTTCACGGTGTTGTTAGATGGCAGGGCAGGCTTGATTGGATTTTAAATGGTTTTTATAAAGGGACTTTCTCAAAAGCAATTCCAAATCTAAAAAATGCTCTTCGCGTTGCACTTTATCAGATATTATTTTTAGATAGAGTGCCTGATTATGCTGCTGTTAATGAAGTAGTTGAATTTGTAAAAAAACTGCAGGGGCAGAAACCGGCAGATTTGGTTAACGCTGTTCTAAGAAATATTATAAGAAGTAAAAACGCGATAAGGTATCCGGAACCCGAAGTAGATTTAGTCGGTTACCTGGCTGCTTATTATTCACATCCATCCTGGATGGTAAAAAGGTACGTAGCCAGATTCGGTAAAGAGGACACAGAAAAGCTTTTATTGTTTAATAATGAAAAACCTTATTTAACACTTAGAATAAATGCTTTAAAGACTAAACCGGATGAATTCAAGAAGTTGCTTGAAAGTGTAAATTTAAAATATCGTCAGGGTTCCTACCTTCCTGAGTTCTTTAAACTGCTCAATCTAACTAACATAACTGCTTGGGAATATTATAATAAAGGGTATTTTAATATTCAGGATGAAAGTGCCGGGCTTGCATGCAGATTGTTAGATGTTCAGGAAGGTTTTCGTGTACTTGATATGTGTGCAGCACCAGGTGGTAAAACAGCTTATATCGCTGCACTTATGCACTCAAGAGGAGAAGTCGTTGCATTAGATCGTTTTGAAAGTCGGCTTAAGATGTTACAGAAAAATATGGACAGACTTGATGTTGATTGTGTCAGAACTACTGTTGCAGACGCTCTAGAGTATAAAAGTTTACCTTTTGACAGAGTGCTTGCCGACGTTCCCTGCTCAGGTAGCGGTACTCTCTCTAAAAAACCAGATATAAAATGGAAAAAGGATATCTTTGATATCCGCAATTTGAACGTTCTTCAGTTAAAGCTCATTGCTAAAGCAGCTACCTTAGTAAAACCGGGCGGGGTGGTCGTTTACAGTACCTGCTCTATTGAACCGGAAGAAAATTATGAGATTGTGAAAAAATTTCTGGAGGAAAATCCAAACTTCAGATTGGAAAGCGCAAAAGAAAAATATCCAGATGAAATAATCGACGAGAATGGATGTATTCAGACTTTGCCGCATATTCATAAGATGGATGGTGCATTCGCAGCAAAGCTTGTGAGGGCTAATTAATAATATTCTTCTTACAAATAATTTAACAATTTAATATTAAAACTGATGCTAACTAAGTTCGCTGATGAATTAAAAAGTGCCCGCCTAAAAAAAGGCATATCACTTCAGCAAATGGCGGCAAAGACACGCATTGATTTAAAATTTCTCGAAGCAATTGATAACGGAAATTTTGGTTTTCTTCCGGATCTATATGTAAAAGCATTCATTAAGCAATATGCCAAAGTTGTGGATCTTGATGAAACGGAAACTATAAATAGATATGAGGAAGCGAAAGCGGGAAGATTAATTGAAAAGGATGACTCGAAATCTTTGCTTGAAAAAAGGATTGAAATTGAAAAGCCGATTATAGAAACTAAGGCAGAAGAGCCCGTCAAAAAATTTAATGATGATAATGCCAAAAAGATGACTGAGAAACCACAGGACAAGAAAAAAATGTTAAGATTATTAGCCTATGCTTCAGTAATTGTAGTAGTTCTGGTTGTAATTTTTATAGCTATGTTTAATAAAAGTTCTGATATAATAGTTGAAGAAAAATCTTATGAAAAGGTTCTTGAAGAAACCAAAGATCGCTATGTGGTTCCGGAGAAGAAGGAAGAAGCATTAAACAAAAATGTTAATACAGATAGTCTCATTTTACAAATAGCTAATGTTGATTCCCTGGATTCAGCCTGGGTGATGGTTATCTATGACGATAAAAGAAAAGAAGATTTTCTCCTTTATCCCAAAAGAACAAAAACTGTTACTGCATTAGATAATTTTAAACTTACTATGGGCAACTCCGGAATTATTTCTTTGATGTTAAATAATCAAAAACTGAAATTTGAAGCACTAAGAGGTTCCGTCAGGCATTACAAAGTGTCTCGTGATAGCGTAGAGAGGCTTCCTTTACCACCCATATTACATACAGAATAATATGTCATCAGCTATCGAAAAAAAAATTAATTCCCTTCGCGAAGTAATCAGGGAACATGACTATAAATACTACGTCCTTGCGGAGCCTGTTATTAGCGATGAAGAATATGACAAACTACTGAAAGAACTTGAGAAACTTGAAACAGAAAATCCCAATTTAATTACATCCGATTCGCCCACACAAAGAGTAGGAAACGACCTTACAAAAGAATTTAAACCTGCAGAGCATAAAGTTCCTATGCTAAGTCTTTCTAATACTTATTCTGAAGATGAATTATATGATTTTGACAGAAGGGTCAAAGAAGGATTAGCGCTCGGAGATATAGTTGAATATCTGGTCGAGTTGAAAATTGATGGGGCTTCGGTTAGTATTAATTATGTAAATGGAAACTTAAAAAAAGCTTCCACCAGGGGCGATGGTACGATAGGTGAAGAAATAACTAATAATGTCCGGACAATAAAATCTATTCCTTTAAAAATTAAAAAAGATAAATCAATTCCTTATAAGCTTAACGATTTTGAAGTGCGTGGTGAGGTATTCATGAATATCGAAGATTTTGAAAAGCTTAATAGAGAGAGAGTTAAAAATGGTGAAAAAACTTTCGCAAATCCACGAAATTCTACTGCCGGTACCCTCAAACTTCAGGATCCTAAATTAGTTGCAAAGAGACCATTAAACTCTTTTTTGTACAGCCTCATTAGTCCTGAAGATGAATTAAAATCTCAGGAAGAAAATCTTTTAATCATTAATAAACTTGGATTTAAAGTTAATCCTCACCACAAAAAATGTAATAGTATAGAAGAGGTTATAAAAGTCTGTAGTGAGTTTGAAAAGCTTCGTGATGAGCTGGAATATGAAATTGATGGTGCCGTAATCAAAGTAAATTCCATGAAACAACAAAACAAACTTGGAAGTATTGCTAAAGCGCCACGTTGGGCTGTTGCGTTTAAATTTAAATCTAAACAAGCTTCAACCATTGTTAAAGATATAATCTGGCAGGTCGGAAGAACAGGAGCAATAACACCTGTTGCAGAACTTGAACCAGTATTTTTAGCTGGTTCAACTATAAGCAGAGCAACTCTTCATAACTTTGATGAAATTCAAAGAAAAGATATTCGTGTTGGCGATACTGTTGTGATTGAAAAAGGCGGCGATGTAATCCCCAAGGTTGTTGAGGTGAATCTTTCGAAAAGGACGGCTTCAAGTAAAAAAGTGAAGCCTCCTGACAAATGTCCAACCTGCAGTTCAAAACTTTTTAAACCAGAAGGTGAAGTTGCTTATTATTGTGAAAACACTGAGTGCCCTGATCAAATCAAAGGGAGAATAGAACACTTTGCATCTCGGGGGGCAATGGATATTGAAGGTCTTGGAGAATCTCTTATTGACCTTTTTGTTGTTAAAGGATTTTTGAAGACATACGGAGATATTTATAAGCTTAAAGATCATAAAGATGAGTTAATCTCTATGGACAGGCTGGGAGAAAAAAGTGTAACAAACCTCTTGAAATCAATTGAAAAAAGTAAGGGAAAACCATTCGATAAAGTCTTATTTGCCCTGGGAATCCGTTATGTAGGTGCAGGTGCAGCAAAAAAACTCGCAGCCCATTTTAAAACTTTGGATGCATTGAGAGATGCATCTGAAGAGATAATTACAGAAGTATATGAAATTGGTGAAAGTATAAGCAAAAGTGTTAAAAAGTTCTTTAACGATACTCATAACAAAAAAATTCTTGGGGAATTGAAAAAGGTTGGGTTAAAGTTTAGTTTTGTTAATACTAAAAACGCTTTTGTGAGGGAGAATTTCTTTAAAGGCAAAAACTTTGTGCTTACCGGCACTTTAAGTGATTACTCACGAGAAGAAGCAGGAGAAATAATCACTAACTTTGGTGGGAAAGTTACTTTGAGTGTTAGTACAAAAACCAATTATGTGCTTGCAGGAGAAAAAGCAGGTTCAAAATTAGATAAGGCAAAATCTTTGGGCGTCAAAATTCTGGATGAAATAGAATTCAAAGAAAAAATCAGAGAAACAGAGCTTAAATGATAGATGCATTAAAAAAGCAAGCAGCCAGATTTATTGTAAAAAAAAGAATACCGGAAGTAGATTTTCATCAAAGGAATTTTTCTTCAGTGTTTACCAAGACTTACTCTTTTCTTATTCTGATGCCCGCTAATGAAAGAGACTTCAGGCTTGTCTTTCCAATACTTGAACATTTAAAAGAGCAAAGAAAAAACATAATTGTTATGACGCATGATTTCAGGATAAGTCTGCTGCAACCGTACTTTAAAACAAACGCCATTGAACACGGGCTGAACGACACAACAAAACTTAATCTTCCCTCGAAGGGTTTGCTTCATAAATTATCTAATATGAGATTTGATGTATTAATTGATACGAACAGGGATGAAATTCTTTATTACAGTTATATTGCCAAAACACTGGATGTTCCAGTGAAAATAGGTTTTGTTCGTAAGGATTCAGATTGGTATTTTAACTTTCAGGTTGTAAATAAGCAGAACGATCCGGAAATTTCTTATAAGAATTTATTAGATTGTCTTAAAATGTTTTAAGGATACTATAATGAATTTCGAAATCAAGAAAGAAAATAATGTTACTATTTTCAAGTTAAACGAAGAGCGGTTAGATACAAACATCTCTGGCCTGCTAAAAGGCGAATTTACTATGCTATTAAAAGTTGGGGGAGCCAAAAAATTTATTCTGGATTTGTCTGCAGTAGAAAGTTGTGATAGTTCTGGTTTAAGTGCAATTCTCGTAGCTAACAGGATTCTTAACTCGACAGACGGAAATATGCGAATCGCATCTCCGTCAGAAAAAGTTTACTCTCTTATTAAAATTACACAGCTGGACCGGGTTCTTCCCGTTTGTGATACTGTTGAGGAGGCGTATAAAGATCTGATGAAAATTAATTAATTATTTTATCTCTAAGACAAGAGCATCCATAAATACGGATGCTTTTTAATTTTAAAATACAAAGAATAATAAGTAAATCTACGACGAGAGAAACATAAACATTGAACTATAATTTATTTTCTCTGCACAAGTCGCTTACAAAATCATGCGCTTGAAAATATCCCATTGCTAAAGCCTTTTTCAAATCTGCACAACCCCCATCTTTGTCGTTTACTTTATGCTTAAGAAGACCTCTTTCAAAATAAGCCAGCTCGAATTTTGGATCTATTCATATAGCTTGAGAAAATGAGTTTATTGCTTCCACGAACCTTTCCTTCTCCTTATAACAGATGGCAAGATCGTAATAAACCTGAGCAAAACTACTCTCGGCACTTATATAGCTTTTAAAATTAAGAATTGCATTATCAAGATCTTGTAATTTGTAATAAGCCAATGCTCGGTAATAGAATGCCCCGGGTTCTTTCATTCTTAAATTGATTAAATCAGTGAAGTCACTTATTGCACTTTCAAAATTTCCCAACTGAAGTTTTGTCAATCCTCTGAAATAATAACCTGTTGAATCCTGGGGATTTAGCTCTACAGCTAGACTAAATTCTTCTAAGGCAACTTTAAGGTCGAGGTTTATGAAATTTTGAATTCCATTCCTTATTGAATTTTGAACCTTAAAGTTATTTCTTTCGATATGTTTTACGAATCTCGAAATTTCTTCCTTGATATCCTTTGAGGGAAATGTAGTCTTTATTTCCACAGCCGGTACACCTGGTTTATCTTCTTCTTTATCTTCCTTTTCTTTTTTATCTACTTCTTCTTTCTCTTCCTTCTCCGCTTCCTCAATTTTAGCTTTTTTTTCTAACATCTTCTCCAGTTCTTTTCTTTCCCGGAGAGATAACTTTGAGCTAAATGCTTTATTTCGGCTATTAATAATTCTTATTATGCCGTATATTATTAAAAGTAAAGCGAAAATTCCTATTATATATAGCATTATAACTCTTCAGGTTTTTTGTAAAACTGATAATTAATTAAGTAATTCTAAAAAGGAACTAATATAAAATTAGATAAAAATCTCTATTTTTTCATCGATAAATATATAATTATCCGTTGAATGCAGAATAGACTGAAATGATTTGATAATATATATTACGAAATCACTTTAAGATTATAACATTTCAGCAGTCTTGTTGTTAAACAATCTTATTAAAATATATGAGGCTTTTTACCTTCCTGAAAGAAATATTTCACTGTTAATAATTATCAGCCTCACAAGCAAATGTCTTTGAAATGGAGAAGAATAAACTAAAAAACATAAAACTTATATTAACGGATATTGACGGAACTCTTGTAGATGATAATGGTAACTTGGGTTCCGATAGTAAAAAGCTGTTATCGGAATTAATGAAATACGACGTTTCAATATCTCTTGCTACAGGGAGACTCCATTCAGCCACAACCGAATTATCAAAAGAGCTATCGTTGAATGGATATATCATATCTCTTGATGGAGCAGTCATAAAAGAATATAAAAACGACGAAACAATTTTTGAATCTTTTCTAAAAATCAGGCATGTAAAAAAGGCAATCTCAATTTCTAATGATCTTTTGGTAAATATTGTTCTGTGTCATGCATCTTCAATTTATTATACTGAATATAATTCGATAATTCCATCGCTGCTTAGTAAATATGGAGCTCTATATAAGCAAGTCAACTCTTATGAAGATTATTTATCGGGAACTCTTGAAATAGTTTGTGCAAGCGATGTAAAAAATTCAATTAAAAAGATGGAAGAGAGCTTTAACTTCCCGTATTCAGTTGGATGCAGTACCTCATATTTTCGCAGTAAGAAAAACGAAAATATTTTTTATCTTGAGATTAGAAAAGCGGGATGCTCCAAAGGTAAAGCGCTGGAAAGACTACTAAGACATATTTCAATTAAACCTGAACAGATGGCAGTTATTGGTGATTGGTATAATGATATTACGATGTTTCAAAAAAAAGTTCTGAAGGTTGCTGTAGCTAATGCTATTCCCGAATTGCTCAATGAGGCAGATGTTGTAACAGAAAAATCTAACAATGAAGATGGTGTCGCTGAATTTTTTGAGATGGTTTTAAATTCAAAAAGGAATTAGTAATGAATAAATCTGATGATAAAAAACATGGTAAAGGATTATTTACAAAATTTGTAATGGGTTTTGTAACAGTACTTCTTATTGTTTTTATGTTTCCTAAGGGTGAATCAATTGAGTTTGAAGTTTCAGAGGGGTCCATCTGGTTGAACGATGATTTAATTGCACCATTTAGCTTCCCGATTAAAAAGAGCGAGGAGGTTTACCGTGCTGAACTTAAGGTTGCAAAAAACAGCGTATACCCTGTTTTTTTAAACGAAAATACAAATAAACAAGCAAGCATTGAAACATTTAAAAATTATAACACTTATTTATTAAGAGTTTTAGATGAAAGTATAGATAACGATTCAATCTCTGTTCCTAATCCGACCTTCCTGAGTGCGTCCTCTTTTTCATACTTAAAAAATCTGCGTATGCGGCAAAGAAACTTGATCAAGTCGCACGGTCCTCTTCTTAAGGATTTGTTTAAAGATGCTGAAACTACTCTTAGTACTGTCTACGGTCAAGGTATATTAAGTATTAACTCAGATAGTCAATTGAGAGACAGCATTGCATTAAGAAAAGGTAATTTTGACTCGATCGAACCAGCGAATAAATTTCTCTATCTGGATCAGGCGCAAAAAGAGATCCTCAATGAAATAAATAATTTAAAATTCTCTAAAGAGTTTGAGAATGCGCTGGACGAATATACGCTTCACTTTTTATTGCCGACAATATTGTTTAGTGAAGAACTCACTCAGCAAGAGGTTACACAGGCTCAGGAAAATGTTTCCAGGTACACCGGTATTGTTAATGAGAACGAACGTATAATTGCGAAACATGACAGAATAACCAAGGACACAATACTCAAAATAGAATCTTATAAGGAAGCTAAAGGAGAATTTATCGGACCTTGGGATCTGATACTTCAGGCAATAGGTAAATTTTTTCACATAGGTTTAATAATGTCTTTGCTGGTTAGCTATCTGTTTCTTTTCAGAAAGCGCATATTTTATGATAACCAAAAGCTGATCATTTTTGTAATTACAATTCTATTCGTTTCATTTGTCACTTTTCTTATTAATCAGGTTAAAGTTCAGGCTCCACTGCAGTTTCTTATTTTTATTCCTGCAGCCTCAATGATTATAACAATAATGTTCGACTCGCGTATTGGTTTTTATTCGACTGTAATAATAACTCTAATAACCGGGGCATTAAGAGGAAATGACTATACTTTTATGGCTATGAATCTGATAGCAGGCGGAATTGCTGTCTATTCAGTACGGGATATAAAAAACCGCTCTCAGATATTCAGATCGTTCCTTTTTATTTTTCTGGGCTATATTCTATCCATTTTTGCTTTTGGTATGGAACGGTTTGCCCCCTGGAATAATCTAGTGGTTGAAGCAGCTTTTGCTACTTCAAATGCACTCATTAGTCCTGTGCTTACTTACGGCTTGTTAATTTTCTTTGAACGTCTTTTCAAAATAACAACAGATCTTACTTTACTTGAACTTTCAAATTTTGACAGACCGTTATTAAAAGATCTTGCAAGAAAAGCTCCAGGAACTTTTAATCATTCAATGACAATGGGTACAATGGCGGAAGCTGCGGCAGAAAAGATAGGTGCCAACCCACTATTAGCCAGAATAGGTGCATATTATCATGACATCGGAAAAACAATTTCACCACAGAATTTTGTTGAAAACCAACTGAATGATCAAAATGTGCATGAGAATCTTACCCCGGAAGAAAGTGTTAGTTTAATTGCGCAGCATGTAAAAGAAGGAATAGAATTAGCAAAAGAAAATGACCTGCCACAAGAAATTATTGACTTTATTCCAATGCATCATGGTACTATGATAATGAGCTATTTTTATGATCGGGCAAAAAAGATTTATGGCGAAGAAAGAGTTAAAAAAGATGATTACAGGTACCCGGGACCCAAACCCAACACCAGGGAAACAGCAATAGTAATGCTAGCAGATGGATGTGAATCAGCAGTAAGGTCAATTGATAACCCTGACCCAGAAAAGGTTGAAAACGTAATTGACAATATATTCAAGGGTAGAATAGAGGATAAGCAGCTGAATGACGCCCCGATTACATTCAGAGATATTTCTTCTATCAAAGGAGAGTTACTGAAAATTCTTCTTGGGCAGCACCATAAAAGAATTAAGTATCCTAAGCAGGAAGAAACTGAAAAGGGCGTTTCGGAAGACAAGAACTGATGAATATTTTTGTCAGGGAATATTTGGCAACACTTAAACTGGAAAGAAACCTCTCTGAAAATACAATCGCCTCATACAAAAACGATCTCTCATCTTTAATTAATTATTTAACTGATTCGGGACTTAAAGACCCATCGGAAATCACATCAAAAAATTTATCTGAATTCTTTGGAATATTAACAAAACTTGGATTGAGCAGTCGCTCCGCAGCAAGGTATTATTCATCTATTAAAGGATTTTTCGGCTACTTATTCTCCAGCGGTTACATTAAAATTAACCCGATGGAAAAAATATCAGCACCAAAAGTTAGCAAGAGTCTGCCGAATGTTCTGAATATTAATGAAATAGAAAGTATTCTTTCCGAACCCGATGTTAGTAAAAAACTTGGCTTGAGGGATAAAGCCCTCCTTGAATCATTTTATGCCTGCGGACTTCGTGTTTCTGAGTTAATAAATCTTAAATTATCTGATTTATTTTTGAGTGAAGAAATGATCCGGGTATTTGGCAAAGGATCTAAAGAGAGGTTTGTACCGATCGGCTCATCAGCTATAAACTGGATTGGAGAATATCTTAAAAACAGTCGGCCATTGCTTGAGAAGAAAGCAAAAAGTCAGCACGTTTTGTTCTTGAATAACCGAGGCACAAAATTATCGAGAATGGGTGTATGGAAAATTGTTAACAACTACGCACAGCTTGCCGGAATAAATAAAGAAGTTCATCCTCATACATTCCGTCATTCATTTGCTACGCATCTTCTTGAAGGCGGTGCGGACTTACGTGCAGTGCAGGAAATGCTTGGACACGTTGATATTTCTACAACTCAGATTTACACCCACATTGACAGAGACTACATAAAACAAGTACACAAAGATTTTCACCCGAGGGGATAATTCAATAATTGATTAGAATATTATTCTCTTTAATCTAAAATTTCAATAAATAAATTCTTTTAAAAACACTTTTATTATCTTTAGCCCAATCAAATGAAAATTGATGCTTAAATGCTTGTGAAATTCTTACGAAAAATAATATGCCTGTTATTTATTCTCGGTATTTTGATCGCTGGTTGTAAAAGTTCTGATAAAGATTCCGCGCATTTAAATATTAATGAAACTAATGATTCAACTAATACCGGAACTATAACAAAATTTCTTTTTTTGAATGAATGGTTTGGCAAAGCAGGAGTTTACAGCTATAATCTTTCAGAAAAAAAATATTCGCCAGTATGGTGGCACCCCAGGGAAAATGTTGTAATGCTGATTTACCGACCTGATAATATGCCCGCATATTTTTTTACTGCCGGTAAAATCGGAACGAAAGGAAATTTTCCGTTTTTCGAAAGAGTCAAATTATTCAGGATATCTCGAAACTTTTCAGAGACTATTCAAATCGATAAAGTTGAAGAGGGACTTCAATTTACTGCACGCTGGAATGCTGATAACAACCTTGAATTTATTTTTACATCTATTGATAAAGTTATATCTTCTTACGTAAATCAGTACACAAAAATTTATGATTTTTATGGAAAACTAATTGATAGCAAAATAGAAACTTTCGATATTGAAAAGGACGGGTTTCCATATCTTTTACCACAACGGTATTCTACAATATCTCCTTCTGCTAAATATGGTGTCTCTATTTTAAATGATTCAATTTTTTTTAAGACTGCAGTGAATGATTCAGCGAAATTTATAACCGAAGCAAATCATAGCTTGAATAAAATTAATTGGAACGAAGACGAAAGGTTTCTTCTTATTTCCACTTTAGATTTGAACAATGAAACAATTAAAACAAAAAAACCTGAAACATCGGAGTTATTTATTTATTCTATTGATGCAGATTCGCTTATCGGAATATTCAGGGGGGCGGGAGTAAAGAACTTTTTTACTTCAGGCAATTTGCTGATTTTTGATAATGGCTTTGGTAAAAACTCCAGAATCAATATATATAATTTAGAACGGCATGAAATTGTTGATTCGGTTTTAACAAAAGAGGAATGTGGTTTAGTTTTTCTTCCTAATTTATAGACAAAGTATATGCAGACTTATTTAAGAATTCTGAAATATGTAAAACCTTACTGGAAGAATCTCATTCTGATTTTTATTTTATCTATATTCTACGCAGTGTTGAACGGGCTTTCAATTTATCTTGTTATTCCGTTACTTGATACACTCTTCCAGGGAAGCGGGGCTTCTCAGCAAGTAAGTACAACTCAGAATTTACAATCATCATCATCGTTTCTTCCTGACTTCATAAATAATTTCAAAGAAACAGTTAGTCAGTGGTTTAATAATTTTGTTTATTTCGGCGACAAAACAGATATTCTGCTGAAAATTTGTTTTGTTATTCTCATTGTGTTTTTCCTTAAAAACCTGCTCGGTTACTTGCAATCTTACTTTATGACTTATGTGGAATATTCATCAATGAACGATTTAAGAGATGAGGCATATAAACATCTGCATAAGCTTCCTATTAGTTATTTTAAGAAAGAACGAGTCGGTAATCTTATTTCCCGTTTTACTAATGATGTTTCTAAAATACAGGATAGCATTTCAGCCACATTCAGCAGTCTTATTAAAGAACCATTAACGATAATAGTCTTTTTAATTATTGCGATAAGCATAAGCTGGCAGCTAACCCTCTTGGCTGGAGTAATACTTCCTGTATCTATGTTGGCAATTATGTGGATCGGGATTAAAGTAAGAAAGCAAAGTACTTTGGTGCAAGGGAAAATAGCCGATATTACAAGTGTTCTGCAAGAAACAATTTCAGGAGTTAAGGTTGTTAAGGCATTTGGTATGGAACCCTATGAGAATAAAAAATTTGTAAAAGAGACAAAAAGCTACCTGAAAACTATTTTGAAAATTGTAAGAATTCGCGATGCTGCTTCACCCATTACAGAGATGATAAGCATTATCGTTGGAGCGATTATTATTTACTACGGCGGGACTCTGGTTTTGAAAAGTTCAACTATTTCTGCAAGTCTTTTTATGGGTTTTCTTTTAGCAATTTTCCAGATGATGAAACCCATTAAAGATCTAAGTACTGTAAATAACAGGATTCAAGAAGCCGGTGCAGCAGCTGATAGAATCTTTGAAATACTTGATACAGTTCCTGATATTAAAGATTCAAAAGATGCAAAAACACTTGGTGAGTTTAAGGGAACTATAAGATTTAATAAAGTAAGTTTTAAATATGAAGATTCGGAAGAATGGGTGCTTGATGATATTAATGTTGAAGTATTGAAGGGAGATATCATTGCTCTTGTTGGTCCTAGTGGTGGCGGCAAATCAACCCTTGTCGACCTGATTCCGAGATTTTATGATCCTGCTAACGGAAGTATATTAATTGACGGTGAAGATATTCGTAATTATACTCTGGATTCATTGCGTAGTAAGATGGGCATAGTTACACAGGAAACTTTCCTTTTCAATTCTTCAATAAAAGATAATATTGCGTACGGTCTTGATAATTATCCGGACGAAAAAATAATTGAAGCGGCAAAAGCAGCAAATGCTCACGAATTTATAATTCAAACTTCAGAAGGTTACGACACAATTATAGGGGAAAGAGGCGTAAAGTTATCCGGCGGACAGCGGCAGCGTTTAACTATTGCTCGTGCCATTCTCAAAAATCCTGATATAATGATTTTTGATGAAGCGACTTCAGCTCTCGACAGTGAATCAGAAATTCTCGTTCAGGAAGCAATTGAAAGGATGATGAAGAACAGAACTACTTTCGTAATTGCACATAGGTTAAGTACAATAAGGAATGCTACAAGGATACTAGTAATTGATAAAGGAGTTGTCATTCAAACAGGAACACACCAGGAGCTCATGCAAAAAGAGAACGGGTTGTATAAAAAACTTTATGAAATGCAATTCAGGGATGATGATTGATGCTTGAACAGGTAAGTAAATCATTTAAAATACTTGATTGGATAATCTTTTCTTTATTTGTCATCTTCATTTTAAGTCTTAGCAATTCCATTTTTGTTAATCAGATTGGTTACTTCGGCGCTTTATTTTTCATACTGGTAAAAATATTTCTGACAAGGAAGAATCAGTTCCACAGAACAGGACTTGAACTAGCATTTGCACTTTACATGACAGCCGAAATCCTTTCACTTATTTTTTCTGATTATAAAGCTGAAGCCCTTCATAACTTTTCGAAAAGAGCTCTGCTGATTCCAGTATTTTATACAACAATAACCGTAACTGACAGTCTGAAGCTGGGCAAAAACTTTTTTAATTTATTTATAGGGGCGACTTTAATCACCTGCATGATATATCTGGTTGTCTCAGTAAAATATTATTTGAACAACCAATACGTTATTACACAATCAGGCCCGGATTTAGTTCAGAATCCAATTACTACAAGCGAGATTATAAGCTTTACTGTATTGTTCCTATTTGCATTTATAATAAATGAAAAAACCAGCTTAAAAACGAAGCTCCTGTTATACGCAGGATTTTTAATTTCTTTTCTTACTTTAATTGCAACATATAAACGCACGGGCTGGATGGGAGTTGCCTTCGGAATGGTTCTTTTACTTGTAATTAAAAAACAGTGGAAGATTCTTTTTCCTCTTATTATTGTGGGAATAATCTTTCTTGTAATTGACAAAAATATTAGCCAGGTAGATGTTTACGATTTTAACAGTTCCAAAGTAAACAATCTTTTTTCATTTAATACAGTAGGCAGAGCCTGGAATACTTCGCCTGCAGATAGTTATTTTGTTGTAAGTGATTATGAAAACGGACTGCTATTTTATAAAGATTCAACCCTGATAAAACGAATTGAGACTCCCGAGCCTACCATTTCTTTCAAGCAAATTAAAGATAACCTTTACCTTACGCAGCTAATTGATACACGCTTTCTTGTATTTAGAAGAGAAGGTGAAGAAATTAAGCAAGTGAATGAAATTTTACCTCCCGGCGAGACAAGAAGCTTTGCTGTAATTGACGAGCACCTTTATACTCTGGATATCGACAGCGGTTTGACTTTTTATGAGTCGATTGAAACTAAAGTTAAGCCAATCCGTTACCCGGAATTTAAAAATGATTCGTGGTTAATTATTGATTCATCTTATTTCATTTTTGCTTCAATTAATTCAGGTGTTACAGTCTGTTCAAGGGAAGAACTTTTACCCGGCAAAATGATTATTAATAAAAATTTTGGTGAAATCAGAAACGCTTACTTATTTAATGGTAAACTGGTTTTCAGTAATACCGATGGATTAAAACTTTTTACTATAGAACGCAATGGACTTAAGTTGGATGACAATTTGAAACAACTGACTCAGGTTAACAGGATTAAAGGCGAAGGTGAAATTTTAACTGTTGTTCTGGGCAATGGAACAGTTTATAAAATGAAGATTTCTGATAACTCCAGGTTTGAAATATTAGCACAGGATAAATTATCACCAGCTCCGACAGAGGTCAATTTCTTTAATCAGAAACTTTACTGTAATTATGTTAAGCGGGGGAGGCTTTTAAGTTTCTTCGATCCTTACCTCTCACAAAACTTTACCCGGCTTGCACTCTGGAGAGCCGGCTGGAAGATGTTTCTGGATTATCCGTTGTTTGGTGTAGGTGATATTGATTTGGCAAAGTATTATGTTAAATATAAGAGACCATACGATAAAGAAATTCATGGACATTTACACAACAATTACTTTCACTTTCTTGCAACGCTTGGACTATTTGGATTTTTAGCATTGATGTACCTGTTTTTCAAAATATTTAAAAAGATTTCGGGCATATATGCATCAACCAAAGGAAAACCATTTATTGCTTCTTATTCATTAGGTGCAATAGCTTCATTTGCAAGTATTCTGGTATCTGGTTTATCTGAACAGAATTTTTGGGATCAGGAAATTACAACACTCATTTACTTTACTATCGGGTTGAACGTTGCACTTTTTATACATTTTAATAATGTTAATAAAGAAATTAGTAAAGGTATTTAATAATCATACCTTTGTATTTTAGTGAAATTAAATTTTATAATTGTCACCCTGAATTTATTTCAGGGTCTTATTGAGAATTAATATTAAGACGCTGTCCGAAGGACTCCTTTGGAGAAACAAGCCTGCCTGCTGGTAGGTGGATTCAGCATGACGATCTTTTAAAAATTTATTGAAGCCATTCAAATGCAAAACAACAATAAAAAAGAAATAATAAAAAGTATTAAGAAGTTATCAACTCCTCTTAATTCTAAATGTAAAGAATTGGCAATATTACTTGCAGCGGGACATGGAAAAAGAATAAAATCCCAGCGTTCGAAAATGCTACATAACATCTGGGGCGTACCTACTGTTGATCGTGTTCATAATTCCTGCACCAAAGCCGTAAAAGGAATTAATTCGGTTGTCGTTGTTGGAATTAAAGCACTTGATGTTTTAAATGTTCTGGGCAAACGGGCAAATACATCCTATGCATACCAGCAAGAGCAAAACGGAACCGGGCATGCAGTACAGGTTGCACTTCATAATGTAAAACGGTTTTCGCCAAAGGGAATTGTTTATGTGCTTCCAGGTGATATGGGACTAATTGATGCAGAAACACTCAGAAGTTTCAGAAAAAGTTTTATAGACTCTCAAGCAGATATGATAGTGCTTACCGGAATTTTTAAGGGGGATTCGAAAGAAAATAGTTATGGAAGAATACTGCGGGTAAAAGCGTTTGACACGAACGGTGTGAGTTCACGCAGCGACGAAGGTAAAGTGATCGAAATACTTGAGCATAAAGACATCCTTGCACTTCCTTCGCAGAAATCATATCTGGCAGATTACAAGGGAAGAAGCTTCTCTTTTACAAAAGAAGAGCTGATTAATAATAATGAATACAACTCCGGCGTGTTCGCATTTCGTTATAGTAATTTGAAAGAGCTGGTAGGAGAACTAAAAAGCGATAACGTGCAGAAGGAAATTTACCTCACCGATCTCATTTCTTTATTTAATGAAAATGATTACTCGGTTGCTGCCGTCAGTCCTGAAAAAGATTATGTAGTAATGGGCTTCAATAATAAGTCCGTTTTGAAAGATATGGAAGCAATCGCACGAAGAAATGTTTACGAGAAGCTGAAGGATATTATCGAGATTGAAGATCCGGACGATTTCTTTATCCATGAAAAAGTTGTTGAAAATATATTAAAAGCAGATAAAAAATATTCTGCTCTTGATGTTGTTGTGGGAAAAGGTGTTCATATTGGGAAAGATGTAAATTTGAATTTCAATCTTCAGCTTGGAAAAAATGTTTTTGTTGACGGCAAAGTTGAATTCGGAAAGAATGTTTCTGTAAGCCAGAATGTTCATCTTTCCTGTTACCAGGGGCAAACATTAAAAATCGGAAACGATGTACAAATTCTCTGGGGCGATATTATCAAAGGCAACATTGTAATCGGTGATAATTCACGTATTGAATCAAGTGTTAATATGACTGGCAGCGATGAGTTTCCTTTGCGAATTGGAAAGAACGTTTTGATAAAAGGCACCTCTTATATTTTTGGTTCCAGGATAGCAGACAATCTTTTTATTGAGCACAGCATACTTGTAAAAAAGAAAGTCCGTGCAGTTAAAAATAAAAAAGGTGAGATACAGTCAGTGAGGTATTTTGTGCCTGATAGTGAGGGGGAGAAATCAATTAAAAATTGATGAAAAAAAGCTCTTCAACTGAAGAGCTTTTCTTTTATCAAAATATTTTTTCCTTAATTATTTGGCTGCAGGTTCGGCTGGTTGTAGATTATTCAAGTGTCTGGTTATACTGGATTTATTTCTTGAAGCAGTATTCTTTTTAATAATTCCTTTAACAGTTCCTTTATCGAGCAAGCTTACCGCTTGTTTATAAAGCTTTTCGGCTTCTTCTTTATTATTGCTGCCCAGGACTTTTTTAACACTGGTCTTTACCTTTGATGAATATGCTTTGTTAATATCTTTTTTTCTTTCGTTGGTTCTTATTCTCTTTTTAGCCGATTTATGATGAGCCATTTAGCGTAAATCCTTTAATTTTAGTTAAAAATTAAGTGCCAAATATAGGGTATAACGTGTTTGAAATCAACCAGCACAAGGGTAACTTTTGCGGGCAAAATCTAATAATTTCAACCCTGAACTTGTTTCAGGGTCTTTTGCATAACAGATAGAATATTAAGATCCCGAAACAAGTTCGGAATTAAGAATCATGCTCAAAATCAACGAAATATATCACTCCATTCAAGGTGAAAGCACCAGCGCAGGAAGACCTTGTGTTTTTGTTCGCTTGACTTACTGCAATCTCCGCTGTACTTACTGTGATACTGAATATGCTTTTTATGAAGGAAAAGATTTGTCGGTTAAGCAAGTAATTGACGAAGTTGAAAAATACAATTGCAAGCTTGTTGAAGTAACCGGTGGCGAACCATTGGTTCAAATGGAAGAATGTCTTGATTTAATGAATAAGCTTTGTGATCTCGGTTATGAAGCGATGATTGAAACGGGAGGTAGCCTTTCAATAAAAGAGATTGATCCCCGGGTGAAAATAATTATGGATTTGAAATGTCCTTCAAGCGGAATGGAGAAAAAAAATCTTTATGAAAATCTTAAGTATTTAAAACCGATTGATGAACTTAAATTTGTAATTGGTAATCGAGAAGATTACGAATGGTCAGTTGAAAAACTCAAAAAATACAATCTATGGGGAAAGTGTGGAATTCTTTTTTCGGTTGTATTTGGTGAACTTGAACCCGTTAAGCTTATCAACTGGATTTTAGAAGATAAACTTTATGTAAGATTTCAGCTCCAGATACACAAATATATCTGGCATCCAGAAACAAAAGGAGTGTAATGAAAATCGCAAAAGAATTCAGATGGGAAATGGGGCACCGGTTACCAAATCATTTCGGGCAATGTAAAAACATTCACGGTCACTCGTACAAAATGCTGGTTGAAATTGAAGGTGAACTTAATGAGCAGGGAATGGTAATTGATTATTACGATGTTGAAAAGATAATTAATCCAATTGTTGAGAAACTTGATCACGCTTTTATGGTAAATAAAAATGATAAAGTAGTGCTCGAATTTTTAGAAAAGATGCATTCAAAAAAAGTTGTTGTGGATTTTCAATCAACTGCAGAAAACATTTGTCTTTATATTCTTAATGAAGTTAAAAAAACTAATCTTCCTTCGAATGTAAAGAGGGTAAAAATCAGAGTTTGTGAAACCACTAACGATTATGCTGAAGATACACTGAAGTTAGGATGAGTAAGCTCAGGAAAAAGAAAGATAAGTTTAAATCATTCAAACAGATTCAAAAGAATTCACTTCCCACCAAAGACTTTTACCGCTTTAAAGTTTTTATTGAGTATGACGGAACACGCTATTCAGGCTGGCAGAAGCAGGAAAATGCAAAAACAATTCAGGGAACACTAGTTAAAGTTGCTAATGAAATTTTTGGAAATAACTTTGTGGATTTGCAAGGTTCGGGGAGGACTGATAGTGGCGTTCACGCTCTCTGCCAGGTTGCTCATCTTGATGTAAAAACTGTTCTCGCTCCAGAGATAATCAGAATGAAACTAAACGATCTTCTTCCTCACGATATAAATATTTTTGAGGTAGAAAAAACCACTCAAAACTTTCACGCAAGGCACGATGCAAAATCACGTAGTTATCTTTATCAGATTTCTAAACGAAGAACCGCTTTCGGAAAAAATTATGTTTGGTGGATAAAGGATAAACTTGATTTTAAGCAAATGGAATCAACATCAAAACTCTTTATAGGTATGCACGACTTTTCATCCTTTTCTGATGACGATCCCGAAGAAAAATCAACAAAAGTTTTAATTGATAATATTCAATTAAAAGAAGAAGGTGATTTAATATTAATAAGAATTACCGGCTCACATTTTATCTGGAAAATGGTTCGTAGAATTGTTGGTGTTCTAGTCGAAGTTGGAAGAAGAAATAAAACAGAAAAAGACATTATTAATTATCTGAATGTCAAATCAAATGAAGTTGCTAAGTTTACAGCACCTCCATCTGGATTATTTTTAGAAAAGGTTTTGTATGAAGGGGAAAACTTATCTTGCGAGTTAAATGGAATAATTAAAATTTAATCCGCTGGATTAGCTCACCATCTTTTTTAACCTTTGAATTTCGTCACGCAGGTTTGCAGCTCTTTCGAATTCCAGATCTTTAGCTGCTTTGTGCATCTCATCTGTCAATTGTAAAATCAAATCTTCTTTCTGCTCTTTGTTCATATACTTAAGAACGGGCTCGGCTACTTTTGCAAATCCATAATCAGCTTTTTCTTCTTTCTTTCTTATATCTGCAATGGAAGTGGAAGCAAGTATTTCTTCCATACTTTTATAAATTGTTGCCGGGACAATATTGTGCTCTTCGTTATACTTTTTCTGGAGTTTCCTTCTCCGATTCGTTTCTCTGATAGTTTTTTGCATCGATTGAGTAATTACGTCAGCATACATAATAACTCTTCCGTTTACATTTCGAGCTGTTCTTCCGGCAACCTGCATTAACGATTTTTCGCTTCTCAGAAACCCTTCCTTATCTGCATCAATGATAGCAACAAGTGAAACTTCAGGAAGATCAAGACCTTCTCTTAAAAGATTAACACCAACAAGTACATCAAACTCACCCAGACGTAAATCTCTTAAAATCTCTACCCTTTCGAGCGAATCAATATCACTGTGAATGTAACGTACTTGAATTTTTATCTTGTCCAGATAATCAGCAAGATCCTCCGCCATCTTTTTAGTTAAAGTAGTAACAAGAACTCTTTCTTTTCTGTTTGCCCGTGTTCTTATTTCATCAATCAGGTCATCAATTTGTCCTTTTATTGGACGAACTTCAATTTCAGGATCAAGTAAACCAGTAGGACGGATAATCTGCTCAACAATTATTCCGCCACTCATTTCAAGTTCATAATCACCCGGAGTTGCACTAACGAATATTGTTTGGTTCAGCATTCCCATAAATTCTTCGTACATCATTGGTCTGTTATCAAGAGCAGAAGGAAGACGAAAACCGTATTCAACTAAAGTACCTTTTCTACTTCTGTCTCCATTGTACATTCCTCTTATTTGTGGAATAGTAACGTGCGATTCGTCAATTACTAAAAGAAAATCATCGGGGAAGTAATCAAACAAATTAAAGGGACGAGAACCCGGCGCTCTTCCATCCATATGTCTTGAGTAATTTTCAATCCCTGAACAGTATCCAATTTCTTTCATCATTTCGATATCGAATTTAGTCCGCTGCTCAAGTCTCTGTGTTTCAAGGTATTTTTCATTTTTGCGAAACTCTCCCAATCGTTCGGCAAGCTCAAGTTCAATGTTGTGAATTGCCTTCTGCATTTTATCGCGGTCGGTAACAAAATATTTTGCCGGATAAATTGGTGCTGATTCAACTTCGCGAAGCACATTTCCTGTTAGAGAATCAATTATAGAAATTTTTTCAACATCTTCATCCCAGAGCTCAATTCTTATAGCTTCCTCATTCTCATAAGCAGGAATAATTTCTATCACATCACCACGTGCTCTGAATGTTCCTCTTCCAAATTCAGAATCGTTTCTCACAAAATGAATATCAATCAAATCACGGAGGAATTTCTTTCGATTTAGTTTTTCTCCCTTATTAACAAAGATGATTTGCTTTGCATACTCGTCTGGAGCGCCGATACCGTAAATACAGCTAACACTTGCGACCACGATAACATCTCTTCTTCCTTCAATAAGGGAGGTTGTCGCTTTCAATCGAAGACGATCTATTTCTTCATTAATTGAAAAGTCTTTTTCAATATAAAGATCACTTGCAACAACATAGGCTTCTGGTTGATAGTAATCATAATAGCTTATGAAAAACTCAACAGCGTTTTCCGGGAAAAAAGATTTGAACTCGGAGTAAAGTTGTGCGGCGAGTGTTTTGTTGTGAGAAATTATAAGTGTCGGTTTATTTATCTGCTCAATTACATTAGAAATTGTAAATGTTTTTCCGCTGCCAGTTACGCCAAGCAATGTTTGGAACTTATCACCGGAATTAATTCCATTTACTAATTGCTTAATAGCTTCTGATTGATCTCCGGCAGGTTTGTAATTTGAGACAAGTTTGAACTTATTCATAAATTAATCTAGCAATACCTCATGAGCATGGAATCCACCCTGACTCAAATGTCCTCTTAATATAATTACTTTTGCTTTTTCAAAACTCACAGGAAGCATAAATGAACCAGAAACCTGAACTATTTTACCATTCTTATCTGAAGTGAAAAAACTAATTTCACCACCTTGCTGTTCAATTCCTCTGTCAATTAATAGCTGAACTCTTATTTCCTTCACTGCGCTGTTGTTGGGATCGAAATCAGAGAAAGATCCGAGTTCATCACTTTTTGCAAAGTAGAATTTGTAGACTATAAAGATTGCACCTAATATTAATACAGGGAGTATTAGTTTTTGTAAAATTTTCATCTTTATTTCTTTATTTGATTAAATTGCGGGCAAATTTAAAGAAATTACACTCAACTATTCAATGCAATAGAGGATTGAAATGAATGACAAAAAGATGTGGATAATTATTTCTGCTGTATCTGGATTTACTGCTGTTGCAATTGGTGCTTTCGGAGCTCACGGATTGCGTGAAAAGCTTTCTGCAGAAATGCTTGAGGTTTATAAAACCGGAGTTCTTTATCAATTCATTCATACAATTGTTCTTTTAATTCTTTCCTTAACAGATCTTATCAAAACTAAAATTGCCCCAATATTTTTTCTTCTTGGAATAATACTTTTCTCTTTTTCACTTTACATTTATTCAACTTCGGGGATTCAGTTTTTTGCAATGATAACTCCCGTTGGTGGAGTTTGCTTTCTGATTGGTTGGTTTTGGATAATTGTTGAAGCTATTAAAATAAAAGTATCAAAGTAAAATTATTTAATTGCCCGGAGCTTAAAGTAAACTTCTTCAGGTGAGAAAATTCCGGCAAAAAATCTTTCGTAAATCACCGGTTCCAGGTTTACAAAAAAATCCATCCATTTTAACAAGGCAAAGTGCGAAGTTATAAACCTCTTTTCCAAGACTTCAAACTGTGCCTTCCCTTCATAATTTGTCCGGTGATTTAGTTTCCATTTTTCATAAAACTTAAGCTTGCGGTTTCCAATAAACTCATAGTTGTCGAATGTCCGGATAGAAAATGGAATTTTATGATCGGGTTCACCGAAATATTTTGTGTTCAGAAAAAATGGTGCGTAAACAATCAGGATTCCATTTGGTTTTAATATACGATATAGCTCGGTGATTGTATTATGAAAATTATTTAAATGTTCAAGAACGTTGGAAGCATAAATCTCATCAAAATAATTTTCCTCGAAGGGATAAGGGAAGGTATTAATATCGTGAATCATATTGCCATCATAATCAACGATGTCGAGGTTGATATATCCTCCCTTGATATCTTTACCGCAGCCGAGGTTTAATTTGGTCATCTTAAATAATTAAAATTCAATAATTAAATCTAAGAAAAATTTAAGGATGGAGATTGATAAAATGTAATAAAAAAGCCCGATCTGCAGAGATCGGGCTTGAATTAATTGGTATTAGTTTTTAATTAACCAACGCAGTGGGATTCTCTATCTCACCGGGTGTAACTTCCTGAATTTTAACACTGGCAACACCTTTATAAATAAGTCCCAGCTCGATAGCTGCGCCTTTCGAAAGATCCAGTTCACGGTCACCAATATAAGGACCTCTATCGTTTATACGAACGATAACTGATTTGCCATTTTTAGGGTTTGTGACTTTTAATAAAGTTCCGAATTTTAACGTTTTATGAGCAGCAGTTAATGCCATTTGATCGTAAATTTCACCATTTGCAGTCAATTTACCATGAAACTTAGGTCCATACCAAGAAGCCTTCATAGTTCCACGATTAATATACTCAACAGATGAAGTATTAACTGTGCTTTCTTTTACCGTCTCAGGAACCAATTCTTCATTTAGAATGCTTTCAGAATTTGCCTTTTTTTCGCTATTTATTACAGTAAATCCAACCAATCCACCGATTACAAGTATAAAAGACACTATTGCTAATGACTTCAAACAACACCTCTATTTAGTTTAACATAGATTTTTAGACACGCCTAATTTAGAAGGTATAGAATCTTCCTCCTATGGAAATTGTTAGATGTTTTGCCTCATCTTAAGTTTCCTGAATAATCGAATATATTAGTTTATTGGTCGAAAACTTAATCATAGGAGGGCTGTTTACAGCCCAAAAAACGACTTTTTCAACCAACACAATTTTCTTTTAATTACTTTTTTTATACTGAAGATGAAACAGAGGTAAATGCTATCTTCTTTCTTGTCTGTCCGCAAAAAGATCCAACCCAGCATTTGAGGATTTTAGCACAAATTGCTGGAAGAGTTGAAGAGGAAGGATTCGCCAATGAATGGCTTAGTGCAAATGATGATCAGGAACTTAAAGAAGCTCTTATACATGAAGACCGCAGCTTATCACTTCTGATTGAAAGGGAAAATTCAAGTAAAGAGTTGATTCGTAAAGCACTTAAAGAAATAAGATTTACTGGAGGCTGCCTTGTTGCTATTTTAAGGAGATCTGGACAAACAATTATTCCAAAGGGTAATACTGTTTTGGAAGAAGGAGACCGTTTAACAATTATCGGCGATCCCAAAGGCATTTTCGGATTAAAGAAAAGATTCAGAGAGGCTTATTGATTGAGCATTAATTTAAGCGAGTGACCTTTTTCCTTACCAACCTTTCTGCCAATTCTAACTAGCATTACTTTTAACTCATCCAAATATTCTAAAGGGTCGTAAGTTTTTTTGTTTTTATAGATCTGATAATTCTCACGATATGGTAGAGGAGTAAAGTTAGGCATTATTACATTTGCACCGACTTTTAATCCAAGTTCTTTTCCGCCATCAATTAAAGTAGATAAAGCAGTTGTTGCAGGTATATGAACATCATTTAAAACTATTCGTGCCACCGCTATTGTCTTTAAAGTAAGATCGATATTTGCCGGAGGTATTTTTCTGAGTGGCGAATCGTTTGATGGAATAAACGGACTGAACGAACACATATCACAATCCATCTCTTTACAAAGAAGAATATCATCAGCAATATCTTCAATCGTTTGTCCGGGTAGACCTATAATATTTCCGCTTCCTGTCTGGAAACCAATTTTTTTAAGATATTTGATATGAGCCAACCGCGATTTTAACTTTTCCTGTTGATGATAAGTTGAATATAAATGCTCATTTGCAGTTTCATGTTTTAACAGATATCGATCTGCACCAGCTTTTTTCCATTCATCGTATTCGTCTCTTCCTCTTTCACCTATGCTTAACGTTATTGCGGGATCGAACTTTTCTTTAATTGACTGAATAATATCAGAAACTAGTGATTTTGAATAAAAATGATCTTCCCCGGATTGCAAAATAACGGTTTTAAGTCCAGCTTGAGTTATCATTCCAGCAGTTGAGATAATTTCATCTTTTGTCATCCTGTAGCGTTCTAATTTTTTATTAGATCTTCGCAATCCGCAGTACAGGCAATCCTGGTCGCAATAATTTGAAAATTCAATTATACCTCTTAAATGAACATCATCTCCGCAGTACTTTTTTCTTATTTCGTCTGCATGGTTATATAGTTGTGCAATTTCTTCTTCTTCAGTTAAGGAAAGCAGATAAAGGATCTCATCTTTTGTGAGATTTGATTTGTAAAGGATGGATTTGAGTTTTGTATTGTTCATTATTTAATTATAGAACTTATCCCCAACCCTTCTCTTGCAAAGAAGGGAGTCAAAAGACCCTCTCTTTTTAAGAGAGGGATTTAGAGCGAGTTTTTATTAATATTATAATTAAGAGTTCAACCATGAGCATCTAACTTTATAAAAATATGTCTCTTTCACCTTCATTTACTCTTTCAATCATTTTTTCAGTTTTTTTCCTGGTCACTCCTTTAATTTTACTAAGCTCTGCTTGAAGAAAATTCTCTCCCATAACTTTTGTTTCATCCGTTGCAAAATCGTTCAGGTATTCTCTGAATGTTGCCATCGCGTTTGGCACACAAATTTTTCCTATGTTAGCAGTCTTTGCAAGCTCCATAAATCTATCACCAGTTCTTTGAGAACGGTAACAAGCTGTACAGAAGCTGGGCATATAACCGAGTGAGGTTATATCTTTAACTACTTCGTCAAGTGTGCGATGGTCTCCAAGTTGAAACTGTTCAAGCTCATGCTCATCAATACTTTCCTGAGATTCTTTATAGGCACCGGGAGCTGTTCTGCTGCCTGCGCTTATCTGAGAGATACCAAATTCAAATAGTTCTCTTCTTAGTTCGGCTCTTTCTCTCGTGGATAAAATTATACCTGTATAGGGAACAGCTAATCTAATAACTGCAACTAATTTCTTAAATGAAGTATCATCAACTGCATGAGGAGGATTGATAGCTGCCGGTGCATTCAGCGCTGGTTCTAATCTTGGAATTGATATTGTATGTGGACCCACTCCGTATTTATAATCAAGATCAAATGCATGGCTGAGAAGACCAAGAGTTTCAAACTTGTAATCCGTTAATCCAAATAATGAACCAATACCAACATCATCAATTCCCGCCTGAAGAGCGCGGTCCATTGCATACAATCTCCATGCATAATCACGCTTCGGTCCTTCCGGATGCATCACTTTGTATGTTTGATAGTGATATGTTTGCATAAAGCATTGATACGTTCCAATTCCAAAAATTTTCAGCAATTTAAAATCTTCTAAAGTTAACGGGGCCGTATTTACATTTAACCTTCTTATGTTGTTTCCGCTCAGGTTAATGCTGTAAATCCTATCTATCGCTTCGCCAATAAAATGCATACTTGCTTTTTTAGGATGTTCCCCGGCGACGAGAAGTATTCTCTTCTGTCCGGTTAATACAAGAAATTTTGCTTCTTCCTCTATCTCATCAATTGTTAAAGTTCTTCGCTTAAGTTCTTTATTATCTTTTCTGAAGGCACAATACAAGCAGTTATTGACGCAAACATTTGTAATGTATAGAGGGGTAAACAAAACGAGCCTGTTGTCATAAATTTTTTCTTTGACTTTCTTTGCTGTGTGATGAAGTTCTTCGAGTATTTCAGGAGAATTTATATTTAATAATGCAGCAGCTTCTTTTAAGTTAAGACCTTTTGCTTCGGAACCTTTTATGATTAAATCTCTTTGATAACTTTCATTGAGAAGCTGTTCGTTTTCCAGCAAGTAATTGATGTAACTCTCGTTGATAAATTCCATTTCCTTTTCCCTCGTTAGTCCTTAATTATAATAGGTTTTAGGTTCAGAAAGAAGAGTTCAATTAACATACCACCGAGACTACCCGAAATCGAATTCTATTACTAGTTATTAAATAAGGATTCTTAAAAGAGAGAAATGGATTTTTTATTAATGAAACCTTCAAATCAGAAACAAGCTTTAACTTCATTTAACACTTAATAATTATCTTCTTTTGATAATGTTCCCGATGGAACGCTTTTTGAACTTTGCACTCCATTATGGGTGATAAAATGAGGATAGAAAAAGATTCAATAGGAAAGCTGGAAGTTCCCACAAACGCTTA
>Ga0326726_10000321_pt1 | contig 45849 bp, 44 predicted proteins | sample MHFenrmetagenome_2_FD_207603 | JGI IMG/M metagenome (GOLD analysis project Ga0326726, IMG submission 207603) | Lab enriched peat soil microbial communities from Michigan Hollow, Ithaca, NY, United States - MHF15MN | ecosystem: Environmental > Terrestrial > Soil > Wetlands > Peat | place: USA... | reverse complement strand
GCGAGTATTTCGAGCTGCAGCCCGCGCGCGCGCGCAACATGATCACCGCGTTCGGACGGATCGGCGGTCACGTGGTGGGCTTCGTCGCCAACAACTCCGCGGTCGCGAGCGGCCAGATCGACGTCGATGCCGCGCGCAAGGCCACGCGCTTCATCCGCTTCTGCAACCTGTACAACGTCCCGATGATCTTTCTCGAGGACGTCGCCGGCTTCACGCCCGGAACCGAGCAGGAGACACGCGGAATCATTCTCGAGGGCCGGCACCTGCTCGACGCGATCATCGACCTGCGCGTGCCGTCCATGACGCTGATCATCCGCAACGCCTTCGGCGGCGCGTACGCGGCGTACAACTCACACTTCACCGGCGCCGACGCGGTCTTCGCGATGCCGATGGCGCGCATCGCAGTCATGGACGCGGGCGGCGGCTCGCAGTTCGTTTTCAAGGACGAGCTGCGCGCGCTCGACCAGGAGATGCAGAAGGCGATCGCAGAGGGCACCGCCGAAGTCGAAGCGCGGCGCACGCGCGACGCCGGCCTGAAGGTCCTGCGCGAGCGCTACGAGCGCGAGCTCATGAACCCGAACGAAGCGCTGTCACTCGGCAGTGTCTCGCGCATCGTCATGCCCGGCACGAGCCGGCGCGTGCTCGGCGAACACCTCTGCTTTCTGATGCGAACCTACACCCCGTCCGCGATGGGCGGCCCACAGCGGGAGTTCGAGTAGTGCTCGATCGCGATCTGCTGTCCCGCCGCTTCGACGACGCAGCGAGCCCGTGGCTGCGCTCGTTCTCGCTGTCACACCTGAAGGTGCTCGTGGTGTGTCGCGGGCCCGTGCGGCTCGAGGCCTTCCAGGTGTTCGACGAGATCGGCGTGCGCGAGTACGGCATGCTGCTGTCCGAGAAGGATTCCGTCGTGTACCCGCGGTGTCTCGCTCCGGAGCTGCGCTCCTTCCGCTTCCCGCAGAACGTGCACCGCGTTCCGGACTACACCGGAGCCGGTCAGGAGCAGAAGCAGAAGCGCATCGCCGAGATCGTCCAGATCGCCGTCGATCACGGGTATACGCACATCTTCGCGGGCTACGGCTTCATGGCCGAGGACGCGGACTTCGTGGTCGCGATCGAGCGCGCGGGCATCGGCTTCATGGGCCCGTCGTCGTCGGTGCTGCGCCGCGCCGGCGCGAAGGACGAGGCGAAGAAGCTCGCGCGCAGTCTCGGCAACGCGGTGATTCCCGGCGTCGACGACGTCGCATCGCGCGCACTTCTCGTCAAGGCGAAGGATCGCGCCGCGCTCGAGAAGCTCGCGAAGAAGGCAGGCCTCGCGTTCGCCTTCGACCACAAGGTGAGTCTCTCGGAAAACGCGGAGTCACTTTTGCAGGCGGGCTACGCGAAGACGGTCGAGCTGATCACGATCGCCGATCTGCAAGCCGAGGCGGAGCGCATCTGCCGGAACATCTGGGCCGAGTACCCGACGCACCGGATCCGCTTCAAGTACATCGGCGGCGGCGGCGGCAAGGGCCAGCGCGTGGTCTCGAAGGCGGAAGACATTCCCGCGGCAGTCATGGACGTGTGCGCGGAGTCGAAGGTCGTCGAGCCGGGCTCGAACCGGAACTTCCTGGTCGAGCTCAACATCGAGCGCACGCGCCACAACGAGATCCAGCTGATCGGCAACGGCTCCTGGTGTCTCTCGCTCGGCGGGCGCGACTGCTCGGTGCAGATGCACGAGCAGAAGCTGGTCGAAGTCTCGCTCACCAAGGAGCTGCTCGACGCCGAGCTCGCGAACGCGGCGGGCAAGGCGCGCGACACTCTGCGCGGCGACCGCGAGTATCTCGCGCGCATGGAAGCGGAGAGCGAGAAGTTCGGCGCCGCGACCGGCCTCGACTCGGTCTCCACGTTCGAGTGCATCGTCGAGGGCTTCAATCACTTCTTCATGGAGATGAACACGCGCATCCAGGTCGAGCACGCGGTCACCGAGCTCGCCTATCGCCTGCGCTTCCGCAACCCCGACGACCCGAACGAGTTCTTCCTCGTCGAACGCCTGATCGAGGCGATGGCGCTGCTCGCCGCGCACGGCCCGCGCGTGCCCAAGCCGGAGCGCGTGCCGCGCTTTGCCTCCGGCCTCGAGGTGCGCATCAACGCGACCAACGCCGCGCTGCAGCCGCACGCGGGCGGGCTGATCAAGAGCTGGTCCGCGCCCCGCCCCGACGAGATTCGCTTCGACCAGGGCATCGGCATCCGCAACCCGGACACCCGCTCGTTCGTCTACTACAACGTCGCGGGCGCCTATGACTCGAACGTGGCGCTGATCCTGACTCACGGTGAGTCGCGGCGCGAGAACTACGAGCGCATGGCCGAGATCCTGCGGCGCATGGAGCTGCGCGGCGACGACCTGCACACGAACCTGGAGATGCACTACGGGCTGATCCAGTGGTTCCTCGGTCGGGGAGTCATGGCCGAGCCGAGCACCCGCTTCATGGGCGCGTATCTGGGGGCGGTGGGCGCGCTCGCCCAGATCGCGAACGACCTGGACCTCGAGCTCGCGTTCCAGGAGCTCGTGCGCGCCCAGAAGAACCCGGGCGCTCGCGGCGTGATCGAGGCGAAGGAGACACTCCTGCTCCGTCCGCTCGCGCGCCTGTTCGCGAACGCGCACCTGCTCGGCGGGTTCCTGGGCCGCTACGACGGCGAGCTCTGGAAGGTGCACGGATCGAGCGTGAAGTTCGCCGCGAATCCGGTGCGCTTCCTCGAGCGGCTGTATCACTTCCTCGACCTCGAGCCGCGCGCCGACAAGCCGCCGGCGGAACAGATCTGGGATCACGACGCCGAGATCCTGGAAGGCGCGCGCGCCTTCTACGAAGAGGTCGAGACACTCACGGGCGCGCGCGAGCTCGCGGCGCTCGACGCGCTCTTCGCCGGCAAGCCGAACGCGGCGCTCGCCGGAGGTGACACCAAACTGTGGCGGGCGTGCGTCGCCGCGCACCGCGGCTTCCAGCTCGGCCTCGAGCTGCTGCTCTTGATTCCACGCGCGGGCGCCCGCTCCGGCTTCCTGGACGTGCGCGTCGACGAGGAGCTCGCGATCCACTTCCCCGAGCGCTTCGCCGACGCCAAGGGCGCGGCGGAGCTCGCGCGCGCGCTGGCACCCGCCCCGGTGGCGGCGTCGGACGAGATCGTGACTCCGATGGCGGGCACGTTCTACGGCCGCGAGGCGCCGCATCTCCCGCCGCTCGTCGAGGAGGGCCAGCACTTCGACGCGGGCCAGCCGTTGTTCGTGATCGAAGTCATGAAGATGTTCAACAAGGTGCTCGCGCCGTTCGCGGGCACCGTCGTGAAGTGTCTCATGGCCGATCGCGACGGCAGCGTCGTGAAGAAGGGCGAGCGCATCTTCCTGATCGAGCCGGACGAGCGCCGCGGACCGGAGTCACCCGAACAATTCTCCCGTCGCCGGCGTGACGCCACGCTGGCGCTGCTCACATAGTCACAACGAGCCGAGGACACGCCGTGATCACCAAGCAGCAAGCGCTCGACTACCACCAGAAGGGGAAGCCGGGAAAGATCGAGGTCGTCGCCACCAAGAGCGTGCTCACCGCGCGCGACCTCTCCATGGCCTACACGCCCGGCGTCGCGGAGCCGTGTCTCGAGATTCAAAAGCACCCCGACGACGCGTTCAAGTACACCGCGCGCGCGAACCTCGTCGCCGTGGTCACGAACGGCACCGCCGTGCTCGGGCTCGGCAACATCGGCGCGCTCGCCGGCAAGCCCGTGATGGAGGGCAAGGGCGTGCTCTTCAAGCGCTTCGCGGGCATCGACGTGTTCGACATCGAGCTCGCGACCGAAGACCCGGAGCTCGTGATCCAGACCGTGAAGCTGCTCGAGCCGACGTTCGGCGGCATCAACCTCGAAGACATCCGCGCGCCCGAGTGTTTCGAGATCGAAGAGCGACTCATCGCGGAGATGGACATCCCGGTCTTCCACGACGACCAGCACGGCACCGCGATCATCTCGGCCGCCGCGTTTCTGAACGCGCTCGAGCTCACCAAGCGCAAGATCGAGGACGTCAGGGTCGTGTTCGCCGGCGCGGGCGCGGCGGGCATCGCGTGTGCCGACTTGTACGTCCACCTCGGCGTGCGGCGCGAGAACGTGCTCATGACTGACTCGAAGGGCGTCATCTACAGCGGCCGCACCGAGGGCATGAACAAGTACAAGCAGCGCTACGCGCGCGACACCAAGGCGCGCAGCCTGGCCGACGCGATGCGCGGCGCCGACGCCTTCGTCGGGGTGTCTTCCGCCGGCACCGTGACCAAGGACATGGTCCGCAGCATGGCGGCCAATCCGATCATCTTCGCGATGGCGAACCCGGATCCCGAAATCACCCCCGCGGAAGTGACTGCGGTGCGCGACGATGCGATCATGGCCACGGGCCGCAGTGACTACCCGAATCAGGTCAACAACGTGCTCGGCTTCCCGTTCATCTTCCGCGGCGCGCTCGACGTGCGCGCGCGCAAGATCAACATCGAGATGAAGCTGGCGGCCGTGAAGGCGCTGGCGGAGCTCGCCCGCGAGGGCGAGCTGGGCCTGCCCGAGGAAGTGAGACACGCGTATCCCGGCGAGCGTTTCGAGTTCGGGCCGAAATACATCATCCCCAAGCCCTTCGATCCGCGGGTGCTGATCTATGAATCCACCGCGGTCGCGCGCGCGGCCATGGAGACGGGGGTCGCGCGCGTGCAGCTCGACCTCGACGAGTACCGCGAGCGCCTCGAGCGCCACCTCGGCCGCTCGCGCGAGTTCATGCGCGGCGTGATCAACAGCGCGAAGAGCGCGCCCAAGCGCATCGTATTCCCGGAAGGGAACGAAGAGCGCGTGCTGCGCGCGGTGCAGATACTCCGGCAAGAAGAGATCTGCGAGCCGCTCCTGATCGGAACCGACCGCGAGATCCGCGCGCAGGCGGCGGCGCTCGGCATCGACCTCGACGGCGTGCCGATCGTCGATCCGCGCAGCTCCGAGAAGCTCGTCTACTACCGCAAGGAGCTGGTGAGTCTGCGCAAGCGCAAGGGAGTCACCGACCGCGACGCCGAGAGACTCCTCGGCCGGCGCGGCTACTTCGGCGTGATGATGGTGCGCATGGGCGACGCACACGGGCTGGTCGCGGGACTCACGAAGTCGTACACGGAGTCGGTGCGCCCGTCGCTCGAGGTCGTGGGTCTCGCCGAAGGTCACTCCGTCGCCGCGGGCGTGTACGTGATCATCCAGAAAGACCGGGTCGTGTTCTTCGCCGACGGCTCGGTGAACGTCGAGCCGAGCGCGGAGCAGCTCGCGGAGATCGCGGGTCTGGGCGCCGAGACGGCGCGCTGGTTCGGCTTCGATCCGACGGTGGCGCTGCTCTCCTTCTCGAACTACGGCAGCGTGCGCAGTGACCACACTGCGAAGCTGGCGCGGGCCGTCGACCTGGCGCGCGAGCGCTGGCCCGACCTGAAGATCGACGGCGAGATGCACGCCGACATCGCGCTCGATCCCGAGCGACGCGCGTCGCGCTTCGGCTTCGCGGAGCTCAAGGGCGAAGCGAACGTGCTGATCTTCCCCAACCTCGACTCGGCGCACATCAGCACGCGCCTCATGGGCACGATCGGGGGCGCCACGGTCGTCGGCCCGATCCTCATGGGCATGCGAAGCCCGGTGAACTCACTGCAGCCGACCGCGACCGTCGACGACATCGTGAATCTCACCGCGATCACCGTGCTGCAGGCGCAGAAGGAGTACTGACTCTGCCTTCCGCGCCGCGGGCCCTGCCCCCCTTCGAGAAGGTCTTGATCGCGAACCGCGGAGAGATCGCGGTGCGCGTCGCGCGCGCGTGCCGCGACCTCGGCGTGCGCTCGGTCGCGATCTTCTCCGACGTCGACCGCGACGCGCTGCACGTGCGCCACGCCGACGAGGCGTACAACTGCGGGCCGGCGCCCGCCGCGAAGAGCTATCTCGACATCGCGCGCATCGTCGAGATCGCGAGACAATGCGGGGCCAACGCCGTGCACCCGGGCTACGGCTTTCTCTCCGAGAACGCCGACTTCGCGCAGGCCTGCGCCGACGCGAAGCTCGTCTTCATCGGCCCGAAGCCCGAGACGATCCGCGCGATGGGTGACAAAGTGATCTCGCGCCAGCGCATGCAGGCGGCGAAGGTGCCGATCGTGCCGGGCACGACCGAGCGACTCACGGACGACCAGGCCGTCGCGTTCGCGAGAGAGATCGGCCTGCCCGTGATGGTGAAGGCCAGCGCCGGCGGCGGCGGCCGGGGTCTGCGCCTCGTGCAGCGCGAAGCGGACCTGGTCGCGGCGCTGAAGCGCGGGCGCTCGGAGGCGAAGTCGTCCTTCGGCGACGACGGAATCTACGTCGAGAAGTTCGTCGAGGAGCCGCGCCACATCGAGATCCAGATCCTCGGCGACTCACACGGAAGCGTGATTCACCTGTGCGAGCGCGAGTGCTCGATCCAGCGCCGACACCAGAAGGTGATCGAGGAGGCGCCCGCAAACGGCATGCCCCCGAAGCTGCGCGAGGACATGGGCCGCGCCGCGGTCGCGGCCGCGAAGGCGGTCGGCTACGAGGGCGCGGGCACCGTCGAGTTTCTCGTCGACCGCAAGCTCGCCTTCTACTTCCTCGAGATGAACACGCGTGTGCAGGTCGAGCATGCGGTCACCGAGATGGTCACGGGCATCGACATCGTGAAGGCCGGGATCCGGATCGCGGCCGGCGAGCCCATGGGCCTGCGCCAGGACGACGTCGGCATTCACGGCTGGGCGATCGAGCACCGCATCTGCGCCGAGGATCCCGACAAGAACTTCATGCCCTCGCCCGGCAAGATCACCGCCTACCGCGCACCCGAGGGCCCCGGCGTCCGCGTCGACTCCGGCGTGTCTCTCGGCGCCGAAGTCACCGTCTACTACGACCCGCTGATCGCGAAGCTGATCTGCTGGGGGCGAGATCGCGGCGAGGCGATCGCGCGCGCGCGCCGCGCGTTGCACGAGTACACGATCGAGGGCGTGAAGACCTCCATCCCGTTCCACCGCCGCGTGCTCGAGAATCCGAAGTTTCTCTCGGGTCAGTTCGACACGAGCTTCATCGAGACCGAGCTGGGCGGCGCGACTGGCGGCACCGCGCGAAAGCAGTGACCGCCCGCCCGCTCGTGCTCGACACCGACATGGGCTCGGACGTCGACGACGCCCTGTGTCTCGCGCTCGCGCTGGCGTCGCCCGAGCTCGACGTCGTCGCGGTGACCTGCGTCGGGCGCGAGGCGCGACTGCGCGCGCAGATCGCGCGCCGCCTGCTCGAGCTGGCCGGCAGGGAACACATTCCGGTGTACGCCGGCTGCCGCGTGCCGATGCTCGCCGGCGCCGGCTACAACTGGTTCGGGCACGAGGGCCACGGGGTCCTCGAGCCCGGCGTCGAGCCCGAGATCGAGCGCGCGCACGCGGTCGACGCGTTGCTCGAGCTCTCGCAGCGACACCCGGGCCTCGAGATCGCGGCCGTCGGTCCGCTCACGAATCTGGCGCTCGCGCTCGCCAAGGATCCGGACTTTGCCGCGCGGGTCGGGCGACTCACGGTGATGGGCGGCCACCTGCGCGAAGTCTCGTACCGCGGGCGCGTGTTCCCGTTCGGCGTCGACTACAACTTGTGCTCGGACCCGCACGCCTCGCTGCTCGTGCTGCGCTCGGGCATCCCCACGCGCCTGGTGACGGGCGACGTGACTCTGCGCACCTGGCTCCGAGAGTCGGACGTTCGGGCGCTCGAGAAATCGGCGAAGCCGCTGCACGCCGCGCTCGCGCGCGCGATCCGCATCTGGACCCCCGTCCAGCGCCACCTGCTCGATCCCATGCCGACCGACGGCTTCGACAACGCGGCCTTTCTGCACGATCCGCTGACTCTCGCCTGCATGTACGACGAGTCGTTCTGCGGCTTCGAGACACTCGAGATCGAGCCGGCGATCGAGGCCGGAGTGTTTCGCACCCTCGAGCGCCCGCGGGCGAGCGCGGCCACGTTCGCGATGCGCTGCGCGACCTCCGTCGACGCCGAGCGCTTCCGAACTCACTTCCTGGAGCGCATGCAATCCGTCGGCTGACAGGCGCCGTACGAACCGTCGACGCGCCTGCGGAGGAGTAGCGGCTGCCGCTAACCGAGCTGGCGCAGCAGGAGCGGCAGCGCGCGCAAGTCACCGATCGTGAAGTCGGGGCGCAGGTCGCGCGTCGCGTAGGGCGCGCCGCGCTTGCGGATGTAGACCGAGCGCACGCGCGCGTTGCGCGCGGCAGCGACGTCGGTTCGCAGCTTGTCGCCGACGAAGATCGCGCGCGCGCCCGGCACGCGGAGCTCCGCGAGCACGTGCTGAATCATGCCCGGGTGCGGTTTGCGCCGGCCGAAGTCCGCGGACCAGACGGCGCAGCCGAGATACTGGAAGATCCCTGTGCGCCGCAGCACCGCGGCGTGGTGGTCGCCGGGCATCGCGTTGTTCGAGACCAGACCGAGCTTGTAACTCTCCGCGAGCTCCGCCACGACCGCGCGTGCGAACGCGTACGGCGGCGGCGATGCCTCGCGCTTGAATGCGCGAAGCAGGAGGCCGCGGACGATCGGCGAGCAGTCACTCAGCACCTCGTCGACGTCGGGCTGCAGACATTCCTTCTCGAGCGCGCGATACGCCGCGCGCAGGCGCTTGGCGCGCTCGGTCACGAACGGCTCCGGCTCCGCGATCCCCTGCTCGCGCAGCGCCGCGAGGAACGCCGCGTCGCGCACCGCGCGCTCGTAGTTCTGCAGCTCGGGGAGGAGGACGCCGCCCATGTCGAGCAGCACGGCCTCGACGCCGCGCGGAGGCATCAGCCGTCCCGTTCGCCCGCGACCGGCAGCAGGCTCGGCGTCTCTGCCGGTCTGCGCACCACCAAACGCGAGACCCAGATCGAGAGCTCGTACAGGAGACAGAGCGGCACGGAGAGCATGATCTGGCTCGTCGCATCGGGCGGCGTGAGGATGGCGCCGACGATGAACGCGATCAGGATCGCGTACTTTCGCTGCGCCGCGAGCCATTGCGGCGTGACGACGCCCGCCAGCGCGAGCCCCACCAAGATGATCGGCAGCTGGAATGCAATGCCGAACGCCAGGTACATGCCGGCGCAGAAGCTGAACACCGACTGAGTCGTCCAGCTCGTGTGCACGAAGTCCGCTTCGAGCGACACGAAGTACTCGAACATGACCGGGAACGCGAAGAAGTAGCCGAACAGGCAGCCTACACCGAAGAGTGTCGAGGTCGAGATCACGAACGGCAGCGCGTAGCGGCGTTCGCTCTCATAGAGCCCGGGCGCGACGAACGCCCACAGATGCCAGAGCGCCACGGGCATCGCGACGATGAAGCCGGACAGGAGCGCCGTCTTCAGATAGGTCATGAACAGCTCGCTCGGCGCGACCGCGATCAGCGTGTTTCCCGAAGCGCGCACGGCGTTCACCGCCGGAGCCATCAGAATGGCGAACAGCTCCTTCGAGAAGAAGCTCGCCGCAAACGAGGCGAGCGCCCACACGCCGATGATCCACAGCAGGCGCCACCGCAGTTCCTCGAGGTGGTCGAGGATCGGCCGCGGCGTGTCATCCATCGCCGTGAGATTCCTTCTCGTGGGTCGTCTCGACGACCTTCTCCGGCTCGGGCGCAGGCTTGCGCGGCGGCGCGGCCGGTGGCGGCTCCTCGAGCGACGCGGAGATCGTGCGCTGAAACTCCGACGACGCCTTGCGGAACTCGGCCATTCCCTTCCCGAGCGAGCGCGCGATCTCGGGCAGACGCTTCGGTCCGAGCACGATCAGTGCAACCACCAAAATCACGAGCAACTCGGGCATGCCGATGCCGAACACTTCGCACCTCCGTCCGATGAGCCGCAGCTCATCGAGCTGTATGGACTGCATCGGGACCCAAAACGTAGCGCGTGAGCGCGCGATGCGGGGTGCTGCCCCGCAGCCACTCTCGGACCTTCCACCCCCCGATGAAGGACCCGGACTGACGCGGGGCAGCAGCAACCCGCGTAACACTTAAATCAGAGGCGGCGATCGCATGCAAGTGAATTCGGCGCACATGTCATGCACAGCGACGCGGAACTTCGACGGAGACGACCTCGAGGTGCTCTTGTGCGGCGGACTCGAAGCGAATGAGCGTCTCGCGCGCGACGTGAAGCATCGGTCCACCGCCGCGTCGGCGAATCCAAAGGCCGTCCGCACTCTCGGTGAAGTCGATCACTGCATTGAGGTGCTGGACACCAGCGTCGGTCCAGAGCGTGAGTGACCGCTCGAGTCGGCGCGCGACGACGAGCTGCAGCGTCGTGCCGATGCAGCGCCGCGCGAGCGCGGCCACGCGCTCGACGTCGCGACACAGTTCGTACGGATCGCCCTCGACGTGCACGCGCGCGGCGCGCAGCATCCGCAGCCAGCGGCCGACACCCGCGACGTACGCGAGCTCACCGACGGGCGCGAGCGGAATGCGATCGACGAGTTCCTTCGGCCAGCCGCGCGTGGGCGCGTAGCTCACGACGATCGAATCGAACTCCGCTACGGCGTCGGTCACGACGGCGGCGAGTCTCTTGACGAGCGCGGGTAGCGCCAAGCAGTCGACGCTAGCAGAGGCGCGCGGAGCGTGTCAGCCGGGCAGCTCGACGAGGATGACGTTGTCCTGTGGACCGCTCGCATCGATCGCGAACGTTCCGCCGGCGCGCGCGAACAGATCGCGCGCCATCACGACCTCGACGAATGCGGTGCCCGAATCGTCGAGCGGATTGGCGAGCACGTCCTCGGGACTGTGGAAGCGCAGCAGGATGCGATGACCCGCCGAGCGCTCGTCGCGCTTGCGGTTCCAGGCGCTGCCGAGATACACGTCGCCGCCGCGCGGCACGAGGCGCAGCGCGCGGTCCAGCAGCGCGCCGACGGCGAAGCGGATCTGGGTCTCGTCGGCGACGAGCGGCGGCGCCTCGGTGTCGAGCTCGCGCAACACGACGAGCTCGCGCGCGCGCGCGGTCGCGTGACGCGCGTCCAGCTCCGCCGCGAGCGCGGACGCGAGCTCGAACGGCCGGGGATTCGGCGCACCGAAGCGCACGAAGCGCTCGACGCGCTGGAGCATCTCGTCGACGCCGCCGAGATCTTCCTCGACGAGAGCTCGCAGCTCGCGGCGCACCGACGGGTCGTCGGGGCGCTGCTCGACCAGGCTTGCGTACGTGCGCACCGCGCGCAGCGGCTTGCGAATCTCCTGCGCGAGCGGCGCGAGCAACTCGCGCACGCCGGGCGCGACATGCGTCGCCGTGGGAGTCGGAGCGGGCTCTGGCTCCAGCTCGTCCTCGAGCTCGATCTCGATCTCGGGTTCGGTCTCGGGTTCCGGCTCGGGCGCGATCTCCGGTTCGAGATATGCGTCGCGCTCCGACTCGAGCTCCTCGGCGCGCAGCGGCTCCGCGACGGGCGTGGGCTCGAGCGTTGCGAGCATCAAATCTTCGTCGCTCGCGGGGGCGCGCTCCGGCTCGGCGTGCAGCTCGGGCTCCGGCTCGGGCGCGCGCGCCGTGACGGGCTCGACGACGGGCGCCGCCGACGGCGCCGGCGCTCGCGTCTCCGCTGTGACTCGCAGAGGACGCCGCGGAATGCGCGCGAGATCGTCGACGCGGATCTCGGGCCCGGGCGCGGCGCCGACGGCGTCGTCGAGCGCGCGATCGAGCTCTTCCAAGTTCGCCGGCCAGACGTAGGTCTCGAGCAGCTCGCGCGCTTCGGCGCCCAGTGACAGCTCGCGCCCCTGTCGCTCCGCCGCGGCGCGCAGGGCGCCCATGATCAGCTGCGCGCGATCCGGACGCGCGCGCAGCGCCGGCAGAGTCACTCGCAGCCACGACAGCTCGCGCAGCGCGCTCGAGAGACTTGCGGGATGCACGGCTGCGGCGAGCCAGCGAATCGGCTCGACGGCGAGAGCGCCGCTCGCGCCGAGCAGGTGCGCGAGCTCCTCTTGCAGCGCTCGCGGCGCGCGCTCGAGGCGCGGCAGATACACACTCGTGCGCCGGCCGGCGGTGCGCGCCAGGATCGTGCGCTCGAGCTCGCCGGGCGCGAGGTCGGCGAGCGAGATCAGCACGAAGTCGTCGCGCGCGGGCTCCGCGAAGATGTGCACGTAGCGCGCGAGCAAACCGCGGCGCGTACCCGGCTCGCCGAGAAACAAGATCGGGCGCTGCGCCGCACGCGGGTCGACGGCCTGGCGCAGCGCGGGGAGATCGATGCCGGCGTACTGTCGCTCCACTTCCGCGCACACCCAGAGCTGACGCGCGCGCTCGCGCAGGCTGGCCGGTGACTCACTTCCGGCGAGCAACAGCGCCGCGCGCGCTGCGAGCTCGTCGGGGTCGAACGGAAACTCGAGCGCGCTCGCAACCCGGTCGTCGAAGAGTCGGGCGAGCGTGCCGCCCGCCTGTGCGGCTACGAAGAGAACCGGCGGGGGTACACGACGCTGTGTCGGAAGCTGCCGGACGAAGGCGAGCAGGCGTTCGACCACGTCTCTGCGACCGCCGGTCTCGGTGACACCGACGAGAAGCAAGAGATCCGCCGGCGGCGCGTCCTTGAACGCGCCGCGCTCGGGCGTCCCGAGCCACGTCTCGCCGAGATCGCGGATGTGGTGCGCGAGGATCGCCGCGAGGGTGGATTCTTCGGAGACGATCCAGATCGCAGCCACGCGCGCAGTCTACACGAGTCGTAGTACTCCCCCCTCGGCCCCGCGAACGCGTTTCCCCCCGAAGCGCACGGCTATAATGCCCGTACATGCGCCGAATCGGACTCTTGTTGCTGGCGACCCTGGTGTTACTCGGCGGCCGGGCCGCACGCGCCGAGGATTTCTCGAAGCTCGATCTGACGGGTGAGTGGTACGTCCTCGTCCACTACAAGGACGCACACTCCGAGGACAAGTCGATCACGAACTTCAAGGACTTCGGTTGGTCGATCCAGCAGGAGCCGAGCAAGCTCAAGGTCGAGGAGTTTCCATACGTGCTCTTCGATGAGGGAACCGAGGAAGTGCGGCGCGCCGCGATGCGCGGCCACACGCCCTGGCAGCCCGAGGGCATCGTGCTCGACCACTTGCGCGAGCATGTCGACGTCTCGAGCCGCGCGTCGCGCAAGAAGGAGCTCTCCGGCGACGTCGCCTCCGGCATGAAGTCGGAAGGGGGCGGCGGCGCGAAGTCGGGCACGATGAGCTTTACGCGCAACTGGGACGTGACTTGGTCGCCGACCTCGGTGCGCATCAAGATCGTCGACTCACTCGGCGGTGGCAGCGCGATGCTCGGCGACATGGAGGAGGCCTCCCTCTACGAGCTCAACGGGCGACCTTCACCCGACGAGCTCACGGGGACTTGGTCGGAGGGCGAGAAATCCGGAAGCCTGCGCCTGATCCGCGCCAAAGAGCGCCGGGTGGTGAAGTAGCCCGAGCGGCCGGCGAGCTCGTCGTGCGCGCCGCGCGGCTCGACGACCACGCGGCGATCCTCGAGTTCTGGCTCGACTTGGTGGAGCACCATCGGCGGATCGCACCGGTGTACGCATCGGCGCCCAATCTGCGCGAGGTGCTCGCGGCCGAGATCCAGCGCGGGTCGACTCGCTCGCGCTGCCGGCTGCTCGTCGCCGAGCGCGCGGCGCAGCGGATCGGATTTCTCTTCGCCGAGGTCGAGGCAGGCGCCAGCAGCGACGACGAAGCGGGCGCCGGCTGGATCCACGAGCTCTGGGTCGCGCCCGAGGAGCGCGGTCGCGGCGTGGCGAGCGCGCTGCTCGCGGAGGCCGGGGCGTTCTTCAGCGCGAGCGGGGTGCGCCGCGTGTCCGTCCGCGTCGAGAGCGGGAACGCCGATGCGCTGCGCTATTGGATGCGGCGCGGCTTCGGCGATCGCGCGCGCATCCTCGAGCGGGTGACTTAACGCGCCGCCGCTCTCCTGCTAACGTGCGGCCGCCATGCACCCCCTCGCCGTCGAGCTGAACGACAAGATCCGCGCCGAGAGCCCGGTCTTTTTCGAGCTGCTCTCGCAGCGCGGCCGCGAGCTGTATTTCCCGAAGGGAATCCTCTCGCAGTCCGCCGAGGCGAAGGAGAAGGCGCACCGCTGGAACGCCACGATCGGCGAAGCGACCGAGGGCGACGGTCCGATGGCACTGCGCTCCGTGCTCTCGCACGTGAAGGACATCTCGCCCGCCGACGCCGTGCGCTATGCGCCCGCTCAGGGCCGCGCCGATCTGCGCCAAGCGTGGCGTCAGAAGCAGCTCGCGGAGAACCCCACGCTCCGCGGCAAGAATCTCTCGCTGCCGATCGTGACTCACGCGCTCACGCACGGGCTGGCGCTCGTCGGCGATCTGTTCGTCGATCCCGGCGACCGCGTGCTGATCCCCGACATGCTCTGGGACAACTACGCGCTGAACTTCGAGACACGTCTCGGCGGCCGAGTCGAGACGTTCCCGACCTACGACGGCACTCACTTCAACGTCCCGGCGCTGCGCGCCGCGCTGCTCGCCGGACCGCCGAAGTCACTCCTCGTTCTGAACTTCCCGAACAATCCGACGGGCTACATGCCGACGCCCGCCGAGGTCGAAGGCATGCGCGAAGCGGTCGTCGCCGCCGCCGACGCCGGGAAGAAGCTCGTCGTGGTCTGCGACGACGCGTACTTCGGGCTGATCTTCTCGCCCGACGCGAGTCAGGAGTCGCCGTTCGGCGCGCTCGCGAACCTGCATCCGAACGTGGTCAGCGTGAAGCTCGACGGCGCCACCAAGGAGCTGTTCGTGTGGGGCCTGCGCTGCGGGTTCCTGACGATCGCGCCGCCGCCGGTTGCAAACCCCGACGCGCTGTTCGCAGCGCTCGAGCGCAAGCTCATGGGCGCGATCCGCGCGGGTATCTCGAACTGCGCGTCGCTCTCGCAGGCGATCGTGCTCGCCGCGCTGCGCTCTCCCACCTTGTCCGCGGAGCGGCACGAGAAGTTCGAGATCCTGCGCGCGCGCGCCGACCGCGTGCGCGAGGTCGTCTACCGCGAGAAATACGCTCGACACTGGGATGTGTACCCCTTCAACGCGGGTTACTTCATGTGCATCCGCGTGAAGGGCGTCGCGGCCGAGAAGCTGCGCGTGCACTTGCTCGAGAAGTACGGCGCGGGCGTGATCGCGATGGGCCAGAGCGACATCCGCGTCGCGTTCTCGTGTCTCGAGCTCGAGCAGATCGAGCCACTCTTCGAGTGCATCGCGCAGGCGATCGCGGAGCTGCGCGGCTAGCGGAGCTCCAGGCGAAGCTCGCGCGCGAGCGCGTGACCCGTCGAAAGCAGGGCTTCGCACGCACCGGGCGCCAGCAGGCTCTGCAACACTTCATAGTGTTGGTGGGCGAGCGGGTGGGCCAGGTCCGACGCGTGAGGCAGGTAGCGCAGCCAGCCGTTGCCGATCCCCACGACCAGACCCAGCCCATCGGATGCGACGCGGGCGCGCCAGTCGTCGCCGACCGCGGTCGTCGGCTCGAGCGGCAAGGCGAGCAGGAGCGTGCGCCCGATCGCCAGCACCTGCACCTCCACCTCGACCTCGCGCCGGTTGCCGGCGAAGAACGGTGCCGTGCGATCGCGCAGGTAGCCGCGCACGCGGGCGATCCGCTCGCGCGCGGCCGCGACCGGCAGGTCGCGTGCCGACTCACTCACTCGATCGTAGAGCTCGCTGAGTCGCGGGAGCTCCGCGGTAGTGAGTCCCAGCTCTGCGGCGACTTCGGCCTTGCGGCGCGCGAGCTCGGCCTCGACCTCCGCCGGCCCGAGCTCGCCGAGGTGCAGCGGCAGCTTGACGCGCGCCGCGCGCGAGCCGAGTCGGGGTGCGTCGGGCTCGGTGACCGCGCGCGCGAGACTCGCGAGCGCCGCGTCCGCGACCTCGCAGCCGAGCACGCGTGCGGCCTCTGCGCCCAGCCCGACGCTCTGCCCCGGGATCGCGAGGTCCATCAGACCGCGCGTGCGCGGATCCACGTCGCCGTGCGCGCCGAGGAGAAACGGCGCGATCGCGCCAGTCTCCGCCTCGATCCTGCGCGCAGCAGCGCCCGGCCAGTCACCCGAGATCTCGAGGCTGTCGTGCCCGCGCACCGTCCCGTGACACGAGTGACGAAACATCACGGCAAGTAGGCGGCCGTCGCGCGCCGCGACCCGAAGCACTTCGAGGCCCGGATCGATTCTGCCATCTGCGATGCGCCTGTTTCGTCCGATGTGCGCTTCTGTTTGCGCCCAGGCCAGGCTGGCGGGCTCGCGCTTTCGCCACGCCTCCTCGCCGGCCGCGACCATACCGTCGAAGAGCGCCGAGACGTGCGCAGGCTCGGGACGATTTCCGTTCCGCTCCGCGACGCCGGTGTCGGGTCCCGAGTGCGTATGGGTACAGGCGACGAGAATGGCTTCTGGAGGCAATCCCGTTTTCGAGGCGATGCGCCCGCGCAAGTCGTTCGCCTGTGCGGAAGTCATCAAGCAAAGCTCCGCGGAGACGACGAGGATAGAGTGACGCGAATGCGACTCGAGCGAGAGCGCGCGGGCATGGAGTCGGTCGGCGACCGCGGTGGCGCGGCCCTCGCGCGCGCCGTAGCCCATCAGGGGCACGCCCAGCTCGGGAGTGATGTCGACTCGCGACGCGCCCGCCAGAATCAACAGCTTGGACCCTCGTGTTGCCGAACCGAGCTAAGTGCCCGATTTGCTTGTGACTCCGGTCACAGTCTCCAAAGCCGGCCGCTGCACTATAGGCGACGAATGATCGACTGCATGCGGAGGGGCGTGCTCGTCGCGGCGCTGGTTTGCGCGACAGCGGCGCAAGCACAGGCCGGCGCACTGGGCGCGCGCTTGTTCTCTCTCGATCCCGCGATCGGGAACAGCGAGCTGCGCTCGGTTCTGCCCAGCGCCAGCGACGACGGGCAGCTTCTCGCACCCGAAGTCGATCGCTCGACGGAGCCGAGCGCGGACTCCGACTCGTCACTCACGATCGTGACTGGGCGCGTGCTTCGGAACGGGACGTTGTCCGGCGCGCTGCGCGGGTCGGGTGTCGCGCCCGAGATGGTCGAGACGGTGGCGCGCTCACTGCGCAGCGTCTTCGACGTGCGCGGCGCGCGGCCGGGTGACTTCTACGCGCTGATTCGCGATCAGTCGGGCCAGGTCCTGTCGTTCGAGTTCCAGCGCGGGCGCGCCGAGGTGTATCGCATCGAGCGCGACGTCGCGGGAAACTTGATTGCGTCGCGCGAAGCAGCGCCGCTCGAGCGCCGAGTGATTCAGCTCGGCGGCGTCGTGAAGCGCTCGCTGTTCGACGCACTCACGGATCTCGGCGAGGGACCCGGCCTGGTCCACGCGTTCACCGACATCTTCGCTTGGGACTTCGACTTCTCGACTCAGACGCGGCCGGGCGACGAGTTCCGGATCGTGTTCGAGAAGTTCTACGACAAGGACGGCTTCGTGCGATACGGACGCGTGCAGGCCGCGGAGTACCGCGCAGCGCGCCGCGACTTCGTCGCACTCTGGTTCGAAGACGAGAACGGCGCGGGCGGTTACTACTCGCCCGACGGGAACTCACTCCGCCGCTCGTTCCTCGCGGCGCCGCTCAAGTACTCGCGTATCTCGTCGCGCTACACGATGTCGCGCCTGCATCCGATCCTGCACAGCCGCCGCCCGCATGAAGGTGTCGACTACGCGGCGCCGGTGGGCACGCCGGTCTGGGCGGTCGCCGACGGTGAAGTCGTGTTCGCCGGCTGGAGCGGCGGTTTCGGAAACACGGTCCGCGTGAAGCACCGCAGCGGCTATGTGTCCTGCTACGGTCACTTGTCGCGCTATGCGCGCGGGTTGCGCGTCGGACAGCAGGTCGCCCAGAAGCAGCTCCTCGGCTTCGTCGGCGCGACCGGTCTCGCGACCGGTCCGCATCTCGACTTCCGCCTCTCGCAGAACGGTCGCTATCTCGATCCGATGAGAATGCGGATCGACGCGGGCGAGCCGGTTCCGCCGCGCGCGCGCTCCCGCTTCGCGAAAGTGAAGCAGGCGCGACTCGAGGAGCTGCGCGAGGCGCAGCCCTCGATCGTTCTCGACGCCGCGATGTGACACCGCCGCGCGTCAGCGGAGCTGGCGCGCGATGATCACCGCGACGATCGCATCGCCCTCTACGTTCGCGACGGTGCGGAACGTGTCGAGGAAGCGGTCGATCGTGAGCAAGAGGCCCACGGACTCGCCGGGCAGGCCGACGGCCTCGAGCACGACGATCATCGTGACCATGCCCGCAGACGGGATGCCCGGCGCCCCGATCGCCGTCGCGATCGCGACGATGAACACGACGATCTGCCCGCCCAGGCCGAGATGGATGCCGTACAGCGACGCCACGAAGATCGCCGCGATCGCCTCGTAGAGCGCAGTCCCGTCGCTGTTCACCGTCGCGCCCAGCGGGAGCACGAAGCTCGCGATGCCGCGAGGCACGCCCAGGTTCTCCTCTACACAGCGCAGTGTCACCGGAAGGCTGGCCGCGCTCGAGCTCGTGGTGAACGCGACGACGAGCGCCTCGCGCAAGCCGCCGAGCAGCTCGCGCGGCCCCATGCCCGAGAGCAGCCAACACATCGCGGGCAGAGTCACGAGGGCGTGAAAGCTCGTCGCGCCGATCACGACGGCGGAGAACGCGGCGAGGTTGTTGACGATCACTCGGAAGCCGACGGTCGCGACGAGGTTCCCGATCAGCGCGAAGATGCCGATCGGGGCGAGGCGCACGAACCAGCCGATCATGGTCATCACGGCCGCGGAGGCACCGGCAAGCCAGTCGATCACGGGCCGCGCGGCGCTCCCCATGTGCAGCAGCGCGATCCCGAGCAGGATCGCGAACACGACGATCGGCAGGATCCGACCCTCGGCGAGCGCCGCGACCGGGCTCTGCAGCACCTCCGTCAGGGTCGAGAAGAGGAACTCTCCCAGGCTCGGCGGGCCCCGGGGCGCCGCCGCCTGCGCGCCCACAGCCGCGTGGAAGAACGCGCTCTTCGCGAGATCGCTGCCGACTCCCGGCTGAATCCAGTTCACGAGCACCAGACCCGTGATCACGGCCAGGACCATCGTAACGAGGTACAAGAGGACGGTGCGCGAGCCGAGCCGGCCGAGCTCTCGCGCGCCCTCCATGCTCGCAACGCCGTGCGAAATGGAGAGCAGGATCATGGGCGCGATCAGCATCTTCAGGAGCCCGATGAACAGCTTCCCCACGTTCTTCATCGCGTCGGCGGTCTCGGGCGCGAGCATGCCGCTGGCGACCGCCCGTCCGAATGTGACTCCGAGAATGGTCCCGACGAGGATCTGCCAGTTCAGCGACAGCCGTGTCGAGAGACAGAAGATCAGGAACGCGGTCGCAAAGGCCGTCCAAGCGAGTTCGGGGCGAGCGCCGGCGAGCGCCGCGGCTGACGCGGCGAGCGCGGCCGCGATTCCGATCCCCGCCTTCAGCCCCGGCAAAGCGGGCGCAGTATACCGCCCCGATGAAATACACTGCGCCGATGGACGCGCAGCGCTTCCGCAAGCTGGCCGACGAGCTCGCCGAGAGAGATCCCGGTTTGGCGGTGCGTTTGCGCGACGCTCGCGACGCCGCGCGCGTGCTGCGCGACGCGGCGTTCGAGGCGGTCGAAGCGTACCGACGGCGCGCGTCGGAGATCGGTGCGGCCTATCTCGGGAACATCGAGGTCTCTGGAGTGGAGCCCGACGAGAAACACATCGACGCGGTTCAGTTCCGGGTCACGCGCGGTCGCTTCGAAGTGATCTGCGTCGCGATCGCGCGCGCCGAGGGCAAGATGCGAGTCGTCGGGCCGTTCAAGCGCGGCAAAGAAGAGGGGCCGTGTGCCGAGGCTCCGCTGCGCGGGTCCGAGGTCGAGAACCTGCTCGAGGAGCGTCTCGCGGCGCTCGTGCGCGAGGCTACGGTCGTTTGAGGGAGCGAATCTTGGTCCGCGTCGGCAGCCGCAACACGGCGAAGCTCGAAGCGGTACGGCGCGGGCTCGCACCGTTCTTCGTACACGTCGACGTCGTGGGTGTCGATGCGCCGAGCGGCGTCGACGCGCAGCCGCTCGGCTTCGCGGAGATCGTCGCCGGAGCGCGCACGCGCGCGCGCAGCAGTCACTCGAGCGGCGCATGCGATCTCGCGGCGGGGATCGAGGACGGCTTGATCGAGGTGCCGGAAGTGGCGACGGGCTGGGTGAATCTCGGCTGCTGCGTTCTCTTCGACGGTGCGCGCGAAGGGCTCGGCTTCAGCGCCGGCTTCGAGTACCCGCCCGACTGTGTCGCGGCGGCAACGCGCTCGCCCCGTACACCGATCGGTGACGCTTTCGACCGACGCTTCGTGCCTCGTCCGGGTGCGCGCGATCCGGGCGCCGGCGCGGGCAACATCGGCAGACTCACCGAGGGCGCGCTGACGCGCGCCGAGTACGGCGCCCAGGCAGTGACTTGTGCGTGGCTCCGCTTCATGCACCGGGAGCTCTACGCGGGAGCATCGGCATGAGCCTGACTCGCGAAGATCCTCGTCTCGCGCGGCCGGCCGAGGACGTCGAGCAGCTCGTCGAGTATTTCCGCGAGGGCGAGACGCCGCGCGCGGATTGGCGCGTGGGCACCGAGCACGAGAAGCTGGGCCTGTACGCCAAGACTCTTCGCCCCGTGCCCTACGAGGGCGAGAATGGCATCCGCGCGCTCCTTTCTGCGATCGAGACACGGCACGGCTGGAAGCCGCTCACCGACGCGGGGCTGCTCGTCGGACTCGAGCGCGACGGGCGCACGATCACGCTCGAGCCGGGCGGACAGCTCGAGCTGTCCGGCGCGCCGCTCGCGACCGTGCACGAGACGGCGCGCGAGTTCCGCGAGCACATCGCGCTCGTGAACGAGGTCTCGGCGGAGCTCGACATCGTCTGGCTCGGCCTCGGGCTGCACCCGTTCGCGAGAGTCGAGGAGCTTCCGCGGATGCCCCGCGAGCGCCATCAGATCATGCGCGAGTATCTCGGCAAGCGAGACACTCACGGTCTGCACATGATGCACGCGACCGCTGGCGTCCAGGCGAACTTCGATTTCGCCTCCGAGGCGGACGCGGCGCGCAAGCTGCGCCTGGCGCTCGCGGCATCGCCGGTGTCGACTGCGCTGTTCGCGAACTCGCCGTTCAGCGAGGGCAAGCCGAACGGCTTCCAGTCGATGCGCGCCGAGATCTGGCGACACACCGACACCGATCGGTGGAGCCTCCTGCCGTTCGCGTTCGATCGCGACTTCGGCGAGGGCACTGCGTACCGCGCGTACACCGAGTGGGCGCTCGACGTGCCGATGTTCCTGATCGTGCGCGACGGCCACAGCTTGCCGGCGCGCGGTCTCACGTTCCGCGAGTTCATGGCGCGCGGCTTCGAGGGCCAGCGCGCGACGCTCGCGGATTGGGTCGTCCATCTGACGACGGTGTTTCCTGAGGTCCGGCTGAAGCGCGTCGTCGAGACACGCGGCGTCGACGCCGTGCCCGGACCGCAGGTGAGCGCATTGCCCGCCTTCTGGAAGGGTTTGCTCTACGACGACGACGCGCTCGCGGCGGGGCTCGATCGGCTCCGGCGCTGGAGCTTCGCAGACGTCGACGCGCTGCACGCGTCGGTCGCGCGCGAGGGACTGCGAGCCAAGGCGCCAGACGCGCCGCTGCTCGAAGTCGCGCGCGAACTGCTCGCGATCTCCCGCCGAGGACTCGCGCGCAGCGCCGCGCGCAACGAGCTCGGGGAGGATGAGTCGGTCCACCTCGAGCCGCTGGCGCGCGTCGTGGAGCGCGGCACCAGTCCGGCTGCCCAGCTACTCGAGGCGTGGAGCGGCCCGTGGAAACAGGACGTTTCCCGTCTCGTGGAGGCTGTGAAGTACTGAGCCGGCCGGTGTCCGTTCGCCGCCACCAACCGCAACTTCTGCGCAACTGTGCGGTTGACCCAGAAGAGACGCGTCCGATAGGCTACGCGCCGATTCCACGGGAGGAACCCTCATGCATCGCTCGCTTGCCACTCGTTTTGCCGTTGCTCTGGCACTCATTCTCGGCTTCGCGCTGAACGCCTCGGCTCAGAGCCAGGCGGAGTTCAAGCGCCAGCTGAAGGCCGAGCAGGTCCTGTACAAAGAGCCGGGACTCATGGAAGTCACCGTGCAGTCCATGCGCGGCATGATGATGCTCACTGGCAACACGGCGACCGACGAGCAGAGCAAGAAGGCAGAAGAGATCATCAAGGGCATGCGTGGCGTGAAGGAGGTCCGGAACCGGATCCGCGTGGGCAAGGTCGATGATTGCTCGGGCGCCAAGGACCCCGACCTGATGGCCAAGGTCGAAAAGGAAATCGCGAACGACGAGGAGCTCACGCAGGCGCGGCGCAAGTTCGACATCCAGGTCAAGGACCGGAACATCACGCTGAAGGGCAGTCTCAAGGACTACTCGCAGGCCGGCTCGCTGGTCAACATGGTGAAGCGCGTGCCGTGCTTCAACTCGATGAACTTCGACGAGCTCGACTACTGATCCGCGCGCTCGTCGGGACGACAGGAGGGCCGCGACCTCGCAGGTCGCGGCCCTTCGTCTTTAGTTGACCCAGGGGGACGCGGCTCTAGCGTTGCGAGCCATTGTGAGTGAACCCAAGACGACCTCGATCGAGCTCAGCGGGGAGCGCCTCGAAGTTCCTGTTCGCGTACCTCTGCTGCCGGTCCGAAACACCGTCGTCTTTCCGGGGGTGACGCTGCCGCTCTCCGTCGGACGAGCTGCGTCCCTGGCGGCCGTGCAGGCGGCGGCGCGGGCCGGCGGCTTCCTGGCCGTGGCCACGCAGCGCGCGCCGGAGACGGAGACGCCGAGGCTCGAGGATCTCTATCCCGTCGGCACGCTCACCAAGATCGTCCACCTCGCGGAGACGGGCTCCGGAATCTCCGTCGCCGTCGTCGGGCTCGCGCGCGTGCGTCTTCAGTCATTGCACGACGCGGGCACCCACACCGACGTCGACACGGAGGTGCTCCCGGATCTCCTCGACCGAACCCCGGAAGCCGAGGCCGCGCGCCGAACTGTACAGCGGCTCGGCAAGGAGCTGGTCTCGCTGCGCGACGACATCCCCGAGGAGGCCGCTCAGATTCTCGACCGGTTCGATGACCCCGCGCGCCTCGCCGACGTGATTGCATACAACGGCACGATGCCACTGGTCGAGAAGGTCGAGCTGCTCGCACAGCAGGACGTGCTCGCGCGGCTGCGCACCCTGATGCGCTACCTCATGCGCGAGATCCGCATCGCGCAGGTCTCGAAGACGTTCGCGGAGCGCGCCGCTGGAGAGATCGGCGAAGACGAGCGGCGCAAGCTGCTGCGCGAGCAGCTGCGCAAGATCCGCGCGGAGCTCGGCGAGAACGACGAGCAGGGCAACGAGGGCGACGAGCTGCGCGATCGTCTCGAGAGCGCGGACCTCTCGCCGGAGGCGCGCGAAGTCGCCGAGCGCGAAGTGGGCCGCCTGGCCGGCATGCCGACTCACTCGCCCGAGCGCTCGGTCGCGCGCACCTACGTCGAATGGCTCCTCGATCTGCCGTGGAAGACGCAGACCGACGACAACCTCGACCTCGCGCACGCGCGCCGCATTCTCGACGAGGACCACTACGACCTCGAAAAGGTGAAGGAGCGCATCCTCGAGTATCTGGCCGTACGCCGATTGGTGTCGGACCCGAAGGGTCCGATCCTGTGCTTCCTCGGTCCCCCGGGCGTCGGCAAGACGTCGCTTGGCAAGTCGATCGCGCGCGCGATGGGCCGCAAGTTCGTGCGCGCCTCGCTCGGCGGGGTGCGCGACGAGGCCGAGATCCGCGGCCATCGACGCACGTACGTGGGCGCTCTGCCCGGCCGCATCTTGCAGAGCCTGAAGACCGCGGGCACGCGCAACCCGGTCTTCATCCTCGACGAGATCGACAAGGTCGGCATGGACTACCGCGGCGACCCGTCGTCGGCGCTGCTCGAGGTGCTGGACCCCGAGCAGAACTCGAGCTTCAGCGATCACTACATCGAGGTGCCGTTCGATCTCTCCAAGACGCTGTTCGTCGCGACCGCAAACCGCGCGGACACGATCCCGGCGCCGCTGCTCGACCGCATGGAGATCATCGAGCTCCCTGGCTACACGGCGACGGAGAAGCTGCGCATCGGCCGCGACCACTTACTGCCGCGCCAGCTCAAGGAGCACGGACTGACGAACGAGTCACTCGAGCTCTCGGACGAAGTGATCCTGCGCCTGGTCGAGGGCTACACGCGCGAAGCGGGCGTGCGCAGTCTCGAGCGAAACATCGCCTCGCTCGTGCGCAAGGCCGCGCTCCGGATCGCCGAGGGCGGCAAGTCGAAGACGCTCGGCGTCGACGACCTCGGGAAGCTCCTCGGTCCGGCGCCGTTCTCACAGGAGAAGGTCGAGCGCACCGAGCGACCGGGCGTGGCGACGGGCATGGTCTGGACGCCGGTCGGCGGTGACCTCGTGTTCGTCGAGTCGGCGCTGATGGAAGGCAAGCCCGAGCTGAACCTCACCGGACAAATGGGCGACGTGATGCGCGAGTCCGCGGAAGCGGCGCTCTCCTACGTGCGCACGAACGCCGAGTCACTCGGCATTCCCGCCGGCGTGTTCGAGAAGAACCGCATCCACGTGCACGTGCCCGCGGGCGGGCAGCCGAAGGACGGCCCGTCGGCCGGCGTGACCATGGTCGTGTCACTCGCGAGCCTGCTCTCGGGGAAGCCGGTGCGCAACGACCTCGCGATGACCGGTGAGATCACGCTGCGCGGACAAGTCCTGCCGGTGGGCGGCATCAAGGGGAAAGTCCTCGCGGCGCACCGCGCTGGCATCAAGGAGCTCATCCTGCCCAAGCGCAACGCGAAGGACTTGGAGGAGGTGCCGGCCGAGGTCTTGTCGAGCTTCAAGATCCACCTCGTCGATCAGTCGATGGACGCGGTGCGAGAGGCGATCCCGGGCATTGGCTGACGGCGTCGCGCTGCTGCGCCTTGGTCGCAGTGACCGCGCCGCCGCGCGCGCGCGCTTGCGCGAGCTCTCCGCCGAAGAGCTCGCGTCGGCTTGCCAGGAGCTCCGCCCCGAAGCGCGCTCCGAGTTTCTGATGCTCGTCGAGAGTCCGGAGCAAGTCGTGCCGTTGCTCGCGGAGGCGGAGCTCGTGCACACGGTGCGCGCCGGCGGGATGTCGGAAGCCGCGTGGCTGCTCGAGCTCGCCACGACCGAGCAGCGGGTCGCGTGCTTCGACCTGGACTGCTGGAACGGCGCGGAGCTCCTCATGCCGCGCCTGCACGAGTGGATCGACGCGCTGATCGAGGCCGGGCGCCCGACCTTGGTGCGCGCGCTCGAGGAGATCGAGCTCGAGCTCGTGATTCTCGCCGTGCGCGCCGAGAGCCAGATCGCGATCGTCGGCAAGGAGGACGTACCGCCGGTCGGCTGGTTTACACCGGACGGTGTCGTGTACTTCGGTGTCGAGAGCGAGACGAGCCCGCACCGCGTGCACGAGATCGCGCACGCGCTCTTCGCCGAGTCGCAGCCGCTCTATTGGCGGTTGGTGTACGGCGCGCTCTTCGAGAGTCCATCCGAGATGGAGGAAGAGGCGCTGCGCTGGAAGACGAACCGACTCACCGATCTGGGCTTCCCCGAGCGCGAGCAGGCGATGCGCGTGTACCGGCCGCTCGCTTCCGAGAAAGTGACTGACTGGACGCCGCCGTCCGACGCGAGCGCGCTCATGAGTGCCGTCTCGCTGCCGCGCCAACTGCGCGGGTCACTGCTGGGCGAAGCACTGCTGAAGCTGTCCGGGCGCCAGGCCGGCGACGTTCTCGGGTATGTTCTCGGAGTCGCGAACTCACTCGCGGTCGCGGACGGCTTGTCATTGTCCGAGCCCGAGTCCGTCCCGCGCGCGCTCGAGAAGGCGGTGCGGGGTATCGACGCCGGACTGCGCGAGCTCTCACGAGCCCGAAACCGGCCGCCCGAGGAAGTGCTCGAGCGCACCGCGCCGCTCGATCTGTTCCGCGTCGCGGCGACGCGCGACCCGTCGCTGCGCACGCCGGCGTGGCCCGCGGAGCGCGAGTGATCAAGCTCGGCCCGGGCTGGCAGGCGGCTCTGATCGTGGCGTTTGGCGCGGCGACCGCGGCGTTCGTCGTCTTCTTCGGGCGCGAGCCGAAGCCCGTCTTCGACTTGCTGCTGCTCTCCGCGTCACTCGGTGCGCTCGTCACCGCGGGGCTCTGGCTCTGGTTCGTGGCGGCGCATCTCAGCCGCGGCTGGAGCTGGGCGTTCGCGCTCACGCTCTGGATCCCGTACGTGAACTTCGTCGTCGCGAGCGTGTTCGCGCGCCGCTACTGGGGCCAGGGAGCGCGCGCGCCGGCCCTGCTCGCGCTGGCCGGCATCGCCGGCGAGACACTCGCGACTCTGCGCCTGTTCAGCCCGACGTTCACGGTCCCGGTCTGAAGTCTCGCCCGAGAGCCTCGAACAGGTTCGCGAGGATCCGGTACGTGAGACCCCAAACCGTGTAGCGGTCGTAGCGCACCGCGGGAAACACGAGCTTCTGTGACTCGCGCGAGATCTCGTAGTCGACCGCGGCGTCCGGGTGCAGCAGCCAGGGCACCGGGATCCACACCGTCGACTGAACCTCGCGATTGGGCGCGAGCTTCGGTCGCGCATCGAGCTGATACACGAACGGCGAAACGACCAGCGATCCGGCGCGCGCGTTGGCGAAGTCGTCGAGACGCGCGATCGGCGCGCCGAGCTCGAGCCCGACCTCCTCGCGTGTCTCGCGCACCGACGTCGCGACCAGATCGGGGTCGGTGCCTTCGCGTCTCCCCCCGGGAAACGCCATGTGTCCCGACCACGGGTCGCCTTCCTTCAGCGCGCGCTCGATGAACAGGAGCTCCGCGGGCTCGTCGGCGGGCGCGCAGAAGACCAACGCGACGGCCGCGAGCCAGTGGTCGCCGCTGGGAGCCTCGGCGAGCTTCGGCCGGTACGCGGAGAGTCGCGCGCAGATTTCTCGCATCGAGAGCTCGTCGCCAGCCATTCGTTCCTTTCGGCCAATCGTACCCGAGCGGGCTATGCTGCCGCGCCGTGAGCTACATCCTGGTCACGAACGACGACGGCGTCGACTCGCCGGCCCTCCTCCCGCTGATTCACCAGCTGTCGCCGCTCGGTCCGATTCGCGTCGCCGTCCCGTCGACGGAGCGCAGCTGGATCGGCAAGGCGATCTCGCGCTGGGACGAGCTCGCGGTGACGAAGCTCGTGCGCGATGGAATCGAGATCCTCGCGGTCGACGGCTACCCGGCCGACTGCACGAATCTCGCGGTCCACTCACTCTTCGGCGAGAAGCCCGAGCTCGTGGTCTCGGGCGTGAACATCGGGCTCAACATCGGGCTCGGGTTCTTTCTCTCGAGCGGGACGATCGGCGCGGCGATGGAGGGCTGGATCGCAGGCATTCCTGCGATCGCGCTCTCGGTCGGTCGCGTCGGCGAGGATCGACACTGGAAGCGAGAGGCCGTCGCGGACGCCGAGCACCCGGTGTGGCAGCGCGCGGCGCGCGTCGGCGCCGACGTCGTGCGCGCGGTCCGCGAGAGCGGTTTCCCCGACGACGTCGATCTGATCTCGGTGAACTACCCCTCGGACGCGGATCTCGACACGCCGCGCGTACTCACTGAGCTCGCGGTCGTCGGCTACGACCGATTGTTTCGGCGCAAGAGCGACGGCGTGTACGTGCACGACTTCGACGGTGCGCTGCGCGACATCGAGTCGGTGCCGGCCGCGAGCGACATCGCCGTCGTGCGCAGCGGTCGGGTGTCCATCACCCCGATTCGTCTCGCGCACACCGCACAGATCTCGAAGTCGCTCCGCGCTCGACTCGAGCGCATGTGAGCGCACGCACATCTCCGCGCGTGTGTGCGCGAAGATTCGTTGACAGCGCGCTCAGTCTCGAATAACTAGCGAGGACAGGAGCGTCGCACCGAGGGTCACGTTGCCTCGCTCTCGTGGGGGTCGTCACGGACGCACGCCGCATCGCCTTCATCAACGAGAAGGGCGGAAGCTGCAAGACGACGCTTGTCTCGAGCATCGGAGATTTCCTCGCGCGCGAGCGCGGCAAGCGCGTGCTGCTCGTCGATCTCGATCCGCAGGGACAGCTCGGCAAGGTGCTCGGCGTCGATGTCGGAGCCGCGCGGCGCACGGCCCTCGACCTCTTGCTCGATACGATGCTGGGCGAGGCAACGCGCCCCGCGCTTCCGATTCAGCGCGCGCGCCATCCGTACCTCGACATCGTTCCGTCGAACAAGTCGCTCGCGCTCTTCGCCCACGAGGTCGCGCAGCAGGGGGGCGAAGAGAATCACTGCCTGCGCAGGGCGCTCGAGCGCGCGACGAACTACGACTTCATCCTGTTCGACGCGCCGCCGTCGTTCGGGACTATCACGCTGAACGTGCTGCTGGCGGCGAGTGAGATCGTACTGCCCGTGCCACTCACTTACCTCGCGCTCGACGGCGCGGCAGAGATGACGCGCACCGTCGAGATGGTGCGCACCCGCTTCGCGCATCCGGGGCTCGAGATCTCGCTCGTCGTGCCGACGTTCGCGCGCAACACGCGCATGGCGGCCGAGATTCTCGAGAAGCTGCGCTTTCACTTCCCGAAGCAGATCTCGCAGACGGTGATGGGCTACTCGGTACTCATCGACGAGGCGCAGAGCCGCGCCAAGACCATCTTCGAGTACGCGCCGCGCTCGACCGCCGCCGGCTGGATGGCCGCGGTCGCGGACGAGCTGCTCGCGCGCGAGCCGGCCAGAGCGCGGCGATGAGTCACGACGAGCTGAACGAGGCCCTGGGTCCGTCGCTCGGCACCGATCCGTTCACGCAGGGCGACGGCACGCTGCCGTATCTGATTCGCCTGCGCGAGCGAAGTCTGCGCATCGTCGCAGAGGCCGTGCCCACGCGCGCGGCGCAGACGACCGCGTACGAGGAGCCGCAGGAGCCGCCCGACCTCGGCCCGCCGATTCCCGAGCTGCCGACCTTCGACGACCGAGACGAATCGGCCGGCGCGCTCGACCGCCTGGCGGGAATGCTGCTCACACCGAGCGACGAGGATCGGCTCGCGCAGCTCGGTGCCCTGCTCGGCGGGCGCCCGTACGACGAGTTCGGCCTGTCGCCGCGAGTCACTCGGCGCGCGCTCGCGTTCTTCAAGCTGCTCTACAAGTACTGGTTCCGCGTCGAGAGCTCCGGACACGCGGTCCTTCCCGAGAAGGAAGGCGCGATCCTCGCCGCGAATCACGGGGGCCTGTTGCCCTTCGACGCGACCATGATCGTCTGCGACGGCGTGCTCGCCGCGAAGCCGCCGCGCCTGGTGCGCACGGTCGTCGATCGCTGGGCCGGCACGCTGCCCTTCGTGAACGTCTTCTACGCCCGTGTCGGCCAAGTCGTCGGCAGCCGCGACAACGTGCGCGAGTTACTGCGCCTGAAGCAGCTCGTGCTGATCTTCCCCGAGGGCATGGCCGGGATTCGCAAGCGCGCGGCCGACCGCTACGTGCTGCAGCCTTTCCATCTCGGCTTCGTCGAGGAGTCACTCCGCCATCGCGTGCCGATCGTCCCGGTCGCAGTGGTCGGCGCCGACGATCAGGCGCCCGTGCTCTGGGACCTGCAGCCGCTCGCGAAGCTGCTCGGGCTCCCGTTCTTCCCAATCACGCCGACGTTCCCGCTCCTCGGTCCCCTGGGTCTCCTCCCGTACCCCGTGCGCTACGAGATCGCCTACGGCGAGCCGTTCCGTTTCTACGACGAGTACCCGCCCGAAGCGCTCGAGGATCCGCACGCCGTCCGCTACATGACGGAGCAGGTGCGGCGCCGGATACAGGAGATGGTCGATCAGCGGGTGCTGGACCGGCGCGCGAAGCGACGCTGATGCGCCGGGTGCTCGTGACTCATGTGGAGTCGCCGGTCGGCCGGCGCGTGGTGAAGGCCCTGTATCACGACCCCGACGTCGCGCTCGTGCTCGGCCTGGGCACGGAGGCGGAGCCGAGCTATCTCGCGCCGTACCGGGGGAAGGTCGCGTACCAGCGGCTCGACCTCGCGAAGGCGAGACACTTGCAGAGCTTCCTGCACTCGGAGCGCTTCGCGCGCGCGCGCCCGGACTCGGTGATTCACTTGCCGTTCGCGGCCGAGCGCGCGGGGGAGCGCGTGCCGGGGGGCGTACACTCACTGGTGTCGGAGACGCGGCGCCTCGTCGAGGAGTGCGCGGCGAAGGGAGGGATGGAGCGCTTCGTCTACTTGTCGTCCGCGTTCGTCTACGAGCCCGAGCCGGGCAACGGCAACGTCGTCTCGGAAGCGCAGCTGCTCGGCTTCGACGGTGACGGCGACTCACTCGTGCGCGCGTGGATCGACGCGGACCTCGTGTGTCAGGGGGAGCTGCACGGGACCGCGCTGCGGATGACCATCTTGCGCGCGGCGACGATCGTGACCGAGGGCGGGGGCTTTCTGAACTCGCCGCCGCTCGCGCACCACGACCCGGCGGTCGGCTATGACCCGATGCTCGCGGTCGTGTCCGAGCGCGACGTCGCGCGCGCGATCGTGCTCGCGCTGCACGCGGATCGGCCCGGCATCTACAACATCGCCGGGCGCGAGGTGTTCCCGCGCTCGCAGCTCGGATCGAGCGAGCGGCGCATCGCGGGAATCGCCCTTCCGGCGCCCCTCGGAGGCGCCCTCGGGCTCGTCGAGAGGTTGATCGGGCGCAGTCACGCGCAGGGCGCGGCCTTCGAGCGCTACGGAATCGTGCCGTCATCCCGCCTGGCCCACGAGGCGCTCGGCTTCGAGCCGCAGTACCGCATCGAGGTGCGCGGCTCCGGCGCGGCGCGCCGCATCGACACCGTTCGGTGTCGCTAGGCCGAGCGAGCGCCGCCAGTGAGGCTAGCGGCGGGCGTCGAGCTCCGTGCGGATCTCCGCGTAGCCCGCCTCGTCGAGCCGGAAGCGCGCGAAGAGCGCCGCGCCGATCAGGTAGCACCCCATCGGGAACAGGCCGTAGAGCGCCAGGATCGTGAACTTCACGCCGGCGGTCTGCTCGACGTTGGGCACGTAGCCCGAGAACGAGAGCACCAGGCCGGTGAGCTGTAGAGTGAGTCCGTTTGCCACCTTGAACACGAAGTTCCAAGCGGCGAAGTAGGAGCCCTCCTTCCGCTCACCGGTGGCGTGCTCGTCCCAGTCGATCACGTCGGCTTGGATCGACGGCCCCATCATCGCGCCGCAGCTCGCGGCCATGCCGGCGAAGAACGCGAGCACCATCAGGAGCGAGATCGTGCCCTCGGCGAGAAAGACCATCGAGCCGAAGGACACGGCGGTGAGCAGCATCGACGCGAGCCACAGCACCTTCTTTCCGAAGCGCCGCGACAGCGGGAGCCACACGGGCACGAACAGGATGCTCGCGAGCATGTACACCGCGATCGCCGGTGGACCGATCGTCGGCCGCTTCAGCACGTACTGCGCGACATACAGAGTGAGTGCGCCGATCGTCGCCGCGCCCAGACTCTCGATCCCGAACACGACGAGCAGGAGACGCGCGTGCGGGTTGCGCCAGATGTCGCGGAACGCCGCGTAGGGATTCGCCGCGCCGCGCCCCTGAAATTCGGGTCGCTCGCGCATGCGAACCACGGTCCAGACCGTGAGCAGCGCGGTCAGCACGCCGGCCGCGGTCGCGACCACGACCGCCGTGGTGCGCACGTCGCTGGCCCGATCCAGCGCCGCGATGCCGACGATTGCCGCGAACGAACCGAGTGTCCAGCCGACGTGACGCCCGCCGAAGATGCGCGTGCGGTCGTGGTAGCTGTCCGTGAGCTCCGCGCCCAGAGCGGTGTGCGGGATGATGATCACCGTCGACGCCGTGTAGAAGAGCACCACCATCGCCGCCATCCACACGACGGTGTACGTGGGCCCGGCATCGCGCGGCGGCGCCCACAGCAACACGAAAGTGACTGCGAGGGGCAGCGCGGAGGCGAGCAGCCACGGACGGCGCCGGCCGAGCCGAGTCTTCGTTCGGTCCGAGAGATAGCCGGCGATGGGATCGGCGATCGCATCCCAGACGCCGCGCCCGAGAAACAGGATCGTCCCCATCACCGCGGCCGACATGCCCAGCACGTCGGTCGCAAACTTCATCAGGTAGATCGCGATCAGCAGGAACATGAAGCCGAGCCCGAAGGTGGGCGCGACGTAGTCGAAGATGGAGAGCCAGGAGAGCGGCGCCGCATCCGCGCGCGGAGCCGCCTCGAGGTGTGGTGCAGTGGCGGCGCGTGTGCTCTCGGCGGTCGTCACGTAGCCGAGGCTACCACGCGGCGAAGAGACCCATCTCGAACGCGCCCCTCCACAGGTACAGGAGGGACAGCGCGATCACGAGCCGGCCGGTCCAGCGCCTAAAGACGCCGTCGGTGAGAGACTCGAGGATCTTCCCGCCCGCGCGCGTGCCGACGAACGCGCACGCGACGAGCGTTGGGTAGAGCCAGACGGAGATGTTCATCTCGAGTGCGGGCCCGCGCACCAGCCACGCGAAGTACACAATCTTGAGTATGTGCCCGGCCGCCTGCGTGAATGCCTTGGTGGCGATCACTTCGAAGCGATCGAGCTCGGCGCGCACGAAGAACACGTCGAGCGTCGGCCCAGAGACTCCGGCGAGCAGGCTCGCACTCGTGCAGAGCGCGCCGCAGGCGAGCGCGGCTCGCGGCTGAACGAAGTTCGGCGCGAAGCGCCGCGGCAGCAGGGACAACGCGAGCGGGATCCCGCCGAGCAGGAGGAACATCACCGGGCGCGCGACGACCAGCGCGAGCCAGGTGAAGAATGCGAGTGACGCCAGCGAGCCGATCCCGTACCAGACGAGGCCCGGGCCGTAGATGCGGTCGCGCAGCAGGAAAGCGCGGAAGCCGTTCGCAAACAGCTGAGTGACTCCGTGCAGGACCATCGCGACCTGCACCGGCAGCGTCGCGGCGTAGAGCCCCATCAGGATCATGCCGCCGGCCATGCCGAACACGGCCGAGATCACCGAGGTGACGAAGGCCGCGCCCGCGACGAGAAGCGAGAACCCGTCCATCGGCGCGCGCCCTCAGGCGTCGCGGAGATCCGGGCCGATCTTTTCCTCGGGCTCGTCCTCGCTCGGCTCCGCGAACTCGTCGAGCGCCGGTTCGTCCGCGCCGTTCGCGAGTGACTCGGCCTCCAGCTCGTCGGCGTTCCCGTCGTCTTCGAGCGGGAGTGACTCGCCCGCTTCGGGGGGCTCCTCGAACTGGAGCTCGACCGGCGAGTCGGGTGGCGCGAGCAGCTCGACTCGCGGCCCCTCCGAGGTGATCTGATACTGCTCCGGGTGATAGGCAGCCATCGCCTCGACCACGAGCTCGCGCCCGATGCGTGCGCCCGTCGCCGCGAGACCCTCGGCGCCGACGCCGAGCAGAATCTCGGTCACCCACGGGTGCGCCTGGATGCGCAAGGTCGCTCCGTGCAGATACGTCGCGGCCTTCGGCAGGTCGCGGAAGATGCGGTTCGAGATGGTCTGCGGCGACTGCAGGTAGCCCTTGCCCTCGCAGGTCGCGCACGATGTGCAGAGTTGCTGCTCGAGGCTCTCGCGCGTGCGCTTGCGGGTCATCTCGACGAGCCCGAGCTCGGAGATCTTGAGGATGTTGACCTTGGCCTTGTCCTCGCGCAGGGCTTCGGACAGTGCGCGGTACACCTTCTCGCGGTTGCCCGCGCTCTCCATGTCGATCAGGTCGAGGATGATGAGTCCGCCGAGATTGCGGAAGCGGAGTTGGTGAACGATTTCGCGCACCGCCTCGAGGTTGGTCTTGAGGATCGTGTCCTCGAGGTTGCGCCCGCGGCCACCGGTGTAGCGGCCCGTGTTCACGTCGACGGCGGTGAGTGCCTCGCCTTGGTCGAAGATCAAATAACCGCCCGACTTCAACCACACTTTGCGCCCGAGGCCTTCCTCGATCTCGTTCTCGATCTTGAGCGCGTCGAACATCGGCCGCGGGTGGTTGTAGTAAGTGATGCGCGGGCGCGGCGAAGCCATGAAGCGCTGCACGAAGGCCTGCATCTCCTCGTAGGCCTTGGGATCGTCGACGACGATCATCTTGGTCTCGTGCGACGCCATGTCGCGCAGCACGCGCAGGTGCAGCGGCGGCTCGGAGTAAACGAGCGCCGGCACGTCGCGGATCGACTCGCGGCGCTTCTGGATCTCGGTCCAGAGATCGGTGAGATAGTCGATGTCGGCCTTGATGTCGGCTTCGGACACGCCGTGCGAGACGGTGCGCACGATGAAGCCCAGCTCGCGCGGGCGGAGCTTCTCGACGATCGCGCGCAGTCGGCGCCGCTCGCGGTCGCCCTCGATGCGGCGCGACACGCCGACGCGACTCACCCACGGCATCAGGACCAGGTGTCGGCCGGGCAATGAGATGCGCGACGTGATGCGCGCGCCCTTCGTGCCGAGCGGCTCCTTCGACACCTGCACGACGACCTCGTGGCCCTCTTGCAGCACGTCCTCGATTTGTGGAGGTGCGCCCTTGCCGCGCCGGCCGCCACGGCCGTTGCCGTCTTCGTCGAGCTCGGCCTCGTCGAGCTCCGAGCGGTAGTCGCCGACGTAGAGGAAGCCGGCTCGCTCGAGCCCGATGTCCACGAACGCGGCCTGCATACCGGGCAGGACGCGGGTGACTCTACCCTTGTAGATGCCCCCGACGACGTCGCGCTCCGTCGCTCGCTCGATGTGGAGCTCGACGATCTTGTCGGACTCGCGCACGGCAACCCGCGTCTCCCGCGGGCCGACGTTTACGAAGATCTCGTTTCGCATGCAAAATTCCTTCTGGGTGCGCGCGCGCAGCTCCGCTCGAGCGGTCCTGTGGGACAGCGGCGGAAGCGCGGAGCACCGTGAAAAGTGATGGTCGGGATGGTCGGATCCCGAGCAGGGCGTGGCCGACGCTCGACTCAGCGTGCTCGGCCAACGCGCCCTCCTGGAACCATGAACCCCCGAGGCGGGAACCTCGAAGCCAAATCGGATTCCTCGGATGTCGGAGGTCAAACCGGACCGTAAAGCAACCGCCCCAACCGGTCAATGCACAGCTCCGACGTTCGCGCGACGCGACACGCGCGACACGCAAGTGCGTCGCAGGTCCGCGCGTTGAGACAATCCCGCGTTCTGGCTAAGGTACCCCTCCATGCTGGACGTAGCCGTCCTCGTGTTGAATCGGTCTTTCCTGCCGATTCACGTCACGTCGGTGCGGCGCGCCTTCATTTTGTTGTACCAAGGCCTCGCGAAGGCCGTCGACGAGCGGTACGACACCTTCGAGTTCGACGCGTGGCGACGTGAGGCGGTGCGCAGCGACGATCACTCGATCGGCACCGTCGGCGGGCGCATCCGCGTGCCGCGAGTGATTCAGCTCGCGCTGTTCGATCGCGTCCCGCGCCGACACGTTCGTTTCTCGCGCACGAACATCTACGCGCGCGACCGCAATACATGTCAGTATTGTGGCCGGCGCAAAACACGTGCGGAGCTCAACCTCGACCACGTGATCCCGCGCTCGCAAGGGGGGCGAACGACTTGGGAGAACGTGGTCTGCAGCTGCGTGGAGTGCAACCGGCACAAGGGAGGTCGCACGCCGCGTCAGGCGCGCATGCGATTGTTCCGCGCGCCACAGCGCCCGCGTTGGACACCGATCGTTGGCATGGTCCCCCCAGGACAAACACACCCCGAATGGGGTCCTTTTTTATCGATCCTGGATGCGCCGGACCGGAACGCCGAGCTGGCTGAGCATTAGACGGGGTGAGCCCGGGCTCCCCGGACGCGACGACGATGTCGTCGCGACACCGCCGAGTGTTGCCCGCGTCTGGGCGGTCGGCGGCGGCAAGGGCGGCATCGGCAAGAGCTTCCTCGTCGCCAACCTCGCGACTGTAGCCGCGCGCTCCGGCAAGCGAGTCATTCTGATCGACGCCGATCTCGGCGGCGCAAACCTGCATACGTGTCTCGGCGTGCGCGCCGGCGAACGTATCTCGCTCTCCGACTACTTCGAAGAGCGCGTGATGGACCTCGACAAGGTCGCGATCGAGACACCGATCCCCGGACTGCGCTTGATCCTCGGCGCGCTGGGTCACACCGGGAAGGCAGAGACGACTCAGGAGCAGCGGCAGGCGCTCTTCAAGGCGGTGCGCCGGCTGCCGGCGGACCTCGTGATCTTCGATCTCGCCGCCGGCACCGACCGCTCGACGATCGACTTCTTTCTCGAAGCCGACGACGGCTTCGTCGTCACCACGCCCGAGCCCACCGCGATCGAGAACGCCTACGCATTTCTGCGCGCTGCGTTCTACCGCCGGTTGGCCTCGGCGCTCTCGGACTCGAACGTGCGCGAGCTGATCCGCGTCGCGATGGATCAGCGCAACGAGCGCGGCATCCGCACACCCGGTGACTTGCTCACGGCGATCGAGCAGATCGACCGCAGCGAGGGTGAGCGGTTCCGCCGCGTCCTCGAGACCTTCCGCCCGCACCTCGTGGTGAATCAGGTGCGCGATACCGAGGAAGTGAAGATGGGCTTCTCGATCACGAGCGTGTGCAAGAAATACTTCGGGATCGACATCGACTATGCGGGCTACATCTGCTTCGACGACAACGTGTGGCGCTCGGTGAAGGACCGCCGCCCGTTGGTGCTCGCCTATCCACGCTCCGACGGTGCGCTCTACGTGCGCCGCATCGTGAAGAAGCTCCTGGGTGCGTGATGGTGCGACCCCTCGCGGAGCAGAGTTACTACGAGTTGCTCGAGGCCCCGGCCGAGGGAACTCCTCAGCAGATCGAGCGCGCGTATCGGATCGCGCGGGCGACGTACGCGCCGTCGTCGACCGCGACTTACTCGGTGTTCTCCGCGGACGAGTGCGCCGCGATCCTGCGCCGCATCGAGGAGGCGTACGCGGTTCTCTCCGACGCCCGGCTGCGGCGCGAGTACGACGCGCGCCTGCGACACTCTGATCCGCGCGTGAGCGTCCCGACCCGAGCCTCCGCGCCCTCGCCCTCCCCGTCGATTCCGCAGCGCGAGCGGCCGCCCGTTCCGCCGCCGCGCCAGACCGCGCCGGAGCCCGACATCGACGGCGGACTCGTGCCGGAGAACGGCATCTTCGACGGCGACGTGCTGCGACGCATCCGTGTGTCACTCGGCATCGAGCTCGAGGAGATCGCGGCTACGACCAAGATCAACGAGCATCATCTGCGCTCGATCGAAGGCAACCATTACGACCAACTTCCGCCGCCGGTCTACCTGCGCGGCTTCCTGAAGCAGATCGCAAAGTGTCTCTCGCTCGACGGCGGACACGTGGCCGACAGCTACACTGCGCGCATGCGGGAGAGCTCCGCCAGGCGAGACTGATGGACCCGGTCGTCACCCCCGACCGTGCGCGCAGGTTGGCGCGCGTGCTGATCTCGGACGTCGCCGCGTACGCGGGCGACCAGGTTCGCATCGGGCTCGAGAAGGACGACCTGTTCGAGCGCTTGGCGCCGGACATCGCCCGAGCGCGCGTGTTCTACCTCCACCACGTCGACCCGTGCGTGGTCGAGCGCGCGCGTCTGTTCGACTTCGCGCTCGTCGACGTGTTGGTGTACGGCCACCGGCGCGTTCAGACGCACATCTGGTGAGCTTCGAGCACCGCGTGTCGCCGGAGCTCGCGGGCCAGCGACTCGACGCGGCGCTCGCGAAGCTCGAGCCCACTCTGTCTCGGGCACAGGCGCGGCGGCTCGTCGAGCAGGGCGCGATCACGGTCTCGGGCGAGGTCGTGAAGCCCGCGCATCGACTGCGCGCGGGTGAGCGCATCGCGGGCGCGGTACCGGAAGCGCAGGCGACTGCGCTCGCACCCGAGGAGCTGCCGCTCTCGATCCTCTACCAGGACGCGGACGTGGTCGTGATCGACAAGCCGGCCGGGCTCGTGGTTTATCCGGCGCCAGGTCACGGCGGAGGAACCCTCGTGAACGCGCTGCTGCACCACTGCCGCGATCTCTCGGGAGTTGGGGGCGAGCTGCGCCCGGGGATCGTGCATCGCCTGGACAAGGACACTTCGGGCGTGCTGGTCGCGGCCAAGAACGACGTGGCGCACCGCTCACTCGCGGCGCAGTTCAAGGTGCACTCGGTGCTTCGCGAGTATCTCGCGCTCGTCCGCGGCGCGCCGCGCGCCGCGAGCGGCAGCGTCGAGGCCGCGATCGGCCGGCACCCGACCGACCGCAAGCGCATGAGCACGCGCACGCGCCGCGGTCGCGCGGCGGTGACACATTACCGTGTAGAGGAGCGTCTGCGCGGCGCCTCGCTGCTGCGGGTGCGGCTCGAGACCGGCCGGACGCACCAGGTGCGCGTGCACCTCGCCTCGATCGGGCTGCCGGTGTTGGGCGATCCGGTCTACGGCGGGGCACAGGCGTTGGGCGCCGAGCTCGGTCTCGCGCGCCAGGCGCTACACGCCGCGGTGTTGGGCTTCACGCATCCGACGACGGGCGCCGCAATGCGCTTCGAGTCACCGCTCCCGCCCGATCTCGTCCGCGCGCTCGGGGCGCTGCGTTGACGGATGCGGCGTTCCTGCGCGCGGCGGGCTTCGAGGCCCTCGGGATCGAGCACGGCTTCGGCACGCTCGGGTCCGCGGAAGCGGCGCCTGCCGACGTTGCGCTCGCGCGCCAGGTGCACGGATTCGCGCTCGCCCGCGCGCCGTTCACGCGGCGCCCCGACGCGGATGCGGTGTGGAGTGTCGCTCCAGGCGCGGCGGTCGGCGTCGTCACCGCGGACTGTGTGCCCATCCTGATCGCCGACGCGGAGCGCCGCCTCGTGTGTGCCATCCACGCAGGCTGGCGCGGCAGCGCCGCGCGCATCGCCGCTCGCACGGTCCGCGCCCTGCTCCGGGCGACTCGCTCGCCGCCGAGCGCCCTCTTCGCGGCGATCGGTCCGCACATCGGCGCGTGCTGCTACGAGGTCGACGAGCCCGTGCTGGCTGCGATCCCGGAGCGAAGTGTCTTCCGGCCGGCGCGCGCAGGCCACGCGATGCTCGACCTGTTCGCGCTGAACCGACTGCAGCTCGTAGGCGCCGGCGTTCCGGCGCTCCGAATCGAGCGAGTCGGCGGTTGCACGGCTTGTGACTCGACGCGCTATGCGAGCTACCGGCGCGACGGAGGAGGCGGCCGGATGCTCCACTTCGTGCGCCTCCCGCGCTGACACGGCCAGTAGACGAGGCGCCCCTTCGGCGTTATGGTGCGCGGCCCATGAAGCCGGACATCCATCCCGAGTACAAGCTGGTCCGCGTGCACTGCGCCTGTGGGAACGAGTTCATCACGCGCTCCACCGCGAACTCGATTCGCGTGGAAATCTGCTCGAACTGCCATCCGTTCTTCACCGGCAAGCAGAAAATCGTGGACACGGCTGGCAAGGTGGATCGCTTCCGGCGCCGCTACGAGAAGAAGAGCTAGCGCCCCAGCGTCCCCTCCCCGTCGGGTCCGTCGTGGCTAACCTGTCCCGACTGGAATTCCCATGTTCGAGCGGATCGCTGAAATAGAGGCGCGCTACCAAGAGCTCGAGGACCGCCTCGGTGAGCCGCAGCTCGCCCGCGATCCGGCGAAGCTGCGCGAGCTGACCCAGGAGCTCGCCGCCCTGCGCGAGCTCGTCAGCGCCTATCGCGAGTGGAAGCGCGTGAGCGCATCCCTGGCCGAGAACGAAGAGCTCGCGGGCGATGGCGACGCGGAGATCCGCGAGCTCGCGAAAGCGGAGCTGCCGGAGCTGCGCACGCGCAAAGAGGGGCTCGAGCTCTCGCTCAAGAAGCTCCTCACGCCGCGCGACCCGCGCGACCAGAAAAGCGTCGTGCTCGAGATCCGACCCGGCACCGGCGGGGACGAGGCCGCGCTGTTCGCGGCTGACCTGTTCCGCATGTACACGCGCTACGCGCAGAGCCGGAAGTGGACCGTCGAGCTCTTGTCGCTCACCGAGACCGAAGGCGGTGGCGCGAAGGAGGTGGTCGCCAACCTCAGCGGTGTGGGCGTGTTCGGCCGGCTCAAATACGAGAGCGGCGTGCACCGAGTCCAGCGCGTGCCGGTGACCGAGTCACAGGGGCGCATTCACACCTCGACGGCGACAGTGGCGGTTCTGCCCGAGGCGGACGTCGCCGACATCGTCGTCGACGAAAAGGACCTGCGCATCGATCGCTTCCGCAGCGGTGGCCCCGGCGGTCAGAGCGTGAACACGACCGACTCCGCGATCCGCATCACGCATCTCCCGACCGGCCTCGTCGTTCAGTGTCAGGACGAGAAGTCGCAGCACAAGAACAAGGCCAAGGCGCTCAAGGTCCTGCGCGCGCGCTTGCTCGATCTCGAGCAGAGCCGGCTCGACTCGGAGCGCGCCGCGGAGCGCAAGGGACAGATCGGTACCGGTGATCGCAGCGAGCGGATTCGCACTTACAACTTTCCCCAGAATCGCGTCACCGATCACCGCGCGGGAGTTACTCTGCACAAGCTCGACCGCGTCATGGAGGGCGAGATCGACGAGTTGGTCGACTCCGTCGCGACACACCTCGAAGCTGACGCGCTCCGGGAGCAGATGTGAGCGGCGCCGACTGGACGCTCATGGAGTTCGTGCGCTGGACGGCGGACTTCTTCAAGCAGCACGACGTCCCGCAGGCGCGGCTCGATGCGGAGCTCTTGCTCGCGCACGTGTTGGGCGCGTCGCGCATGGACCTGTACATGAGCTTCGACAAGCCGCTCAGCGAAGCGGATCGCGCGCGCTTCCGCGAGCTGATCCGGCGGCGCGCCAAGGAGCGTGTGCCGGTCGCCTATCTCACGGAGCGACGCGAGTTCTGGTCACTCCCGTTTCGCGTGACCTCGGACGTGCTGATCCCGCGGCCCGAGACCGAGACCCTGGTGCGCGTCGCGCTCGACATGAAGCCGCGGCGCCTGCTCGAAATCGGCGTCGGCTCGGGCTGTATCTCGGCGGCGCTGGCGCGCGAGCTGCCCTCGGTGGAGATCGTCGCCAGCGACGTCTCGCGAGGAGCTCTCCAGGTGGCGCGCGAGAACCTCGATGCGCTCGGCGTCCTCGACCGAGTCACCCTCGTTGAAGTCGGCGAGCTCGGCGCGATCGCGGGCAGCTTCGACCTCGTCGTCTCGAATCCGCCTTACGTCGCGAGCGGCGAGCTCCTGCAGCTCGCGCCGGAGCTCCGCCACGAGCCGGCGATCGCGCTCGACGGTGGGCCGGATGGTCTGGACGTGATTCGACAGATCTGCGCCGACGCACCCGCGCGCGTCGAACGACCGGGCGCGATTGCGCTCGAGGTCGGCGCAGGCCAGTCGAGTGCCGTCGTCGAGCTACTGCGCGCGACCGGAGCCGCCGAAGTGGAAGTGTTTGCGGACTTGGCCGGGATCCCGCGCGTGGTCCTCGGCCGCTATGCGGAGAGCAGCTGATGGACCAATTCCGGATCGAGGGCGGAGTGCCGCTGCGCGGCGAGGTCGCGGCCAGCGGCTCGAAGAACTCGACCTTGGCGCTGATGGCGGCCGCGCTGCTCACCGACGAGCCAGTCACGCTCGCGAACACGCCACACGTCCGCGACCTCGACACGATGCTGAAAATTCTGGACGGGCTGGGCGTGCGCGGCGGCTGGGAAGCGCCAGACACGCTGCGCATGGACGGCGGCACGCCGACCGAGATCGAGGCGCCGTACGACTTGGTGCGCACCATGCGCGCTTCGTTCATGGTGCTCGGTCCCTTGCTCGCCCGTTGCGGACACGCGCGTGTGTCACTGCCCGGCGGCTGCGCGATCGGCGCGCGCCCCGTCGACCAACACCTGAAGGGCATGGCCGCGCTCGGCGCCAAGATCGAGCTCGAGGGCGGCTACGTCGAGGCGCGCGCGAGTCGACTGCGCGGCGCGCGCGTGGTCTTCGACGTGCGCACCGTGAACGGCACGCAGAACGTGCTCATGGCCGCGTGTCTCGCGGACGGTGTCTCGGAGCTCGAGAACGCGGCGTGTGAGCCCGAGGTACAGGAGCTCATCACGGTGCTCCGCGCCATGGGCGCACGCATCGACCAGGCGAGCTCGGAGCACTTGATCGTGCAGGGTGTCTCGAGTCTCTCGGGCCTGCGCCACTATGTCGCGGGCGATCGCATCGAGGCCGGCACCCTGCTCGCGTGTGCGGCAGCTCTTCCCGGGGGCGACGTGAAGGTCACGGGCATCATTCCCGACCACAGCGGGGTCGTGCTCGAGAAGCTGCGCGAGGCGGGCCTCGACGTGGAGGTCGGCACCGACTGGGCGCGCGTGCGGCGCCACGGGAACTTCCGCGGACTGCGCGTGAAGACAGCGTCGTGGCCCGGCTTCCCGACCGACATGCAGGCGCAGATCATGGCGCTGCTCACGCAGGCGGACGGAGTTTCTGCGATCAGCGAGAACATTTTCGAGAACCGCTTCATGCACGTGCCAGAGCTCGTGCGGCTCGGTGCCGACATCGAGATCGAGGGAAAGACCGCCGTGATCAACGGGCCCTCGCGCTTGTCCGGCGCGCCCGTCATGGCGACTGACTTGCGCGCGAGCGCGTCGCTCGTGCTCGCGGGTCTGGCGGCCTCGGGCGAGACGCGCGTGCGCCGCGTGTACCACATCGATCGCGGGTACGAGCGGATCGAGGAGAAGCTCTCGCGCTTGGGCGGGCGGATTCGGCGCGAGGCGGAGTGAGCGCGATGGCCGGGACCAAGACACTGCAACTGCTCGACGCGCGCGACGCGGAGTTTCCCGCGCGCTTCGCGGCGCTCGAAGAGCGCCGCTCGGTCGAGCGCGCCGAGCTCGCGGAGCGGGTCGCCGTCATCATCGACGACGTCCGGCGGCGCGGTGACGACGCGGTGCTCGACGCGATCGAGCGCTTCGACGGCTACCGGCTGCGCGCCGAGGAGCTCGCGCTCTCTGACGCGGAGCTCGACGCGGGAGCGGCGCAGCTCTCGCGCGAGGACTTGGCCGCGCTCGAGCTCGCGGCCGAACGCGTGCGCCGGTTCCACGAGCTGCACGTGCCACAGAGCTGGGAGCACCGCGACGCCGACGAGCGTCTGGGCCAGCTCGTGCGGCCGCTCGCGCGTGTGGGCATCTACGTGCCCGGCGGCGTCGCACCGCTGGCGTCGACGACGCTGATGCTGGGCATCCCGGCCGAAGTCGCGGGCGTGCCCATGCGCCTGATGTGCAGTCCGGGAAAGGTGCTGCACCCGGCCGTTGTCGCCGCCGCGCGGCTCGCGCGAGTCACTCGTGTGTACCGCGTCGGCGGTGTACAGGCGGTCGCCGCGCTCGCGTACGGCACGGAGCGCATCGCGCGCGTCGACAAGATCGTCGGCCCCGGTACCGCGCACACGCAGGAGGCAAAGCGCCAGGTCTTCGGACAGGTGGCGATCGACTCCGAGGCGGGGCCGAGCGAGGTCTTCATCGTCGCCGACGAGTCCGCGCGCGCGGACTTCCTGGCGGCCGATCTGCTCGCACAGGCCGAGCACGACGAGCTCGCGAGCGTCGTCCTGGCGACGCCGAGCGGGGAGCTCGCGCGAGCGGTGCGCGCCGAGGTCGAGCGCCAGCTGCCGGCGCTCACGCGCGAGAGCACAGCGCGCAAGTCACTGCGCGCGCACAGCCTGCTGATCGTGTCGCGCGATCTCGACCACGCGTGCGAGCTGGCCAACCGCTACGGCCCCGAGCACCTGCAGCTCTGCGTGGCGGCCCCGGATCGCTGGCTGGCGCGCATCGACTGCGCGGGCGCGGTCTTCCTCGGCTCGTGGAGCCCTGTGCCGATCGGCGACTACGTTGCGGGACCGAGTCACGTGCTGCCCACCGGCGGCACTGCCCGCTTCTTCTCAGGGCTTGGGGTCGAAGATTTCCTGCGCCGGTCGAGCGTGATCGATCTGTCGGCGAAGGCGTTCCGGCGCGTTGCGCCTGCTGCTGTTCGACTCGCGCGTCTCGAGGGGTTGGACGCTCACGCGCGCGCGCTCGAGATCCGCCTCGCGGCCGGAGCGGGCAGACCCGACGGCGAGCGGTAGATTCGAAGGAGCATGAGCATGGAACGCCAGGCGCAGATGACGCGGAAGACCCGAGAGACCGACATCCACGTCGACTTGAAGCTCGACGGCAAGGGCGAGGCCAACGTCGAGACTGGGATCCCCTTCTTCGATCACCTGCTCGACTCGTTCGCGCGCCACGGTCTCTTCGACCTGCGCGTCAGTGCGAAGGGGGATCTCCAAGTCGATCAGCACCACACGGTCGAGGACGTCGGCATCGTGATCGGACAGGCACTGCGCAAGGCGATAGGCGACGGCGCAGGTCTCCGCCGCTTCGGCTCGGCGCGAATTCCGATGGCAGACGCCCGCATCGTCGTCGACCTCGACCTGTCGAATCGGCCCTACCTCGTCTACCGCGTCGAGCTGCCGCGCGAGTGGGTCGGGAACTTCGACGCGGCTTTGGTCGAAGACTTCCTCTACGCGTTCTGCATCAACGGCGGCGTCGATCTGCACGTCGAGCGCTCGTACGGTCACAACGTGCACCACATCGTCGAAGGCGTGTTCAAAGGGCTTGGCCGCGCGCTGGACGAGGCGACGACCCGCGACCCGCGCGTCGTCGGCGCCCTGTCGACCAAGGGCTCGCTGTGAGCGCGAGCGGCGAGCGGATCGCGCTCGTCGACTACGGGATGGGCAACCTGCGCAGCGTCGCGCGCGCGTTCGAGCGCATCGGGCGCGAGGTGCGGTTGACCAGCCGAGCCGACGAAGTGCGGGCGGCGGACCGCATCGTGCTGCCCGGCGTCGGGTCGGCGCGCGACACGATGACGGCGCTCTCGGCCAACGGACTCGATGACGCGCTCCGCGATCACATCGCGGCGGGGCGGCCATATCTTGGCATCTGCCTCGGCCTGCAGGTTCTGCTCGACGAGGCAGACGAGGGAGGCGTCGGGCCGTGTCTCGGCGTCATCCCCGGGCGGGTCGAGCGCTTCCCCGACTCACTCGGCCTTGCCGTCCCGCACATGGGATGGAACCTCGTGAAGCTCGAGCGAGCGCACCCGGTGCTCGCCGAGGGCTACTTCTACTTCGTGCACGGTTACCGCGCGACGTGCGTCCCGCCGCAGTACACGCTCGCGCGCACCGACTACGGTGAGAAGTTTGCCTCCGCCATCGGCCGGGACTCGTGCGTCGCGGTTCAGTACCACCCGGAGAAGAGTCAGCGCGCGGGGCTCGAGCTGCTCGAGCGCTTTTGCGCTTGGCGCCCGTGACGCGGCCCGCGGCGGCTCTTGCCGCGCTGCTCGCCCTTGGCTGCGCTGCACCGATCCGCACGGAGCTTCGCGTCGAGGATGCGCTGGCGTCGGTTCACACGGTGGCGCTGATCCCGCTCCGCGAAGACGCGTTGCTCGGGCCTGACGTACCCTCCGAAGCGCCGGCCGTCGTCACATCGCGCTTGCTCGCGGCACTGCAGTCAGAGACGCGGCTCCGCGTCGTCGATCCCGGGCAGGCCGACGTCGTCTTGAGCGGTGTGGTGCGGCGTTGGGTCGAGCGCGACGGCAGCGCCAGCGGCGTGCGTCATCCGGCGTCCGTGTGGCTCGTCCTCGAGCTTCGCGACGGCACTGGGCGCCTGATCTGGACCGGGACCTACGAAGAGACTCAGTCTCCCCTCTCCGAGGACGCCGGCTCCTTTCCCCGTGCATGGGAGCGCGGCTTCCGCTGGGTAACCGCGGCGGAGCTCGCCGACTACGGTGCGCGCGAGCTCGTGCGCTCGCTCGCCCTCGAGGTCGACTCGTGGAGCTGATTCCCTCGATCGACCTGCGCAACGGCAAAGTCGTGCGCTTGGAGCAGGGCGACTATGCGCGCGAGACGATCTATGACGCCGACCCCGTCCAGCAGGCGCGGCGCTTCGCCGCAGCAGGAGTCACTCAGATCCACGTCGTGGACCTCGACGCGGCGCGCGAC
>Ga0326726_10000320_pt1 | contig 45994 bp, 45 predicted proteins | sample MHFenrmetagenome_2_FD_207603 | JGI IMG/M metagenome (GOLD analysis project Ga0326726, IMG submission 207603) | Lab enriched peat soil microbial communities from Michigan Hollow, Ithaca, NY, United States - MHF15MN | ecosystem: Environmental > Terrestrial > Soil > Wetlands > Peat | place: USA... | reverse complement strand
TCACTCTGAAGCCTGGCTCCAAGCGACGTGACGAAGACGCCGCCATGGCGCAGCTGCGAACCGCCATGACCTCCGTGGCGGGTGCCCAATATCAGTTCAGCCGCCCATCTCTCTTCACGTTCAGCAATCCGCTAGAAGTGGAAATCTCAGGCTACGATCTCGACCGGCTGCGCAAAGTTGCGGACGCGGTAAAGACGCAAATGCTGGCGAACGGCCGTTTTGCCGACATCAAATCAACGATTGAAGCCGGCAATCCGGAAATTCAAATCGTGTTCGATCAAGAGCGCGCGGCGCAGCTCGGCTTGCAGGTACGGGACATCGCCGATCGAGTGGTGGCCAGTGTCCGCGGTGAACTCGCAACCCGCTACAAGTGGCGTGACAAGAAAATTGACGTGCTCGTGCGCAGCGTTGATGCGCGCCAGGCTTCGCTCGAGGAAGTGCGCAATCTCATCGTGAATCCCGGTTCCGCGCGTCCGGTTCCGCTGGTCGCGGTCGCAGACGTGAAGCTCGCAACCGGCCCGGCGGAAATCCGTCGCTCGGCTCAGGAGCGTGTCGCAATCATTTCGGCCGACCTCGCCTATGGTGATCTCGGCGGGGCGAAGGAAGACTTGCACAAGATTGTGGATTCAGTGGAAATTCCCTCGGGCCTTGCAACCCATGTGACCGGACAGGCGGAGGAATTCGAGGAGGCGAAGACGTCGCTCATATTTGCCTTCTCGCTCGCGATCTTTCTGGTGTACCTCGTGATGGCCTCGCAGTTCGAGTCTCTCCTGCATCCATTCGTCATCATGTTCACGATTCCGCTCGCGGTCATCGGCGCGATTTGGGCACTCTTCATCACCGGAACGTCGATTAGCGTGATCGCCGCGCTGGGTATGATCATGCTGGCAGGCATCGTAACCAACAACGCCATTGTCTTGCTGGATGCGGTCAATCAGGCGCGTGCCCGGGGAATGGACAAGGTGACGGCGCTTATTGTTGCGGGCCGTACCCGCTTGCGTCCTATCCTGATCACCAAAGTTACGACCATCCTCGGCCTCCTACCCATGGCCCTTGGTTTCGGCGAGGGCGCGGAGATACGCGCACCCATGGCGATCACCGTGATTGGCGGGCTTACCATCGCGACGCTGCTGACGCTGATCGTTATTCCCGTGATGTACGCAACGCTCGATCGTAAGGAAGATGTGGTACCAGCGCAGGCAGCGGCCGCCCCGCAACCTGCCGCCCACGCGCCTTGAGGGGCAGGTCATGATTCACACGAACGCCGCGCTGCACCGACCTGTCACCACGGTGATGCTCTTTGTCGCGCTCGTAGTGATCGGGCTCATCGCCTCGCGGCTTCTGCCACTCGAGCAGCTGCCGGACGTTTCCTACCCAGGCATGGGCATCAGCATTCCCTACCCGGGGTCGACACCGGAGGAAGTCGAACAGCTCATTACACGACCGGTCGAAGAGGCGCTTTCGACACTGGGATCGATTGAGCAGGTGCGTTCGACGTCAAGCGAAAACCAGGCGGATTTTCAGATCCAGTTCGCGATGAATGCCGACGTCGACGCCACCGCTTTCGAAGTACGCACGAAGATCGACTCGATCCGCAGCCAGCTCCCGGCCGGCGCCGATCGCATCTTGATGTTCTCAGGCGGTACCAGTGATGAGCCAATCCTGGTCGTTCGTATCTCCGCCGCGGAAGACCTATCCGACTCCTACGATCTGCTCGAGCGAGTGCTCAAGAAGCCGATGCAGCGCATCGACGGCGTTGCCCGCGTCGAGCTCGCAGGCACGCAACCAAAAGAGATCCGGATCCTGATCGATGCCGGACGCATCGCCGCTCACCATATCGACATTGCGCAACTGCTGGCGCTCCTGCAGAAGAGCAACTTCTCCGTCAGTGCCGGTGAAATCACGGAGCGTGGGCAGCGCTTCAACGTACGGCCGATCGGTGAGTTCCATACACTAGATGACATCAGAAATCTTGTGATCCAGGGCAGCATCCGGCTCGGCGACGTTGCCGAGGTCGCATCGCTAGCTCCTGAACGCACCATCGGGCGACACCTCGACCGGCATCCCGCCGTCGGCCTTGACGTTTTCAAGTCAAGTAAGGCCAACACGGTCGACGTGGTCAAGCGTGCGCTCGCCGTCATCGGCGAGGCGCGGAAACTCCCGCAGATGCAGGGCATCAGCGTGTTCGTAATCGGCGATCAGGCTGACGCGATCCAGACTTCTCTAAAGGATCTGCGAAACGCCGGTCTCATCGGCGCGGTGCTTGGTCTTTTCGTGTTGATTCTCTTCCTGCGTGACCTGCCGACAACGCTCATCGTGAGCCTCGCAGTGCCGGTTTCGCTCACCATCACGCTGGGCGCGCTCTATTTCTTCGGCATGTCGATCAACGTGATGACGATGATGGGCATGCTGCTTGCCGTGGGCATCCTGGTCGACAACGCTGTGGTGGTTACTGAGAGCATCTTTCGCCACCGGCAACTCGATCCGCTTCACCCCCACGAGGCCACGCTCGCCGGCGTGCGCGAAGTTGGCGTGGCGGTCCTTGCCGGGACCGCATCCACGATCATTGTTTTCGTGCCGATCATCTTCGGTGAGCGCAATATGCTCACGGTCTTTCTGAGCCATGTGGCCGTGCCGATCGTGGTGGCGATGCTCACCTCTCTCTTTGTGGCACAGACCATCGTGCCGCTCCTCACATCGCGATTTCCCCCACCCCCGCCTGTCGGTGCGACCGCCTGGCTCGGCCGCCTGCAGGGCTCATATGAGAGGGGCTTGCGATGGATCCTTCGCCATCCGCGTTGGACGGGCACCATTGCCTTGCTGGTGCTGGTTACAGGCGCCGTGCCGATGATGCTCGGCCTCGTGAAGGTCGATCCCTTCCCGCAAGGCACGAGCCGCACATTCGTGCTCGACTACCACATGGATGGCACCTATCCGCTTGAGCGTGTCGAAGCGGCCGTCAACATCATCGAGGACTATCTATACAAGAATCGCGAGAAATTCGAGATCGACAATGTCTACTCGCGCTTTGAGAATTCGAGCGCGAACAGCGTGCTGATTCTGACGCCGAAGGACAAACAAAAGCTCGAGACATCCGACATCATGGAACTGGTGCAGAAGGACATGCCGGAAATCATCATCGGCAAGCCGAGCTTCAAATTCGACAGCGAGGAGTCCGGGCGCGGCTTCTCGCTGCAGATCTCGGGAGAAAATACGGACGTGCTGAACGACATCAGCTTTGATGTGGCGCGCGTGCTCAAGTCCGTCGAGGGTCTGGAAACCGTACACTCTGAAGCACGGAGTGGTCAGGATGAAGTGCAAATCATCGTTGACCGCGATCGTGCAACGCGGCTTGGCCTCGGCACGGAAGACGTCGCGAGAGCGGTGGCAATCGCAATGCGTGGAGAGAATCTACACGAATTCCGCAGTGCTGAGCGTGACATCAACATGAAGCTCGTATTCCGGCCGAGCGACAAGCAATCAATCGACGACCTCGCCTCCCTGCCGCTCTTCTTGCCGAACGGCGAGCGCGTGACGCTTGGGTCTGTCGCCCGATTTCATATCGAGCAGGGTCCGCGCGATATCCAGCGCATCGATAAGCTCACCTCTGTCGTCATCGCGGGAAATTTGAAGAAAGGCGCGACGCTCGATGAAGTCGGCAAGCGCGTCACAAAGATCATGGACGCATATCCGTTGCCGCCCGGATACACCGCAAAGCTTGGGCGTGGCAGCGAGGAGAACGACGACACCGCTGCAACGATGAGAAATAATCTCCTGCTTGCGATCGCGATGATCTACCTGGTGATCTCCGCGATGTTCGAGTCCGCGATTCTGCCGCTCGCGGTCTTGAGCTCCATTCTGTTCGCATTCGTCGGCGTCTTCTGGTTCCTCGGTCTCACCGGCACGCCCATGACTTTGATGGCGATGATTGGCTTGCTGGTGCTGGTTGGCGTCGTGGTCAACGCAGGCATCGTGCTCGTCTCGCACATCAACAACCTGCGAGCGAGTGGCATGTCGCGCGACGATGCGATTATTCAGGGCGGACGCGATCGCTTGCGCCCGATCCTCATGACGACATTCACCACCCTGCTCGGGTTGGCGCCTCTCGCGCTCTTCAAAGACGCCCAGGTCAGCGTCGGGGGCGCGGGCTTCGGATTGGCTTGGTACCCGCTCGCCCGTACCGTGATCGGGGGCCTGGCCTTCTCGGCGGCGGTGTCGCTCTTCCTGGTGCCGGCGCTTTACGTGTCACTCGACAAGTTCATCGACTGGCGCCAGCGCGTCCGCGAGTCCGCGCGGGCACGCGCGGCCGTCAATCCTGGCGGCTGATCAGCGCAACAGTACGCGGTACAACTCCCAGTAGTCGTCCGCGAGCACATTGATCTCCGGGGCTGTCGATATCGGCTGGCCGGCCCGGGCGATCGGGCCAATCATCGCGCTCTCCGACAGTGGCACAGTATCATTGTCCGCGCGGTATTCCGCTTTCTGGCGCAGTCGGTCGACTCGAACTTTGATCTCCGGCGCCCAGTCGCGCTGACGATCGACCGCAGCGGCCGCATGCGCCACGCGGTCCATGAGCGCGGCGATCTCTTCGTGACTGCCATAGTCAGCGTCGGCGACCCGACCGTCGACCGACGCTTTGACCAGCAGCGTAAGTCCGATCGTCCCGAGGCGGGCACACATGGCCTGAGCGTATGCAATTGCCGCCAGATTGATGGCGCGGCGGCCATCGATCCCGAGTCCGTTGTAGCCGGGCGTCTGCTCCTCCTTGACGGCATCGCGCGCGTTCGCGAATTCGCCCTGCTCGCGCAGCCACATGTCCGTGCGGGCACGCTGTGCGGCGACCTGCTCGGCCAGCCGCCGGCGGCGAAAGTAGTTCCAGAAGCCCCTGAGGCTGCGATGGCGGGCCTCAAGGGCATCAAGCGTGGCGCGTGCTTCTTCGACCATTGGATCGAACTCGCGCACTCGCAGCTCGGCTGCGGCGAGTCGCGCATTCTTGTCCTTGGCGAATGCGGCGACATGCGCAAGCCGTTCACGCTCCTCCTGCTGCCTCGCAAGCTCGCCGACAAACTGCTCGAGTTGCCGGTGACAGGCGCGCCAGAGGCCGCGTAACTGGAAGAACGCCAGCGAATCGAAGCCCGCCTCCGGATCGCCGAGTCGAATCTCGAGGGCTTCGAGCTGCTCTTGCGCGCGCTGAGTCGCCCCTTCCTGCTGCTTCAGGCGGTCGCGGAGCTGGTGAATTTCGTCCTGCAGGGCGCCGTGCGCCTTCTTCAGGTCAGCGCGATTTTTGAAGAGCTGCACGAGCTTTTCGTCGTGCTCGGGCTCTTGCTTGGCAACAAATGGGAGTTTGAGGCCGCTGATCTTCTCGCCAATGGTCATCGCACGTCTCGCAAGCTTCGCGCCCCACCGCACCTGCCTGGCCGGCTCATGCGCGTCACACGCCCCTCCTCACACGCGCCGGGTCCCTGCAAATCGGTGACCTCGCTCGGCGCAATATTCGAGCCACTTGTTCAGCATCTGATTGCGCATCCAGCGCTCATCGATCCGCTGCCCGCCATTACCGCGCATGTCAACGAGATCGCGATGCCTGCGGCTGTCGATCGAGCCCAAGGCCTCCACCAGGCGCGCATCGTGATATACGCGTAGTTCGAGATTTGGCTCGGTGATGAATCCTCCCGCGTCGTTGAACCGATAGGTCAACGCAAGCGTCGTCGTATAGCGGCTGCGATCTAGAACCGCGAGATGCAACTCGCAATCTCCCGCGACATGCGACACGGCTCTGTCCGGCAGGTGCTGCACATCGAGCGCAAGCCAGCTCAGCCGGATGAAGTTGCTCTCATAGAGCGTCATCAGGCTGACGAAGCTGCGTGGCCGGGTACGCCACGTGACAACACACAGCTGATCGGTCTGCATTAAATCAATATAGCACACCGTCCAGCGGCTCCCGCCGGGCTGAGACCCGCGTCACACGCCGGTCATGCGACCCAAAGAATGACCCATGGTGCCGCCGGCGCGCTACGGCCGTACGCGCCGCTCAAGTCCCATCTTGTCGAGTATGCGGCTCGCGATTTCCTCGATGCTGCATTCGGTCGTGTTGATGCTGGGAATGCCGAGACGGGCGAACATCGACTCCGCAGCGCGCACTTCGTACTGCACCTGCTGCGGCGAAGCGTAGCGCGAGTCGGGCCGGCGCTCATTGCGAATCTGCTGCAGACGATCCGGCCGGATGGTGAGGCCGTAGAGCTTGCGCATGAACGGGGCGAGCACGCGCGGCAGCTTCGCGGATTCAAGATCGTCGTCGGTCAACGGATAGTTCGCCGCGAAGATTCCGTACTGCAGGGCCAAATAGAGGCAAGTCGGCGTTTTTCCCGTTCGCGATACGCCGACCAGAATGACCTCAGCGTGCTCATAGTCGCGCGCTCCGGCGCCGTCGTCGTTCGCAACGGCAAAGTTCGTGGCGTTGATACGCGTAGTATAAGCCGCGAGATCACTCATGCCATGCGCGCGACCCGTGGCGTGCGCGGACTTCAGCGAGAGCTCGGCTTCCAGGGGGCCGAGAAACGCGTCGAAGAAATCGAGAAATAGTCCGCGCGCCCGCTTCACGATGTCGCGCACATCTTCGTGCACAAGGGTGCTGAATACGATGGGCCGCACGCCCTCTTCGGCCGCAGTCGCGTCGATCTTGCGCACCGCCTCCAGCGCCTTGTCCGTGGTTGATATGAATGGCAGAGTGACTGGCCGAAAATCCTGCCCGTCGAATTGTGTCAGGAGGCTATGACCCATCGTTTCGGCCGTGACGCCCGTCTGATCCGACACAAAAAATACTGTTCGCCTCGTCACGCTTGCACTCCGACTGCTGTTCTCAACCGGCCTCGCGACCGGCCGCCCAACTCGCTCTGCTACGGCTCCGCCAACTGTACTACGATACACGGCAGCTGAACCCGCTGACCGATCATCAGGACTTTATCTATCGTGAAGCCGTATGTAATTCCTTTCGAAAAAATCGGCTTGGGCGACATCGCGGTCGTCGGTGGCAAGAACGCGTCGATCGGCGAGATGCTGCAAGGCCTGACCCGCGTCGGTGTGCGTGTGCCGGGCGGATTTGCGACCACCGCTGAAGGCTACCGGGAATTTCTGGCGCAAGGCGGGCTGCACGAACGTATCGCATCGGTGCTACGGGCGCTCGATGTCGAGGACGTCGAGAAGCTCGCCCGCACCGGAGCTGAAATCCGCGGCTGGATCATGGCGACGCCGTTCCCGAAAGGCCTCGACTCCGAAGTCCGCGAGGCGTGGGCGCGCATGGACCAAGGCGCCGGCATTGCCGTCGCGGTGCGTTCTTCAGCGACCGCGGAAGACCTGCCGGAGGCCTCATTCGCCGGTCAGCAGGAGACGTTTCTCAATGTACGCGGCGCACCGGCCGTCATCAGCGCGATGCACTCCGTTTTTGCCTCGCTATTCAATGATCGCGCGATCGCCTATCGCGTTCATCAGAAATTCGATCACTCCCATGTTGCGCTCTCGGCCGGTGTGCAGACGATGGTGCGCAGCGACCTCGGCTCAAGCGGCGTAATGTTCACGCTCGACACCGACTCGGGATTTCGAGACGTCGTATTCATCACGAGCTCGTACGGACTTGGGGAAACCATCGTCCAGGGCGCGGTCAATCCGGACGAGTTCTATGTCTACAAGCCGGCGCTGCGCGCCGGCAAGCAGCCGATCGTCCGGCGCAATCTGGGCGGCAAAGCGATCAAGATGATCTACGCGGAGCCAGGCACAAAGGAACGTGTCGCAACCGTTGACGTTGCGACAGCGGACCGGCAGCGATTCTCCATCGACGATCGTGATGTGATAGCGCTTGCACGTCAGGCGCTCGACATCGAACAGCACTACGGCCGGCCGATGGACATCGAATGGGGCAAGGACGGCGCGACTGGCGAGATCTACATCCTGCAGGCAAGGCCTGAGACCGTACAGAGCCGCGCCGGCCGGAGCATTCTGCGTTACACGCTCAAAGGCCGCTCGCGCGTACTGGCAACCGGCCGCAGCATCGGACAGCGCATCGGCGCCGGCCCGACCCGCGTGATCCACGACGTGCGTGAAATGGCGCGGGTACAACAGGGTGACGTGCTGATCGCGGATATGACGGATCCGGATTGGGAACCCGTCATGAAGCGGGCGGCGGCGATCGTAACGAATCGTGGCGGACGCACCTGTCACGCGGCGATCATCGCACGCGAGCTCGGGATTCCGGCCGTAGTCGGCTGCGGCAACGCCACCGAGGTTCTGCGTGACGCCGCTGCCGTAACCGTTTCCTGCGCCGAAGGGGATGCCGGCTTCGTCTATGAAGGCATGCTCGATTTCGAGCGCAAGCAGATCGCGCTCGACGCGCTGCCACCCTCCCCCGTGCGCATCATGATGAATGTCGGCAATCCCGACCGCGCGTTCGACTTCGCTGGCATCCCGCACAAGGGTGTCGGTCTCGCGCGGCTCGAGTTCATCATCAATCGCATGATCGGCGTGCACCCGAAGGCGCTGCTCGAATACGACCGGCTCGATGCGGAGCTGAAGGACACGATCCGGCGCCAGATCGCAGGCTACGCGGATCCCGTGAGCTTCTTCGTCGAGAAGCTGGCCGAGGGCATCGCGCAGATTGCCGCCGCGTTCGCGCCCGAGCCGGTCATCGTGCGCCTCTCGGACTTCAAGTCGAACGAGTATGCGAATCTCATCGGCGGCAAGCACTACGAGCCGCACGAAGAGAATCCGATGCTGGGCTTTCGCGGTGCTGTACGCTTCGTCGATGAGGGATTCCGCCCGTGCTTTGAGCTCGAATGCCGCGCCCTGAAGCGCGTGCGCGAGGACATGGGTCTTGCGAACGTGCAGATCATGGTGCCGTTCGTGCGCACACTGAAGGAAGCGAAGGACGTCACGGATCTGCTCGCCGCCAATGGCCACAAGCGCGGCGTTGCGGGCCTGAAGGTCATCATGATGTGCGAGTTGCCCTCGAACGCCGTGCTGGCCGAGCAATTTCTGGAATATTTCGACGGCATGTCGATCGGCTCGAACGATCTCACGCAACTCACGCTTGGGCTCGATCGCGACTCGGGTATCGTTGCGCGCCTCTTCGATGAGCGCGACCCGGCTGTGAAGGCTCTCATCGCCATGGCGATTGCGGCTTGCCGCAAGCACAAGAAATACATCGGCATCTGCGGCCAGGGCCCGTCAGATCATCCAGACTTCGCGCGCTGGCTGGTCGATCAGGGGATCGACAGCATCTCGCTCAACCCAGACACGGTGGTCGAGACCTGGTTGTTCCTCGCAAATCAAGAAGCGGGCAAGCAGGCCTGAGCGCGGCCGGCCTCAGACGGCGGTATCCTGCGAGCGGTGCTGAATCGCGGCTTCGGACGCCGCGCGGTCGTTGTCGTCAAAGGGGCTGACATTCATGCCCGCTATCGTTTCTGCGCTAAGGCAGCGGACGTTGACGCTGTAGCCGTCCGGATTGGAACGCGGCACGTAAAACGATTTGACGCCGCAATGCCGGCAGAAGAGATGCCGCGCGGTGCCCGTATTGAAAGTATAGGTTTCGAGTTCAGCCGCTCCTGCCAGCAGGCGAAAGCGGCTCCTCGGTACGATGAGATGCAGGTATCCCGTCATCCTGCAGATCGAGCAATTGCACTCGTCGACTTCAAGCCAGGCGGGTGCATCGACCTCAAAACGTACGGCCCCACAATGACAACCGCCTCGATGGGTTACGAACGGCGCTGATACCGTCCCCGCGCTCATGCAGGCGACTGCCAGGGCAATCGATCGAGATCAACATTGCCCCCGGTCACGATGATTCCGATGCGACGCAGTTCGGCGGGCAGGTACCCGGCGAGCACGGCAGCTACCGGAACAGCGGACGAGGGTTCGATCAACAATTTGGTGCACTCGAGAAAGCGGCGCATCGCCGCGATGATCTCCGCCTCACTCACGGTGACAATGCCCCGGCAATATTTGCGCACGAGCGCGAATGTGATGAGCCCGAGCGACGCCCGCAGCCCATCGGCGATTGTATCCGGAGCGTCCAGCAGTACGTGCTCGCCAGTGGCGAGCGAGCGTGCCGCATCGTCCGCCGCGGCTGGCTCAGCCGCATAGACTGGCAGGTCGGGATTCCATCCGTGCGCGGCTACCAGAGTGCCCGACAACAAACCGCCGCCCCCAACCGGCACTAGCAACGCATCGAGGTAACCACACTCTTCGAGCAATTCGAGCGTCGCCGTACCCTGTCCCGCGATCACGCGACGGTCATCATAGGGATGCACGACGTCGGCGGTGCGTTCCGCAACGACCTGGGCCAATACCGCTTCACGCGCTATGCGCCCAGGCTCGCACAGGATGATCTGCGCACCGTGCCGCTCGACGGCCGCGATCTTGGTCCGCGCCGAATTGTTCGGCATTACAACGACGGCGCTCAATCCCTGTTCACGCGCCGCCAGTGCAAGCGCCGCGCCGTGGTTGCCGGACGAATGCGTCGCGACAGTGGCGGGACCACCTTGCGCCCGGACCAGAGCAACCGCGTTCATCGCGCCGCGTATCTTGAAAGAACCCGCGCGCTGCAAATTTTCGCACTTGAAAAACAGTTGCCGGCCACTGATGGCATCAAGCGTGCGGGATGTCATCACGGGCGTGCGATGCACGCGGCCAGCGATGCGCTGTGCCGCCGCCGCGACGTCCGCGGGTGTTACTGCGTCACTCACTCAAGGCCGCTCCGATTTCCTGAAGACGAGACTGCGATTGTTCGCGGGCATCGCATAGTCCGCGACCAGGTCGAGCCCAGCGGCGGCCGCGAACTTCACCAGCTCACGGTCATCCCGCAATCCCATGTGTTCGGCACGCGCCCGCAAATCCGCATCGAACGCGCGATTCGACTCGCTGGTGAAGTCACCATTACGATTCACCGGGCCATATAGAAAAAATATGCCGCCGCGAACGAGACTCCGTCCGGCACCGCTGAATACACGCTGCACCGCCTCGATCGGCATGATGTGCGCGGTGTTGGCCGTATACACCAGGTCAAACGGCCCTGCCGGCCACGGGTCGCGCAACACGTCGAGCTCGAGCGGGGCCAACACATTGGCGAGACCTGCGTCAGCAAGCCAAGAGTTGATACCGGAGTGATTTTCGGCAATGTCGCTTGTCTGCCAGGCGACGCCGGGAAAGCGTGCGCCGAAATAAACCGCATGCTGACCCGTGCCGCTGCCGATCTCAAGCGCGCGACCCTGCGCGGGCAGCCACTCGGCGAGCCGGGCGGCAATCGGTTCGCGATTGCGTTCGCAAGCAGGGGCGCAGGGTCGAGTCACGGCACCTCGGCCGTTCCGGCGAACTGTGGCGCGATGAAATGGCGCCGATAGTGCTCGAGCTCGCGTACGGAATCACGGATGTCTTCGAGCGCCAGATGGCGCGAGCTCTTCTCGACGGACGCGGCGACCGCTGGCGCCCAGCGCCGGGCGACTTCCTTGATACTGCTCACGTCGAGATTGCGATAATGAAAAAAGCGTTCGAGCAGCGGCATGTGCCGCGCCAGAAAACGCCGATCCTGACAGACGCTGTTGCCACACATCGGTGACGCGCCCGGCTCGAGGTAATCCGCGAGGAAGGCGATCGTGCGGCGCTCGGCTTCCGCAACCGAAATGGTGCTCGCCTTCACGCGCTCAATGAGCCCTGAAGCGCCGTGCTGGCGTTGATTCCATTCGTCCATGAGCCCAAGCACCGCGGCAGGCTGGTGAACCGCGAGCGCCGGCCCCTCCGCCAGCACCTTCAGTTCCTTGTCCGTCACCAGGGTCGCGATCTCGATGATGTGATCGAGCTCGGGCTTCAGGCCCGTCATCTCGAGATCGATCCAGATCAAATTGTCGGGATGACGCGCCATCGATCCTCGGGCACAAGCGGTTGTCGCGCATTCTAGCAGAGGCTAAGCTCCCGCCCCCGTTATGACCCCGCTCTCAATACTGTTTCTCGCGCTTCTCGCTCTGGTGACCGCCGCGCGTTTGTGGCTCCTGTGGCGCCAGCAGGCCGCTGTCGTCGCCAATCGTGCGCGGGTTCCCGAAGAGTTCGCAGCCGAGGTGCCGCTCGATGCCCACCAGAAGGCCGCCGACTACACACGCGCCCGCGTGCGGATTGCGGTCATCGAAGCCTTGCTGGAAGCCGCGACGGCACTCGCCATCACACTGGGCGGCGGCCTGGCGCTGGTCGATGGCTATTTGCGCCACTACGGCCTCGCAGGCGTCCCGCTCGGCATTGCCGTGGTCGCGGTGATCGCCACGGCGGCCAGCCTCATCGCCTGGCCATTGTCGCTCTATCGGACATTCGTGATCGAAGCGCGCTTTGGCTTCAATCGCACGACCTGGAAGCTCTACCTCGCCGACTTCGCCAAGGGCATCGCCCTTGCAGTCCTGCTGGGCGTGCCATTGCTTGCGGTCATACTGTGGCTCATGCGTCAGGCCGGCGCCGCATGGTGGCTCTATGCATGGGGCATCTGGTTCGGATTCAATCTGGTGCTGGTGTGGGCCTATCCCGCGTTCATCGCGCCGTGGTTCAACCGCTTCGTGCCGCTGACGGATGCGGCTCTCAAAGCGCGCGTGGAGTCGATCATCGCTCGCTGCGGGTTTTCCAGCCGCGGCGTTTTCGTCATGGACGGTTCGCGCCGCTCGAGCCATGGCAACGCGTATTTCACGGGCTTCGGCAGCAACAAGCGCATCGTGATTTTTGACACGCTCATCGAGCGCCTGTCCCCTGAGCAAGTGGAAGCGGTGCTCGCGCACGAGCTCGGACACTACCGCCTGCACCATATTCGCCAGCGTCTGGTGCTCACTGCGCTTACGAGTCTCGCCGGTCTTGCGTGCCTTGGCTGGCTCTATGCCAATCCCGTCTTCTTCAGTGCCCTGGGCGCGGCGACGCCCTCGGCGCACGCGGCGCTCGTGCTGTTCTCGATCGTGGCCCCGCTCCTCACCTATTGGCTGAGTCCGCTGGCTTCGCTCTGGTCGCGCCGCCATGAATTCCAGGCCGATGCGTTCGCATCCGGCTACGTGGCCGCGCAAGCATTGGCACAGGCGCTGGTCAAGCTCTACAAGGACAATGCGACTACGCTGACACCCGATCGCATCTACTCGTCTTTCTATGACTCGCATCCGCCTGCACGGACTCGCATTGCACGCCTGCGGCGAGTCGCTCCCTGAGCGGCTGCGGCGCCCGCCCTCATGACGCTCGAAACGGGACGCGTAATCGCAAGCTTTGGGCGCGCGGTCCAGGTCGAAGACGAGCGTGGTGAGATCGTTGACTGTGCGGTCTTCGGCCGCAAGCTTGAAATCGTTTGCGCCGATCGTGTCCGATTTGAGCGTGGCGCCGCTCGCGAGGGTCTGGTTCACGAACTGATGCCGCGGCAGACCGCCATCACGCGCTTGAACAGCCGTGGTGAATCCGAACTCGTCGCGACCAATGCAACGCAACTCGTCGTCGTAATCGCCAACCCGCCCCTGCCGGATTTCTTTCTCGCCGACCGCTACCTTGCGGCCGCTGAAGCAGTGGGAATCCCCTCGCTCATCGTTCTCAACAAGATCGACATGGAATCGGCTCGCGCGGATGAGTGTCGCGAAGAGCTGGCGACCTATGAGCATCTCGGTTACCGCACCGCTCTTGTCTCCGCGCACACAGGCGCGGGACTCGCTGAGATGCTCGACGTCCTGCGCGGACACACGAGCCTGCTCGTCGGACAATCGGGTGTCGGCAAGAGCTCGCTGCTGAAGGCGCTGTCCCCGGAGGCGGCCACGCGAATTCGCGAGATCGTCGCGAAGACCGGTAAAGGCAGCCACACGACGACACGGACCGGTCTTTTCAAGTTGCCTGGAGGCGGCGAGCTGCTCGATTCGCCCGGGGTGCGCGACTTCGCGCCCGGCCCCGATCTTTTGAAGAATGCGGTCGACGGCTTTCGTGAAATTGTGGCCGCCGCCAGCGCCTGCCGCTTCGGCGATTGCCAGCACATGGAGGAACCGGATTGCGCCGTGCATGCCGCAGTCGAGTCGGGCGCAATTACCGAGCGGCGCTACCGCAGCTACACGCAGTTGCGCGAAGTTGTCGAGCGCCTGTCGCGCAAACGCCGCGGCTATTGATCGCCTGCTAGACCAGATGCCGTCCCGCGATCGCGTGCGCCAGCGTCCCGCCATCGACGTACTCGAGCTCACCGCCGATTGGCACGCCATGCGCGATGCGGCTCACGCGGAGCTTGCGCGCGGTCGCAAGTTCCGCCACGAAGTGCGCGGTCGCTTCGCCTTCCACCGTCGGATTGGTGGCGAGAATGACTTCTTGCAGCTCCGGATCGGCGAAGCGCGCCACGAGGAGGTCAATGCCCAGTTCAGCGGGCCCAATGCCATCGAGAGGCGACAGATGGCCCATCAGCACGAAATAGAAGCCGCGGAAGCTTCCCGACTGTTCAATCGCCAAGACGTCGGCGGGAGATTCGACGACGCAGAGCAGCGTTGGGTCTCGCCCCGCAGCCCCGCAGACTTCGCACAAGCCCCGTTCGGCAAGCATGCGGCAACGCTGACAATGGCCGATGCCCGCGAGCGCCGCCGCAATTGCATGCGACAACTTCGTTGCCGCCTCGCGTTCGCGTTCGAGAAGGTGCAATGCCATGCGTTGCGCGCTCTTCGGACCAACGCCTGGCAGGCAGCGCAACGCGTCGATCAGCTGTGCGAGCGCCGGCGGATATTTCATCGACTGTGTGTATTGAACTGGCTGGCCATCTAGAACGGCATCTTGAATCCCGGCGGCAGCGACACGCCCTGCGCGAGACCTGCGAACATCTGCTGCGTGCTCGCCTCGACCTTGCGCACGGCATCGTTCATCGCGGCCGCGAGCAGATCCTCGAGCATTTCCTTGTCTTCGCCGATGACGCTCCGATCGATCTCGACGCGCCGCACTTCGTGGCGGCCATTCATGTGCACCTTGACCATGCCGCCGCCGGCTTCACCGCAAACCTCGAGCGCCGCGAGTTTTTCCTGCGCCTGCGCCATCTTCTCCTGCATCTGCTGGGCCTGTTTCATCAGCTGTCCGATTCCGCCGCCGCGCATGCTCTTGCTCTCCGGGACTGCTTGCAATTAATTGATGGGCTTAACCGACTCGGCGACGACGCTGCCACCGAGGCGCTCCTTGACCGCGCGCACCAACGGGTCCTCGTTGAGCGCGCTGCGGGCCGACTCGAGCTTCTCGTCCGTGGCGCGCGCCTGCTGGCGCGCCGGCGTCTCGACGCTTGCTTCGACAACATCGATCTGCAATCGCACGCTGCGCCCCAGATGGCGCGACAGCGCCTGCACGAGCTTCTCCTCAATCTGCCGCGTGCGTAACTGCTGACTGCGGGCGTCGAGCCGCAGCCGAATCAAGCCTTGATCGTATCCGGTCCAGGCGCAATTGCTCGCGAGCTGGCGTGCCGCGCCCTGAATATCGAGGAGCGGCACGATCGTCGCCCAGTTGTCCGCCGATATATGCGCCGCATTGGCTGTTGCACTGGCCGGCGCGCCGGCAGGCTGCCCGGCAGTTGCAGGCGTGCTCGGCGTCGATGCATGAGCCGATGGCCCCGGCGTAAGAGGCGCGGCACTCGCTGTGGACGGCGCTCGTACGACGGTCTCGGCGCCGCTTGGCCGGAAGGCGAGCATCCGCAACAGCGTCATCTCCAGTCCGCTGCGCGCGTCCGGCGCGTAGTCGAGATCGCGGCGTCCGAGTACTGCGATCTGATAGTAGAGCTGCAGGTCTTCAGCGCTGATACGCGCCGCCAGCGACTCCAGAACGGCGCGCTCGTAGAGTTCATCGTCCGGTCCCTCCGGTACTGCCTGCAACAGCGCGACCTTCTGCACGAGGGAGGCGAGTTCGCCAAGCGCCTGGGCAAAATCCGGCGCCCGCTCATCGAGGCTCGCCACTTCGCGCATCAGGCCAGGCGCGTCGAGAGCCGCAAGCCGTTCCAGCAAGCGCACGATGTGTCCACGATCGACGGTGCCCAGCATATCGCGCGTCGCCGCCTCGCCGACGCTGCCTGCGCCGAACGCAATCACCTGATCGGTGAGACTCAGCGCATCGCGCATGCTGCCCTCGGCCGCACGGCCAATGAGCGTGAGCGCGGCACCCTCGAACGCTATCCCTTCCGCCGCGAGAATGTGCCGCAGCCGTTCCACGATCAGCGCTAACGGCAACCGCTTGAGATTGAACTGCAGGCAGCGCGACAGGACTGTGATCGGCAGCTTTTGCGGCTCGGTCGTGGCGAGCAGAAATTTCACGTGCGGCGGCGGCTCTTCGAGCGTCTTCAGCAATGCATTGAATGAGTGATTCGACAGCATGTGCACCTCGTCGATGAGGTACACCTTGTAGGCGCCGCGCGTCGGTGCGTATTGCACGTTGTCGAGGAGCTCGCGGGTGTCATCGACCTTGGTGCGCGAGGCAGCGTCGACCTCGATCAGATCGACAAAGCGGCCGGCATCGATCTCGAGACAGGCGGCGCAGCGCCCGCACGGAGTCGCGCTGACACCCGTCTCGCAATTGAGGGACTTGGCAACAAGACGCGCGATCGTCGTCTTGCCGACGCCGCGCGTGCCGGCAAAGAGGAATGCGTGATGCAGACGGCCGGAATCGAGCGCATGCGTGAGCGCCTTGACCACGTGCTCCTGGCCGACCAGTTCGGCGAAGCTCCGCGGCCGCCACTTGCGCGCCAGTACCAGGTAGCTCATCTCACCCACGATGATTCTCGCTCACACCCTGTTTCGTCGTGGCCCGCGGCACGATGGCCCCACAAGTTAAGGTGGCGACCCGCGCCAGCACCCCTCCGGCACCCGACATCACCGCTGCCGCTGCTCCCTTCCGGGCCTGACGGGGTTCACGGCTTATCGTCGCGGAGAAACCGGCGCGAGCCGCCGTTGACCACCGTTCCAGTCAATTCTGGCGGAGAGGGTGGGATTCGAACCCACGAACACCCGTGAAGATGTTACTGGAATTCCAGTCCAGCGCCTTCGACCGCTCGGCCACCTCTCCCACTCGTCGAACCTTCAACGCGCGGGCGCGCAGGGTACCCGACGCTCCAGCCCGGCACAACGCGCACCTGCCGCCGGTCCGGCTATTTTTTCTTCTTTTTCTTCTTGCCGTCGGCGCCGCTGTCCGGCTGCGCAGCGCTGCTGCTATTGGCATTGCCATTGCCGTCAGGCTGCGGCTGCAGATCATTGCGATACCGCGGCGGCTCGTCGAGGCAGGCTCCGGACCGGGAACGCGGCGCTTCGGGCGCATCCACGTGCGGCACCACGAGCGCATCGCGCGTATCCGGCGCGTCCACGCCCGCCGGCACCTTCAGGCGCGCTATCGACATGCTCGATTCGTAGGGCTGTGGCTTATGGCAACTCTGATCGGGACGAAAAAGCCCGCAGCCTCCCGTTGCTGCCGCGAGACCAATCAGCACCATCAGGGTCCGTACGTTCATCAGTTCACCTCTAGTTAAGCGCGCCCGCGCGCCGCAGTGCGGCGCGCACGAAATCATGATGCTGAAACGCAAGCGGTGTCAGCGGTAGACGTATCCCACGTCCGATCAAGCCCATTTCCGCCAGCGCCCATTTGACCGGTATCGGATTGGCCTCAACGAACAAGCGCTGATGCAGATCAGCGAGGCGGGCATCGATTGCCTCCGCGCGGCTCGTGTCGCCGTGCATGGCGGCGACAGCCAGGTCATGCATCGCCTTGGGCGCCACGTTCGCGGTCACCGAAATGACTCCGCGCGCGCCCGCCAGCATCGATTGACGCGCAATGGCGTCCTCCCCGGCGAGCACGGTAAGTTCCCTGGCGCTCTGCTCGAGAATTTCCCGCACGCGGCCCACCTGACCCGACGCTTCCTTGATGGCTGCGATGCGTGAGTGCGCCGCCAGTCTTGCAACCGTTGGCGGCAGCAAATCCACGGCCGTGCGGCTCGGCACGTTGTAAAGAATCACCGGCGCGGCGGAAGCATCGGCCGCGGCCATGAAGTGCTGGTACAAGCCCTCCTGAGTCGGGCGATTGTAATAAGGCGTCACGATCAGCACGCCATCCACTCCGAGTCGCGACAAGCTGCGTGTCCGCTCCACCGTCCCCGCGGTCGAATTCGTGCCGGTACCGACGATCACCGGAATGCGGCGGGCAATCGTCGCGACTGCCCGTTCGGCGAGATCTGCAAGCTCCGCGGCCGTTAGAGTCGGCGACTCTCCGGTGGTTCCGCCGACGACAATCGCACTCGTTCCCTCGGCAAGATGCCACTCAAGCAGGCGCTGCCAGGCAGCGGTATCGATACTGCCGTCGTCCGCCATCGGCGTGACGAGAGCGACCATGCTCCCGGAAAACATGTCAATCCTCTGTGTCAAGAATTTGCGGTCGATGCGGGCGGGGCAGTCGAGTGGAATGCGCGATGTTACGGAGGGGTGGCGGCAGTCGCAAGCGATGTGCGGTGACGTATCCACACCCCTCGACAGCCGGTAGACTCACCCCGAGCACGACACGACCATGGCAGCCCCCGACCACCTGATGAAGCAACACCTCGCGATCTCCGCGATCGGCAACGATCGCACGGGGATGGTCCACGATCTCGCGCGCGTGGTTGCCGACTGCGGCGGCAATATCGCCGAGAGCCGCATGACGGCGCTCGGCGCCGAGTTCGCGATGCTGCTTCTGGTCACTGGCAACTGGCACACGGTGGCCCGCCTCGAGACCGAATTGAAACGGCTGGCCGATACGTCAGGCCTCGCAATCAATGTGCGCCGCACCGAGCAGCGCGGGCAGCGCACTGACATGCTGCCGTACTCGGTCGACGTCGTGTGTCTCGATCAGACCGGCATTGTTTCGAGCCTGTCGGGTTTCTTTTCCACTCGCAGCATCGATATCGCCGAGTTGAACACGCGCAGCTACGCCGCCGCGCACACCGGCGCGCCGATGTTCGCCGTTCAGATGATCGTCAACGTACCGGGCAAGGTTCAGGTGGCGGGACTGCGTGAGGAGTTCATGGACTTCTGCGATCACCTGAACCTCGATGCCATTCTCGAACCCGTGAAGGCATGACCCCGATTCACTCGCTAAGGACCAGAGCTCGTGGCCAAAGTCGCAATCGGCAGGAAACTACCCCCATTCACCGCACTCTCCACCGCTGGCGGCCCCTGGCAGCCCGCTGATGCGGCGGGCAAGAAACTCGTCATCTACTTCTATCCTCGCGACAACACTCCGGGCTGCACGCTGGAAGGCGCAGCCTTCCGCGACCGCAGCGCGGATTTTCGCAAGGCCGGCACCGTCATTCTCGGCGTCTCTGCGGACAGCCTCGAATCACACGAGAAATTCCGCGCCAAGATGAAATTTCCCTTCGACCTTCTGAGCGATCCGGACAAGAAGGTCTGCGCGCTGTTCGATGTCATTCGCGAGAAGAGCATGTATGGCCGCAAGTTCATGGGCGTCGAGCGCAGCACGTTTCTCATTGACGCCGCCGGCGTCCTGCGCGAGGAATGGCGCAAAGTGAAAGTCACCGGCCACGTCGATGCCGTTCTCGAAGCCGCCCGCAAACTCTAGGGGCCGAGGACTCCTTGAGATCTCGCGACCGCAAACCCGAACACCGCATCTTCGTGCTCGACACGAATGTGCTGATGCACGACCCGGCGGCGATCTTCCGCTTCGAAGAGCACGACATCTTTCTCCCCATGGTGGTGCTCGAGGAACTCGATGCCGGAAAGAAGGGCCTCACCGAATCGGCACGCAATGTGCGTCAGGTCAGCCGCTTTCTCGATGAGCTGATGCATGGCGCCAGCAAGGCGCAGATCGATCAGGGTCTCGTGCTCCCGTCGGGCCGGCAAGACAATCACGGCAAGAAACCCTCCTCGGGCCGACTCTACTTTCAGACGCGGCAACTGGACAGCGGACTGCCGGCGTCCCTCCCCGGCCAGAGCGCGGACAATGCGATTCTCGGCTATACGCTGGCGCTGTCCCGTGAACACGCGCAGGCACGCGTCACGCTCGTGTCGAAAGATATCAACCTGCGCATCAAGGCAGCGATCATCGGCATCCAGGCCGAAGACTATTACAGCGACAAGACCATCGAGGACGCCGACCTGCTGTTCACCGGAACGCAGGCCCTGCCGGCCGATTTCTGGGAGAAACAGAGCGCAGGTCTCGAGTCATGGCAGGACCATGCGCGCACGTTCTATCGGATACGCGGCGAGATGACCCGCAACTGGCAGGTCAACCAGTTCCTCTACCAGCCTTCCGAGCAGGGCATAGAAGCGATCGTGCGCAGCAGGACAGACGACGTTGCCGTGATCGAACTCACGCAGGATTATCGTCATGAAAGGCGTGGCGTATGGGGCATCACGGCGCGCAATCGGGAACAGAACTTCGCGCTGAATCTGCTGATGGACCCGGAGATCGACCTGGTGACCGTGCTCGGCCCGGCCGGCACCGGCAAGACCCTGCTCGCGCTCGCGGCGGGTCTCGCCCAGACGCTGGAAGGCAACCGCTATAGCGAAATCATCATGACGCGCGTGACCATCCCGCTCGGTGAAGACATAGGCTTTCTGCCGGGTACGGAGGAGGAAAAGATGGAGCCCTGGATGGGCGCGCTCATGGACAATCTCGAGGTGCTGACGCAAAGTCAGGAAGGCGGCAATTGGGGGCGTGCCGCGACCAATGATTTGCTGCGTAACCGCATCAAGATCCGCTCGCTCAATTTCATGCGCGGCCGCACCTTCCTCAATCGCTTCCTCATAGTCGACGAGGCGCAGAATCTGACGCCCAAACAGATGAAAGCGGTGGTGACTCGCGCCGGCCCAGGCACGAAGATGCTCTGTCTCGGCAATATTGCCCAGATCGACACGCCGTACCTGACCGAAACCACCTCAGGCCTCACTTATGTCGTCAATCGGTTCACCGGCTGGGCGCATTCGGGGCACATCACGCTGGCGCGCGGCGAGCGCTCGAGGCTTGCAGACTATGCTTCCGATATTCTCTGATCGATAACCGGAATTGTGAGAACTTAGCCACCCTGTCCCGGTCGAATCCGCGACATTCACCCTGTGTACCTTCAGCCCGTGGCACGAATCATCGCAATGCTGGTTTCCTGCGCGCTCGCGCTGGCGAGTTTCGGCGCAGATGCGGCCCCGGGAGACGAACTGCCCGACATCGGCACACCCGCTGACGCGACGCTCACGCAGAACGACGAGTATCAGATCGGGCTCATGGTGATGAAGGGCCTGCGCGATGCGGGCGAGATCCTCGAGGACCCGGAAGCTTCCGAGTACCTGCAGACCATCGGATCGAGACTCGCAAGTCACGCCCCCGAGGGCCACGTGCCCTTTCAGTTCTTCATCGTCAAGGATCACCAGATCAACGCGTTCGCGCTGCCCGGGGGCTTCGTTTGCGTCAACGCCGGGCTCGTGCTTGCGACGGCCAACGAGAGCGAATTGGCGGGTGTCATGGCACACGAAATTGCCCACGTCACGCAGCGGCACATCACGCGTGGCATTCGCGCGCAGAACAAGAACAGCCTGGTGTCGGCGGCCGCCCTGCTCGCCGCAATTCTGATCGGGGCCGCCACCGGCAGTGCGGATGCCGCACAGGCGGGCATTGTCATCGCGCAGGGTACAGCCGCCCAGCAGCAGATCAATTTCACGCGGGCCGCCGAATATGAAGCGGATCGGGTCGGCATCGGCTTCATGGCCGCCGCGGGCTACGATCCGCAGTCGATGCCGACGTTTTTCGATACGTTGAATCGCCGCAGCGGCGGGCCAGGCAAAGTGCCCGAGTTCCTGCAGGATCATCCGGTCACGAGCAACCGTATCGCGGAGGCGAAGAATCGCGCGGAGCAGATGCCGAAGGTGCGCGCCACTGACAGCGTGAGCTTCGCACTCGTGCGGGAGCGGCTGCGCGTGCTGTCACTGCCCGAGGGTGCGGATCCGGTTGAAGGCTACCGGCGCGCTACGACCGGCATCATCATGAGCGATGACAGCCGCAGTTATGGCGAGGCGCTCGCGTCTATTTCCGCCGGACGTGCCGAGGCCGCCATCAAGACACTCAACGACCTCATCAACCGCCACGACGATGTGATCCTGTATCGAGTGGCACTCGGTCAGGCACAGACGAAAGCCGGTGATCTCGACGGTGCCCGCCGGAGCTTCAGCGCCGCCATGAGTCTTTTCCCGCGAAACATCCCGCTGACCGTGCGCTACGCCGAAACGCTCATGCATGCCGGCCAGGCCGACATGGCCCACCGCATCCTCCTCGACCTCTTCAATGTGGTGCCGCCAACACCGGAACAGATCCGGCTCACAGCGCTCGCTGCCAACAGCGCCGGCGACGTGGCGGATGCCTACTACTACATGTCCGAGTATCACATTGCGGGCGGGGAGCTCGCGCTCGCGGCAGGCCAGCTGCAAATGGCGCTGGCCGTGCCGAAGCTCTCGCAGATTCAGCGCGCGCGTTTCCAGGCGCGCCTCGACCAGATTCGCGAGGTGCTGCCAAGAGGTCAACGCACCAGCTTTGAAGCGCCTCTGCCCTCACCCGAGCCGCCCCAGAAGCCGGACTCCCGGCCACGCGGTTCCAGTCAGCCGGGTTCCGGCTAGAATAGCGGCCGCCCGAATCCCCTCGGGGCCTCCGGTGGAGCCATTTTCTATGCATCGCATTGCTTTGCGACGCCCCGAAGGATGCCGCTGGGTCGTGATGGTCATTTCCGCATGCGTCGTCACGCTCGCTGCAGGGTGTGCCGCCGTGCCTGGCAAGCGCGACCCGCACGATCCATGGGAACGGATGAATCGAGCGACGTACCGCTTCAACGACGCGCTCGATCGCGGCGTAGTCAAGCCCGTCGCAAAGGGCTACAAGAAGATTGTTCCGCATCCGATTCGGACGGGCATCGCGAATGTGCTCGACAACGCGGGCTACACAACTACCATCGTCAATGATTTGCTGCAGGCAAAGTTCAAGGCCTGCGCGAGCGACACGGGACGCTTCCTGCTCAATTCGACCGCCGGTGTCGCCGGCATCTTCGACCCCGCGAGTTCGGCCGGGCTCGCCAAGAATGATGAAGACTTCGGTCAGACGCTCGGCTACTGGGGCGTCCACCCAGGTCCTTACCTGGTATTGCCGCTACTCGGACCCGCAACGGTGCGCGACACAATCAGCATGTATCCGGACTCGCAAACGGATCTGAAGAGTTTGCCGCAAGACATCTGGGTCGATATCGGGCTTTTTGGCCTGTCACGGCTCGGCACGCGCGTTGAGCTTCTCAGCATAGATGAGACGCTCAAGAACGCTTATGACCCGTACGCTTTCGTGCGCAACGCCTACCTGCAGCATCGTGAATACGAAGTGCGTGACGGCAACGTGCCCGAAGAGCCGGCAGATGAAGCGCCGGTCGATGAGGAAAATCCGCAAAGCCCGCCGACCGATAACGCGGCATCGTCAGGCTCCGCGACGCCGTGAGATTCTAAGAAGCGCTAGCGACCTCGGGCGCCTGCACCGGACCCGTCCAGCGCTCGCCCGCGTGCAGCAGGTCACTGACTTCGCTGATGCGGGCGATGGCTAGAATCGGCGGCGGCACGTTGAAATAGCGAATCTCGCGCCGGTAGGCCTTCGCCCAGTTGATCCACTCAAGGAGCAGCGCAAGGCCGGCACTGTCGCCGTGAGTCACGCCGGAGAAATCCACCTTCAGCACCGCGTGCTCCGCGAATACTTGCTTGCTGGCCGCGAGAATAGCCTTGGCCGTGGAGAATCCGAGGGCGCCGCTCAGTGCAAATCGCCCGCCGCCGAGGTCGGTAAGCTTGAACTGCGCAGCGCTGTCACTCGCATGGCGCATCACTTCGTGGCGGCCTTGCAGCACTGCTGCTTCTCGAGACGGTCGATCACTTCATCGAGACCTTTCTGATCGATCTCGGCGCCAAAGTCCGTCCGGTAGCTCTTGATGTAGGAAATGCCTTCGATGCTCACGTCGTAAGCCATCCAGCCCTTGTCGGTCTTGTGGACGCTATAGTTCACCGGCACCTGCGTGCCGTTGTCGCGCTTCACCTGGGTACGAATGACGGCGCGTCCGCTCGCCAGATCGCCGGCAAATGGCAGTACCGTCATGCGATCGGCCGTGAACTCGAGCAGCGCCGCACCGTAATTCTTCAAGAGCGACTGATAGAACGCCTTGATGAAGCGATCGCGCTGCTCCGGCGATGCCGTACGCCAGTACTTGGCGAGCACCTGCTGCGCGGCGTACTGCGAGTCGAAGTGCGGCAGCAATACCCGATCGACCAAGGCGGAAACCTTGCTCGGATCCTTGCGATAGTCGACGCGGTGCGCATCGAGCTCCTTGAGCATCTCGTTCGCCGCGTTCTGGATGATCTGGCTCGGCTCGTTAGCCTCGGCGGCCGACGCAACCGCGCCATTGCTGAAAGCTGCTACGGATAGCAGCGCAAGCGTCAATGCACGTATCACTTGGAACTCTCCTCGGCCGACTTGCTCTTGCCCTCGGCAAAATTCACCAGAAACTTGCTGATCAGATTCTCCAGCACCAGGGCCGACTGGGTCAGCTCGATATGATCGTTATCCTTGTAAGGAGTTTCCGCTCCTCCGGCCGTCATGCCAATGTACTGGCTCCCGAGGAGCCCCTGCGTGAAGATCGCGGCATCGCTGTCGTTTGGAATGCGGTTGTACTGCGAATCTATTCTGAGGTGCACGACCGCGCGGAAATCCTTCGGATTGAACTCGATCCGCGCCACCCGCCCGATCGTCACCCCGGCCATGGACACCGGCGCGCCGACCTTGAGGCCGCCGATGTTGTCGAATTCGGCGCTGAGCTGGTAGCCCGCGCTCTGAATCCCGAAGCGTTCGCTGGTGATCGCGTTGACCATGAAAAGGAGCGCGGCAAAGCCGAAGAGCACGAAGAGGCCCGTTCCGAGTTCAATGGCGCGTGTCTGTCGCATGACGATGATCCTTCGAGGCAGTCCCTCAGAGCATGATCGCGGTGAGAATGAAATTGAGTATCAGAGTCACCACGGAAGAAATTACCACCGTGCGGGTCGTAGCGCGGCCGACGCCCTCGGCGGTCGGCACGGAATTGTAGCCTTCATAAACCGCGATGAGACTGCAGGCGATCCCGAATACGGCGCCTTTCAACAGGCCCTCGCCAATATCGTCAAGCTCCACGGCCGATCGCATCTGTGACCAGAAACTTCCCGAATCGATCCCCACCTGCTCGACGCCCACGAGCTGCACGCCGAAGACACCGATCGAGATGAAGATCGCGGTAAGACAAGGCATGGCGATCACGCCCCCGAGAAAACGGGGCACGACCACCCGCCGCACCGGATCGACCGCCATCATCTGCATCGCGGATAGCTGATCGGTCGCACGCATCAATCCGAGCTCGGAGGCAAGCGCGGTGCCGGCGCGTCCGGCGAACAGCAGCGCCGTGACCACGGGGCCCAGCTGCTTCGTCAGAGCGAGAGCGGCGCCCGCGCCCAGAATCTCCTCGGAACCGACGCGCGATAACAGGTCGTAGCCGAGAAGCCCAAGCACCATGCCGACAAAGAGTCCGCAAGTCATGATGATTACGAGCGACAGCGCGCCGGCATTGAAGATCTGATGCACGACCAGGCGAAAGCGCATCAGCGCCCGGGGAGTGAACGCGATCAACTGCAGGAAAAAAAGAAATACGCGGCCGAGCGTCGCGAGCGACTCGCGCGCGGAATACCAGAGATCGCCGAGGAACGCGTTCACTGCTCGCCGCGCGGCGTGCGCCGGCGCTCACCGCGCGCAAGCAGTTGTGTGCTGTAGTCCGGCGCCGGAAAATGAAACGGCACCGGACCGTCCGCCATGCCGTTCATGAACTGGCGCACGATGTCCGACGTGTTGGCGTGCAGTTCCTCGGGACTGCCGGACGCGACCACCCGGCCCTCCGCCAGCAGATAGGTCTCGTGCGCGATGGTCGAAAGTTCCTGCACGTCGTGTGACACCACAATGCTCGTGATGCCGAGCGCGTCATTCATCTGCCGAATGAGCCGCAGGATCACGCCCATCGAAATGGGATCGAGCCCCGCGAACGGTTCGTCATAGATCAGAATATCCGGGTCCATCACTATTGCGCGCGCAAGCGCTACACGCCGCGCCATGCCACCCGATAGTTCCGACGGCAGCATCTGCGCGGCACCTCGCAATCCGACTGCGTGCAGTTTGGTGAGCACAATATGGCGGATCAGGCGTTCGGGCAGGTCGGTGTGCTCGCGCAGCGGAAACGCGACGTTCTCGAACACGTCGATATCCGTGAGGAGCGCACCGCTCTGAAACAGCATGCCCATGCGACGCCGCAGCTGAAAGATCTGGCTACGCGACAGCGTGCGCAGATTGAGTCCGTCAACGATGATTTCTCCGCTGTCGGGCGCGATCTGGCCGGTCATCAATCTGAGGAGCGTGGTCTTGCCCGTGCCGCTTGGGCCCATGATCGCCGTGATGCGGCCGCGGCGCATGTCGATGTCAAGACCCGAGAACACCGGCCGCCGGCCGACCGCATAGTGCAGTCCCCGGATCTCGACCAGGTTCTCCGACTTCGGAACCTCGACAGGCGCCGCCGCAGCGTTCACGCGGCCTGCGCTTCCATCGACGCGTGATAGCGCCCTGCCGCCGCCAGACCGTTCAACTTGGCGCGCTTGGCGAAGGCTTTCTGTCCCGCGCCGTACTGCGCATCGAGTCCCTTCCATGCCGCGAGCGCAGGTGCCTGCAGCGCGCGACCGTAGCTGAAGGTCACTGGCCAGGGCAGGTTGCCGATGGCGTTGATGAGATTCAGATGTTCGGTGGCTTCCTCCGCGCTTTGTCCACCCGACAGGAATGCAATGCCCGCGACAGCAGCTGGCACGTGGCGCTTCAGGCAACGCACCGTGGCCTCCGCCACTTGCTCCGCGCGTGCACGCTGTGGGCACTTAAGCCCCGAGATGACCATATTCGGCTTGAGCACCATGCCCTCGAGGTAAACGCCGTGAAGATTGAGTTGTGCGAAAACTTCGGCCAGTACGCGGTCCGTGACTTCTTCGCAGCGTTCCAGCGTATGCCCACCGTCCATCAGCACTTCGGGCTCAACGATCGGCACAATGCTGGCTTCCTGGCATAGCGTCGCGTAACGCGCCAGCGCATGCGCGTTCACGTGGATGCCGTAGCGGCTCGGAATGCCATCTGCAATATCGATAACGGCGCGCCACTTGGCGAAACGCGCGCCGATCCTGTAGTACTCCGCAAGCCGGTCGCGTAGCCCGTCGAGCCCTTCCGTCACCTGCTCGCCCGGCGCGTTCGCGAGCGCCTTTGAACCCGCATCGACCTTGATGCCGGGAACAATGCCGAGTCGACTCAGGTATTCGACGAACGGCACCCCGGCCTTCGTCTTCTGGCGCAACGTCTCATCGTAGAAAATAACGCCGCTGAGGTAGTCGGCCGAGCCGGGTGCCGTCAGGAGCATTTCCCGATACGTTCGACGGCTCTCTTCGGTCGATTCGAGCTTGATGGTGTCGAAACGTTTCTTGATGGTACCGCCCGATTCGTCGGCGGCGAGAATGCCCTTACCCTTGGTCGTCATCGCGCGCGCGGTGGCTTCCAGCTCACTGTGTTTCATCATCGATGCTCCTGGCGGATCAACCCCGGATCGGGGCGTAATTGAATACCGTGCGAACGCCGTAACAGTCCGGCGCGCCTGCAAAAAATTGGGCCGAGAGGATAGCAAAAGACGCTGCTAACCGCCTTTGCCATGGCCCCCGCACCCTCATTGGCCATGGCACCCTGCATTGGGCTATTCCGCCTTGGGTGGTTATAGGACTAAAATAGTCCCATATAGTTTAACCCGCCCCCGCAGGGGCCCCATGGCAAGACCACCCCAGGGGGTGCTATCGCCCTCGGACGACACCGCCCCAGACGACACTGAGACAGTCATGTTACGGATCAGCAAGCTCACGGACTACGCGACGGTCATCCTCGCGCATATGGCGGTCAGACCGGAGTGCCTGCACACGGCCGTGGAAGTCTCGGAGGCCACCGGCATTGCGCAGCCAACGGTCACGAAGCTCCTGAAGCAGCTGCAGAAGACACAACTGGTCACATCGATGCGTGGCACGCGCGGCGGCTACCAGCTGGCACGTCCCGCCATTTCGATCAGCGCCGCGGAGATTCTGGATGCGCTCGAAGGTCCGGTCGCTATTACCGAGTGCGCCAGCCACGACAGTCATTGCGGAATCGAGCAGGCGTGCCGGGTCGGCCACAGCTGGCAACGCATCAACAACGCCATCCGGCGTGCGTTGCAGGATATTAATTTGCATGAGCTCGCGGATGCCACGGCGTCCCGCACGCCGGATATCGCGGGCAGGATTCGCGCCGCCACGCTGCGCGTGCACGGACGCGGTCAGGGCGCCTGAGCATGTCCACGAAAGCGACAGAACTCGACGAGCTGGTCGGCCGCAAGTACCAGCACGGCTTTGTCACGGATATTGAATCGGACACCGTCCCTCCCGGTCTCGATGAGAACGTGATCCGGCTGATTTCGCGCAAGAAGGGCGAACCGGAATTTCTCCTCAAGTGGCGGCTCCAGGCGTACACGCACTGGCAGAAGATGACCGAGCCGAGCTGGGCCCATGTGCGGTACCAGCCAATCGACTACCAGTCGATCTCCTACTACTCCGCTCCGAAACAACCGGGCTCGGGACCGAGGAGTCTGGAGGAAGTGGATCCCAAGCTCCTCGAGACCTACGACAAGCTCGGCATCCCGCTGCACGAACGCGCCCGGCTCGCGGGTGTCGCGGTGGACGCTGTATTCGACAGCGTTTCGGTTGCGACCACATTCAAGGCGCGCCTCGCCGACGCAGGCGTCATCTTCTGCCCGTTCTCGGAAGCCGTGCAGCTGCACCCGGAGCTCATCGAGCGATATCTCGGCACCGTCGTGCCGTACACGGACAATTTCTTTGCGACGCTGAACTCAGCGGTCTTCACCGATGGCTCATTCGTATACATACCGAAAGGTGTGCGCTGCCCGATGGAGCTTTCGACCTACTTTCGCATCAATGCGGCAAAGACCGGCCAGTTCGAACGCACGTTGATCGTTGCCGATGAGGGCAGCCACGTTAGCTACCTCGAAGGCTGCACGGCGCCGATGCGCGACGAGAATCAGCTGCACGCCGCCGTCGTCGAGCTGGTGGCGCTCGAGAACGCGCGTATCAAGTATTCCACCGTACAGAACTGGTACCCGGGCGATGAGAACGGCCGCGGCGGCATTTACAATTTCGTCACCAAGCGCGGCGAATGCCGTGGAGCGCGCTCGAAGATTTCATGGACCCAGGTCGAGACAGGCTCGGCAATCACCTGGAAATATCCAAGCTGCGTATTGCGCGGCGAGGAGTCGGTCGGCGAATTTTATTCCGTCGCAGTCGCCAACAACTATCAGCAGGCCGATACCGGCACGAAGATGATCCACATTGGCCGCGGCACGAAGAGCACGATCGTCTCGAAGGGCATTTCCGCCGGCCATGCGCACAACACGTATCGCGGCCTCGTCCGCATTCTGCCGAGTGCGGCGGGCGCACGTAATTTCACGCAATGCGACTCGCTCCTCATGGGTTCCGAATGTGGCGCGCACACGTTCCCCTATGTCGAAGTGAAGGAACCAACCGCCACTGTCGAGCACGAGGCGACGACCTCCAAGATCGGCGAGGACCAGCTCTTCTACTGTCTGCAGCGCGGCATTTCGGCGGAGGACGCGGTCAGCATGATCGTCAACGGATTCTGCAAGGCGGTCTTCAAGGAGCTGCCGATGGAATTCGCGGTGGAAGCCCAGAACCTTCTCAACGTCAGCCTCGAAGGCGCGGTCGGCTGACGTCCCGGCTGACACAGGAAATCCCGTGCTTAGCATTCAGAACCTTGTAGTCTCGATCGGCGATCGCCGCATCCTGAAGGGCCTTTCTCTCGAAGTTGGCGCGGGCGAAGTGCACGCCATCATGGGTCCCAACGGCTCGGGCAAGAGCACGCTCGCACAAGTCCTCGCGGGCCGCCCTGAGTACACCATTCACTCGGGCAAGGTCCTCTATAAGGGCCAGGACCTCCTGGCGTTGCCACCGGAGGAGCGCGCTCGCGCCGGCGTCTTCCTCGGCTTCCAGTACCCGGTGGAAATTCCCGGCGTCAACAATGTGTATCTTCTGAAGGCGGCGCTCAACGCAGTGCGCAAGCATCGCGGTATCGCCGAACTCGATGCCTTCGAGTTCCTGGCGCTCGTCAAGGACAAGATGCGACTGATGCAGATCGACGAGGCGTTTCTGTCGCGCGCGGTGAACGAGGGCTTCTCCGGCGGCGAGAAGAAGCGCAACGAGATCCTGCAGCTCCTCGTGCTCGAACCCGAACTCGCCATTCTCGATGAGACCGATTCCGGACTCGATATCGACGCACTGAAGATTGTCGCGCACGGCGTCAACGCGACGCGCCGTCCGGATCGGGCCATCCTTCTGGTCACGCACTATCAGCGCTTGCTCGAGCACGTCGTGCCGGACCGTGTGCACGTGCTGACGGACGGACGCATCGTGCGCAGCGGTGATCGCACGCTCGCGCTCGATCTCGAACGCCAGGGCTACGACTGGCTGCGCGATGAGGGTCGCCGCGCATGAGCGCCGGGCTCTCGCCTTTCCTCGCAAGTGTCGAACGCGCGCAGACGCAAGCTGCTGGCGCGCTCGGCACCAATTCCGAAGCGCAGCGCGTGCGGCGTACCGCTCGCGATCGGTTTGTCGCGGCGGGTCTGCCGAGCGCACGCGATGAGAACTGGAAATACCTGATCCTGCGCGGTCTCGCGCGCAGCGAGTGGGTGCTGCCTCCGTCGTCCGCCGCCGAAGCGCGCGCACCCGAAGGTCTCCTGACGATGGCGGGAGCCACCCGGCTCGTATTCGTGGATGGTCGCTTCAACGCGGGTCTGTCGAGTCCACGCATCGCATCCCCTGTCACCCGTATCGAAACACTTACCGAGCTCTACGCGCGGGCACCGGAACTGCTTGCCAGCGCAGTCCCTGTCGACGATCGCGCCGACACCCGCTTCGCACTTCTCAACACCGCGTTCGCTATGGACGGCGCATCGGTGGAAATCGAGGGCGGCGAGTCGCCGCTCATTTATCTTGTCTTCATTGCCACCGGCAGTACCAGCGCGCAAGCGACGTTCCCGCGCATCAGGATCCGCGCGACCCGCGGAGCGATCTCAACCATCGTGGAGCATCACCTCGCCGACGGCGGCGGCTCGCGTTTCGTGAATTCGCTGGCTGAAATCGAAGTCGATGACGCCTCGCGAGTCGATCTGTGCCGCTTGCACACGCTCGCGGCGGATGCACGGCAGTTCGACACACTGCGGGCCCGCGTCGGCGCGCGCTCGACGTTTGCGCTCCACAGCCTCATGGTAGGAGGGGACATCGTGCGCTCGGACGTGGATGTGGCTCTCAATGGTGCAGCCGCAGCCGGTCAAATCAACGGGCTGATGGTCACGGCGGGCACCCAGCACCACGAATTGCACGCGGAGCTACGCCATGCCGTTCCTCACACGAACAGCCGCACGCACGTGCGCGCGGTTGTGAACGATAGTGGCCGCAGCATCTGCAACAGCAAGGTGATCGTTGCTCCAGGCGCCAAGGGGAGCGTTTCCGAGCAGAATTTCCGCAACCTGCTGCTGGCAAGCGGCGCTGAGGCCGACACTCGTCCGCAGCTCGAAATCAACAATGAAGACGTGAAGTGCAGCCACGGCGCATCAACCGGGCGGCTCGACCCCAACATGCTGTTCTATCTTCTGTCGCGCGGCATCGATGCCGCGATGGCGCGCGGACTGCTGACCTACGCGTTCGTGATCGACCTGTTGAAGGATCTGCCGGTCGATGAGGTAAGCCGCACCGTTGCCCGCCGCGTCGCCGGCACGCTTCCTGACCGCGACCTGATCAAGGACTTTATCTAGATGATCCCGCAAGTCATTGAAAAACATAGATCAACGACGCCGGATTTCGACGTGAATCGGATCCGTCGCGACTTTCCGATCCTGAGTGAAATCATCAACGGGTGGCCGCTCGCCTATCTCGATAACGCGGCTTCTTCACAGCACCCTGTCGCCGTACTCCAGGCAATCGACACGTATTACCGCGAATCGCACGCGAACGTGCATCGCGGTGTCCATACGCTGAGCCAACGCGCGACCGAGTGCTACGAAGGCGCCCGCGACAAGGTGCGGCGCTTCATCAATGCGCGCTCCACGCACGAGATCATTTTTGTCCGCGGCACGACGGAAGCAATCAATCTGGTTGCGCAGAGCTACGGCCGCGCCAACTTCAAGCCTGGCGATGAGATCGTCCTCACTTGGCTCGAACATCACGCCAACATCGTGCCGTGGCAACTGCTCGCGGGCGAGCTTGGCATCGTGCTGCGCGTGGCGCCGATCGACGCCCGCGGCATGGTGGACTACGACGCGTACGAGAGCCTGCTGGGTCCGCGCACCCGGCTGGTCGCCTTCGCCCATGCCTCGAATGCGCTCGGTACGGTGCTGCCGGTGAAACGCATGGTCGCCGCCGCGCGTGCGCGCGGGATTCCCTCGCTGGTCGACGGCGCACAGGCCGTTCCGCATCTGAAGGTCGATGTGCAGGCGCTCGACTGCGACTTCTACGCGTTCTCGGGCCACAAGATGTTCGGTCCGACCGGCATCGGTGTTCTCTACGGCCGTGAAGCCCTCCTTGAAGCCATGCCCCCCTGGCAAGGCGGCGGCGACATGATTCTGACCGTGAGTTTCACCAAGGGCACGACCTACAACACTCTGCCCTACAAGTTCGAGGCGGGCACGCCGAACATTGCCGACGCGATCGGCCTGGGTGCAGCGATCGACTACATCAATGCGCTCGACTGGGATGCGCTGACCGCGTACGAGAACGATCTGCTCGCCTACGCCACTCATCGCGTGGGAGCGCTGCCCGGCATCAAGCTGATTGGCACCGCCGACGAAAAAGTGAGCGTGCTGTCCTTCGTCATGGACGGCGTGCACCCGCACGATCTTGGCACCATTCTCGATACTGAAGGCATAGCCGTGCGCACCGGCCACCATTGCGCGATGCCGGTGATGGAATATTTCAACCTGCCGGCGACAGCGCGTGCTTCGTTCGCCTTCTACAACACACGCGCGGAAGTCGACCGTCTGGTCGCGGCCCTCACGCGCGCGCGCGCGGTGTTCGCCTGATGGATCTCAAGGATCTCTATCGCGATGTAATCGTCGATCACAACCGGCGGCCGCGCAATTTCGGCCCGCTCGCGACCGCGAATCATAGCGCGGAAGGCCACAATCCATTATGTGGCGATCGGCTGAAGCTCTACATCGACGTCGAGGGCGACACGCTCGCCGACGTCGCCTTCGAAGGCAGCGGGTGCGCGATATCGGTCGCATCGGCGTCGCTCATGACCGAAGCGCTGAAGGGCCGCGCGCTCACGGATGTGCGCGACTACTGCGACGAGGTCCACAAGCTCCTCACGCAGCACGATTTCGTGCCGACACGCGATCTCGGCAAGCTGGTCGCGCTCTCGGGCGTGCGGGAATTTCCCGCGCGCGTGAAGTGCGCAAGCCTGTGCTGGCACACGCTGCTTGCCGCGCTCGAATCGAAACCACAGACAGTGAAGACCGAGTAGGCCATGCGCACGCGCGAAAACGAACCAGTGGTCCTCTCGCGAGATGTTCGCGCGGTTGCCGTGCCTGCCGGGATCGACGTGACGCTGAAGGCGGGCGCCGTGGGCTACATCACGCAGGCACTCGGCGGCAGCTTCACGGTGTACATGGACGGTAATCTCTTTCGCATCGCCGGCGAGGAGGCCGATGCGCTCGGCAAGGAAGCGTTGACGGCGCCGGAGGTTCCCGCGAACGCGACGGCCGAAGACATCCGCAACGTCGTGTGGGACCAGATGCGCACCGTCTACGATCCGGAAATACCCGTCAACATCGTGGACCTGGGTCTTATCTACGAATGCGACGTTGAGCCGCACGGCGACGCGACATACGACGTCGGCATCAAGATGACGGTCACGGCACCCGGCTGCGGCATGGGTGAAATTCTGGTGGCCGATGTGAAAGAGAAGGTGGAAAGGATTCCGGGCGTCCGCGGCGCGCAGGTCGACCTGGTGTTCGATCCTCCCTGGCACCAGTCGATGATGTCGGATGCCGCACGGCTGCAGACCGGAATGCTGTAGGCGCGGTATGAGCGAATCCTGGCACGACGTTGGAACTCCAGCGGATTTTGCTGCCGGCAGTTGCCAGGTCGTCATTGTCGGTGGCCGGGAGATCGCCGTCGCCAACGTCGCTGGGCGGCTCTACGCGATCGACAACGTCTGTACACACGACGGCGAGGAACTCGCCAGCGGACCGCTCGAGGGCAATGAGATCATCTGCCCGCGCCACGGCGCGCGCTTTTCTCTGCAGACTGGTGCAGCGCTCACGCCGCCTGCTTACGAGCCGGTGAAGGTTTACGATGTTCGGGTCGACGACGGCCGCGTCAGGGTCAGGACCCAACCCTAGCGAGACCGCCATGAAGCGCCTCACGATCGTTCGTCACGCCCGCGCCGACTGGGACAATCGCCAGTACAGCGACTTCGAGCGTCCGCTCAATCGCCGCGGACAACAGCAGGCTCGCGAAATGGCGCAACGGCTGGGGCCGCTGGTGCGTAGCGCGGATCTTCTGCTGACGAGTCCCGCAGTCCGCGCCTACACCACCGCGAGCATCTTTGCGAAGGAACTCAATCTGCCGCTGCGACGCGTGCTTACCGACGAGCGTCTGTATCTCGCCCTGGCGGCGGACCTGCTGATTGTTATTCGCGAAACGGGTCCACGCATCGAACACCTCATGCTGTTCGGCCACAATCCTGGGATCACCGAGCTGGCCGCGCTGCTCTGCGGCGAACGCGACATCGATGAACTCGCACCCGGTGGGTCCTGCACCATGGAGTTCGACGTCACTGAGTGGTCGCAGGTCGAAGAGGGCCGCGGCCTCAATCCTTCCTATGAGTCGCCGCGCCGGCGCTTTCTTTTCTGGCCCTAGGGCTGACAGCTCGCAACGGCTTTCCGGCCGTGTCCGAATCCTGCACGCTCAACACTCCGGAACGTTGACGGCGAGGCCGCCTTGCGAAGTCTCCTTGTAGTTGCTCGACATGTCGCGGCCGGTCTGACGCATCGTGGCGATTACCTGATCGAGCGAAACCTTGTGCGTGCCGTCGCCACGCATGGCAAGACGCGCAGCGTTGATCGCCTTGACCGAGCCCATGGCGTTGCGCTCGATGCAGGGAATCTGCACGAGACCGGCAATCGGATCGCAGGTGAGGCCGAGATTGTGCTCCATGCCAATTTCCGCCGCGTTCTCGACCTGTTCGTTGGTTCCGTGCAGAGCGGCGACGAGCCCCGCTGCCGCCATTGAGCACGCGACGCCGACTTCGCCCTGGCAACCCATCTCCGCTCCCGAGATCGACGCGTTCTCCTTGTAGAGCATGCCGATCGCGCCCGCGGTGAGCAGGAAACGCCGGATGCCGTCGTCATTCGCGCCGCGCTCGAAGCGCCGGTAGTAATGCAGAACTGCGGGAACGATACCCGCGGCACCATTCGTCGGGGCAGTGACGACGCGGCCGCCCGCCGCGTTTTCTTCGTTGACCGAGAGCGCAAAAGCGTTGACCCAATCCATCACATCGAGCGGACCTGCGGCGCTCGTCTCCGTCAGCATGCGATGCATGCGCGGCGCGCGGCGGCGCACTTTGAGCACGCCGGGCAACACGCCTTGTTGACGAAAACCGCGTTCGACGCACGCCTGCATCACCGTCCATACCTCTTCGAGCCTGGCGCGCACCTGCGATTCGCTCCGCCACGCAAGCTCGTTGCGCCAGGTGAGCTCGAAGATCTCAAGTCCGTGGTCACGGCATTTCTGCAGCAGCTCCGCGCCGCTCCCAAACGGGAATGGCACGTTGATCGGTGGTGCCGCTGGCGCTCGGTTCGCGGATCCGCCCCCGCGTTCGACGAATCCTCCGCCGACTGAGTAGAACTCGCCGTCGCGAATCACACGCTTGTCGGCATCGAGCGCGGTGAATCGCATGCCGTTGCTGTGCCCGGGAAGGACCTCGCTCCTTTGAAATAGCAGCTGCATGGGCTCATCGAAGGCCACTGCATGAGTGCCCAGGAGCTGCAGTTGCTCCGTGGATCGAATGCGCGCGACGATTCCCTCCACCGCGTCGGGATCGATCTTGTCGGGCTCCGCGCCTTCCAGGCCGAGCAGGATGGCCCGATCGGTACCGTGGCCTTTGCCGGTGAGGGCCAGCGAACCATAGAGACGGACGACCACCTCGCGCACGCGCGGCAATTCCCCTGCCCGCTCGAGATCCAGCGCGAACTCGCGTGCCGCACGCATCGGGCCGACCGTGTGCGAGCTCGAGGGACCGATGCCGATCTTGAAGATATCGAAAATACTGAGAGCCATCGGCACTCAATCGCCGAGCGACAGCAAGCTGGTGTTGCCGCCCACAGCGGCGGTATTGATGGTGATCGTTCGCTCCGTGGCAAAACGCTCGAGGTAGTGCGGGCCGCCCGCCTTCGGGCCCGTGCCTGAAAGGCCGCAGCCACCGAACGGCTGCACACCGACCACCGCGCCGACCATATTTCGATTGACGTAGACATTGCCGACACGCACGCGGTTCGCGATGTAACGCGCGCTGGCATCGATGCGCGTATGCACGCCGAGCGTGAGGCCGTAGCCCTTCGCGTTGATCGCGTCGAGCACTTGATCGAGAGCGTGAGCCGCATAGCGCACGATGTGCAGAATCGGCCCGAAGACCTCGCCTGCCAATCGATCGAGCGAATCGATCTCAACCGCGAGCGGCGCGACGAAATAGCCCGCTGCGGTTTGCGGCCCGAGCGAGACGCGATGTTGCCAGCTCGCGCCCCGCACGATTGCGGCTGCGTGCGTCTCCAGGCGCGCCCGCGCCTCCGCGTCGATTACCGGCCCGATGTCGGTCGACAGCAAACCGGGATCTCCGATCACGAGTTCATCCATGTAGCCGGCCAGCAGGCGCTCGACTTTGTCGGCGACCTCCTCCTGCAGGAACAGCACGCGCAGAGCCGAACAGCGCTGGCCTGCGCTGTTGAACGCGGACATCACGACGTCAGCGACGACCTGCTCGGGCAGGGCGGAACTGTCGACCAGCATCGCATTGAGTCCGCCGGTTTCCGCAATGAGTGTCGCGATCGCGCCGTTGCGCGCCGCGAGGCTCCTATGAATGAGCCGGGCCGTTTCCGTCGAGCCCGTGAACGCAACACCGCTGACACGCTCGTTCGCCACGAGTGCGCCGCCTATTTCAGCGCCATCGCCGGGCAGGAACGCGAGCACCGCAGGCGGCACGCCGGCTCTGTGCAACAGCTCGATGGCGCGAGCCGCCATCAGCGGCGTCTGTTCGGCAGGCTTCGCTATGACCGCGTTGCCCGCCACCAGGCCGGCTGCGATCTGTCCCGTGAAAATCGCCAGGGGAAAATTCCAGGGGCTGATGCAGGCAAAGGTGCCGCGCCCGTGGCTGGCAAGATGATTGCTCTCCCCCGTCGGCCCCGGTAAGAGCTCGGGAGTCGCCATGTGTTCGGCTGCCAGGTCGGCGTAGTAACGCAGGAAGTCGACGGCCTCGCGCACCTCTGAGACGCTGTCGGGCAGCGTCTTGCCGGCTTCGCGCACAGCGATTGCGACGAGGCCGGGCATCTCCTCATCGAAGAGGTCGGCCGCACGGCGCAGTATGTTTGCGCGTTCCGCCGCGCCGAGCGCATCCCAGTCAGGCTGCGCCCCCGCAGCGATATCAACCGCCGTGCGCGCCAGCGTCACGTCCGCGCTCTCGACGGAGCCCACGACATCGCCGAGATTGGCTGGATTGACGACCGGCGTTGCCATGCCACGCCGGCGCTCTCCATTGACGATCGGGCACGCAGCCTGTTCGCGTTCGAGTACCTCGGTCATGGCGCGCGCGAGCGCGTCAAGTTCGTTGCCGTCGGCGAAATTGACGCCGCGTGAGTTGACACGACGCGGGCCAAACAGATCTCTCGGCAGCGCGATGCGCGGGTGCGGGATTTCAGCAAGGGCCAGCACCTGCTCGATTGGATCCTCCGCAACTTCTGCCACGGGTAAGCGCTCGTCGACAATGCGGTTCACGAACGAGGTATTCGAGCCGTTCTCGAGCAGCCGCCGGACGAGATAAGGCAACAGGTCCTCGTGGGCGCCGACGGGAGCATAGACACGACAGGCGGCATTCAGTTTTTCCGGCCCAACGACCTCCGCGTAGAGCTCTTCGCCCATGCCATGCAGCCGTTGAAACTCAAATGTCCGCCCCAGCGCGCGGGCAAGGTTAAGCACAGTCGCGACGGTATGTGCGTTATGCGTGGCGAATTGCGGAACGAGCGCCGGGGCGGACTCCAGTATGAAGCGCGCGCAGGCGAGAAACGAAACATCGGTGTTGCACTTACGTGTGAAGACCGGATAGCCCGCGAGGCCCCGCTCCTGGCCGCGCTTGATCTCGCTGTCCCAGTAAGCTCCTTTGACGAGCCGCACGTTGAGCTCGCGCCTGGCAGCGCTGGCCGCTGCATCGAGATATTTGAGCACGGCGAGCGCGCGCTTCTGATAGGCCTGCACCGCTAGCCCGAATCCGCCCCAGCCGTCAACCGCGGGGGACCGCAGCACCGCCACGATGATTTCGAGTGAAATCTCGAGACGTTCGGACTCCTCGGCGTCGACGGTCAGCGCGATACCCGCAGCGCGCGCATGCGCCGCCAGCGTTTGTACCTGCGGCGTCAGCTCGGCGAGCGCGCGCCGGCGCTGGGCGTATTCGTAACGCGGATGCAGGGCCGACAGCTTGACCGAGATGCTTGGCGCTGATGCATCGAAGGCCATGCCGTGACGCGAGCGCCCGAGCGCATCGATCGCCGCGACATAGGCGTCGAAGTAGCGCGTGGCATCGGCACGCGTGAAGGCTGCTTCGCCCAGCATGTCGAATGAATAGCGATATTCGGGATTGCTGTTGGCGCGCTCGAGACCCTCCTCGATCGTGCGCCCCATGACGAATTGGTGCCCCATGATGCGCATCGCCTGCCGCAAGGCGGCGCGCACGACCGGCTCGCCGAGGCGCGATGCCAGACGCGAGAGGAAGGAACCCGGATCCCTGACGTCCTCAGGGTCCGGCCGCACCAGGCGGCCGGTCAGCATCAGACCCCAGGTGGAGGCATTGACGAAAAGCGAGTCCGCTTCGCCGGCGTGGCGCGCCCAATCGCCCGCGCGAATCTTGTCGGCGATCAGCTTATCCGCCGTCTCAGTGTCCGGAATGCGCAGCAGCGCTTCCGCCAGACACATGAGAATCACGCCCTCCTTGGAAGCAAGATCGTACTGACGCAGGAACGCGTCGATGCCGCTCTTGCCGGAACGATTGCGGCGCACGGATTCAACCAGTTCCCGTGCGAGTGCGCGTGCGGCGTTCGACTGGTCGGCAGGGAGGCGCGCAATGTCGAGGAGCGCCCGCACATGACGCGTCTCGTCGGCGAGATAGTCGCCATTGATGCTGCGACCCGACTCGGTCAGCCAGGGTTCTATTTCGGTGGAGCGCGGTTGCGCCTCATTCGAGCGCCAGTTGGCGGACATGCGGACTCCCTGCGGGAAGGCGCGCATTGTAGCAGTGCCGGCGCTTGTTGATTTGCAGTGCCCCGAGTTACGGTATGCGGCACCCTGGCCCGAGACCCATGAGGACGTTCAAGCGAGTGAGAATCTGTGAAACAGCACGTCTGACCCTGCGTCGCATGACAGAGGACGATGCGCAATTCATCCTCGAGCTCCTGAACGAGCCCGCCTTTCTCGCCAACATAGGCGACAAGGGCGCGCGGACGATCGAGGATGCCCGGCAATACATTCGAACGGGTCCGGTCGCGAGCTATGAGCAGTTGGGCTTCGGCCTCTATCTGGTCGAGCTCAAGGAGAGCGCCACGCCCATCGGCATTTCGGGACTCCTCAAGCGCGCTTCGATTGACGATGTCGAGATCGGATTTGCGTTCCTCGAGCGCTACTCGGCGCACGGCTACGCCACCGAATCCGCATCGGCCGTGATGCAGCTCGGCTGGGATCAACACAAGTTGAAGCGCATAGTCGCTATCACGGCACCCCACAATCAGGGTTCAATGAACGTACTGCGCAAGGCAGGCCTCGAGTTTCACAGCATGCTGCGTTTGCCGGAATATGCGACCCCGCGCACCTTCTTTGTGGCCGACACGCCGGCGCCGTGAAGTCGCGCGAGTTCAGTGCGCCCCATGAATCTCGAGACCATCGCAAGTGACCTGAAATCTGCGCAGGATCGGCGCCAACCCGTGGAGCCTGTCACGAGCCGCCTGCCGGACTTCAACATTGGAGCGGCCTATGACGTGGCCGGCCGGATTCACGCGGCGCGGCTACGGGAGGGCGCCGCCGCGATCGGCCGCAAGATCGGCTTCAGCAACCGCAATCTCTGGCCCTTGTTCGATGTGCATGAATCGATCTGGGCGTACGTGTACGACACAACCGTCACTCGCTCCTGGGACACCCGCGGGCGCTGCAGTATGGGGCGCTTTCTGGAACCGCGCATCGAACCCGAAATCGTCGCGCATTTCAGCGCCGCCCCGCCCAGAAGCGATGATCCGGCAGAGCTTCTCGCTTGCATCGACTGGCTCGCGCTCGGCTTTGAACTCGTGCAGTCGCACTTCCCGGGATGGAAGTTCAAGGCCGCGGACACGATCGCCAACAGCGGGCTGCACGGTGCGCTGATCATCGGCGAACCGCGTAGTCCGCATGAGCTGGGCCCCGATCTGATCGGGCGCATGGCGCGGTTCACCGTGACGCTGAATTGCAATGGCGGTGTCCGCGAGACCGGCCGCGGATCCAATGTGCTGGATAGTCCCCTCGCCGCGATTGCGCACCTGACCGCTGTTCTCGAGAGCCAGCAGGCGCCGCCGATCGGCGCGGGCGAACTGGTGACCACCGGTTCGTTGACTGACGTGCCGCTCATTCAGGCGGGTCAAGTCTGGAGCGCAACACTCGAGGGACTTGCCCTGCCCGGCCTGGCCCTGGCGCTCGACCCATGATCCATATCCGACAGATCGATCACCTGGTACTGCGCGTGAGCGACATCGACAAGATGCTGGCGTTCTACATCGACGTGATCGGTTGCACGCTCGAGAAGATCCAGAAGGAAGTCGGGCTCTATCAGGTGCGCGCCGGCAGCTCGCTCATCGATTTGATTCCGGTCGATGAGAAGTTGGGAAGGCTCGGCGGCGCGCCTCCGGCCGCCGAGGGCCGCAATCTAGATCATTTCTGCCTGAGCGTCGAACCGTTCGAGGCCGCGGCAATCAGCCGGCACCTGCGTGCCAACGGCGTCGAACCGGGTCAGGTCGAATCGCGCTACGGAGCGCAAGGCGAAGGACCGTCGATCTACGTGACGGACCCGGAAGGCAATGTCGTCGAACTCAAAGGTCCGCCCTGGGATCAGGCCGCAGGACCTTAGGGCTACTACTGTGCGGCTTCCTCTTTCAAGCGGTGCGCCACATCCGCGCCGAGGTAGCCCTCGATGATCACCCGGCCGATATAGATGAGCGGAATCAGCAGAATCGCCATGGCAAGCTTGTAGCAGTAGTTCACGGTGCCGACCGCGAGAAAGCGGTTGATGGACCAATGCTGCGGTCCGATCACGAACGAAATGTAGAGCACCACGAAGCTGTCGATGAGTTGTGAGACCGCGGTCGATGCCGTTGCTCGAAACCAGATATGGCGTTCACCCGCGCGCGCGCGGATGCGGTGAAAGATAACGACGTCGATCAGCTGGCCGATCATAAAGGCGGTGATCGAACCAACGATGATCCACATGCCTTGCCCGAAAATGTTCGAGAACGCTGCCTGCATGTCAGGCACGCCGTAGATCGCGCCCGTGTGTATCCACCACGACGCTGGTACCACCGAAATGGCGGCATAGGCGACGAGGAAGGCGTAGCTGATTAAGGCAACCGCGACATAGGAAATGAAACGCACGCCACGGACACCGAAGTACTCGTTGATGACATCGGTGAGGATGAAGACGAGCGGCCACACGAGCACGCCGGCCGTGAGGTTGAGCGACCCGGTCTCACCGTACAGATTCCAGGTAAGCGGCCGCATACCAAGCGTGTCTTCGACCGCAAAGACCTTGACGCCGACGAACTCGGCGATGACGGCATTGGCAACGAAGAAGGCGGCGAGCGCGATGAATAGGCGGTTGGACCGCAGATCGATCGTGGCGTTGGACATGGCAGGGAGTATGCCCGTCGAGGAGTTGAGCCTCAACGCTTCAGAATGCTCCTGAGGCATTCGAACGCACCGCTCTCCCAGCCGAGTTCGCGCAGCTCCGGCCGATTGCAATCGAGTTCCGCGACATGCCGCGCGACCCGATCGAGTGCTGCTTGCTCCCAGTCAGGAGGTTCCGGGCGCTCCCGCCCAGTTTGCAATACTTGCGATCCTTGCGCTTCGGCGGCGGGTTCGAGAACGGCGTCCTTCTTCATCCGGTCCGCATCCTTTGGGCTTCTTCTTGTTCGCGACAAGTTAGCCCGCCCGTTGCGGACGAACCGCAAAGGCCGTCACAGGCTCGTGCGGCGATGACTATATGTTGAACGCATTCGGGTATGACGATTGCGGGTTTAGCGATGCCGGAGCTAGGCAATGGCACGGGGTCATTGTTGGCGCAACAGCCGCAGCAGCGCGCGACGCGAACGCTTGTCGGGCTTTGCCGGTGGCCGCGGCGGCGCCCCGCCCATGAGTCGGCGCTGCGCGCGCCCGGCATCTCGGCGGGCGATGCTGTCCGCGGCTTCTTCGTAACAACGGGCCGCAGCACTTGCAGAGCCGCGACGCGCTGGGATCGCCAGCACCCGGATCGTCCAGGATTCGCTTGCCCGGGTGATCTCGATCTGATCGCCGGCCCGGACGCTGTGAGCCGGCTTGACGCGCTCGCCGTTCAAATGCACGCGCCCGCCCGCCACCGCGTCACTCGCCAGGGCACGACTCTTGTAGAAGCGTGCGCACCACAGCCATTTATCGATACGCGGCCGCTCGTTGGGTGATCCAGAGTTCGTCATTGCCAGAGGCTATAATCACCGTCCCTTGAAATCCAGGGAGAACATCGGTGGATGAGTCGTTTCTCGCCCGCTTGCGCGACGACACGGCGGCGCTGCGCACGCAGGGACTCTACAAGACCGAACGCGTGCTCGCGAGCCCGCAACAGGCGCGCGTGCGGCTCGAGTCCGGCGCCGAAGTGATCAATCTTTGCGCGAACAATTATCTCGGCCTCGCGAATCACCCGGAAGTCGTCGAAGCCGCCCGCGCTGCCCTGCTGGAACACGGCTACGGCATGGCATCCGTGCGTTTCATTTGCGGCACGCAAACCGTGCACCGTGAGCTCGAGGAGCGCCTGTCGCGCTTCCTCGGCACCGACGACACGATTCTCTATTCGTCGTGTTTCGACGCCAATGGCGGGCTCTTCGAGGCGCTGCTCGATGAACGCGATGTCGTCATCAGCGATGCGCTCAATCACGCCAGCATCATCGACGGGATCCGACTATGCAAAGCGGCGCGCCGCCGCTATGCCAACGGCAATCTCGCTGAACTCGAGGAGCATCTGCGGGAGTCGGCGGACGCCCGCACCCGGCTCATTGCGACCGACGGCGTGTTCTCGATGGACGGCAGTCTCGCTCCGCTCGGCGCGATCTGTGACCTCGCCGACCGCTATCGCGCGCTCGTGATGGTCGACGATTCGCATGCCGTTGGCTTCATGGGTGCCCACGGCCGTGGCACGCACGAGTTCGCGAACGTCGTGGAGCGCGTCGATATCCTCACGGGCACGCTCGGTAAGGCGCTCGGCGGCGGCAGCGGCGGCTATGTCGCCGGCCGCTCGGCGATCGTCGGTTGGCTGCGCCAGCGCTCGCGGCCCTACCTTTTCTCCAACAGCATTCCGCCGGTCGTTGCGGCAGCGAGCCTGAAGGTGCTCGACCTCGTCGAGCAAACCCCGGATCTGCGTGTGCGTCTGTTCGACAACGCGCGTTTCTTTCGGAGCGCATTGTCGCAGCTTGGTTTCAAGCTCGTGCCGGGCGAACACCCGATCATTCCGGTCATGCTCGGCGATGCGCCGCTCGCGCTCGCCATGGCCGAACGGCTGCTGCAGCTCGGCGTGTACGTGATTGGCTTCGCGTTTCCGGTCGTACCCCAGGGCGCGGCGCGCATTCGCACGCAAATGTCCTCGGCCCATACGCGCGAACAGTTGACGCTTGCCGTGAAGGCCTTCGCGACCGCCGGACGTGAACTCGGTATCATTGGGGCATGAAGGCTCTCGTCAAATCACGCCGCGAGCCCGGCATCTGGCTCGAGAATATTCCGGAGCCCAAGCCCGGCCCGAACGACGTGCTGATCCAGATCCGGCGCACGGCGATCTGTGGCACCGACATGCACATCTACAACTGGGATCACTGGGCGCAGCAGACGATTCCGGTGCCGCTGGCCGTCGGCCATGAGTACTCGGGTGAAGTTGTCGAAGTCGGCAGCGAAGTGCGCGGCTTCAAGATCGGCGATCGGGTCTCGGGCGAGGGTCACATCACCTGCGGCCATTGCCGCAACTGCCGCGCGGGCCGGCGTCATCTGTGCCGCAATGCCGTGGGCGTGGGCGTGAGCCGCGCCGGCAGTTTCGCGGAATACCTCGCCCTGCCCGCCGTCAACGCGTTCAAGCTGCCCGATGCGATCGACGACGAGATCGCATCGATCCTCGATCCATTCGGCAATGCCACTCACACGGCGCTGTCATTCAACATGGTGGGCGAAGACGTGCTGATCACCGGGGCCGGGCCGATCGGCATCATGGCGACGGCGATCGCGCGTTTCGTCGGCGCGCGCCACGTCGTCGTTACCGACGTCAACGAGTACCGGCTGGCGCTTGCGCGGCGCATGGGCGCGAGCCGTGCGATCAACGTCGCGCGTGCTTCGCTCGATGACGCGATGAAAGAGCTCGGCATGGAGGAAGGTTTCGACGTCGGCTGCGAAATGTCGGGCAACCCAGACGCGCTCCGCGAGCTGATCCGCACCATGAACCACGGCGGCAGCGTCGCTCTCCTCGGTATCCCGCCGGGCGACACAGCCATCGACTGGAATCAGGTGATCTTCAAAGGCCTCGTGCTCAAGGGCATCTATGGCCGCGAGATGTTCGAGACCTGGTACAAGATGGCGAGCATGCTGCAGAGCGGCCTCGATCTGAAGCCGGTCATCACGCACCGCCTGCCGATCGCCGAATTCCAGCGCGGCTTCGACATCATGGGCAGCGGCCAGTCGGGCAAGGTAATCCTGGACTGGGCGGCTTGAGCAGTCGGTGCCGGGCTAGTCGACGGTGCAGGGACAATAGGCGTAGGCGCGCATTGGCTGGCTGAAGCGGGCGAGCCGTTCGAGCTCCTGCGTCAGGGGATCAGCGACACGACGCGCCAGGCGGCGGACCGCGCGCTCCTCGCTGTGGTCATCGAACCACTCGGCCGCCTGCGCTTCGACCCGCATCAATAGCGCTTCGCGCCAGCTCACCTTGTGTTCGAGCCAGGTTTCCTCATGGTCTTTCTCGACGTGGGCAAGCCGCGCGGCCGCCTTGACCGCATCGTCGAAGCCGCCCAGCTGGTCGACGAGACCGATTTTCAGCGCATCCTCGCCTGACCAGACGCGGCCACGCGCGATCGCATCGATCTGCTGCGTCGTGCGCTTGCGGCCGGTCGCCACGCGTTCGAGAAACTCGTGATAGCCGCGCTCGGTCACGAGCTGCAGCACGGACTTTGCGTCCGCGCTCAGCGTGCGATCGAGCCGGAACTGGCCGCTGAGATTGGTCGTCCCGATCCCGTCCACGTGCACGCCGAGTTTCTCGAGCGTGCGCTGAA
>Ga0326726_10000319_pt1 | contig 46045 bp, 35 predicted proteins | sample MHFenrmetagenome_2_FD_207603 | JGI IMG/M metagenome (GOLD analysis project Ga0326726, IMG submission 207603) | Lab enriched peat soil microbial communities from Michigan Hollow, Ithaca, NY, United States - MHF15MN | ecosystem: Environmental > Terrestrial > Soil > Wetlands > Peat | place: USA... | reverse complement strand
TTCGACAAGGCCATCGAGACCTTGAGCCGGGGCCTCGTTCGGATCCCGGATTCCGAGACGCTTCTCGTCCGGCTGGGGATCACCTACACGGTCTCCGGAAAACCCAGGGAAGCCCTGGAGACCATGGCCAAGGTGCTGGCGCTGGATCCCGTCAACGTCGACGCCCTAACGGTCAGCGGCAATATCCTCGACACCGGCGGGCGCAGGGACGAGGCCCGTGCCTACTACGAACGGGCCCTGGGCGTCGAGCCCGAGAACCGGTTCCTCCGTCTGAACTATGCGGCCAATCTGGCCTCGTCCGGAAGGATGAGGGAGGCGGTCGAGGTCTACAAGGCCCTGATCGAGGACTTCCCGGAGGAGGCGGGCCTTTACCTCTTCACCGGGATATCGTACTCGTTCCTCGGAGAATTCGGGGCGGCCATCCAGTACCTGGAGCGGGCCGTGGCCATGCAGCCGTCGCCCCTCGGGTATTTCAACCTGGCCGTGGCCTGCGAGAAGAGCGGCCGGCTCGGCGACGCGATAAGGTACCTCCGGCTTTACCTCGGCGACACAAGGGGCGAAAAAGAAGACAACGTGGCGCAGGCCCGGGCGGAGCTGGAACGGCTGGAGAAGCAGGCCCGTCGGCCGCGCCCCTAACCTGACTTATTCATAAAAACGCCCGTATTCTCCAGGCTAGTTCGCGAAATACCCCGCCCGGTTCGAGACCCGGAAGCCCTTCCCCTTGACCCTGACCGTGATCTCCCGGAATTTCCCGTCCGCCTGGTAGTCGGCCGGAGCATAATAAAGGAGATAATAGTTCTCAGACGCGGTCACGGCCTTGCGGAAAGAGGCGAAGGGATTGGTCGACGTATCGGCGATGCCGCCCGTCGCCTTGGCGACTTCCCCGAGCGAGCTGAAGATCGAGGCCGACAAGTCCTTCATCCGCGTCCCGCCCAGATTGGCCCCCTGGGCGGTACCGCCGCCTATCTGCTGTTCGACGTCCGAGCCGGCCGCCGTCGATACTCCGGCCACATGGGACTGGGTCAAATAGATGAGATTGGCGGTCACCGAGGCATCGGAAAAGATCTGCTTGATCAGCTTGGGCGTGACCTCCGAGGTCCGGTAGGCGTCCGTGTCGGAGGCGTCCGACAGACTGGCTTCGGAGGAATCGAGTGATTCGTCGCCGAACTGGCCGACAGACGGGAGCGGGACGAGCTCCCTCTGATAGAACAGGAAGACGTACTTCTGGCCCTCCAGAGCTTTGAGGCCCTGGGCCAGCTTGCGCAACGAACGGCGGTTGATGCCCAGCCGATCCCGGAGCTGGCGGATGATCTCGCTCGTCCGCTCGAGCTTCTGGTCGGCGTCCAAGGGCAAGGCGGCGATGTCCCGGAGACTCCCCAGCATTCGCCGATAGTCCGCGGCCCCGGCCAAAATATCGGCGCGCAACTGGCCCTTGATCTGCTTGGCGATCTCGGTCCGGGGCCCTTGAGCCAAGGTCTCCGGCTTGAGGTGGTAGCTGCCTCGCGGCGTCACCACCATCACCGAATCGCCCGGTTGAAGGACCTCATTGAAGAAATAGTCCATGGCCTCGTCGATCTTGGGCATGGGCTCGAGGACCTCGAACTGGAGAACGATCGTCCGGGCGGTCTTCGGCGCGGGCTGGCCGGCGGCCGTTGGAGCCGCCGGGAGCTGGGCCGCCGCCGGGACCGGGGCCTCCTCCTTCTGGATGCTCGTTCTCCGGACGAGGTAGAAGGCGATGATCTTCTGCGGCTTACCGTTCTCGTAGATCTCGAAATCGCTGAGGGCCAGGTTATCGACGAAGCGGTCGCCGTTAAAGACCCGGACGGGGACCTCGACGTTGATGACCCCTGTCGACTGCTGCAGCACCTGCGGCCGAAGGGGCGGGATCAGCAGGACGGCCGCCGCGGCCGCCAGCGCCAGAGGCCAAAGGTGACTGAACGATCGTCTCTTGACCAGAACGGGAAGTTGCCAGCGGGACTCAGACATTCCTGACCTCCGTCACCCGTCCAGCCCCTCCACAACCGTCTATCCTATTTATGTAAGGCCATGTCCGGGCAAAATCAAGATATTTCTGGTCATGCCGTGCCGGAGGCGAGATCCAGGCCTGCCATCAAGAGCATCCGGTATCTCGCAACTGACTGAAAAGGCATGCTTTGAGACCGTTCTAAACGAAAGATCCCGTCCGGACCTGTCCGGCCAGCCCGTAGTTGGCGACGATGACGCCGAGCGGCGAGACGCGGCTGTCCAGGAGCTTGAAGCCGGTTGCGATGGCGCCGTCACCGAACAGTCGCTTGCCCCGGCCGAGGGTCACTGGAAATATCTTGAGCCAGAGCTCGTCGACGAGATCGTGCTTCAGCAGTGTCTGGATGAGGTCGCCGCTGCCGTGGACTTGAAGGTCCGGCCCCGCCGTCTCCTTGATCCTCCGGATCTCCCCGGCGGCATCATCCTTGATGAGCCGCGACGGCGTCCAGTCCGCTCTAGCCAGGGTCCGCGAGGCCACGTACTTCGTCGCCTGGTTGAGGCCGGCAGCGACGGGATCGCCTTCTGTCTTCTGCTTGGGCCAATAAGCCGCGAAGATCTCATAGGTCTTGCGGCCGAGGAGCAGGTCGAAAGGCCGGCCCATCTGCTCGGCCATGAGCTGGCCCGCGAAATCGTCGAAGAACGGGACCGTCCATCCGCCGTGGGCGAAGCCTCCGGAGCGGTCCTCGTCCGGACCGCCCGGCGCCTGCATGATCCCGTCGAGCGACACGAAGGACAGGATGATGATCTTTCTCATGGTATCCCGCCACGAAAGAAAATGGCCGCCGGGGAGCCCTAAGGCTTGACGACGAGCTTGCCGATGTGATGCTTCAGGACGTCCCGGTGGGCCTGCGGCAGCTCCTCGAGCCGATAGACCTTAGGGACCTCGACATGGAAGCGGCCTTGGACGATAAGACCGTTCAGGCGTTCGAAGCCGGCGGGATCGGGCAGGCCGTTGAAGGAGCGGACCTCGATGCCGGCCGAGCCTTTTGGCACCGGCTCAACGCCTTCGGGATAAGCGATCATCCCGCCCTTCTTGACCAGCTTCAGGGCGGCGAGGAGCTTCGCCGAATTGGCGAAGGCCAGGGCCTGGTCCAAGCCGTCCGGGGCGAAGGCCCGCACCGCCTTGACAGCGTCGGCGGCTTTGCCGTTGATCGCTTCGTCGGCGCCCAGGCGGCAAACCAGGCCGACTCCGTCACCGCCCGAGGCCACGGCGAGAACCCGTGCTCCTAACCGCTTGGCCAGCTGAAGCGCCAGGTGTCCAACGGCGCCGCTGGCTCCCAGGACGAGCAAAGAGGTCCCCTTTTTGAGCTTCAGGGTGTCGACGCCGGCCAGCGCCGTCAGCCCGCAGGCCCCCAGTCCCCCGGCCTCGGTCATGCCGACGGCCTTCGGGACGAGGGCCGCCGAATCTTCCGGAACGGCGGCATACTGAGCATAGAAACCGCCCTTCGGGTTGCCAAAGGTGTACGCGTAGGCCCTGTCGCCGGGCTTGAAACGCCGGACCTTGGAGCCGACGGCGACGACCGTGCCCGAGCCGTCCGATCCCAGCACCTGCGGGAAACGGGGGCCGCCCATGCCGCCTTCGCGCATCCAGGGATCCCAGGAGCCGATCCCGGCGGCCTGAACCCGCAGCAGGATCTCGCCGTCGCCAAGTTCCGGCACCGGGATCACGGCCACGTGAAGGACGCTCGGGCCGCCGAACTTGTCGATCACCGCGGCCTTCATGGTCTTTGGAATAGATGGACTCATCTTCATCCTCCCCCTAAGGATTCTCCATTTCTATCTTGGCAGATGCGCTGCCGGGGCGCAACTTGGCGAAGACTTAGCGGCCGATCTTCTTGGCCGCGAGGTAGGCCGCACCGATCGCGTTGGGAATGCCCCCGATCTGGCCGGCCCAGCACGAGCCGATCCAGAGATTGCGGACCGGTGTGGCCACCTTCGTCGCGATAGCCCCGCCTTTATAGAAAGGCTTCTTGGGATTCCAAGACCAGCCCGACGTGGCCCCGTCGGTGTTCCCGGTATAGCGCTCGTAGGTGAGCGGCGTCGCCGCGTCCACGAATTCGACCGCCGTTCCCAGGCCGGGAACGACAGCCTCGGCCCGGGCGACCAAGCGGTCCCTCACCCGCTCCTTGAGGGCGCGATAGGCCGCCGGATCGCTCCGGTGCCAATCGTCCTGCCAGTGGGCCGGCGCGACCACCTGGATCATGAGCGACGATCGGCCCTCGGGGGCCAGCTGCGGATTGATGAGCGACGGTGAATAGAGCGAGAAGCCATCCTTGTCGAAATGGTCCGCGGCCTTCGCGTCCTCGGGGTCCACGTCCCGGTCGAGCGGCATGTAGCCGACCGAGGTGGCCTTCATTTTCGACAGCAGCTCCTCCCCTCTCATCTTAAGCCCCAGGTAGATCGTGAAGATGCCCTCGGAAAGGGCTGCGTCCCGGATCTTCTCGAGCGTTGCCGCGGGCACGATGGACGGGTCGTCGAGAAGTTTCAGGAAGGTCTTCTTATAGTCGCAACCCGAAACGACCGCGTCCGCAAGGAAGGTCTCGCCCTTGGAGACGACGCCCACGGCGGCCCCGTCTTTCGTTAGGATACGCTCGACCGGGGCGTTCAACCGCAGGTCGCCTCCCCGATCGCGGAACCGGTCCGCCAGCAGATCCGCCCAGGTCTGCATGCCGTCTTGGGCGTGCCAATAGTCCTCCGTGACGACGAGGAACATCCCCGCCTGGGTCAAGACCTCCATCTTCGGGTAGCCCAGTCCGGTGAAGAACCGGTAAACGGGCGTGCCTGGCGCGAAGTGCTTGGCGGCCAGCTCGTCGATGGTCAGCCCCTTGACGCGTCGACGGCGGAGCATGAACCGCGGTCCCGCGAGAACGAAGGGCAGCATCGCCTTCAGCTGCGCGAAGCCTTCGAACTGGGTCGGGATGGCCTCCTTCACCAGGGGCCGCATGGCTTCGATGAGTGGATCAATCTCGCGGAAATAGCCGTCCAGCCCGGCCCGGTCGCCGGGAAAGGCCTCGTAGAGGGCCGCCTTCAGGACCGGCAGGGAATCGACCACGACATCGAAATAGGGGGAGACCATCCGCATCTTCATCGGCACGAGCGGCAGGCGGCCGGTGAGGCCCAGATCGGCCATCATTTTCTCGAAAACGCCCCGGCTTTCGAACGACAGAGTGCCGCTCTCGAAATAATACCCCATGCGCCGGAAGCCGGCCGTGTATCCGCCGGGGCGAGCGAAAGACTCGAACAAGACGACCTTGTGGCCCCGGTCCACGAGAAGATTGGCCGTGGTCAACCCGCCCAACCCGGCCCCGATGACGGCGATCGTTTTCGGCATGGCGCCTCCTCAGAGCTCTTGGTCCGATCAACCCTCATCATAGCCCATCGGCAACGGAACCGCTATGGCCCGCCTCTCGACCGGGTCGGGACCGTGATATAATGAGGCCTCCATGATCGAGCTGCCGGAAGCCTGGGTCATTGCCGGTCAGATCAACGGGCTCCTGCCGGGAAAACGGATCGCCGCGGTCACGGCGGCGCATACGCCGCACAAGCTGGCGTGGTACTACGGGGAGCCCCGGAAATACGCCGATCTTCTGATCGGCCAGACCGTCGGCCAGGCCGCATCGTACGGCGGGTTGGTCGAGATCCGTGCCGGAAGATCCGCCATCCTTCTGGGAGAAGGCGTGAACATCCGGTTCCATGGTCCCGGTGAGCCGCGTCCGGCCAAACACCAGCTCCTGATCGGGTTCGAGGACGGCTCGGCGCTGAGCGCCTCCGTTCAAATGTATGGAGGGATGGGGAGCTTCCTCGAAGGCGCGCTCGACAATCGCTATTACAAGATCGCGAAAGAGAAGCCCTCCCCGCTCTCGCCGGAATTCGACCGCGGCTACTTCGACCGGATCACTTCGGTCCCTGAGATCTCGAAGCTGAGCCTCAAAGCGCTCCTGGCCACGGAGCAAAGGATCCCCGGGCTCGGCAACGGCGTCCTGCAGGATATTCTTTTCAAGGCCCGGATGCATCCGAAAAGGAAGTTCGGCTCGCTCTCAGGAAGTGATCGAAAGACCCTGTTTGACGCCCTCAAGAAGACCCTGGCCGCGATGGCCGGGCAGGGCGGCCGGGACGTCGAATCGGATCTCTTCGGCCGGCCAGGCGGCTACAAGACGCTTCTCAGCAAGAACACGGCCGGCAAGCCTTGTCCCATCTGCAGAACGCCCATCACAAAAGAAAGCTATATGGGCGGCAGCGTCTATTGTTGCGGGACGTGCCAGAGGCTCTGACCAAGGACGTCAAGATCTTCGAGGCCGGTGGGCTAGCGGACGATGCTCCGGCCGGGGGACGCCGCGGCGCCCCCCCCGGGTCGTTCGAGGACCAGGACGTCGATGCGCGAGCCGTCCCTGCCGCCGCGGTAGACCCGCTCGAAGGCCTTGACGAAATCCGCCTCGGTGGCCTTAGCGATGTCCACGAACTTCTGCGGGTTGCGGTCCGTCAGAGGGAACCAGGAGCTCTGGATCTGGACCATGATCCTGTGGCCGCGCCGGAAGGCATGGCAGACGTCGGGCATGACGAACTCGAGCTTCTCGGGCTTGTTGGGCGTGAACGGCCCCGGCTTGGAGAAACTCGTCCGGAACCGGCCGCGGAACGGCTCGCCGCGAACGAGCTGCTGGTAGCCCGCCATGATGACGCCGGACGGCCCCGCGCCCTGCCCGCCGTCGGGGTTGGGATAGTCCTCGGGATAGACGTCGATGAGCTTGACGTCGAAGTCCGAGTCCGTGCCCGAAGTCGAGACCTTGAGCGAGGGCATGACGGGCCCGGCGATGGTCAGATCCTGCTCGAGCGGTTCGGAGACGTAGACCAGGACGTCGGGCCTCTGGGCGGCGAAGCGCTGGTCCTCGGTCATGTAATCGCGGGGCATGCCGGCGCCGATGCGGCCTATGACCGGGACCGGCTTGGCCGGGTCGCTGAGGTATTCGTCGTAGCCGGGGCCCTCGGCCCGAGCGGGTTCGAAGGCGAGCTTCCCGCCTGGCGCGAGGTAGAGGGACTTCTTCTTGGCCTCGTTGGGCGGCCAGGCGTCGAACGAGTGCCATTCATTGGTGCCTGTCTCGAAGATCCAGGCCCGGGGCGTGCGCCCGTCCCCGGGCGACCTGGGGCCCTGGCCCTCGCCCTTCAGGTAATAGAGGAAGAAGGGCAGCTCGATCTTCTCGCGGTAGTATTCGCCGGTCGGGGCGCCGAAGCCGACGTTTCCGACATGGTCGCTCTCCCGGCCAGCCCAGCCGCCGTGCGTCCAGGGGCCCATGACCAGGGCGATCGGCCCATCGGGACGGTCCTGAAGCAGGGCCTGGTAGAGCTTGGGCGTGCCGCCTAGGTCCTCGGCGTCGAACCAGCCGCCCACGACCAGGGCGGCCGGCTTGATGTCTTCCATCCGGTAGATGAGGGCCCGCTTCCGCCAGAACTCGTCGTAGGAGGAATGGGCAATGAGATCGTCCCAGTAAGGACTCGGCTCCTTCATGGTCATCTTGGCCTTGGCCAGCGGCCCCATCTTCAGGAAAAAGTCGTATTGATCGGGCGAACGGCGCGGAAAGCCTCCGTTCATCGCGGGCGCCTCCGGCCCGTTCTTGCGGGGCACGAACATGGAATAGAAGCCGTAGTTGGCGGCCAGGAAGAGGGCCCCGTTGTGATAGGCATCGTCGCCGCCGGCCTCGTCGGCCATGGGAGCCTGGGGCGAAATGGCCTTGAGAGCCGGGTGGGCGTCGATAAGCCCGAAAGCGGCGTAGAAGCCGGGGTAGGAGATGCCCCACATGCCAACCTTGCCGTTGTTGCCGGGGATGTTCTTGACGAGCCACTCGACGGTGTCATAGGTATCGGTGCTCTCGTCCGTGTCGGCCGGCCCGGAGAACTTGTCCTTGTGGAACGGGATGTCGACGAACTCGCCCTCGGACATATACCGGCCGCGGACGTCCTGGTAAGCGACGATGAAGCCCTCCTTCTCGCAAAGCTCGGAGGGCCCGACGACCGAGCGGTAGTTGTCGATGCCATAGGGGGCGACGGAATAGGGCGTGCGCTCGAGGAGGATGGGATAGGGTTGGCTCTTGTCCTTGGGAACATAGACCGAGGTGAAGAGCTTGACGCCATCTCTCATCGGGACGCGGTAATCGAACTTCGTGTAATGGGCCTTCGTGTACTCGAGCTGCTTGTCGGCGCCCTGGGCCGCCGGCCGGCCTTGGGCCCGAGCGACGGCCGGAACGAGCAGGGCGGCGCACAAGATCAGGATCGGAATGCGGACAAATCGTTCGAGCGAGCGGTCCTTCATGGCTATCTCCTTGTGGCGGCCGGACGGCACTAGTCGACCATATTGGCGCATCTTGCGCCCGCGGTCAATCGGATTCGAGAGAAGCCCTAGTTCCCTTTCCTGGCGAACGGGGTCGCGAGGCGCTCCTCGACCCAGGCGCGGTCGATCGTCATCCTCCACTGGCTGTGGGTCATGGCCGTGCCTGGATCGAGCTTCAGGGCCTCCTTGTAGAATTCCAAAGCCGCGGACCGGTTCCCAAGGAGATCGTCCATGTGGCCTTCCCAGACGCGGGCGGCGAAGGCGGTCACCCCGGTCTTCTCCAAGGCGGCCGTTTTCCCGAAGGCGGCCAGGCTGTCCCGGTTGTCGCCGCTGTCGTAGAGCAGCAACCCCAACTTGAACCAGAAGCTCGAGTCCTCGATCGGGATTCCGACCGCCTTTTTGAAGACCAAGAGCGGCGTCTCCCCTTCTTCCTCCCAATTCAGGTTGTCGACGAAATCGACGAGCTGGGCAGCTGTCGGTCGCTCGGGCAGGACGGCTTTCTGGCCGGGAGCGAAGGGCGTTTTCAGCCGTTCCTCGACCCAGGCCTTGTCCATAGTGATCTTGTATTGATCGTGGCGTACCGGCCGCGGCGGCGCGATGGCCAGGGCGGCCCGGTAGTGGATGAGCGCCTCGGACCGGCGACCCTTGAGGTCGTCAAGGATCCCGAGCCATCCCAAGGTCCCGAACTTCCAGACGGGATCGGTATAAAGGTCGCCGGCCTTGGCAAAAGAAGCCGAGGCCTCATCGAAGCGTCCGGCTCCGTAGAGGTCTAATCCAAGCTCGTACCAGATATCCCCTTCCGTGACCGGCTGATCCTTGATGGCCGCATAGACCCGCTCGGCTTCGCCCGGATCCCAGCCGAAGGCAAGCGCGGCGGCCGCGGTCGTCGAGATCGGCGGCACGGGGGCGTCGACGCGGGCCAGTTTCTTCTCGGGATCGATCACGACCTTCTGCAGCTTCGACCGGCTCTCGAAAACGAGCGAAGAGATCGCCCGAGTCCGGTCGGTCCGGGCGATCTGGGTCGAGCCGTCCTCGAAGACGGCCTGGACCGGCACCGGCATGGACATCGTACCCAACCGCCTGACCCGGACCTCGGAGACGAAGCCGCCCTTGCCGTCTTCCCGGCAGTCTTGGGCCGCGACGCCGTAGCAGAGGTACTGGTTCGTGCGGACCCAGGCGTCGAAGAACCAGGCCAGGTTCTGCCCGCTCTCGGCCTCGGCCACCGCCTGCAGGGCCCGCCAGCCGAGCCGACGGCCGCCGAAGTCGCGCAGGCAGTGCTTATAGATCCGGAGGAACGCGTCGCGTCCCAAGACGGAATCGAGGGCGAAGATCGCGGCGGGCCCTTTGCTGTGGACGACCGTGTTGTTGAAGTCGAACCGGACGGCCTCGTCCCGGCCGGGCGGGGCGTCCAGGGTCATATCGTAGTGCCTCGGGATGGCGTTGATGTAATTCCCCATCCAGCCGGCCCGGCGGTCGGGATCGAAGCCGCGGACGGTCATGAACTCCGTGTCGGCGAAGATGCCCATGGCGATCCAGGTCCAAGCCGGCGCATCGGCGTCGAGGACCCACTCGCCCCAGTATTGGTGGCCGATCTCGTGGGATGTGATGTGCTGCCAGTGGCGCGGCGACTCCCCGTCGACGTAAGTTTCCAGGCCGTGGATGGCCACGATGCCGGTCGCGACCGGGTAGCCGCCCCAGCGCCCCGCTCCGCCGGGGATGATGTTCAGGAACGGGAAGGGATAGAAGCCCAGCCAGTCCTTATAGAAATGGACCGCGTCCGCCGCGGTCTCCAGGCAAATGGCGGCAGCTTTCGCGCCCTTGTCGGTGAAGTAAGAAGTGATCAGGACGCCGTCCGTTTCGCGCGAGGCGCTCTTGAGACCAGGGATGAGACAGAGGCCGAAGGCGCGGGCCGCGGCGGCCTCGTAGCGCCCGGTCCTCGGATCGAGCCGGCCGCTGGAGATGACGGTGAGGCCCTCGGGCACGTCGAGCTTCACCGAGAAGGCATCGTGGTGCTCGAGGCCGTCCCACCACAGCCGCGGATACCAGCCGTCGCCCGTGATCATCTCTGTGCGCTTGCCGGGTCCCCGCGCCTGGCGGAAGGAGACGGCCAGATCGACCGTGGCGCCGGGGGCCAAGGCTTCGGGAAGCGCGATCAGGATCGGCCGCGGCCGAGGCTCCTTGGCGGCCCCGTTCTCGGGGAAGAGCCGCCGGTTTCCGGCCGTCACTTCGAGCGTCGAGGACGGCCCGACCGACCAGTCGAGGGCGATGGTCCCGAGAGGCGCCCGGCCCGTGTTCTTCAGCGAGATCGTTTCCCGTCCTTCGATGGCGCCCGCGGCGGGGTCCACGCGGGCGTCGATGACGTAGCGGCTCGACGGCGGAACGGCCGGCGTGTAGAAGGAACCGCTAGCTGCGGCCGAGCCAGGGCCCGTCCCGGGCGCGCAGCCCGCGAGCGTGAACGCCAGGATCGCGAGGCCCAGGGGACGCATAGGATATTTCATAAGGGCGCTCCTTCCGGGCCTTATCTTACGCCTGTCGGGAGGGAGACGTCAGCAGAAAATTCCCCCCGGCCAGATCGGGTCCCTCTCGGAACCCCCGCTTGGGAGTTCCGTTGATCCCGCCGCCAGGGGCCCTCAGCTGACCCTGGCCCTATTTCGTCCTCGGCGACGTATCCCGGTGTCCGTCATCATAGAGGCCGATGACTTCGACGGCCTTTCCGTCCTTGGCCACGAACTGCAGCCTGAAGCTGTCCAGGCCGTCCAGGGCGAAGATCGTCGAGGTCAAAGGGATCAGCCGGTATTTCGGGCCGGTCCGCTGGTAATAGAGTTGTCCCATCTCGAAAGTGATCTTGCGCTCGCCGTAAACGCCGGCATAGGTCTTCAAGAGCGCAGCCTCGACATGGGGAGGATTCGTCTTGGCGTTGAGGCCGACGACGAGCCACTCCTGCAGGGCCTGATAATCCGACTTCAGCTCGGGGTCCTTGGCTTTGGCGGCCAGCTTCTCGACGGCCAACACGTAGGCCTTGTCGAAGGCCTCGGCGGCCGGCACGGCGATGTCCGGGGTGACCCCGATGCCTTCCCAGTTCGTCTTGGAGACGGGATTGATGGCCCGGGCGAACGGCACGCGCAGGATGAAGTCGTGCTGGACGATCATGGGTTCGGTCGGATGCGCCCCTCCGCCCGTCGTTTCGCCGATGACTGTCGCCCGCTTCAGGTTCTTCATGTTGTACGTGAACTCCTCGGCGCCGGAGAAGGTCCGCGAGCTCGTGAGGATGTAGAGATCGGCGTTCGTCATCCGGGGACCCGGGACGTACGGCAGGGTCCAGAAGTTGTCCGTCCTGTTCGCCGCCCGGAAGTAAAGATCGTTGAGATGGGCCGGCTCATCGAAGAAGTAGGAGCTGATGAGCTGGATCTGGGCCGGGTCGCCGCCGCCGTTCTGCCGGAGGTCGATGATGACCGCGTCGCAGTAGGCAAGGAAGTTCAGGGCCGCGACGGCCGTGACGCCGGCCGCGTCGGGCGAGGCGAACATCCGGAAATCCAGGTAGCCGACGTTGCCCGGGAGCTGCTCCACCTTGCGGAAGCCGAAGTTGTCCCGCCGCGCCTCCTCGAGCTGCCGCTCGCGGACCTGCCGCCGTTCTTCCTCGCTCTGGCCGGCGAGCCGCCGCAGGTCCTCGGCCATGGCCGGGTTGTGGGCGAATCCGGTATGCCGGTCCTTCGTCACCTCGAGGATGACGGCCGAGACGGCCCGGGCGAATTCCGGAGCGGTCACGAGCTTGTCAAAATCGCCGTTCGCGAGCTGGCCGCGGAGGGCGTCCTCCACTCTCTTGGCCGTCTCGGGAAAGACGTAGTTCTTGTTCATGAGATCGGAGATCTCGGCGATGACGGCCTGCTTCTGGGCGGCGTCGACGGACGGCGCCTGAGCTTGGGCCGGCGGTGTCTGGCCGAAGGCGGCCGGTCCGGCCGTCGCCAGGATGAGGACGAGGATGAATATTCCCCGCATGCTGGTTCTGGTCATTTTGAACTCCTTGATTTGATGCGGCTGGCCGAGGGGCGCTTTGGGCAAGCGGCGAGCCCCCTGACGAGCACGTCGGCGATACGCGCGACCTGTCCCTCCAGCTCGTCCCTCAGGCCGAGCTCCCGGGCCGAGAGGTTGAACGGGAGGAGCGAGTTCGTGGCCTGGACGAGGATCCAAGACGTCGTCCCGGGATCGGGGCATTCGAGCTCACCCGACTGCGCCCCTTCACGGAGGACAGCCGCGAACACCTTGGCCTCGTTCTTGAAATGGCCTTCGCGGCGCGCCAGGAGGGCCGGCCTCACCGACGACAGCAGGTCCCCGAGGTTCTGCGAATAATGAAGGACGCTGTCGAAGCGCAAGAGGACGCGGAGGCCGAGCATCCGGCGCAGCCGCTCGGCGGCGAGGGCGGGCGAGCCGGCGATCTCCCGCAATCCGGCCAGGACCCGCTCGGCAATGCGGTCGATATGGGAGAGGACGAGTTCCTCTTTGCCCGGGAAATGGAGGTAGATCGTGCCCTTGCCGATGCCGACCTGGCGGGCCACGTCGTCCATCGTCATCTTCCGATAACCGTACCGGGCGAGGAGCACGTCCACCGCGTCGAGGATGAGGTCATGGATGTCGTCGCGCTTCGCGATCTGTCTCATGTGACTCTTGACCAAATTCGCTTTCTAGTCATATCTACTCGCCGATCCGTCAAAAGGTTGCAAATGGACGCCGGATCCTCGGCAATCGCCTGGGAGACCCGCCGGGAGCCAGAGAATACTCGGTCCGGGCGGCCGCCCTACTGCCGCACGAACTCCACGCGCCGGTTCTGGGCCCGGCCCTGCGGCGTGTCGTTCGAGTCGACCGGCTTGGTCGCGCCCAGGCCCGCCGTCATCAGCCGCGCGGCATCCACCTGGAACTGCGACACCAGCACAGCTTTCACGGCTTCAGCGCGGCGCTTCGACAGGTCGAGGTTGTGGTCCGCGTTGCCCGTCGAGTCGGTGTGCCCTTCGATCTGGAGCTTGAGGCCGGGGTTGGCCACCAGCGCTTGGGCCACGGACTTGATGACGGGCGCCGATTCCGGTTTCAGCCGGTCGCTGTCCGTGTCGAACTGGATGCCATGCGTCACGTAGCGGCCCGAAGACATGATGATCTGGCCGAGGTCGGGGACGGACTCGGCGATGCGCACCAGGCGGTAGCCCAGCTTGGCCTCCCCGTATTCCGGGGCCAATTCCGCGCCCGTGAGCGGCGGCAGCTCGACCTGGTTGACATCGACGGCCCGCACGCCATTGATATAGATCCTCAGCCGCCCGTTCTGGACCCAGATCGCCTCCTTCACGGGTTGGCTGAAGTCCACGGGCACGGAGGTATCGGCCAGATCCTCGGACCCTTCCGGGCCGCCCTTCCTCACCTGAACCCCGAGGGCATTATCCTGGGTTTGAAGCGTTACACGCAGGGCCGCGTCTGGCCCGCTGGGCCCGTCCCAGGTCGCGTCGCAGAGATACCAGACGGAGCGAGCGTCGGCCGGGTCGTCGAACTTCATGTCCGCCTCCAGGGTGAAGTTCTTCGGCAGCCCCTTGACCATCGGGACCAGCCTGACCCTCTCGCTCATCATCGTGAGCTGGCGGACGCCGGCCCCGACCCTGAGCTCGACCGCGCCGCCCCGGATCTTCCAGTGCGGCGGCGGCTCATCGCCCGCCATGTCGCTGAAATCATCGTAAAAAATTATCTTGTCGCCGGGCACGAAATCCGCCTTTACGGCCTTCAGGTCGGGCTGGGCCGAGGCCTGGGGCGGGGCCGTCTGGACCGCCGGCGCCACGGCGGCCGCCAGGGCGGTGACGGCGACCAGCAGCAAGACAAGCTTCAAGCCTGTGGGCATGTTTTTCATCCTGGTGACCTCCCTTCCGCTCCTGGTTATAAGGCGCGGCGAATGGCAAGTCAAGTCGCCCGTCCGGGAGGACTTGGGCGCCGGGCTCCCGCTCGCGCCTGGCGGGTTCATCCCGGTTGTGCTCTAATAGGTTTCCGAGATAGACATTCAGAGTGAAGGACATGAAGAACGTCATCATCATCGGCGGCGGCGTCACGGGCGTGCTCTCCGCTTGGGAATTGGCCCGCGCCGGCCACGCCGTTACCCTGGTCGAGGCCCGGAGCTTGGGCAGCGGGTCGAGCTCCCGGTCGGCGGCCGGCATCCGGGCCCAGTTCGGCTTGCCCTCGACCGTCCGCGGCCTCGTCTACGCCGAGCGCTTCTATGCGGGCTGGACCGAGCGCTTCCCGCAGAGCCAGCCATGCTTCAAGCAGAACGGGTATCTCTTTCTCAAGGACTACGCGGCGGACCCCGGTGCCGTCCGCGAGACGGTGGAGCTCCAGCGCGCCGCCGGGTTGGCCGAGGTCGAGCTCCTCGACAAGGCCGAGGTCGATCGCCGCTGGCCCTTCCTCGACACGACCGGCGTCGCCGCGGCGACCTGGTGCCCGCGCGACGGGTTCCTCTTCCCGGCCATCATCTATCAGGACGGGGCCGAGGCCGCCCGGGCCCTCGGCGCGGCCATCATCCAGAACGACCCGGTCGTGGGCGCGGAGATGTCCGGGGGGCAGGCCGCGGCCGTGCGCCTCTCCTCCGGCCGGCGGATCGAGGGCGAGGTCTTTGTCAACGCCACCGGATTCCTGGCCAACGCGACATCAAAGCTCTTCGGGGGGCGGGAGCTGCCGGTCAAGGTCGAACGGCGCTATTTGTACTTCCTGGCCGGGCTTCAGGCCGACAGCGAATGGGGCCTCGATCTCGGGGAGTTCCCCCGACTGCCGATGATCGTCACTCCCACGGGCGCCTACGCCCGGCCCGAAAACGCACAGCTCATGATGGGCCGGCTGCAGTTCGCCCGCCCCGCCGCCCCGACGCTGGACAATCAGGACGAGGTCGAGCCGGGGTTCGGCCTCGGCTTGGGGGAGTACGGGCCGGCGGTGCGCAAGGACATCGCCCAGGTCCTGCCGGCGGTCGAGGACATGGGCAGGCTCACGGCCGTCACCACCGGCTTCTACGACACGACGCCCGACCACAATCCCCTCTTCGGCTATGACGGGAAGATCGAGAACCTCGTCCATGCTGTCGGGCTGAGCGGCCACGGCCTCATGCACGCGCCCTTCTCGGCGCTGATAGTGGCTCAGCTCGTGGGCCGGGGCCGCGATGTCGCTTCGCTCGAGCTGCCGTTCGGTCTCGGTCCCGTCGATCTGGGGATCTATGCCCTGGACAGGGTCTTCACTCAGTCCGAGGGCATGGTCATCTGAGGTTCCGCCTCGCCGGCCGGGCCTTCCGAAACGCCAGAGATATGAGACCTTGAAGAAGAGGCTGTTCGTGGAGGAGGAGGTCGTAGAAGAAGGGGTCGATCTTCTTGATCCAAGCCGGCGTCTTCGGATAGAAGTTCGGGCCAAAGTGGACCGTGGCCCGGGTCAATCCGACGCGCTGATAGCAGGGGGTCGTCACTCTTTCCCGGAATCCGAGTATCTATTATAATTCCGGACAATGGAGGTTGAGTCGTGCGCCAAAGACCCCTGCAGGTCATAGCTCTGTTGGCGGCGGCCGGATGCCTTACGCTATCGCAGGCGCGCCCCGCTCACGCGCAGACCTCGAGGCTCGAGCCGAATTCCGTCAAACGCTATATGTTCGACTGCGCCACGCCCAAGGAAGCCGCGGCCGAGCTCAAGAAGCGCGAGATCACGCCATTGGAAACGATCCCGGGACCGAAGCCGGGAGGTTCGTCGATCTTCAAGGCGCGCTTTGCGAACGGCCTCGAGATCCCCTATGTCATCGAAAACACGGACGGCCGGTTTTACATCTACGCCGAGCTGCGCCGGCCCCAGTATCCGATCCCGCCAATCCCATACGTCGAGCAGGAAGTTGTCTTCGACAATCCCGAGGCAAAACTCTCGTTCGTCGGGACGCTCACGGTCCCGCACGGCTCAGGTCCCTTTCCGGGCGTCGTGCTTGTGGCCGGGACGGGCGCCCACACGCGCGACGAAGTCGTTTCCCTCCACAAGATCTTCCTCGTCCTCGCCGACGGCCTGACGCGCCACGGCATGGCTGTTTTGCGCTTCGACAAGCGCGGCGTCGGACTGTCCGGGGGGAAGCCCTTTCCCGAATCGACGACCGACGACAACGCCTCCGATGCGCGGGCCGCCGTCCGGTTTCTCAGGATCCAGCCGGGGATCGACCCCGCCCGCGTCGGCCTGGTGGGCCACAGCGAGGGTGGGATCATCGCACCCCTGGTCGCCGCCGGCAACCCTGAGGTGGCCTTCATCGTCCTTCTGGCCGGGACGGGCCTCCCCGGCCTCGAGGTCCAGGTCCTCCAGGACGCGGCCGGGGCGAAAGCCGCCGGGGCCGACGAAAAAACGCTGCGGGCGACCGAAAAGCTCGACCGGGCCATTTTCCCGATCGTCGTGGCCACGAAAGATAAGACCGAAGCCATGAAGAAGATGCACGCGGCCGAACGCGCCATTCTGACAGCCGACGAGCGGAAACTCCTCGGGATCCCGGAGGCGGGCCTGCCCGATGAGGCCTATGAGGGCCTCTTGACGCCCTGGTTCCGCCGCTTCCTCGAACTCGACCCGCGGCCGGTCCTCGAGAAGGTGACGTGCCCGGTCCTGGCCATCAACGGCGGGAAGGACCTGCAGGTCCTCGCCGACGAGAACCTGGCCGGCATCGAGAGGGCGCTGGCAAAAGGCGGCAATAACCGCGTCACGATCAAGAAGCTCCCGGGCATCAACCACATGTTCCAGACCGCGCCCATAGGATCGGGGAACGAGTACCGGAACATCGAGGAAACCTTCGCTTCTGCGGCCCTCGAACTCATCTCGCACTGGATCCTCGAGACCATGCGGCTGGCTCCGGGGACCTTCTAGTCGCCGAACGTCTCGAGTTTGAGGGCGCAGGCCGGCGCGCGCGGCATGGCACAAGATCCGACGGACCGACGCTCAGCCGCTCCGGGGGCAGTCACGCCCCTGTCCATTCCCTTCTTCAGAATGCCGGGCTAAAGCTTGAAGGAGACTCCGATGGCCCAGAGGCCAGCCGTGCCCTCCTTGTTAGAGGCGATTCCGAGTTTTAAAAAGACCCCGGTGTTGGGTGTGAAAAAGTAGCGCGCGGCACCGAAGGCCTTACCGCCGAACAAGGTCTTTCCTTCCGAGCCGAATCCGACGAAAAGGGACGGGCCCGCTCCGGCAAAAACATCGAGGCCCCGGACGTTGACATTGAAATGATATTCGATGTCGGGGAAAAAGGACAACCCGCCGGGGGATACGAGGTATATCGAAACGTCCCCCCCGACCGCGATGGCCTTCGACAAGAAGTACTCGACATTCGGACCCAGCGCGAATTTTCCAGCGCTGCCCGCGCTCACTCCGACCAATTGGGGAGAGAGATAGAAATCCCCTGCTTTGAACGCGACCGTGGGCGCCTCGGCCGAAATGGCCCATGAAGCAGCAAACACGAGGAACAGAACCAGGTACAGCATCTTCTTCAGAATCATTTTGGACCTCCCTACGAAACCGCACTTTTAGCACGTCCAAGGAAAATAAGCAAATAGAACAATTAGGGAGAAGCCGGCCAATGTCGCGGGAGCCCCACTCGCTTGGGGCGCAAAATCGCCCCATCCCCTCACGACGGCCGGCGAAACTCAGGCCTGGACCGGGTCGATGAAGGACAGCCGGAACGGACCGCGTTATCCGACGGGGGACCGGAAGCCTATCGCGTGACTTTGAAGCGGAGGTTGAGGACGCCGCCCGATCGGGTGACGCCGCCCTTCTTGGCCTGGAAATCCTCGAAATCGAAACCGTCGGGCCGGCCAGCCGTGATCTTGATGGTGGCATCCAGGTTGCCCTTGAGATGGGCCAGCGCCGCCGCCGCCGCATCCGGGCCCGGATAAGGAATGATCAGGCGCGTGAACGACGTCCCGTCGGCCATCCGGTATTCAGCCAGTGCCCCGAAGATCCGGCCGCCGAGCGAGAGGATGTCCCCCTCACCGAAAGTGAAATATGGCTGAAGGCCGTAAGGCCCCCGGATGAGGCGCTCCGAGCCGGCGACCCGGCCTTCGACGGGCAGGATCGCGAGCGGCGTCGCCGCGGGTTCTTCCGCGACACCGGCCAGGAAGGCGTTGGCCAGGGCGGCGGCCTCGGCCCTCGAGGCGCGGACGTCTCCGAGGTTGTCGACCTGGACGAAGTACCGGCCCTTGAGGATGGTCAGCTGGGACTCCTCGCTGGAATTGCGGGCGGCGATCTCCGGGAACGGCGTCTCCCGGCCCATCTTCATCAGGTAGATGCCGAGGGCGGAGGCGGCGCTCTCCATTTCGTAGGCGTTGAGCGTCAACTCGGCCTTGTCCGCACGGGCGTAGGCCTGGAGCCGGAGCCGGGCGAACCCGAACTCGAGGAAGAGCTCGGCGCCGCCGTCGATCTGGTTGAAGAGGTCCTGCCCAGTGAACGTCCGGAGCGGTCCGGACTTGGCCCAAGCCGCGGCGAACGACGCCTCCGGGAAGACTGGCGATCCTGCGGCCGCGGCCGCCTGAGACGCCGCCATCCGGCGGGCGGGACGGGCATCGGCCGCGCCAAGGGCAAGAAAAGCGGCGACGGCCGCGAGGGCGAGGGTCGCCCGAGACGCCCCGGTCTTCGCTCCCCGCCGCGCTCCGTCAAACACGGACATGCGTGATCTTGGCCGGGTCGGCGATCCCCAGGCCGAGCTTCTCGGCGTAGCGCAGGTACTCGGTAAAGCGAGGATGCTCGTTGACCGCGACACCCATCTCCTTGCGCTTGGCGGAGATCCTGCTCTGGCAGATGACGTCCAGCGCGAACGGGTCGGAAGCGAAATAGAGCCGGTTGTCGATGTAGGCGAACTTGGCGTCCTTGTCGGGGCCGCCGTCGTACTGCGAGCGCAGGCCGTCGGTGATATTGAGGACCATCTTGTCGCGCACCGGCCAGAAGGCCGAGACCTCGGTGTTGACGTTCAGCCCCAGCGGCCCGTGGAGCCGGTTCGTGTTGCAGACGGCGCCGTAGCCGATGTTCTTGGTGGCCATGGAGATGGCGTTTCCGGTGTTCTTGAACGCGGCCAGGTTGACGATCTTGGTCAGCTTCTTGGTCAGGAGCTTTCCGAAGTAGGAGAACTTGCCGTTGAAGACGTGTTGGTTGAGGTACGGCATGTCCTTCGGCCCCTCGACGTCGGCCCAGTAGTAGACGTCCTGATCGAAATTGGGAGCGCTGACGTGCGTGCCGTCCGCCTTCAGCCACTTGCCGTTGTCCTGGGTCTTGCCTTCGGCCGCCGCCTCGTCCATCGTCTGCAGGCCCTCGATGCCGACGCCGGGGAAGCGCTCGGAGGTGAAGCCCGCGTCCTTGAGCATGTAATCGAAGCGGTCCCAGATGATGATGTTCTTGCGCGGCAGGCCGCAGGACGCCAGCCAATCGATGACGGCGTCGGCGAGCTCGAGCCGCGTGCTGATGAGGCCCGGTCCGACCGGGTTGACCTTGAGCCCGACGATGTCATGCTTGGTAAAGAAAAGCCCGAAGCTCTGTTTGAGGGTCTTTCCCGTCAGTTCGTGGATCCCCTTCTCGACCATGGCCTTGACCGCGGCCGCATGGACCTTGCCGCCCTCATCCATGGCCGCGGGATCATGGACCTCCACGACGCGGCCCGGGAACGGCCCCGGCAGGCTCCACTTGGTCTTGGGGACTTTGAGGGCGTCCTCGATATTGGTTTTGGGCCTCGGAGGCGGGCCCGCAGGTTTGGCCGGGGTTTGCTGGCCCTGGGCCTGCTGGGCGGCGAGAAGGCTGCGGCCGGTCATGATGAGACCGGCGCCGATCGCCCCTCCGGCCTTCAGGAAATCGCGGCGGCCGACGGAATTCTCGGGCGGCATCGAGCGGTAACGTTGTTTTCTCATGTTGGCTTTCCTCTGAACGGATTTCACCGGATCAGCCCTGCAGGATAACCTGGGGTGGGGAACTTGTCAAAGACCGAACGCCTCCCCTTCTCGCAGAGCCCATCGGCGACGCGCGAAACTGAGAGACGCGCAACTCGGGGCCTGACGGCGGCCTCAGCTCTCCCGCACCTTGGCGATCGAGCAGGCCCGGTCCTTGTCATCGAGCTTGATGAGGCGGACGCCCTGCGTCGCCCGGCCCGAGGAGCGGACCTGGGTCGTCGGGATGCCGATGACCTTGCCCTCGACGGTGATAATGAGGAGGTCCTCCTCGTTGACGCCGACCATGGCCAGGGCGTGGCCGATCTTCGGCGTGATGCGGAGATTGAGGACGCCCTGCCCGCCGCGGTGTTTGATCGGGTACATCTCGGCCGCCGTCTTCTTGCCGTAGCCGCGGTCGGTGGCGGTGAAGATGAACTTGTCGTCGGGGCCGACGATGATCATGCCGATGACCCGGTCCTTGGGCTTGAGGCGGATGCCCCGGACGCCCGAGGCCGTGCGGCCCATGGGCCGGACGTCCGCTTCCTTGAACTGGAGGGCCCGGCCGAGCTTGGTCCCGACGACGATCGTGTTCTTCCCGGTCGATAGCTGGGCCGAGAAGAGCTCGCTTTTCGGCCGGATGTTCATGGCCAGGATGCCGCCCTTCCGAACGTTCCGGAAGTCGCTGAGCCGCGTCTTCTTGATGATGCCGTCGGTCGTCAGCATGACCACGAACTGGTTGTCGCTGAACTCCTTGACGGCGACGACCGAGGCCGGCCTCTCCCCCGGCTGGAACTCGACCAGGTTGATGAGGGGCTTGCCTCGGCCCGAAACGCCGACGTCGGGGACGTCGAGGGCCTTGAGCCAATAGAGACGGCCCTGGTTGGTGAAGACGAGGAGGTAGCTGTGGGTCGAGCAGATATAGAGGTCCTCGACGACGTCCTCGGCCTTCATCTCGATGCCCTTGCGGCCCTTGCCGCCTCGGGCCTGGAACTTGTAGGACGTGAGCGAGGTCCGCTTGATGTAGCCGCTCGAGGTGTAGACGATGGCCACGTCCTCTTCCTTGACCAAGTCCTCGGGCCGGAGTTCCGAGACGGCCTCGTCACGGATCTCGGTCCGCCGCTCGTCGCCGTACTCCTCCCTGACCTCCTTGAGCTCCTGGACGATGATCGCGTAAACGAGCTTCTCGTCCTTGAGGATGCGCCGGAGCTCGGTGATCCTCTTCTTCAGGGCCGCGTACTCCTCTTGGATCTTCAGCCGCTCGAGCTGGGCCAGTCGCTGGAGCTGGAGCTCCAGGACGGCCTGGGCCTGGATCTGGGTCAGGCCGAACTTCTCCATCAGCCCCTTGCGGGCTTCGTCGACCGTCTTCGCGGCCCGGATGAGCTTGATGACGGCGTCGAGGTTGTCGAGGCAGATGACCAGGCCTTCCAAGATGTGGGCCCGCTCCTCCGCCTTGCGCAGCTCGAAGCGCGTCCGCCGCAGGATGACCTCCTTGCGGTGGGCGATGAAGTACTTCATCATGTCGAGGAGGCCGAGCGTCTTCGGCTGCTTGTCGACGATGGCCAGCATGATGATGCCGAAGGAGATCTGAAGTTGGGTGTGCTTGTAGAGGTTGTTGAGGATGATCTCCGGCAGCTCTCCCCTTTTGACCTCGATGACGACGCGCATGCCGTCGCGGTCGGACTCGTCGCGGATGTCGGCGACGCCCTCGATCCGCTTCTCGTTGACGAGGTCGGCGATCGATTCGAGCAGGCGCGACTTGTTGACCTGGTACGGGATCTCCGTGATGACGATCTTGTCTTTCTCGCCCTTGGCCCCCCGCTCGATGACGGTCTTGGCCCGGAGGTGGAGGATGCCCTTGCCGTCCTTGTAGGCATCAAGAAAGCCCTGGCGGCCGTAGATGATGCCGCCGGTCGGGAAGTCGGGGCCCTGGACGTATTTCAGGACGTCCTTGAGCCCGGCGTTGGGGTGCTCGATGAGGTGGATGACGCCGTCGCAGATCTCGGTCAGGTTGTGGGGCGGGATGTTCGTGGCCATGCCCACGGCGATGCCGTTGCCGCCGTTGACCAGGAGGTTCGGGAACTTCGAGGGTAGGACCTCGGGCATGGTCAGGCTCTCGTCGTAGTTCGGGATGAAGTTGACCGTCTCCTTGTCGATGTCGGCCATGAGCTCGTGGGCCAGCTTCTTCAGCCGGACCTCGGTGTAGCGCATGGCCGCGGGCGGGTCGCCGTCGATCGAGCCGAAGTTGCCCTGCCCGTCGACGAGGAGGTAGCGCAGGCTGAAGTCCTGGGCCATGCGGACGAGGGTGTCGTAGGCGGCCTGGTCGCCGTGCGGATGGTACTTGCCGATGACGTCGCCGACGATGCGGGCCGACTTCTTGTAGGGTTTGTTATAGTAGGTGCCGCTCTCGTACATGGCGTAAAGGACGCGGCGGTGGACCGGCTTGAGGCCGTCCTTGATGTCGGGGATGGCCCGGCCGATGATGACGCTCATGGCGTAGTCGAGATACGACCGGCGCATCTCCTCTTCGAGGCCGACGACCGGAAAGTGCTCTTTCGGTTCTTTGGGTTCGCTGTCCATGGGAACTCCTGCCCGGGCGGGCTTCTTGGCGGCGTCGTCAGACATCGAGGTTCAGGGCCTCCAGGGCGTTGGTCTCGATGAACTTCTTGCGCTCGTCGACCTCGTCGCCCATGAGGATGCCGAAGATGCGGTCGGCCTCGGCGGCGTCGACGACGGAAACCTTGAGGAGCGTGCGGCGCTCGGGGTCCATCGTCGTCTCCCAGAGCTGGGTCGGGGTCATCTCGCCCAAGCCCTTGTAGCGCTGGATGTTGACGCCCTTCTTGCCGCGCTCGAAGAGGTAGTCGAGGAGCTTGTTCTCGTTCTCCAGGGTCTCCTTCTCCTCGCCGTCGCCGTTGGTCAGGACGGCGTAGGGGCCCTTCATGTCCTCGAGCTCCCGGGTGATGCGGGTGAGGTTCTTGTACTCGGACGAAGTGACGAGGTCCATGCCGATCTTGCCCTGGACCGTCATGCCGCTGATCTGGTAGCTGAACTCGATCTCGAAGACGCCGTACTCCTCGTCGCGGCCGAGCTTGGTCGTGAAGCCCTTCTCGGCGACGAGCTTCATGACCTTCTCGACGTTCTTCTTGACGCTCAGGAACTCTTGGCCGTCGACGCCGCTGCGGATGAGGAGGTCGATGAGGAAGAGCGGGAAGTTCTTGCGCTCGAAGAACTGGGCGTAGCTCTTCTTGGCCATGAGGTTGCGGAAGAACTTGCGGAACTTGTCGCCCTCGAGGACCTCCTTGCGGTTGCCGGCCCGGACCTTGAACTCGTCGGAGATCTTGCGGACCATGAACTTCTCGTACTCGCGCTCGTCCTTGATGTACTGGATGTCCCGGCCCCGGGTGACCTTGTAGAGCGGCGCCTGGGCGATATAGAGGTGGCCGCCCTCGATGAGCTGCGCCATCTGGCGGTAGAAGAAGGTCATGAGCAGGGTGCGGATGTGGGAGCCGTCGACATCGGCGTCGGTCATCATGATGATCTTGTGGTAGCGGAGCTTGGCCAGCCGCTCCTCGCTCTCCTCGACGCCAATGCCCAGGGCGGCGAACATGATCCCGATCTCCTCGTTCTTGATGATCTTGTCGAAGCGGGCCTTCTCGACGTTCAAGATCTTGCCGCGCAGCGGCAGGATGGCCTGGAAGCGGCGGTCGCGGCCCTGCTTGGCCGAGCCGCCGGCCGAATCGCCCTCGACGATGAAGATCTCGGAGGTGGCCGGGTCGCGGTCTTGGCAGTCGGCCAGCTTGCCGGGGAGCGAGGTCGATTCGAGGACGCCCTTGCGGCGGGCCAGCTCGCGGGCCTTGCGGGCGGCCTCGCGGGCCCGGGCGGCGTCGATGATCTTCATGACGATCTTTTTCGCGACCGTCGGGTTCTCTTCGAGATAGGCCGAGAGCTGCTCGTTGACGATGGACTCGACGATGCCCTTGACCTCGGAGTTGCCGAGCTTGGTCTTGGTCTGGCCCTCGAACTGGGGGTCGTGGAGCTTGATCGAGAGGACAGCCGTCAGGCCCTCGCGGCAGTCGTCGCCGGTGATGTTCTCGCTGAGGTCCTTGAGAAGGTTGTGGCCGCTGGCGTAGGTGTTGAGCGAGCGGGTCAGGGCCGCCTTGAAGCCGATGAGATGGGTGCCGCCCTCGGTCGTGTTGATGTTGTTGACGAACGAGAGGATCGTCTCGGCGTAGGACATGTTGTACTGGATGGCCAGGTCGACGCCGACGCCCTCGCGCTCGCCCTCGAACATGATCGGCTTGGGGTTGATCGTCTGCTTGCTCTGGTTGAGGTACTCGACGAACTCTCGGATGCCGCCCTTGTACTGGAACTCGTGGGACTTGCTGGTCCGCTCGTCGACGATCGTGATCTTGAGGCCCTTGTTGAGGAACGAGAGCTCGCGCAGGCGCTGGGCCAGGATGTCGAAGCTGTATTCCGTGGTCTCCTCGAAGATCTCCTCGTCGGGCCAGAAGGTGATCTTGGTCCCCGTCTTCTTGGTCTTGCCGATCTGCTTGAGCTTGGAGACGGGGTTGCCGCGCTCGTAGCTCTGGGTGTAGATGCCGCCCTCGCGCTTGATCTCGAGGTCGAGCCGTTTCGACAGGGCGTTGACGACCGAGACGCCGACGCCGTGGAGGCCGCCGGAGACCTTGTAGCTCTTCTGGTCGAACTTGCCGCCGGCGTGGAGCATGGTCATGACGACCTCGGCGGCCGATTTGTTCTCTTTTTTGTGCAGGCCGACGGGGATGCCGCGGCCGTTGTCGATGACGGTGATGGAGTTGTCGACGTGGACGAAGACGTCGATCTCGGTGCAGAAACCGGCCAAGGCCTCGTCGACGCTGTTGTCGACGACCTCGTAAACGAGGTGGTGGAGGCCCTCCGGCCCGGTGCTGCCGATGTACATGGCCGGGCGCTTGCGGACGGCCTCCAGGCCCTTGAGGACCTTGATGCTCTCAGCGGTATATTTTTCTTGGGTCATGTCCGTTCACTTATAAAAAAATGCCGGTTCCCGGGGCGTCTGCCTCACAGGATCCGGGGCCATTTTTTCCAGAAGTTATTTTACCAGAATCGGGCCTTCCAAGGCAAGGATTTTCTTCGCTTTTATTTAATTCCAAAGCATTGTTTATCAACACATTACAGACTAATCGGGGAGGCCGCCGCATTTGGCCATCCCAGAACATAAAAAAAGACGCTCGCCGGAGCTTTTTTTTCTCACAGTTAGCGGCGGAAAGAAGCCGAAAAGAGGGGGCCTGGTCTTGGCAAGACCACAATGCCCCGTGGCGTTTTGCGGAGACCAGGTCCCCTCTTTTTGCTATAATTTCCCCGTGCCTGCCAATCTCCCGCCCGAATATCACAAGATCGAGGCCGAGCTGCGGACGGCCCGGACGCCGGAAGAGAAGATCGACATTTACGAGCGGCTGGTCGCCGTCATCCCCCATCACAAGGGCACCGACAAGCTCATCGCCATGTACCGGCAGAAGATCGCCAAGGCCCGCGAGGAAGGCGAGCATCGGACGGCCACGGCCAAGCACGCCCCAACCTACAAAGTCGAGAGATCGGGCTCTGGCCAGGTCGTCCTGGTGGGGCCGCCGAACGCCGGCAAATCGAGCTTGGTCAAAGCCCTTGCCGGCGCTGGCCCGGAGATCGCGGACTACCCGTTCACCACCCGCTCCCCCTCCCCCTACATGATGCCGTTCGAGAACGTCAAGATCCAGCTGATCGACACCCCGCCGGTGACGGGCGAGCTCATGGAGACCTGGTTCCCGGAGATGGTCAAGATGGCCGACGCCGTTCTGCTCGTGGCCGATCTGACCGATCCCGACGGACCCCTCGTCATCGACGGCATCCTGGGCCGGCTCCGAGAGCGCAAGGTCGATCTCGTCCGGGCGGACGCGGACGTTCCGCCGCCCTATTTCCCCTTTCGCAAGCGGGCGCTCCTCGCCGCGAACAAGATCGAGCTCGCGGGGTCGGCGCAGGCTTTCGAGGAGCTGGGGCGGCTTCTCGACGGGCCGTTCGAGCGCCTGGCCGTATCTGCCGCGAGCGGCCACGGCCTCGAAGACCTGCGCCGGGCCGTGTTCGGCCTGCTCCACGTCGTGCGGGTCTACAGCAAGGTCCCCGGCAAGAAGGTCGAGAGGGATTCGCCGTTCACGATCCGGGTCGGCAGCACCGTGCTGGACATGGCCAAGGCCGTGCACAAGGACTTCGCCGAAAAGCTGCAGTATGCCCGGGTCTGGAGCGCTTCCGGGCTCGACGGCCTGCGGATCACCCGCGACTATGTCCTCTCGGACGAGGACGTCGTCGAGCTCCACATCTAGAAATGGGGACGTTTCTATTTTTAAAATTCATTTATGAAAAAAATAAATAGAAACGTCCCCATTTATTATTGCCGGAAATTCAGGGCCGGCTCGTCGCTGACGTCCATGATGGTCATGAACAGCAGCTGGGCGATGTCCTCCATGATCTCCGGCGTGATCCACTCGAGAGAATCCCGCGTGTTGTGGTAGGCCGGGAGAGGCGACCTGAGCCCGCCGTACGACCCGAACGTCAACGACGGCACGCCCTTCCAGAAGAACCAGGCCGAGTCCTCGCGCGGCCGGGCGGGGTAGCTCGCCGGCCCGGTGGTCAGGACCCGGTGGATGTAGCCCGTGTTGGCCCTCTGGACGAACTCCCAGAACTTGGGATAGGTCGTGCCGCCGGAAGCGCTGATCTTGGTGCCGATCCCCGGCCCCTCCATGTTGATGAAGACGGTCGTCTTGTCCAGGGGATAGATGGGGTGTTCGGTGTAATAGTGCGATCCCTGCGTTCCCTGGTCCTCGCTCTGCTCCTCGCTGCCGAAGAAGAAGAAGACGACCGTCCGCTTGGGCTTGACGGCGCATTTGGCCATGGCTTCGGCGACGCCGAGCGTGACCGCCACCGCCGTGGCGTTGTCGTTGGCGCCCGGGATGAGCTTCCACATCCGCCCGAGATGATCGAGGTGCCCGCCGATGATGATGACCTCGTTCTTGAGGACGGGATCGGTCCCGGTGATCTTGCCGAGGAGATTGATGCCGACCCCGTCGGGGTGGTGCTCGCTCCTATTGCTGATGGTCATCGTCCGGCCCGTGGCGAAGGACTGGGGCTTGAGCTCCTTCTTGATCCGGCCGACGACGTCGTCATGGCTCTTGCCCGTCCCCGCGAAGACGTCCGTGGTGACGGCCGTGCCGACGTGGTGATAGACGAATCCTTCGACGTAGGCGTTGTTGGGATTGCCGATCGGTCCGTAGTTGTAGATCATGCCCTTGGCCCCGTGCGCCGCAGCATTCTTGAGCTTGTATTGATGGAAGGAGTAAGGCCTCCATTTCTTGAACAGGTCCAAGGTCTTTTCGGCCGGGCTGACCGGGACCTCGGGCTCAAGGAGGACGATCTTGCCCTTGACATCGACGCCTTTGTAATCGTCATAGCCCAGCTCCGGCGCGGTGATGCCGTATCCGACATAGACGACCTCGGCCGTGACCATGCCGGAACCCGTCGTCCCGCCGGGCATGAACTCGTCCTCGTACTGATAGGACTTCTTGACGACCCCGCCTTTGCCGATGGGAATGGACATCTCGCAGACGCCGCCCGGGAAGACGGTCGTGTAAGGATTCGGGAAGAGCTGGCGGTAGGTCCCGTTCTCCCCCCCCGGCTCGATGCCCCAGCCCTTGAGCAGGGACTCGATCCAATCGACGCAGGCCCCGAACTCTTTGGTGCCGGTCAGCCGGCCGCCGTACTTCTCGGAGACGAGCTCGGCGACGTAGTTATAGAGCGGCTGGCTTTGGATGAGATGCATGGCCTCGAGCAGCTTGGCTTCGTCGGGCGCGGCGGCCGCCGCCGGCTGGCCCGTCTGGGCGGATAGGGGAAGCCCGGCGGCCAGGACGGCCGCCAGCAGGATCGGGACTAAGCGGCGCGAGAATTTCATGGGGCGCCTCCTTCCAGAAAATGAAAGCCCATTCTAACCGTTCGCTGCGCCCCAAGTCAAAGCGACGGCCGAGGGGGACGGCCATTTGATTCGCCCCGCCGATTCTGCTATTTTGACCTTTCGAACCGGTCCTCAAGGAGGCTTCCATGACGCGTCATCTCTGGCCCGCTCTCGTCGCAGCCACCGTTTTCATCGCTGGCCTGGCCCTGGCCCAGACCCCGGCGGCCAATCCCAAGGTCCTGCTTAAGACAACTCTGGGCGACATCACCCTCGAGCTCTATCCGGCCAAGGCGCCGATCACGGTCAAGAACTTCATGGATTACGTCAACGACAGGTTCTACGACGGGACGATCTTCCACCGGGTCATCCCCAGCTTCATGGTCCAGGGCGGCGGGCTGACGGCCGACATGACCACCAAGGCCACGAAGGGCACGATCAAGAACGAGTCGGGCAACGGCCTGAAGAACCTCCGCGGCTCCGTGGCCATGGCCCGGCTCCAGGAGCTCGACAGCGCCAACAGCCAGTTCTTCATCAACGTCATCGATAACGCCGCCCTCGACGAGATGAAGTACTGCGTCTTCGCCAAGGTCGTCGCCGGCATGGACGTCGTCGACAAGATCGTCGCCGTCCCGAGGGGGACCCGGCGGGGCCACGGCGACGTGCCCCTCGAACCGATCACGATCCTGTCGGCCACGGTCGTCAAGTAGAGCGGTGTCCAAGACCGGGGACCTCGTCTTCGCCTTCGTCCATCTGGCCGCCCTGTTCGCGGTCCTGGGCTATGCCCTCTACTCGCTCGTCATCGGCAATGTCCCCCGCTTCGGCCTGATCATCGTTCTCCTGGTGATCTATTACTGGGGCGTTCTCCACCCGGCGGTCAAGAAGGAGATCGCCCGGCGGCGGTCTTTGAAGAGGTAAAGGGACGGTCCCCTCCGGGGACGGTCCCGGAGCCGGGAAACGGTTTACATTCGGGGCGGATGAGTCTATCATCTGCGCGGGTGGAGATTCGCCCGGAAAGGAGATGGCCGGATCATGCCGAAAACGCGCCCTTTCACGGTCCTCGCTCTCGCTCTGCTCATCCTGTCGACGGCCTCGGCGGCCCAGACCCTCGATAAGAACCTGGGGCAGGGATTGACCTCGGTCAGCCCCGCGGAGGCCTATGACATCGTCAAGACGCTGGCCCGGCCGGAGTACGGCGGCCGGCTGACGGGCGACGCGGGTTTTGCCGCCGCCGCTCGTTGGGCCGCCAAGCGATTCGCGGCCTGGGGCCTCAAGCCCGTGAGCGCCAAGGACGGCTATCTGCAGCCCTATCCGTCGCCGTACACGATCATCGACAGGGCCGAGATGACGGTCCTCCTTCCCGACGGTCCGCCCGATCCGTCCAAGCCCGTCGCCTACAAGGAGATGAAGCTCGTGCCGGAGAAGGATTTCCTGCCTCTCCTCTACTCCGACAGCGCCGACCGGACGGCCGAAGCGGTCTTCGCCGGCTGGGCCATCTCGGCCCCCGGGATCGGCTACGACGATTACGCCGGGCTCGATGTCAAGGGCAAGTTCGTCCTGTGCTTCCGCGGCACGCCGGACCGCGACCCGAAATACCAGACCTACGACGAGCACCGCACCCGCATGAAGACGGCCCTGGACAGGGGCGCGCTGGGCATCATCTACATCTACGACGAGATCTCCTCGAACCCGAACGGCGATTTTCTGAGCGGCTTCACCCCGGCCGAGATCAGCCCGAAGGTCATGGACTCCATCCTCAAGGAGACCGGATCGACCACGGCCGACCTGCAGAAGGCGCTGACGACGTGGAAGCGGCCGATCTCGTTCCCGCTGCGGGCCAAGATCCATCTGGCCGTGGCCTCACGGCATTTCCCTCAGGGCATCGGCTACAACATTGTCGGCTATGTCGAGGGCTCGGACCCCAAGCTCCGCCGGGAGTGCGTCGTCATCGGCGGCCATTTCGATCACTGCGGGGCCCACATGGGGCTTCTCTTCCCCGGCGCCGACGACAACGCCAGCGGCAGCGCGACCAGCATGGAGGCCGGCAAGGCCCTGGCCGCGCTGGCCCGTAAGCCCAAGCGCTCGATCGTCATCGCCCTGTTCGGCGGCGAGGAGCTCGGCCTCCAGGGCTCGACGTACTTCGCCGATCATGTCCCGGGGCCCTTCGACAAGGTCGTCGGCATGCTCAATTTCGACATGACCGGCGAAGGCGACGGGCTCTGGGGCGCCGCCTCGGCCGAACCCGAGGGCTTCCGCAAAGCGCTCGAGGAGGCCGACCGGAGCGTCAAGGTCCTGCGCGGGCTGGGCACGATCCGGAGCGTCGGCGTCCGCGGCTCCGATTTCGCCCCGTTCTTCAACAAGGGCGTCCCGGCCGCCAGCCTGGGCTCGAACGGCCCGCACCTCGCCTATCACCAGACCGGGGACACGATCTACCGGATCAACCCCGACATCATGGCCGACGCGGCCAAGCTGGCCGTCCTGGCCGCCTTCGCCTGGGCCGATCGCTGAGGCTCGCATGAGGATCGCCTCCGAGGGTCTGCGCTTCATCCTCCCGGCGGCCGGACTGGCCATCCTGTTCGCGATCGTCGGCCTGGGCCCGCTGGCCATCCTGGCGTTTCTCCTGGCCTGCGCGTTCACCTTCTTCTTCCGCGACCCGGACCGCGTCCCGCCCGGCGGGGAGGACATCGTGGTCGCCCCCGCCGACGGCGAGGTCCTCGGCCTCGATCCCGTCGAGGCCCATCCCGGGCTGGTCGGTCCGGCGACCAAGGTCACCACCTTCCTCTCGCTCCTCGACGTCCACATCGTTCGCGCCCCGCTCGCGGCCACGGTCGTTTCGGTCGAATACCGGCCGGGCAAGTTCCTGCAGGCCTTCAAGCCCGAGGCCGGCGAGCTCAACGAATCGACGACCCTGACGCTCCACGGGGACCGGGTCGACGCGGTCCTGAAACTCAGCGTCGGCGTGGCCGCCCGCCGCATCAAGACCTTCGTCAAGCCCGGCGAGGCCGTCCGCCGGGGCCAAAAAGTGGGGCTCATGTTCTTCGGCTCGCGGGCCGAGCTGACGCTGCCGCGGACCGTCACGATCAAGGCCGGGCTTCACGACAAGGTGAGGGCCGGAGAGACCGTCATCGGCGAGGTCCAGACATGAAACCGAAGAAGCCCCAGTACGGACTGAACGTCCTGCCCAGCCTGTTCTCACTGACGAACCTGTTCTTCGGGTTCATGAGCGTGCTGCTGACCTTCCACGGCCGCTATCGCATGGCCGCCTTCCTGATCATCGTCGCGGCCCTCATGGACGGCCTGGACGGACTGGTCGCCCGGGTCACCCACACGCCGTCGGACTTCGGGATCGAGCTGGATTCGCTGGCCGACGCCGTCTCCTTCGGCCTGGCCACGTCCGTGCTCATCTATTACTGGGGCATGGAGATGGCCGGACCGCCGGCCGTTTTCTTCAGCTTCGTCTTCCTGACCGCGGGTGTCCTGCGGCTGGCCCGCTACAACGTCCGCAGCCACGTGCCCTCCGACCGCAAACATTACCAGGGCCTGACCGTGCCCTCGGCGGCCATCTTCATGGCCTCGATCGTCAACTTCCATCCGGTCCCGCTGGCCAGCCGCGAGTCCGGCTTCCTCGTCGCCGTGCTGACGCTCGTCGTCTCCCTGTGCATGGTCAGCACCTTCCCCTACCGGAACTTCGTCAAGGCCTTCATGGGCCAGCGGGTCAACATCCGGACCGCCCTCGTCGTCGCGGTCTCCCTCTTCGGGGTCCTGTTCTACACCCGCTACTTTCTGCTGATCTTCTTCGGCATCAACGTCCTGTCGGGACCCGTCCTGGCCCTCGTCCGCGTGTTCAAGAAACAGCCGCGGAAGAAGGGCCGGGCCGTCGCCCGCCCCGTCGCCACCCCGCCCGAGGGAGGGGCCTCGGCCGGATGACCGATCTCCGCAAGACGCGGGTCGCGGCCGCGCTCGTTTTCGGCGCGGCGATCCTCGTCGCCCTCACGCTCGTGATCCGCTACGTTCTGGCGCCCGCCCCGCCCGAGCCGGTCCCGCCCGAGCCCGCCGCGGCGGCCGCGGTCGCCCCCGTTCCCGCCGTGCCGGCGCTCGTCGAGGACAGGATGGTCATCCCGGCCCGCTCGAACCTGGCCGATCTCCTCAAGCACCGGGGGTTCACCAACCGGGAGATCCACGACCTCCGCGAGGCGGTCCGGCCGGTCTACGACCTCGGCAGGCTCCGGGCCGGCCAGGAGCTGCGCCTCTACGCGCTCCCGGACGGACCCTGGCAGCGGCTCGAGTACGATATCGACGAGACGCGCTATCTGGTCGTTCACAACGACGCGGGCCTCATCCGGGCCGGCCTGGAGTACGTGCCGATCGAGTTCAAGCCCGCGCTCGTGACCGGGGTCGTCGAGGACAGCCTCGTCGCCACGCTGAACAAGGCCGGCGAGGAGGACAACCTGGCCATCGATCTCGTGGAGCGCTGCTTCGGCTGGGACATCGACTTCAACACGGACGTGCGCAAGGGCGACACGTTCCGCATCTTCGTCGAAAAGAGATATCTGGCCGGCCGGTTCGCCGGCTACCGCAACATCCTGGCCGCCGAGTTCATCAACGAGGGCCACGTCTTCCGGGCCTTCTTCTTCACCTATCCCGACACCAAGGCCTCGGACTATTTCGACGAGAACGGCGGCTCGCGGCGGAAGGACTTCCTCCGCTCGCCGATCAAGTTCGTGACGCCGCGCATCACCTCGCGCTTCTCGGCCAGCCGCTTCCACCCGATCTACAAGATCTTCCGGCCCCACTACGGCGTCGACTACGCCGCGCCCATCGGAACGCCGGTCCAGGCGACGGCCGACGGCGAGGTGACCTTCGCCGGCCAGGAGGCCGGGGCGGGCAACATCGTCAAGATGCGTCACCGGAACGCCTACGAGACGGCCTACATGCATCTGAGCCGGTTCGGCCCCGACGTCCGGAAGGGCGCCTCGCTCAAGGGCGGGGACATCATCGGCTACGTTGGATCGACGGGCGACTCGACCGGCCCCCATCTCGATTACCGCATCTATTACCACGGCAGTCCGATCAACCCGCTGGGCCACAGGTTCCAGCCGGCCGACCCCGTGCGCAAGGAATTCCTAGACGCCTACAAGACGGAGGTGACCCGGCTGCAGATCGCGCTCGAGCTGCCGGAGATCCTGCGGAGGGTCTCCCCGCCGGCCCGGTTCAGTTTTTGATCTTCCCCGATCCGCCGCTGCTGCCTTCCTTGGCCGCCGATCCGGTCGAGGTCCGCGCCGACGTCGTTGGGCTCGAGGACGAGGTCGAGCCCGAGGAGCTCACGGTGCCGGAGCCGGAGGTGCCGCCCGACGCGGCCGGGCTGAGGCTCACTCCGTGAGAGGTCAGGCGCGGCACCAATCCGCCGTCAGGTCGCTCCCGGTCCCGTGACGACAGGCCGAGCTCGGGGCAGCGGACCTCGTTCCTTAGGCTCGAGTATTCGAGGCGGACGCCAAGCTCCCGGGCCAGCTTCACGTCGGGGTTCCAGTCGCGGAAACGGACGGCCGTCGAGGCGGCCCATCCTGGCGTGATCGGAGGGATGGCCCCGCGGTTCGCCGGGCCGGACGGGGCCGTCTTGAGGCCGGGCTCGGGGGCCCGCCGGGGCGCGGCCGCCGGGGCGTCGAGACCCCGGAAGATCCGGGCGGCCTCGCGCCGGGGGTCGGCGACGCGGGCGCGCGCCGGGGCGCCCGTTGCGGGAACGTCGCCCCGCTTCACGACCTGGTCGAAGGTCAGGGATCTTTCATGGATCGCCGGGGCGGCCAGGTCGCCTTTGGGCACAAAGACCAGCTGGCCCGGCACGGCGGCAGCGCTGTCACGGACGCGGACGTCGCCCTGCTTATAGGCGGCCGCCACCTTCTTGACCGCGGCCCTTAGCTCGGACGGGATGGGCAACGACTTCGCTCCCGGCTGCTTCAACGCGTCCTTGCGGATGATCGTCTGGACCGGCGTCACGGTCCCGGGACTTCCGGGGCCGGACGGGACATAGGGCCAATAATATTGCCAGGAGCCGTTGAAGTAGCGAAAGGAGGAGATCCAGAACGGATCGGAGCCGTACATGTAGGGATCGCCGGTGATCCAATCGAAGAGGTTCCAGGGCCGCCAGCAGGCGTATCCGAAAAAGAAGTCCCAGGTCGCCCAGGCCGGGGCGAACATCGAGCCCGGCAGCCAGAACCAGCCGAGCTTCTTGTCCCACTGCCAAACGCCGAGGTGATAGGGCACCCAGCCCCAGGGCTCCTGGGGCACCCAGAACATCTGCCCGCCGGCGTACGACCACTGGCCGTAATAGTACGGGCTCCAGCCCCACGGATAGCGGTCGGTGTCGACGAACGGCCGCCAAACATAGCCGTAGAGATCGTCCCACAGCCATTCGCCGTAACGGTTGCCATAGGCCTGGGCGAAATAGAAGACCGCGGGCGGCAGATTCTGGACGGGTTTGGGCAGCGCCGAGAGGCCTTTGTGAAGGTCCTCGAAACGGGCGTTGATGTCCTTGTTCCACAGCTCGAACGCCGTTCCTTCGATGGCCGAGGCCACCTCGGATTGGTTGTCGGGCCTGACGATCAGCCGCTCGCCCTTGCCGATCTTGCGGTCATCCAGGCGGGCAGCCTCGGGACCGAAGAGGACCCGGGCCTGGCCCGCGGCGACCTGCGCCTCGGTCGCGCCATCGGGCGCGAAGGAAAGAAGGGCCACGGAATTGTGCTTCATCTTGACGGCCGCGTTGGGCGTCAGCACCTGGAACATCTCGCGGCCGCTGTATTGCTTGTACATGACGTAGATCCGCCCTTTGTCGAGGGCCAAGACCGAGAGCTCCTCGGCGGTGCTCAGGCTGCGGGCCAGGATCGTTTGGACACGGACCTCGGTCCCGACATCGAGCCGCACGATCGTGCCCGTGTCGAACTGGATCTCGCAGCGCCGGTCCGCCGGCGTCCGCACGGTATCGCCGGGGCCGATGGGAAGGTTGAGAACGGCCGTTTCGGGCTCGGCCCTCCCCTCGCGAAGCACGACGGGGCCGGCGCCGCCGGACGTCGGATCGACGTAGCTGATGTGGCCGAAATAGAAATCCTTGGGCCCATTGAGGACCCGGTACGGACCGGCCGCGAACAGCGGGGCCGCGGCGGCGCTAAGGATAACGGCGATAATAATTTTGCTCAGGCCCCTGATCTTCATCGGCGATCTCCCATCCAAGAACATCGGACACCCATTATAGAGCATTTTTTATGCCAAAAGCCCTGCCTGATTTCTTGAGGCCGCCTGGCTCGGACTGTCCCCAAATGAGGACTAGGCCCCTAAAATGGGGACGTTTCTATTTTTTCAGGGTCCCTGGCCGGGAATAATGGAAGCGTCCCCATTTTAGAAACGTCCCCATTGAATTGACAAGGCCCGCGGCCGACCCCTAAAATGACCGCGGAGGCCGACCGACCATGCCCCGCCGCCGCTACCGGAACCCCTTTCCGACGGTCGATATCATCATCGAGATCAGGACCGGCCGCCGGAGCGAGGGCGTCGTTCTCATCGAACGCAGGAACCCGCCGCCGGGCTGGGCCCTGCCGGGTGGCTTTGTCAACTACGGCGAGACCCTCGAAGCCGCGGCCATCCGGGAGGCCCACGAAGAGACCGGGCTCGAGGTCTCGCTCGTCGGCCAGCTCGGGGCCTACTCGGACCCCGGCCGAGATCCGCGTTTTCACACCATCTCGACCGTCTTCCTGGCCCGCGCGTCGGGCACGCCGCAGGGGGGCGACGACGCCCGGACCGCCGTTATCGTCGACCCCGAGGACCGCTCGCGGCCTCTCGCCTTTGACCACCGGCAGATCCTCGACGACTATCTCGCTTCAAAGAAAGGGCCCCGTCCATGCCTGACCACCATGACCACCATCCCAAGGGCGACGGCACCGACCTGGCCGAGGTCACGCGCGTTTACGGCCCGTTCGAAGCGGACCTGATCAAGAACTTCCTGGAAAGCCATGGCATCACGGTCATGATCAGCGGCCGGACCGCGCCGTTCGTCTATCCGTTGACGGTCGACGGGCTGGCCGAGTTCAAGGTCCTGGTCCAACAGGGCGACCTCGAAAAGGCCCGTGAGCTCGTCTCCGCGATGCCCGCTCCCGACGCCGACGAGGAGCCGGACAAGCCGGCTTAGACGATCCCCCGTCCCAGAGCCCCAACGGCTGGTAGAAGAGCCCCTTTCCGGACCCATTTCCAGGGCCTCGAAGTTTTCCCCTTTTTTGGGTTTTTTTTGCTTGACATTGCCTGATTTTACTCATATATTTGGGACGAAACGGGACAAAGCGGGACAGGACATCGATGGCGAACGTTTTGATCGGCAGCTACACCGCCCGCCTCGATGCGTCCGGCCGCATCAAGATCCCGGAAAAATTCCGTGAAGTCATCGAACAGAACTACGGCCAAGACCTCTTCGTCACCTCCCTCTCCGACGACTCCATCAAGATCTATCCGCTCAGCGTATGGCTGGCGATGACCGACCTCACGTCCGAGGGCGCCCTCCACCTCCGGCCCGACGTCCGGAAGTTCATGCTCCGCGTCAACCGCAACGGCTCGCGCCATGAGCTCGACTCCAAGGGCCGCGTGCTGATCAGCCAGGCCCTCCGGGAGAAGGCCAAGTTGCACGAAGAGGTCGAGGTCCTCGGCCTGTCCAACCATCTCGAGGTCTGGAACAAATCCGTTCTCGACGGAACTCTCGAGGAGAAACCGCTCTCGGACGAGGATTTCGAGAGCATCGCCCGCCTCATCCCTCGAGGAAAGACGGAATGAGGGAGAACGGACATCGCCCCGTCCTGCCCGCCGAAGTCATCGAATTCCTTGACGCGGGACGGGCGGGCGTCTATATCGACTGCACCCTGGGGCTGGCCGGACATGCCGTGGCCGTCCTGGAGAGGAATCCCCGAGCCCGCCTGATCGGCCTCGACCGCGACGGCCAGTCCCTCGAAGCCGCCCGGGAGCGGCTCAAGCCCTTCGCCCGCCGCGTCACCCTCTATCAGGCCGATTTCAGGGACCTCCCGACCCTCGACGTCCCCTTCGCCGAGGTCCGCGGCGTCCTGGCCGACCTCGGCATCTCGTCGTTCCAGCTGGACACGGCGGAGCGCGGCTTCAGCTACATGAACGAGGGCCCGCTCGACATGCGCATCGACCAGCGCATGAAGACGACGGCCTGGAAGGTCCTGCACACCTACCCCGAACAGAAGCTGGCCGAGCTCTTCGCCAAGTACGGGGAGCTCGCCCAGACGCGCCGCCTGGCCCGCGAGATCGTCCATCTGCGCAAGCTCGGCCGGCTCGAGACGACGGGCGACCTCCGGCTCCTCATCGAGCGGATCTACCAGTGGCGGCCGCAGCGGGGCCGCATCCATCCCGCGGCCAAGGCCTTCCAGGCCCTGCGCATCGAGATCAACCAGGAGCTCGAGGGCCTGGGCGAGTTCATCGAGGCCACGGTCCGCCGCTCGGCCGCAGGGACGCGGTTCGTCATCATCGCCTTCCACTCGCTCGAGGACCGGATCGTCAAGCGGGCCTTCCACGCCCTGGCCCATCCCGAAGAGGGCGCCCCGCTCATCGAGGTCCTGACGAAGAAGCCGGTCATGGCCTCCGAAGCCGAGGTGGCCGCCAATTCCCGGGCCCGCTCGGCCAAGCTGCGGGCGGCGGAGAGGCTCTGATGGTCCGGCACAAATGGAACCTCAGGGGCATCGCCGTCGGCGGGGCCCTGGCCGCCGTCGCCATCGGCATCCTGACCTTCTACGTTTGGTATCAGACCGAATCTGTCAAGCTGGGCCTCGACATCGACCGTTGCGACCATCAGATCCGGGGGCTCGAGGAATCCATCGAGGCCCTCAAGCTGGAACGGGCCAGGCTATTGGACCCTGCCCGGGTCGAGCAGATCGCCCGCGAGAAGCTCGGATTGGTCGAGCCGGCGGACGCCGACATCTCGTACCGCGGCAAGAACAGCCCGTCGAAAGAGCGGCCATGAGGAGCTTCTACGAATCGGACATCCGCCGCCGGGTCAAGGTCCTGTCCTTCCTCCTGGCCGGCTGGGGGGTCATCGTGGCTGCCAGGCTCGTCCAGGTCCAGGTCTTCGGCCACGCCCGGGCCAAAGCGGCCGTCATCAAGCAGGCCCGCGACACCGTCAAGATCGAGCCCCGCCGCGGCGACATCCTCGACCGCAACGGCGAGATCCTGGCCTCCAGCCTGCCCGCCCCGTCCGTGGCCATCCGGCCCGTCGAAAATGAGGGCCCGGCCGCGACGCACGACAAGGTGGCCAAGCTCCAAAGGGAGCTGGGCCTGACGACGGCCGAGGCCGATAACGTGCTGGGCCGGCTCCGCGAGGGCTACAACTACACCTACGTCAAGAAAAAGGTCCTCGAGGCCGACGCCCGACGGGTCATGGCCCTCAAGATTCCGGGCGTCGAGCTCGAAGCCGGGACCCGGCGCCACTATCCGCTCGGCTCCCTGGCCGCCCACATCCTGGGCGGCGTCAGTCTCACCGGCGACCTCCGGGCAGGGGTCGAACAGCGCTACAACGATGTGCTCAGAGGCGAAGAGGGCGAGCAGACCAGCTATAGAATCCCCGGGGGCGGCAGCTACGAGACCGAGATCATCAAGTCCCCGGTCCCGGGCCGCGACCTCATCCTGACGATCGACACGACCGTCCAGTACATCGCCGAGAAAGAGCTGGCCCTGGCCGTGGCCGAGCACAAGGCCAATTGGGGCGCGGTCATCGTCATGGAGCCCGGGACCGGCGAGATCCTGGCCCTGGCCAGCTGGCCGGCCTACGATGTCAACGCCTTCCCCGGCCCCGAGGAAGCCTGGATGAACAGGGCGGTCCAGGCCAGCTACGAGCCGGGCTCGACGTTCAAGATCGTCACCGCTGCCGCGGCCCGGGAGCGCGACCGGGTCAGCTACTCCGAGGTCTTTGACTGTTCCGCGGGATCCATCCGGGTCGGAGGCCTGACCATCACGGACCATGAGAGGGTTGGCGTCCTCCCGTTCGCCAAGGTGATCCAGAAATCCTCCAATGTCGGGACGGTCCTCTTCGCCCAGCGCCTGACCATCCCCGAATACTACGCCACGATCAAAGGCTTCGGCTTCGGCGCCCGGACCGGGATCGATCTGCCCGCCGAGCCCGCCGGGACGGTCCGGCCTCCGGAGAAATGGAACAAGAACAACTCGCTGCCCCACGTCGCCATCGGCTATGAGATCTCCGTCAACGCCGTTCAGATGCTTGCGGCCATGAACGCTTTTGCGACGGGAGGGATTCTCGTGCATCCTCACGTCGTCAAGGACAGAGCCCCCCTGCGCGGACGGACCGCTGAGGACGGCGACAAGCCGGCCCGGGCCGTGAGCGAAAGGATCGCCCATGAGCTCACCGAACGCGTCTTCGCCGGCGTCGTCGAGGACGGAACGGGCAAGGAGGGGCGGCTCGACGGCTACGGCGCCGCCGGCAAGACCGGCACGGCCCAGAAGCTCGGCGACCAGGGAACGTACACGAAGAAATACACAGCCTCCTTCGTCGGTTTCACGCCGCTCGGACAGCCGCGGTTGTCGATCATCGTAGTCCTCGACGAACCCCAGGAAGGCTACTACGGCGGCCAGGTCTGCGCCCCCGTCTTCAAGGCCATCGCCCGCCAGGTCCTGCGCTACCTCCGGGTCCCGCCGGAACGGCCGCTGCCGCCGCAGACCCTGACCGCCGGCCTCAAGCCCGGGAGGACGCCATGACGCTCAGGGACGTCCTCGAAGGGATCGCCATCGTCGGGAACGGCGGGGCGGGGGCGGTCGAGATCTCGGGACTGACCTATAACTCCAAAGCGGTCCGGCCAGGCTTCCTCTTCGCCGCCCTGCCGGGCGCGGCCCGCAACGGCATGGACTTCGTGGCCGAGGCGATCGCGAACGGGGCCGCGGCCGTGCTCTCGTCCTGGCCCAAGCCGCCCGCGGTCGCCGCGGCCTGGGTCCAGGTCGCCGATGCCCGCGCCGCCCTGGCCCTGGCCGCGTCGAATTTCTACGGCCACCCGTCCGACCGCATGAAGGTCGTCGGCGTCACGGGGACCAAGGGCAAGACCACCACAACGTTCATCCTGGAAGAGGTCCTGCGCGCCGCGGGCGCGGCCCCGGGCCTCATCGGGACCATCGAATACCGGCGGCCCGGCTGGCACATCGACGCGCCGCGCACGACCCCGGAATCTTCCGATCTCCAGGCCCTGCTCCGGGACTTCCTCGACGCCGGGGTCAGCCACTGCGTCATGGAGGTCTCCTCGCACGCGCTCGAACAAAAGCGGGTCTGGGGCGTAGGCTTCGATGTCGCCGTCTTCACCAACCTCACCGGCGAGCACCTCGATTACCACCAGACCATGGAGGCCTACTTCGAGGCCAAAAAGAAGCTCTTCTTTCTCAACCATAAGAAGGGCACGGCCGTCGTCAACTGGGACGACCCGTGGGGCCAGAAGCTCGTGGCCGAGCTGCCCATGACCACGGTGACGTTCGGGCTCGAGCCCGCGGCCATCGTCCGGGCCCTCAAGTACGTGCCGTCCGAGAGCGGCATCGACACCCAGGTCACCTATCCCGGCGGCACGATGCGGATCCAATCCGCTCTCGTCGGCCGGCACAACCTCTACAACCTCCTGGCCGCGATCGGCGCCGGCCTGGCCCTCGGCCTCTCCCCCGCCGACATCGCCAAGGGCATCGCCGGCCTCAAGGGCGTGCCCGGGCGATTCCAACGGGTGGCCAACCGGCGCGGCCTCCAGATCGTCGTCGATTACGCCCATACGGACGCGGCCCTCGAAAGCCTGCTCATGACGGCCCGCGAATTCAAGCCGCGCCGGCTCATCCTGGTCTTCGGCGCCGGCGGCGACCGCGACCGGGACAAGCGAGAGCGCATGGGCCGCGTGGCCGCCCGACTGGCCGACTGGACCATCCTGACCTCGGACAATCCCCGGTCGGAGGATCCGCGGGCCATCCTCGCGGCCATCGAAAACGGCTTCGCCAAGGAGGCCGTCCGGACCTACGAGGTGGAGCCCGACCGGCGCAAGGCCATCGTCCGGGCCCTGGCCACGGCCAACAAGGGCGACATCGTCCTCATCGCCGGCAAGGGGCACGAAGATTACCAAGTCTTCAGGGACCGGACCGTTCACTTCAGCGACAGCGAGGCAGTCGAGGAAATCCTCCGCGAGATGGAGGCCGCCTAACATGGCCGTACTGAGGCTCGACGAGATCGCCCGGATCGCCGGCGGCGCCATCCTCCAAGGGGCCGCCGGCGCGAGCGTCGCGACGTATGCCATCGACTCTCGTCTCGTCGTCCCGGGCAGCCTGTTCTTCGCCGTGCCGGGCCGGCGAGACGGTCACGATTTCGTCGCCGACGCCGCGAGGAGGGGCGCCGCGGCCGCGGTCGTGACCCGTCCCGTCCCGGTCACCGACCCGGCTTTCGGCCTGGTCCGGGTCCCCGACACGGTCGCCGCCCTGCAGGCCCTGGCCCACGATGTGCTTGTCCGCCGGCCCGTCCGGGTCGTCGGCATAACGGGCAGCGTCGGCAAGACCACGACCAAGGAATTCGCGGCCGCCCTTCTGGCGGCCCGCTTCAAGGTCCTCAAGTCAGAAGGCAACTACAACAACCACCTCGGGCTGGCGCTGACCCTTCTCCGCCTCGGGCCCGGCGAGGACGCCGCGGTCCTGGAGATGGGCATGAGCGCCCCGGGCGAGATCCGGACCCTGACCCGGATCGCCCCGCCCGATGTGGCCGTGATCACCAACGTCAGCCCGGTCCACCTGCAGTTCTTCCACAGCCTGGAGGAGATCGCGCTGGCCAAGAAAGAGATCCTGGACGGGGCCAAGCCCGGCGCCACGGCCGTCCTCAACGGCGACGATCCCCTGGTCATGAAGATCGCGGCAGGATTCGCCGGGCGGCGCCTAACGTTCGGCCGCGGCCCGGCCTGCGACGTCCGGGCGGAGGACGTCGTATCCAAGGGCTACGCCGGCTACGAATTCACTCTCCGATACGGAAAACCCTCAACCCTCATAACCCTCCCCTGCGTGAACGAGGCCGCGGTGGTTAACCTCCTGGCCGCCGCGGCCGCGTCTTTCGCTCTCGGCCTGGGTCTCGACGAGGTCCGGCCGGCGATCCAGGGCCTCAGGCCTTTCGCGATGCGGGGAGCGGTTATCGAGGCGCCGGGGGGACTGCGGATCTACGACGATTCCTACAATTCGAATCCCCGCGCCCTCGACACCGCGTTGGCCAGCTTGGCCGCCCTGCCGGCCGCGCGCAGGGTCGCCGTGCTGGGCGACATGCTCGAGCTCGGCGAGGGCGAGAAGGCCTTTCACCGCCAGGCCGGGGAGACCGTGGCCCGGACCGGTTGGGACGTTCTTGTCGCCGTCGGCCCGCTCGCGGCCCATATCGCGGACGGCGCCGCGGCGGCCGGCCTGCCTCCCGGAGCCATCCATCGCTTCGCCGACTCCGCGGCCGCGGCCGCGGCGATCAACAGCCTCGTCCGCGACGGCGACCTCGTCCTGGTCAAGGGCTCGCGCGGCCTGAAGACCGAGGCCGTGGTCGAAGCGCTCAAGGCCCGGAGAAAGGAATAGACCGTGCTGTACTGGCTTCTCGTCCCTCTACGCACCGACTTCTTCCTGTTCAACGTGTTCCGCTACATCACCGTCCGGACCGCCGCGGCCGGGATCACGGCCCTGATCCTGAGCTTCCTCATCGGACCCCGGCTCATCCGCCTGCTCGAGCGGCGCCAGATCGGTCAGGAGATCCGCGCGGACGGGCCGAAGACCCATTTCGCCAAGAAGGGCACGCCGTCCATGGGCGGCCTGCTGATCATCCTGTGCACCCTCGTGCCGACGCTCCTCTGGGGCAACCTCGGCAATATCTACGTCTGGGTGGCCATGGCGGCCATGGTCCTCTTCGGGCTCGTCGGCCTCATCGACGACGTGCTCAAGGTCCGGCGGAAGCGGTCCTTGGGTCTGCGGCCCAGCCAGAAAATGGCCCTGCAGATCGTCCTGGCCCTGGCCTTCGGGCTGGTCTTCATCTGGATGGGTTCGCGCGGCGAGTTCAGCCTGAGCCTGAGCTTCCCGTTCTTCAAGAAGCTGATCTTCACGCTCGGCTGGCTCTACCTGCCGTGGATCGCGTTCATCCTGGTCGGGTCCTCCAACGCGGTCAACCTGGCCGACGGCCTGGACGGCTTGGCCATCGGCCTGACCCTGATCAGCGCCACCGCCCTGACCGCGCTGACCTTCGTCGCCGGGCGCGTCGATTGGTCCCTCTACCTGAACATCCCGCGCGTCCCGCTGGCCGCCGAGCTGACCGTCTTTGCCGGCGCCTTCGCCGGCGCCTGCCTGGGGTTCCTCTGGTTCAACTGCCACCCGGCCCAGGTTTTCATGGGCGATGTCGGGGCTCTGTCGCTCGGCGCCACTTTGGCCGTCATCGCCCTGCTCATCAAACAGGAGTTCCTGCTCTTCACCGTGGCCGGCGTCTTCATCCTGGAGGCCCTGTCGGTCCTCATCCAGGTCTCCTACTTCAAGCTCAGCAAGGGCAAGCGCATCTTCAAGATGGCCCCGCTCCACCACCACTTCGAGCTCTCGGGCTGGCCGGAGAGCCGGGTCGTCATCCGATTCTGGATCCTGGGCATCATCTTCGCCCTCTTCAGCCTGTCGACCCTGAAATTGAGATAGACATGGAGCTCCGCGGCAAGAACGTCCTCATCGTCGGCTTCGAGCGGACGGGCGAAGCCGTGGCCCGCTTCCTCGTCGACCGCGGCTCCCGGGTCCGGGTCAGCGACAAGAAGCCGGCCGAAGCCCTCGGCCCGAAGCTCCGGGACTTCGAGGCCCGCGGCGTCGTCTTCGAGACCGGAGGCCATGCGGCGGAGTCGTTCCTCGGGGCCGATCTCATCGTGCCCAGCCCCGGGGTGCCGCCGATCCCCGAGATCCGGGCCGCCTGCGAGAGGGGCGTGCCGGTCCTGTCGGAGATCGAGCTGGCCTATCTCTTCCTCCGCGGCCGGATCGTCGGCATCACCGGGTCGAACGGCAAGTCGACGACGACCACGCTCGTTCACCGGATCCTCAAGGACGCGGGCTGCCGGGCCCGCCTGGTCGGCAACATCGGCTATCCGCTCATCTCCTTCGTCGACAAGAGCCAGGACGATGACGTCTACGTGACCGAGCTCTCCAGCTTCCAGCTCGAATACACAGAGCGCTTCACCCCGGCCGTGGCCGCCCTGCTCAACCTCTCCGAGAACCACCTCGACTGGCACGGCTCCTTCGAGAGCTATGTCGCGGCCAAAAAGAAGCTCCTGACCCGGATGGGCCCCGAAGGCCGGGCCGTCCTGAATCGCGACGACGCCCGGGTCTGGGGGCTGGCCCGCGAGACGTCCGCCCGGGTCTACGGCTTCAGCCGGAAGCGGCGCCTGGCCCGGGGCGCCGACATCGAGGACGGCCGGGTCGTCGTCCGAGACGGTAAGCCGGAGAAGATCGTGCCGGCCTCGAGCCTCCGCCTACCCGGCGCCCACAACCTCGAGAACGTCCTGGCCGCGGCCCTCATCGGGCATCTCTGCGGCGCCCCAGCCGCCTCGATGGCCCGGACGATCCGGGACTTCCGCGGCCTCGAGCACCGGCTCGAGGACGTCCTGCGCGCCGGCGGCGTCCGGTTCGTCAACGACTCCAAGGCCACGACCGTGGACGCGACCCTCAAGGCCCTGGCCAGCTTCGACCGGCCGATCGTCCTCATCCTCGGCGGCCGCGGCAAGGGCGGCGACTTCGCGCCTCTGCGGCCCGAGGTCAAGAGGCGGGTCCGGGCGGCCGTCCTTGTCGGCGAGGCCGCCGATAAGATCGAGAAGGCCCTCGGCGGCGTCGTGCCCGTCTGCCGGGCCGCGAACTACCGCGAGGTCGTCCGGACGGCCTTCGGGCTGGCCCGCCGAGGCGACGTCGTCCTGCTGGCCCCGGCGGCGACGAGCTGGGACATGTTCAAGAACTTCGAGGAGCGCGGCCGGACGTTCAAGCGCGAGGTCCGGTTGCTCGCCGCCAGCCTGCGGCGGAAGGGGGCCGGCCGATGAGCTTCCGCCGCCGGTTGAGCTTCGACGCGCCCCTCCTCGCCGTGACGGTCATCCTCGTCGTCCTGGGCGTCTTCTTCGTCTTCAGCTCGTCGGGGTTCATGGCCCGCGAGAAATACAACCAGTCGTTCCACTTCATGATCCAACAGATCCTCGGCGCGGCCGCCGGCCTGGCCCTGGCCATCGTCCTCGTTTCGGTCAAGCGGTCGTTCTTCCTCCAGCCGGCCTTCGTCTACGGCCTGCTGGGATCGACCCTCGCCCTCCTGGCCCTTTGTCTGGCCATGCCCAGCATCGCCCATACCAATCGTTGGATCGTCCTCCCCGGCCTGCGCTTCCAGCCCTCGGAACTGGCCAAGATCAGCCTCATCCTCTTCCTGGCGACCTATGCCGAGGCCAGGAAGGACACGCTCAACGAGGTCAAGACCCTAGCCTTGCCGGTGGCCGTGCTCGTCGCCACCATCGTCCTGGTCCTCCTGGAGCCTGATTTCGGCACGGCCGTCCTGCTGGCCGCGCTGGCCGCCATGATCCTGTTCATCGGCGGGGTCAGGCTCCGCTACCTCGCGGCGGCCGGGCTGCTGGCCGCGGCGCTCTTCGGTTTCTATCTCGTCAAGGCCGATTACCGGGTCCAGCGCCTCCATGGCTTCTTGGCGGCCGACAAGGACGTGCTCGGCAGCGGTTATCAAGTCCAGCAGTCCAAGCTGGCCCTCGGATCGGGCGGCCTGGTCGGGGCCGGCCTCGGGCAATCGACGCA
>Ga0326726_10000318_pt1 | contig 46070 bp, 40 predicted proteins | sample MHFenrmetagenome_2_FD_207603 | JGI IMG/M metagenome (GOLD analysis project Ga0326726, IMG submission 207603) | Lab enriched peat soil microbial communities from Michigan Hollow, Ithaca, NY, United States - MHF15MN | ecosystem: Environmental > Terrestrial > Soil > Wetlands > Peat | place: USA... | reverse complement strand
CCTGAGCTGCGGCGAAATACCTTCAAGCATCGGCTTGAACTCGCGTACCTTGTCGCGGTTGCCGGTGGCCAGCACGACGGCGACGAGGGGCGGTGTTCCTGCCGCCCGGTCGATAGGGGTGCCCATGCCGCTTTACCTGCGGATGATGTCGAGGATCTCGCCGATGGCCGCGGGCAGGCCGATGAATGCAGCCCTCGCGATGATCGCGTGGCCGATGCTCACCTCCTCGATCTCGCGGATGTCGCGGAACGGGGCGATGTTCCTGACGGTCAGTCCATGGCCGGCCACGACCGCGAGCCCCTCCTGCCGGGCGTAGCGGGCCGCAGATCGGATCCGTTCCAGCTCGCGCTCCCTCGATGCGTCGTCGGTGCAGAGCGAATAGGTGCCGGTATGCATCTCGACGATGTCGGCGCCGGCCCTCTTCGAAAGGGCGATCGACTCCTCATCGGGCTCGATGAACATGCTGACCAGGATGCCGTTGTCGCGGATCGGCTTGATGAACTCGGCCAAAGTGCCGAAGAGTGCCTTGATGGCGAAGCCTCCCTCTGTGGTGAGCTCCTCGCGTTTTTCAGGTACGAGGGTGATCAGTTCGGGGCGGGTCCTGATGGCGATCGCCTGCATCTCGGGGGTCATGGCCATTTCGAGGTCGAGCTTCGTCGAGACCGATTGCCTGAGCCGCTCGAGGTCATGGTCGCGGATGTGCCGCCGGTCTTCACGGAGGTGGCAGACGATTCCCGAAGCGCCGCTTTTTTCGGCGAGCAGGGCAGCCTCGACCGGGTCGGGCTCTCCTTCGTTTCTGGCGTTGCGCAAGGTTGCGATATGGTCGACGTTTACTGCAAGTCTCATGGTGGCCGGCTGTTTGGAAAATGGTTGACAGGTACGTCTAAGAGTAACAAAAGATCGTGAAAAAAAAGAAAAAGGCGTATGGCGCAGCCGTTCCGATGCCATTATCTTTTATCTTCACCGGGCAAACCGCCGCCGGAAGCATGGATGGCTCATCAGGGAGAACAGGATATGGAACACGTTGTGCTGAAAAAGCTGGAATTCGACAAGGTCGCCTCGCATGCCGCCGGCTACTGCATTTCGCCCATGGGCAGGGACCTCCTGCTCGAAATGCGACCTCCCGAAGGCGATGACGAGCGGCGCCGGGAGCTGCAGCGGGTTCTCGAACTCAAGGATTTCCTGCTCGAGGCCCGGCCGTTGCCCTTCGGACACCTGCCCGACACCCGGCAACTGCTCGTGAACCTCGAGGTTCTCGAGAGCTGGCTCGAGCCGGCCGAACTGCTCGACATCTTCCATCTCCTGCAGAGCTCAGCCCAGTTGCGCCGCTTCATGTTCGCCGGCCGCGAACTCTATCCCGAGCTGAACGACTACACCATCAGGCTCTGGCTCGAAAAGAGCATCCAGTACGCCGTCAGCACCGCAATCGACGAACAGGCCAGGGTGAGGGACACGGCCAGCGACGGCCTTTCCATGATCCGCAGGGAGCTGGACGAGGCACGGAGCTCACTCAGGCGGAGAATGGAACGCATCCTGCGCCGATGCCAGTCGGAGGGGTGGCTCATGGAGGATACCGTGGCCCTGAAGAACGGCCGGCAGGTGCTCGCCATGCGGGTCGAGTACAAATACAAGCTGCCGGGATATGTCCAGGACTACTCGCAGACCGGCCAGACGGTCTTCATCGAACCGGCTGAAACCCTCGAAACCAACAATCGCATCCAGGAGCTCGAGATCGCCGAACGACGCGAGATCGAGCGCATCCTGAAGGAGCTCTCATCGATGGTGCGCGGCGAGCTTCCGGATGTGCGGCACAACCAGGAGCTGCTCGCCGGGTTTGATTCGCTCTACGGACGGGCGAGGCTCGCCGTCGAGACCGGTTCGAACCTTCCGGAGCTCTCCGGCGGGGGGCGGCTCAGGATCGTGAAGGGCTACCACCCGTGGCTTCTGATCTCCCACCGGGCGGCGAAGGAGAAGGTGTTCCCGCTGGACATGGAGCTTGGCGGAGATGAGCAGGTGCTGGTGATCTCCGGGCCGAACGCCGGCGGCAAATCGGTGGCGATGAAGACCGTCGGGCTGCTCAGCTGCATGCTTCGGCACGGGTACCTCGTGCCATGCAGCGAGAGTTCGGTTTTTCCGGCCTTTGATGACCTGTTCATCGAGATCGGCGACGAGCAGTCGATCGAGAACGACCTGTCGACTTTCAGCTCGCACCTGTCGGCTATCCGCCACATCATCGAACATGCCGGTCCTGGAAGCCTCGCCCTGATCGACGAGCTTTGCGCCGGCACCGATGTCGAAGAGGGCGGCGCGATCGCCCGGGCGGTCATCGAGGAGCTGATAGCCAGGGGCGTGAAGACTATCGTGACCACCCATCTCGGGGAGCTCAAGGTCTATGCCCACCGACGCGAAGGAGTGGTGAACGGGGCGATGGAGTTCGACCGCGCGGGGCTCGCCCCGACCTTCAGGTTCCAGAAGGGGTTGCCGGGCAACAGCTTCGCGTTCGCCATGATGCAGCGCATGGGCTTCCCGCCCGAGGTCGTATCGAGAGCCGCAGGGTTCATGGGCGAGGGGCACGCCGGGCTCGGGGAGATGATCGAGGATCTTCGCGCCGACATCGGGCGGAACCGCACGCTCTCGTCGCAGCTCGAATCGGAGTACGCTGCGCTCGAGGCGGACCGGGCCTCCGCCGAGGCCGACAGGATCGAGATGCAGAAGATGAAGCGGGAGCTGAAGGCGCGGGGGCTTCGCGACCAGCAGAAGGAGATCGAGCATGCCCGCAAGGAGATCCGTGAGCTGCTGCGCGAGGTGAAGGAGCATCCTGCCGACCTTGACCGGCAGCAGCGGGCAAAGGCGAAACTCGCCGAACTGAAACGCGAAGCGGCTTCAGGAGAGGCGTCGCTCGAACAGGAGCGCGAGCAGGCGGCGCCGGTCGACCGCACCATCCGCCCCGGCGACCTGGTTCGCCTTGCAGACACCAACACGACCGGCGAGGTCGAATCGGTCAATGAGGATGCGGTCGTGGTGCGTTGCGGCAACTTCAGGCTGACCACCTCCCTCAGGGAGCTCGAAAAGATCTCGAAGGGCGAGGAGCGCAGGATGAAAAAGGATGGTCAGGGGACCCGGAAGGCTGCGGGCTGGTCGGTCCAGGCCGCGGCTCCTGAATCGACAAGGCTCGACCTCCGTGGCATGACCGGTGACGAGGCCATCGCGGAGATCGGCAGATTCATCGACGGGCTGGTGATGCATCGGATGCAGACCGGCACGATCATCCACGGCAAGGGTTCGGGAGCGCTCAGGCAGCGTACGGCCGCATTCCTGCAGCAGCACCGGAGCGTGAGGAGCTTCAGGCTGGGGGAGTGGGGAGAGGGCGGCGCCGGGGTTACGGTGGTCGAAATGAAATAGGTGCCAACCCTGAACGATCTGTTCCGCGAACCGATGGATGCATTGTCCCGGAACGTCGGGACAGAAACCCACCAGCCCCGACACGCCAGGGCGTTCCGGATTCACCGCCACCTCCGCCTTGCCCCCGAATCGCCTGCGGCGCTTTTTCAGGGTTCCCCAAGATTTCGTTCGCGTTGAAAAACCGCTACCAAAACCTTATCTTGTGCCGTTACGAGTGTCCCCCTTGCCGGACACCCTTGCCAAGGGCACCAACAACGGTTTCTTAAACGCCATGACGTTACCCAACCAGCTGACGACATTGAGGATTATCCTCGTGCCGGTTTTTGTCGCCCTGCTGCTGCAGAACGACCCGTACCTCAAGCTGGTAGGCGTCATCGTCTTTGCGGTCGCCTCCCTGACTGACGCCTATGACGGCTATCACGCCCGTAAGTACGGCGAGGTCACCAGGCTCGGCGCCTTCCTCGATCCGCTTGCCGATAAGCTGCTCATCACCGCGGCCTTCCTGCTGTACGTCTGGCAGGGGTACCTCGCGCTCTGGATGGTGCTTCTCGTGGCGGCCAGGGATATCATCATCACCGTGCTCAGGGTCTACGCCGAGTTCCGCGACCGTCCGGTCGTGACCTCCAGGGAGGCCAAGTACAAGACGCTCGCCCAGAACCTGTTCGCCTATGTCGTCATGCTGTTCATCCTGCTGAAGGAGGATCGCTTTTTCGGCAAGCGCGTGGCTTCGGCCACCAATGCCATCCTCAATTCCGGATACCTCGATTACGTGATGTTCGCCATTACGGTCTTCACGGTCTATACCGGTGTTTCCTATCTGCTCAGCAACTGGAACCTCGCCTTGCGGCACCCGGAAGGGGGGCGCTGATTTCATGGACCGCCTGATCGCCAAGGTCACCGGAAGCGTGTTCGGCATCGGCTATCTTCCCCTGGCGCCGGGCACCTTCGGAAGCCTCGCGGCGGCGTTGCTCTATCTGTATGTTCCGACGATGGCTTCGCCCGGTGTCCTGGTGCCGCTGATCGTCGTGACGACCGCGCTCGGCGTCTGGGCCGGGGGAGTGATGGAGGCGGAGTATGGTGAGGATCCCTCTTCGACCGTCATCGACGAACTGGCGGGCCAGTGGGTGGCCCTCGTAGCACTGCCTGTCTCGCCGGTTGCGGTACTTCTTTCGTTTCTCTTCTTCAGGGCCTATGATATCTCCAAGCCGGGGCCTGTGGACCACCTCCAGCGCCTGCCCGGCGGCTGGGGCATCATGGCGGACGATCTTCTTGCCGGCCTTCTCGCCAACCTGTCGGTGCGACTGGTGATGGTGCTTCTGCCGTTCCTCTCCCCGGGCTGAACCCCGGGCAAACAAAGAAAATGCAGGATTCGAATCTCCTCAGCGCTGAAACCCTGCTGAGGAATTTCTGTTGCCGGCTCTTCAGGTAGCCCTGTGGAAATTTTCAACTTTCTCCGCAATCGAGCTGGCATCCAGGCCTATCTCCCGATAGAGCTGGTCCATGCTGCCGTGCGTCACGAAGGCGTCGGGCAGGCCGAACTGCATGGTCCTGACCCTGGGGTGGTTCCGGCTGAGGTGCTCGACGACGGCGCTGCCCAGGCCGCCGATCACGCTGTTCTCTTCGATCACGGCGACATGGCCGCAACGGGCCGCGACGGCATCGAGCATCTCCGTGTCGAGCGGTTTCAGGAAGCGCATGTCGCACACCATCGGATCGAGGCCGCGGGCTTCAAGCAGCAGGGCCGTCTCTTCCGCCCTTCTGACCATGGTTCCGATGCCGAGCAGGGCGACGGAACTTCCCTCGCGAATCACCCGCCCCGTTCCGACAGGCACCGGGGTGAACTCCTTGTGCAGCAGGGCCCCGCTGCCGCTGCCTCTCGGGTAACGGATGGCCACAGGCCCCTTCACGTCGTAGAGCGCCGTGTAGAGCATGTCCCTGAGCTCCTGCTCGTCGCCGGGCGCCATGACCACCAGGTTCGGCACGGCATGCAGGAAGGAGAGGTCGAACGCGCCGTGGTGCGTCGGGCCATCCTCGCCGACCAGTCCGGCCCGATCGATGGCGAACACCACATGCAGATTCTGCAGGGCCACGTCATGGATCAGCTGGTCGTAGGCGCGTTGCAGGAATGTCGAGTAGATGGCGCATACCGGCTTGAACCCCCGGGTTGCGAGACCCGCGGCGAAGGTCACGGCATGCTGCTCGGCGATCCCGACGTCGTAGAATCGTGAGGGGATGGCGTTCTGGAACAGGTCGAGCGAGGTGCCGCTCGGCATGGCGGCCGTGATCGCCGTGATGGTCTTGTCCTTCAGGGCGAGTTCGACCAGGGCCTCGCCGAACACCTCCTGGTATTTCTGGGGAGCGGGCTTGCCTGCAGCCTTGAGGTTCTTTCCGGTTTCGATGTCGAACCCGCCGCTGCTCGCATGCCATTTCGACTGATTGTCCTCGGCCGGCTTGAACCCCTTGCCCTTGGTGGTGATCACATGCAGCAGCTTCGGATGCGGCAGGGAGCGCATCTCCCGCAGGGCCTTGACAAGCTGGTCCATGTTGTGGCCATCGATCGGGCCGAAATAGCGCATACCGAGCGCTTCAAAGAAGGCACCGGGAGTGAAGGCGGCCTTGAATCCGTCCTCGATGCGGTGCACGGCGGTTTTGGCCGTGTCACCGAGTTCGTTGTTCAGGAGGGAGATGCTGTCCCAGACGAATTTCCTCAGGCGGTTGTACGTTTTGTTCAGCGGGATGTTGACCAGGTAGTTTTTCAATCCTCCGGTGCTCGGAGAGATGGCCATCTGGTTGTCGTTCAGTATCACGAGTACATCCGACTTGGTGTCGCCGAGATGGTTCATGGCCTCGAACGCCATGCCGCCGGTCATGCTGCCGTCGCCGATGACCGCGATGACCTTTTCGCTCCCGCCGGCAAGGTCACGCGCCGCGGCGATACCGGCTGCGGCGGAGATCGACGTCGACGCGTGGCCGGTATCGAAGGGGTCGTGCGGGCTCTCGCTGCGCTTGGGAAACCCGGCGAGTCCGCCGTACTGGCGGTTGGTGTGCATCTCGGCCATCCTGCCGGTAAGGAACTTGTGCACGTAGGCCTGATGACCGACATCCCATACGATCTGGTCCCTGGGGCTGTCGTAGACATGGTGCAGGGCCACGCTCAGCTCCACGACTCCGAGGCTCGAGCCGAAATGTCCGCCATTCATCGACACCAGTTCGATCAACCGTTTACGGCACTCGGCGGCCACGAGTTCAAGTTCCAGGATACTCAGCTTCTTCAGATCCGACGGGCTGTGTATTTTCGACAGCAGAGGGTAGGCCTGCAACTGTGACGGGGACAATGAAGCTGCCATGGATTGGTGTTGGATGAGGCGGACGATCAGCCGGGACGCCTGTTATGTAATGTACTGTGGTGTATTTAACCGCGGTTGACGCCGTTCGGTTCCTTGTCGGCGTCAATCTCCATGTATCTGCACGAGCACCTGCCGCTCTTTGCGAGGCCCATCGAGTTCGATGAGGAAGATCGACTGCCATTCGCCAAGAAGCATGCGGCCTTCAGAGAAGGGGATGGATTCGGAGCTGTTCATGAACAGGCCGAGCAGGTGGGAGTGGGCATTGTCCCTGCCGTCGATCGGCTCGAGGTTGTGCAGGTAGTCGCCGTCTTTCGGTACCAGGCGCTTCAGGAAGGTGATCATGTCCTGCTGCAGGCGCGCTTCCCGCTCGTTGATGTTGATGCAGGCCGTGGTGTGACGGCTGAGCAGGGTGACCGTCCCTTGCTTGAGTCCGGTCTTTTCGAGAGCTGTACGTACCTCGCCGGTGATGTCGATGATGTCAACCGGACGTTCGGTCAGGCAGGAGACGGTTTCGATATGGTATGGCATGGTGGAACTGCGCGGAAATGGTGTTGAAAAACGGCAATCAGTCTGGATGAACGAAGATGAGTACCCCTTCATGCGGAGCGAGCCGGATGTTCAGGTTCGATTCGCTGATCTTCAGTTCGTGCGGCGGTTCAGGGAATCGGGTGGAAAATGTCGTCACGGATTCGGCGGCATGACCGGAAAGGCCGGCGAGAGACGGGTGTGCGAACTTCATGTCTATGCCGGTTGCCGAGAAATTGGCCAGTACGAAGGCATACCGTCCCGGTATCGAGCGGCAGTAACCGAAGCAGAGGGTTTCGCCATCGGCGTTCAGTTCGAGCCATTCGGTCCTGCCATCCTGCAGGAGCGCTTCGGACCTGAAGGCGAAAAGCCTGAGGTACATGTTCAGCAGCGCCTTGTGTGATGGCTCCTTGGAGTGCCGGAGCAGCTGGACCGGAATTTTTTTCCGCAGGCCGGTCAACTCTCCCTGGTGGACCAGGTGCATGCCCGGAGAGGTCATCATGACGAGCGCCGCGACCGCATGGTTCGGTCCGAAACGCTCCGAGGCGCGGATTTCGTCGTGATTCTCGATGAACCGGCACAGCTTCTTCTGGTACTCCCAGTCGGCCAGAAGGTGCCCCTTGAGCTTGGGCACATTGACCGGGGAGCTGCCGAGATAGTCGTAGAACGGTTTGTCATACGTGTAGTCGAACCCCATCTGCTGCAGCTCCCACTCCCTGTCCCAGTAGGACTCGGCCAGGAACAGGAACTCGGGATGCTTCTTCTTCACCGTCTGGATCGCCTTCGGCCAGAACTCTTCGGTCATCTTTCCGCCGAGGTTCCCCCAGGTCGTGTTGAACACGTCCTTGATCACCAGCAAAGCCATGTCGCACCGGACGGCGTCGCACATGTCGCTGATGTGCGACAGGTTGTGGACCATCATCTCGTGGGTGGCCGGATTGGCGTAGTTGAGCTGCAGGGTATCGGTCCACGGAGGGAAGTAGGGGTCCTTGCCGTGGGCGAGGTACTTGCCTCTAGCGTATTCGAAGCACGATCGGGGATCCTGGCACTGTTCGTGCTTCGAGATGGTCACGAAGTAATCCGGGTGTTCAGGCAGCCAACGGTTATCGAGCGCCATGTGGTTGGGCACGAAATCGAGCATGAGTCTGATTCCCCGGTCTGCGAGCTTCTTGCGGAACGCCATGATGCCCTCGCATCCTCCGAGCGTCTCGTTTACTTCATAGGCGGGGATCGAGTAGGGGGACCCGACGATGTCTCCGGGATGCAGGTCCTTGAGGTGCTCCAGGAAATCGGATCTCAGTCCGACGTGGGATGCGGAGATTGCGGCGCTGAGCCTGCTCGGCTTCCAGACTCCCATGAGCCATATGATGTCGAAGCCTGCTTCGCTGAACAGCTGGAACTCTTCGTCGGGCACCTCATCGAGGGTAACGGTACGGTTGAGCTTGTCCGAGAGCTCTCTGAGCCATACTCTCGTATTGATTTCATAGACCAGAGGAAACATGGAAATACACCGGACCTGTTGCGGATGAAAGAAGCCTTGACTTCTAATATAAACACGAAAAATCAATTCATACGGTTTTATGCCCGCCGGCCGGGAGTGTGTGCAACTCTGATCAGCTTTGCGGTGTTCATTCCTGAGATGTACCTCCATAGTATCGATTTCTCATGCTCCATTCAGAAAATGAACAAGGAAACGTCATGACGAACCTGGATTCCAAACACTGCGTCCCCTGCTCAGGCGCTGCCGTCCCGCTGAGCGACGAAGAACTGAAAAACCACCGGGCAAGCATTCCCGGTTGGAATGTGGCTGAAGAGGGGGGCGTGAAGCGCCTGGTCAAGGCATTCACCTTCAATGATTTCAAAGAAGCCATCGAGTTTACGAACAAGGTAGGGCAGCTCGCCGAAGCAGAAGGCCATCATCCTGCGATTCTGACCGAATGGGGCAAAGTGACCGTCTCCTGGTGGACCCACGCCATCGGTGGCCTGCATCTGAACGACCTCATCATGGCTTCCAAAACCGACCGGTTGCTCAAGGTCGAATAAGCGCCTCCGTCGGTCCCGTCTCCCGGCCGCAAGCACTTTTGACCTGAGACGCACTCCGGCCATACCGATCCCTTCACTCGGGAGCCATCCCGAGTGGCGCGGCGGCTGTTATCAAGTCGAACGGTTATATCACGAGCACGCTTTCAGGCGCTATCCATCCGTCTCCATCCTTCCTTCCCCGTCAAGGCCATGGCTTCGCATTCCGTATCGGAAGCTTCGAGTCCGTAAGATGGCTTGATCTCTCCTGGTGTATCTGTCGCGTATATCTTGCTCGCCGGGAATAGTTAAATATTATATGAACGTCTGTTTTATTTGCAAAAAATGTCATTATGCGTCATAAAAGTCCATGCATGCTGGTGAGTGATTTTGTATATATACGATAAGGGCAAAGACGACGTTCGCGTACCCGTCATCGCGTAAGATGCTCCGGTTCGACATCTGCCCGGGGAGATCGCCATGGTCGAAGAGGTGATTCATCTGCGATCCGGCGAGGTTGGATGGGGGATGGCAGAATATCCCTTCATCATGTTCACTGTTGCCGTTCTCGACGCTATGTTGATATAAAATCTCTGGTGGCGCACTGTCGGGAAATATGGGAAAGCAGTGGCCGTTCCGGTAGCCACTGTTTTATTTACAGATGAGTCATGACTTTGTTTCTTATGATGGATTTTGTTTGTTCTCGATCATCATATTCTTGTTGTTTCGAATATTTTTTTATTGAAATGAATAATTTTTATTCGATGCTAAAGCATTTATTAATAGATAATAAGAGCTTGATTACGTAATCGCCGCTCTTGCTGGATATGAAAATCACCTCTTCTGGCCTGATATCGTTTTCTGATATCGGGAGGGATGTTCTTTTTATAAAATAAAGATGTGTTTATGTGACGGAATAAACATTTTCGGTTCTCGCTTTTTCAAAATTATGAAACATTGGAGGGGAAGTATGAGTGGTGCTGATTTCCTTATTGGTTTTTCAACGAACCTGGTCGCCGGACTCGACTCTGACTGGAGTCCGGTGAGCGGCCGGCTGAACATTTTGTGTGCTCCGAAATTTCAGGCTATGGTGGGACGTCCGGTCGCACCGGTCGACCATCGTGGCGACTGGTCATTTCCCGACATCACGCTGCATGACACGCCTGACACGCTATTGGACGAATTGATCCCTTACGAAGTCATCCATGCGTCGAGCGAGATCGATGCTCCCGGAATTACGGCCGGCGGGCTGCTTTGCGGCGGTCCGGACCGCAAGGCGGCCCTGCAGAAGCTGTCGGCGACCATCGGCGTCGACCTCTTGAACGACGGCTACCGTTATGCCCTGGTGAAGCTGAAGCGGGTCGACGGGGCCGACAGCCACGCCTCCGCCGCCAACGGAATCCTGGTGCATGCCCGGCCGCGGCAGCCCGATCCCGAATACGGATTGCAGGAGAGTTTCGTGTCACACACCGTGACCCTCAGGCATGCCGGCAGGACAAGGCTGCAGGATTACGGTTCAAGGTTGAGCAAGGATGACGCCACCCGGATTCTTGACTCGTTCGGCGAATACGGTACCCATTACGTCTCGGCCGTCGAACTCGGCGATACCATCCTGCAGGTGTTCGCCTACCCTGCCGCGAAGTTCGCGATCATCAAAAAGGCGTATGCCGACGAACGCAACCCGCTCTGCGGGCCGGGTGCGGAGTTCTTCTCACAGTTCACGACCGATTCGACGACCGGCGCGTTCGGCTTCGTCAGTGAGTACGGCAACATCCTCAACCTCAGCAATTCGGAGGTCTTCACCAGCTCGTTGCAGGACGGCGACTGGAAGGACACGCTCTGGTCGCATCGGAACAGTGTGTTCGCGCTGTTCAATTCCGATTCGAAACTCTCCTACGAGATGCTCCGGCAGGAGTTCACCGATCAGACCGTGACCGGAGTCTCCCTGGCGAGCCTGAGCATCATGATCGAACAGAAGCGGGGCTTGGTCTGGCAGCGGATATTCAAGGGAGCCATGGCCCAGAAGTACCGTACCTCGATCGAAGCGAATTTCGGCATCTATGACCAGCGCGACTTCGTCAAGATGCTGCCGGAGGATATGGGTGGTGTCGTCTCCTGCATCGCGACGCCGACCGTCAACGTCTACAAGTCGAGGCTCGACCTGTCGGGCATGCAGATCGTCGCGCCCGGAGAAGTGCAGAAGCTCACGCTTTTCGCCAACGTGCTCGAAGCTGATTCGGCGGAGCCGGTCGAACTTCCTGGCCGGCAGGTAAGCCTGTTCGGCCAGGTCATCGATGCGCGAACCGGCGGACAGCCCAAGGCGCTGATCCTCGCGGACGAGGCGTTCGACCGCATGCAGATCGCCTGTGACGAGTTCCTCGGGGCCATGTCGATCCGAAACCATTCGGGCAGCCGCTTCAATGTGATCGTCGACGGCCTGCAATTCGATCTCGTGGAGGGCAATCCGGTGATCGCCTCAGACGTGCGCCAGGTGCCGCCCATCACCGCCCTTCACGACCTGGCCGAAAGCATGCAGTACTCTATGGCGTTTGCCGAAGCGGTGCTCAGCGATCAGTCGTGCTGTCCCAACGGCGGCATAAAGCTGTTCATGCGCCAGTACCTGACCTGGATGGTGGAGTTCGTGCCGGCCGACAGCAGCGATCCCGACCTGATCGCCCTTCGGGTACGCGCGATGGATCTGGCCAACTATACGATCGATCCCAATTACGGCAGCTTTGTGCCAATTCTGCCCTATTCCGAATACGAGCAGTTCGTTCAGAGCATACTGAGCTATCTGGATCGCATCAACCAGCAGATCGCCGACAACGATCGGCGCATGGCCGAGAGACGCGAAGAGGAGTTGATCATCGACGTGGCAAAGACCCTCAACGAGAATATCGTGCAGAGCGGGCAGCTCATCAGCGGCGTCGTCGACGCCAACGCCGCGCAGCAGCGTGACCTGGAAGGCTACTACGATTCGCTGATCGAGCAGAAGCAGGCGGAGGCGGAGCAGCAGCAGGGCAAGCTGAGCACTCTCCAGGCCGCCCTCTTCACGGCGCAGGGCGACATGGACCTGGCCGTACAGCAGTACAAGTCCGCGGTCGAGCAGTGGCAGGCGATCGAGGCGATCAAATTCGGGCTCGACGTGGCGACCAGCCTGTTCAGCCTCGGCACCTCCATCGCCATTCCGGCATCGTCGATCAATGCGGTGAAGGAGCTCGGTTACGCGGTGCAGTTGATCCAGAAGACCCTGAACGTGCTCAATGCGACCTCGAAGCTCTACACCGGGACCGCGGCCGGCATGAAGGGTCTGAAGGGTGCGCAGGAGACGCTCGACGGCCTTGACGGTGCTCAGTTCGGCAACCCCACGACCCTGAACTGGGATGAGATGTCCATCCAGTTCAATCAGATCATGGCCACCGGTCCGGATCTCAAAGCCGAAAAGGCGGCTTTGCAGAGCGCCTTCTCGATCCTGGTCCTGCGCGGCAAGGCGGTCACCAACGCCAGCTCGTCGCTGCACCAGATCCAGCGCGACATCTTCACCAACCAGCAGCAGAAACAGCTCAACGAGCGCCAGGCTAAACGCTGGGAGGAGATGCAGGGCAAGCTGCATCCAGCCGACATCAGGGAGCTGGACAAGAGCGCCATCGACCTCATGGGCATGGGCAGTTATCTGGCCAATATCCAGAACCAGATGCTCTCCATGCTGACAAAAGCGTTCCTCCAGCAGGATCTGGCCCTGCAGTACGCGAATCTGCAGCCTGCGACCCCGATCACCTCGTTCAGCCTGATGAAATTCCGCAGCGCGGTGGTGCAGCAGAAATCCAGGACGATCGAGGCGAAGTCGAAACTGGCGCAGTACCAGGCCGCGGTCACCATGCCGATCGATTACGTCATCGAGGGGATCGCTCCGGCGCAGATGACCGGAGGCAATATCTTCACGACCACCATTTTTGCCGATGCGCCTGAATTTTTCAGCTACGTCAACGCACGTGTCGTCTCGGTGGTCGCAACGGTCGACGGGGTGCAATCGACGGACAGCGGAACCTACCACCTGCGTCTCGCATTCAACGGCACGCCGTTCCACGACCGCAACATCGAACGCGACGCGCTGAACTTCCGCACCCCCTGGCGTGAGAGGGTCTATGGCTACAAGACGGCCGACCATTCGCCGACCTTCTCGGACGGCGGGACATCGTGGTCCGAAGGGGTCAGCTGCGTGACGCCGTTCGCAACCTGGGAACTTTCGTTTCCCGATACCTCGACCAACAGAGGGCTCGTCTTCCAGAGCGAACACCTGACCGTGCGTCTCTCCTTCGTGCTGGAAGCGCGCATCGTCGATGCATTGAAAGCCAGGAGGATGCGGGCGGCGAGACGGGGTCTCCTGCAGGCCGTCGGGGTGGGGGCCGGCATGGAGCTGCTCATGGCGCCGGCCCAGCCGCCGCTGCCGTCGAAGGAGCAGCTGATCGCACAGATGTACGCCCAGGGGAGCTGCACGAACGGCTGGGACGTGGTGTTCAACCTCGGCCTGAGCGAGATCAACAACGTGCTGCGTTTGCAGTACGAGGAGCTGAAGGCGAATACCGCCTACAAGAACTCCATCGTCGTCAACACTTCGGAGCAGTATCCCGGCCGGATCACGGTCATCAACAGATTCACGATCAACTACGGCTATCCGTTGCTGACCTTCAGCGTCAACAACGAGAATTCGGCCCTGCTGAAGATGGAGATTCTGGACGGCTCCGTCCAGCGGTGCTCGAAGATCGGCGACGGTCCGGAGGTCTGCGACCTGCCGGAGTCGATCAGCGGCGAAACGCTGACCGCGGTGATCACGCTTTCGAAAGTGGACGGCACGATCCAGGTCGACGGAAACAGCCACAACGTGCTGAAGGTGCTGCTTGACATGGCGGAGGGCGCGTTCACGATCAGCAACATCGACCTGAGCGACGCCACGAAAGTCGAGTTCAACCGGGCGGTCAAGGCCTATTTCGTCAACAACCCGGTGGTGTTTCTCATCAACCAGCTCGACCTGACCGGCATCCCGACCCTGAACGCCCTGAAGCCGAGCGCATTCATGTTCAAGACGCTGCAGACCCCATCCGCCACTCAGATGCTGCAGTTGTTCATCATGACCGGCGGCCGGCTGTCGCTCAACTACTCGCAGGCATTCCTGAACAACATCCCCGAGCCCCTGCCTATGGGCCAGACCACCAGCATGATGATCCGGTCGCAGCTGATCTTCCAGGAGGTGCTGCCGCAGAGCCTGCTGAACAACGGATGGGTCCTGGCCGGTGAGGACCATGGTAGCCCGAAAGCCTGGTCCGGCACGATGAAGACCGCCAGCGTGAAAGGCACGGTCGATTTGAGCAAGCTCAACCACACCTCGTCGGTGGCGGGCCAGGGTGGAGGTTCGATGACGGAGTACACCTATACCATTCCCGGCGGCAACGATGTCTCCTGGTCGCTGGCCGGCACCACCCTCACCGTGCAGGAGGACGGACAGCTCCTGTTCAGCGGAGACTGCGGCCAGTCCCTCTCCTACAATCAGCACACCTGCACCACGGTGTTTCCCTGCTTCTGGAGCTGCACCCATTGTTCGGACTCCACGCTGTCGACCGACTTCGTGCTCAGGTCTCGCTCCGTGCTGCCGCTGGGCGTCGGGGGTTCAGGCCGGAACCAGACGATCCAGATCGCGATGACGGGTAAAAGCGTCATCGTGTCCGGCCATCTTTCCGGCGGCGGTCCATGCGGGTCTGACGACCTCGAGGCTCAGGTCAACCAGCAGGTCCAGGCGCAGATACCGGCTCAGATCGCCGAAAAGCTTTCGATCCAGTTCAGCGCAATTTCGGTGTTCGCGCTGAAGAACCTGCTGTTCCCGGCGAACAACTACATCTCCTTCAGCGCTGCCGCCGTCCCCGGCGATATGCTGCTGCTGGGTAATTTCGAGAGTTAGCCTGCCCCGCAGGATCGCCCGACCGATAGCGCCAGGCCCGCAGCCACGGTGAAACGAAGGGGAATCCCCCGGCTGTTTCACGGGCGCGGGCCTGGCGTCGCGGTTTATCATCGACCCGGGATTTTCATGATGGGTGCCGTTGTTTTGTATGATGGGGCATTTGTAATTGGGGCAAAGTTGTACGAAATTCTCGTACGCTTTTTCCCTGCCCCGATGAGTCGGGCCGGGCGCCCACTCCTAACCCGAAACCCTTCAGTACCTTTGACAGATTTTCTCCGCGAACTCAACGACGTGCAGCGCGAGGCCGTACTGGCCACCGAGGGGCCGGTGATGGTGCTCGCCGGTGCGGGCTCGGGCAAGACGAGGGTGATCACCTACCGCATCGCCCACCTGATCAGGAACGTCGAGGTGCCGCCACAGAACATCCTGGCGCTCACCTTCACCAACAAGGCTGCCAAAGAGATGCGGCACCGCATCGACGGCATCCTCGAACGAGGCAGTTCGTCGACCCTCTGGATCGGCACCTTCCATTCGGTTTTCGCCAGGCTCCTGCGCAGCTACATCCATCTGATCGGCTACGACCGGAACTTCTCGATCTTCGACGCCGACGACAGCAAGAGCCTCGTCAAGCAGTGCATGCAGGAGCTGAACATTTCGCCGGACTCGCTGCCGGTCAACCTGGTCCATTCGATGATCAGCAAAGCGAAGAACAGCTTCGTCCTGCCTCCCGAGTTCCACCGAAACGCCGGCGACTCCCAGCAGCAGAAGACGGCACTTGTCTACGAGAAGTACGCCCAGAAGCTTCGTGAGAACAATGCGCTCGATTTCGACGACCTGCTCATCAAGCCGATCGAACTGTTCGGGGAGCACCCGAACCTGCTCGACCAGCTTCAGGACTATTTCCGCTACCTCCTGATCGACGAGTACCAGGACACCAACAAGGCGCAGTACCTGGTGGCGAAGATGCTTTCAGAAAAGCACAGGAACATCTTCGTGGTTGGCGACGACGCCCAGTCGATCTACTCGTGGCGAGGCGCCGACATCACCAACATGCTGAACTTCCAGGATGATTACCAGGATGCGCAGCTGTTCAAGCTGGTCGACAACTATCGCAGCACCAAAACCATCCTGCAGGCGGCGAACGACGTCATCAGGAACAACCTGCGCCAGATCAAGAAGGAGCTGGTGGCCAAAGCCGGGGAGGGTGAGCCCCTGACGCTGATCGAGGCCTACAACGAGCGCCGCGAGGCCGAGAAGATCGCGGAGTATATCGGCTCCCTGCGGCTTTCCAAGGGGTACCACTTCCGCGCCTTCGCCATATTCTACCGCACAAACGCGCAGTCGAGGGTGATCGAGGACGTCATGCGCCAGAACAGGATTCCATACCGGATATTCGGGAGCGTCTCCTTCTACAAGCGCAAGGAGATCAAGGACGCGGTGGCTTACCTGCGCCTGGTGATGAACGACCGCGACGGCGAGTCGCTGCTTCGGGTGATCAACTTTCCGCCGAGGAAGATCGGGGATGTCAGCATCTCGAAGCTGAAGGAGTTCGCCGAAACCACCGGGATTTCGCTTTACGAGGCGATCCGGCGCGCGGGTGAGGGAGGGTTCCCGACGAGGCTTCTCCACGCCCTGAAGGAGTTTTCGACACTCGTCGAGAACCTCAAGCAGAAAGCCATCGACGGCACGGCCTATGACGTGCTTTCACTGCTGTACGATCTGAGCTCCATCCCGTCGCTGCTGCAGGCCGAAAACACCGCGGAGGCCCTCGCTCGAAACGAGAACCTGCAGGAGCTGCTCTCGATGGCCAGGGACTTTTCGGACCATAATCCGAACAACTCTTCGCTCGGCGACTTTCTGTCGACCATCTCGCTTGCTTCGGATTTCGAGGAGGCGGAGGAGTCGGACAACTACGTCTCCCTCATGACGGTCCACGCCGCCAAGGGACTCGAATTTCCGGTGGTGTTCGTCAGCGGTATGGAGGAGAAGCTCTTTCCCCTGCACAGCTACGAGCCCTCGGAGCTCGAGGAGGAGCGGCGGCTTTTCTACGTGGCGATCACCCGGGCCCGCGAGAAGCTCTTCCTGTCGTGGGCGCAGAGCCGCTACATGTACGGCCAGCCCCAGATGTGCCTTCGATCGACCTTCATCAACGAGATCGATCCGGACATCATCTGCACCGAAGGGGGACGGAGGCTCTCCGAAAGCCCGAAAAAGGTCTCTGCGGTGGCTATGGCCGGTCGGCCGGTCTTCGGTACGCCACCTGCCGCCGAGCGCACGGGCGCACCTGTCCAGCGTCCCGGCCAGCCCCTGTCGCAGGGCGGGCAGGCCTCCGCTCCGAAAGGCGGGCTGCGCTCCGGAACGAAGGTGCACCACGCCATTTTCGGCCCCGGAACCGTGATTGAAGTGCAGGGGAGCGGAGCGAATCAGAAGGTGAAAATCGGATTCCGCACGGCCGGTGAAAAGACCCTCATGGTGCAGTATGCCAATCTGAAAATCGTCTGAGTCGCTTCCCGAGGACTCCTCCGGATCGGTATCGGTGTCGGTGGTATCGTTATCGTTATCAGGGGGTCGCGATCGATCTCGAGGTCGATTTCGATCCTGATGAGAAAGGCAGGATCATGAAACTTTTTCAAGGTGCCCTGAAATCGTATTTTATGAGTATGTGGGCTTCGTTCCGGTTTTCTGGATGAAGGCCCTTTCCCACGGTTTTAAACAGCGCAGTGCATGAAGATCCTTTTCGGTGTCCAGGGTACGGGAAACGGACATATAAGCAGGAGCAGGGAGCTTGTCAGGAAGCTCAAGGACGATGGTCATGAGCTGGAGGTCATCATCAGCGGCAGGAAGGAGGAAGAGCTCAGGGAGATCGAGATATTCAGCCCTTACCGGGTGCTGAAGGGGCTCACCCTCGTGACCTATCGCGGAAGGATGAACTATATCGACACCATGTTCCAGCTCGACCTGACGAGACTCATGACCGACGTTCTCAACCTCGACACGACGGGCGTGGACCTGGTGATCACCGATTTCGAGCCGGTCACCTCGATGGCCGCACGGCTCAAAGGACTTCCCAGTGTCGGCTTCGGCCACCAGTATGCCTTTCCGTTCAGGATTCCCATGTCCAGGGGAAACATGTTCGAAAAGTACACCCTGCTCAACTTCGCGCCGGCCCGATACAACGCCGGCCTGCACTGGCACCACTTCAACCAGCCGATATTCCCCCCGGTCATTCCCGAGACCCTCTACCGGACGACAAGGCCCACCGAGGATCCGAAGAAGATCCTCGTCTACCTTCCGTTCGAGGAGGTCGAGGATGTCGAGGAGTTCGTCCGGCCCTTCGACGACTGCCGCTTTTTCATTTACGGGAAGGTTACGGAGAACCGTGACTCGGAACACCTGCATTTCAGGAGTTATTCCCGCGAAGGGTTCCTCCGGGACCTCATGGAGTGCTCCGGCGTAGTGTGCAACGCAGGATTCGAGCTTCCCGGCGAAGCGCTGCATCTCGGCAAGAAACTGCTTCTCCGTCCCCTCGATGGCCAGATCGAGCAGGAGTCGAACGCGCTCGCCCTGGTCGAGCTGGGTTACGGCATGGCCATGCACAAGCTCGATGCCGACGTGCTGAGGCACTGGCTCTCCATACCGGGAAACCTCCCGCTCAACTACAGCAGGACCGTCGACTACATCGCCGAATGGATCGCCTCCGGCCGCTGGGACGATCTCAGTACCTTCACCGACGCGGCTTGGCAGGACAACATATCAGAGAGGAGTTGAACCATGGGATTCAGGGACCTGGTGACAAGGAGCCGGAGCTGCCGGCGCTTCGACGAAAGCGGCAAGGTGGGAAGGGATGTACTGGAAGGATTGGTCGAGCTTGCCTGCCTGGCTCCATCGTCGGCAAACCGGCAGCCGTTGAGGTACCTGCCGGTGACGGATTCCGTGATGGCGGCGAAGGTCTTCGGCTGCCTGCAGTGGGCAGGTTACCTCAGGGATTGGCCGGGGCCGGGAGCGGGAGAGCGCCCGCCGGCTTACCTGTTGATGCTTTGCCGTGAAGAGGACTCGGAGTGGGCCGCATGCGACAGCGGCATCGCCGCCCAGACCATCATGCTCGGTGCGGCAGAGCTGGGGCTCGGAGCCTGCATCATCGGCGCCGTGGACCGCAAACGCCTGATGTCTGAGTTCGAGATTCCCCGAACGTGGCGCGTGATGATGGTGATCGCTCTCGGACGACCCGCCGAAACGGCGGTGATCGACCTGATCGATGCGGGCGGAGACATCCGGTACTGGAGGGACGCTCACGGCATCCACCACGTCCCGAAAAGGAAAGTCGCGGACGTGATGGTGACGGCCGAGCAGCTTCGGGACCAGGCGGGGGAATCCAGCTGATCAACGGAGGTCGCCGCGCATGATAAGGGTTGAGGATGTGATCCGGGCATACCGGCACGGCTTTTTCCCGATGGCCGAGTCCAGGGGTGGTGAGGTCAGCTGGTGGCAGCCCTATCGGCGGGCGGTCGTACCGCTTGACGATTTCCGCCCCTCCCGCTCCGTTCGGCGCATCGTGCGCGAGGGACGGTTCACGGTCAGGATCGACACCGATTTCGAAGCAGTGATCCGAGGTTGTTCACTGCCGAGGGGTGGCGAACCGGAGACCTGGATATCGGAGGAGATCGTCGAGGTGTTCGTCAAGCTGCACCAGCTTGGCATTGCGCACAGTATCGAGTGCTGGCAGGATGGCGAACTGGCCGGAGGACTTTACGGTCTTGCCATGGGCGGCGCATTTTTCGGCGAATCGATGTTTTTCCGGAGGCCACATGCTTCAAAGGTCGCCTTCTGCTATCTGGTGGCGCATCTGCGGCAGCGCGGCTACAAGTTGCTCGACGCCCAGATCATGAACCCGCATCTTGAGATGCTCGGCGCCATCGAGATAGAGCACGAAGCCTACATGTCCCTGCTCGATGAGGCGCTCGGAAAAAAGATTCGTTTTGCCTGATGGAAAACCGGCGTTCACGGTGTTTCCCTCCCGTCCGTTCGATCATCTGCCCATAACCCGGGCACGATCGGCGGACGGCAACATCCTGAGCCAATCCTTGATGTAATCGACTGGGATCGACGTTTGAACGCTGTCTGAACGTATGCTGGTGACCCTTACCATCAGATTGTCGGGACACTCGCCATTCAACAGATGGGGCAAGGACATCAACTTCATGAACCGATCTTTCAGCAAGCTGATAAGATTATCGCGTTTGATCTGATATCCGTCGGTAACCATCCAGTACACCACATCTTCCACAACTCCCCCCCGGGAAGCCGTGAACGCTGATGCATTCAGCTTTCCGGCTCCAGTCGCTATAGAAAGGGGCTGCGTCGGCGTGGCTGTAAATCCACTGGCATTGAAGCAAACTTCCTGTTCATGCCCCTCACGTTGAAAACCGTCCCCACTCCAGGTCATGACCACCATCACCTGCTGCCCATCCGCTCTCCGAAAACTTCTTGTCACGACGTTGTCGTATGAAGATAATGCGGATTTTTTCCAACTCGGATCAACAAGCGGACCGTCGGCCATTATCCATTCCGGAGGATGCTGGCTGATCAGTCGCTTCAGATCGGGCCTGGGTTTTGTATGGATCGAATTCGCCCTTGTTTCGATCAGGATGAGTGAAATGAGTATGAAAAAACCCAGCGCTGTGGATAAGACGCTATACTTGCTCATTCGCATGAATCGCACGGTTTTGTGGCTTGACACGGGAACAGGTGAGGAACAGGAGATGGTCGATACCCGAAAGGAGGGCGATTGCCAGAAGAAACATCACGATCCCGGCGATCTGGTGAAATTGTCCCTGTGCAAATCCCTCGCCGATGTACCAGGTTGCCAGCAACAGCAGGATCACGCGCCCGAGATTGGTGATTATCGCTACGGGTATGACAACGGCAATCAATAGCGCGATGTGCCATAACGTCCGCGGTGCGCCTACCCTCAGGTAAATGACGGACAGCGCCGTAAGCGAAAAGATTGAATTCATGCCTGAGCAGGCCTCGGTGACCTCGGCACTGTATGGGCCGAAATGGAGCAGCACACCGTCGGCGATGACGGGAAACACGGTTGCGCTCAATACCTTCGCGGAGATGGAAGCAATGGAGGCGGCGAGTCGGGAAGAGAGGAGGTGGGGCGTAACCCAGCCCATGATGACGACAACTGCACCGGCGAGCGCGATAAAGCGGGCTGAACGCAAATGTTCACGAGGAGCCAGCGCCAATACCAATCCGGCGGGGATGAAAAACAGAGCTAATACCTCAAAGATCATCGCCTGATATAAACGCCCGGCGGCATATACGAAACAACCGGCGAAGATCATCGCTGAGCCCGATAGGGCGTACCCCATGCCCGAACCCATCAGCGATGCTGAAACAGCCTTGCGTTCAGACCATAATGTCACCAGGATGCTGAAGTACAACAACGCCTGGTCGCTTTTTTCAGGCCCCCGCGGATAAAAGTAGACATACCTTACCAGCGAATAGCAGAAGACAAAGATGAACATCAGCCATGATAACCACGTGGCCTGGGGCTTGACCGTCATGAGGGGAAAGCGATTACGTTTGGGGTAATAAAACTGATACGGTAGATCGCATGCCGCCGGTTATGATTTTCAGGCTTTACTATCCATGTTCTGATGCGCAGTCGATCCTCGTCGATCCTCTCCATGAATGGCACGCGGCAAACTGTCCAGATGCAGAGCGCCATTCATGATGGGATCCATCAAATTATGAAAATAAATCACATATGGCTACTTCAGGCCTTCTGCTCAGAGGAATTGGATGATTTATTCTTCAGGCGGGATGCCCCAATCAGACTGCCAATACCCAGGAGCACCATGCTGGCGGGTTCGGGAGCCGGAGCCGGGTTGTTGGTCGACTGTTGTACATGTGCCACAGGTTCTGCGCTGCCGCCACCATAAGAGTGAGAGGATGAAGAAAATGCGCCCATGGCAGCCGCACCGCCAAGAAGCAAGGATCCCCCGAGTAACCCATAGACAAAGATGTTCATTTTGACCTCTGATTTTGTTTACTGATTTATACGGATAAGCCTCATTGTGTCAATCGAATGCTCTCCATCTGCAAGGTGTTGACTACAAAATGCATGCCACTTGGGTGTTGGATGCTCCTTTTGGTGTCGGATGCCGCTATGGTATTGGATGGCAATGGTATGGCGATGATGTTCCGGGTGCTTTGCGTGACAGGCGTTATTCTGTATTCGCAGTATGGTGTTCAAAATGCGACATGTTGGGTATCATTGTGAGATAAGCGAACATGACACGATTGGGAGCATCAGGGCGGCGATCCACCTCGGAATTCGCCATCCCGGCTGCTTTCCCTGATTCCGGACTCGCGCGTGTCGTCATGCAGCCGCTTTTTCGTACCAGCCTTTCGATGCATTGACGATCCGAACCACGAGCAGCATCACCGGTACCTCGATCAGCACCCCGACGACGGTGGCGAGCGCCGCTCCGGAGTTGAACCCGAACAGGCTGATGGCTGCGGCCACTGCCAGCTCGAAGAAGTTGGAGGCGCCGATCAGCGCGGACGGTCCTGCTACGGAGTGTTTTTCGCCGACCAGCCGGTTCAGCCCGTAGGCCAGCGCTGAATTGAAAAACACCTGGACGAGAATCGGGATGGCCAGCAGTGCGATCACAAGCGGCTGCTCCAGGATGGCTGCTCCCTGGAAGGCAAACAGCAGCACAAGGGTCGCGAGCAGCGCGGCGATCGACCAAGGCCCGATCTTCTCCATCGCCTCATCGAAAGCCTGCTGACCTTTTGACAGCAGTGTTGTTCGCCACAGTTGAGCGATAACGACCGGAATCACGATATAGAGCACCACCGAGGTGATCAGCGTGGACCAGGGCACGCTGATCGCCGAGATGCCGAGCAGCAGCCCCACCAGCGGAGCGAAGACAATCACCATGATGACATCGTTCAGGGCGACCTGGGAGAGCGTGAAGAGCGGATCGCCGTCGGTCAGGCGGCTCCAGACGAAGACCATGGCCGTGCAGGGCGCGGCGGCAAGCAGGATGAGGCCTGCGATGTAGCTGTCGATCTGTCCTGCAGGGAGCATCGGGGCGAAGAGGTTGCGGATGAAGAGCCAGCCGAGAAAAGCCATCGAGAATGGCTTGACGAGCCAGTTCACCACGAGCGTGACGCCGATGCCCCGGACATGCTGGCGCACTTCGTGCAGCGCAGCGAAATCGACTTTCACCAGCATGGGGATGATCATCACCCAGATCAGGAGCCCGACCGGCAGATTGACTTTCGCGACCTCCATGCGGCCGACCGCCTGGAACAGACCCGGCAGGAGCTGGCCGAACGCGATGCCGGCGACGATGCAGAGGAACACCCATACGGTCAGGTAGCGCTCAAACACGCTCATCGTCGAGCCGGCGGATTTATTGATAGGGACTTCACATTGAACGGACATATGTGGTCTGGTTTTAAGGGTTCAGTCAGCGTCGTGCCGGCCAAGCTCACGCAGGGAATTTTGCAGGGATATCAAATCGATATCCTCGATTTTGAGACTGAGGAACAGCAGGATACGGTAGGTGATCTGCATCAGCGAGTCGTAAAATGCCTTGTGTTTCTCGTCCGGCGTCCCCTGCACTGCCACTGGATCGGGGAAGTTCCATTGTGCGGTAATCGGCTGGCCGGGCCAGGCAGGACAGGCTTCTCTCGCGGCCTTGTCACAAACCGTGAATATGAAGTCCATTTTCGGTGCCTCGGGCGTGGCGAACTCACTCCAGCTTTTGCTGTGCAGACTGCTCGTGTCGTAGTCCAGGCTGTCAAGCAGTTCCAGCACCATCGGATCGACAGCACCCCGAGGGTTGCTGCCGGCGCTGAACCCTTTGAACCTACCCTTGCCGAGGCGGTTCAGGACAGATTCGGCAATGATGCTCCGGGCAGTGTTTCCGGTGCAGATGAAGAGGACATTCCAGGTTTTGCCTTCCATTTCAGGAGTTGTAGGTGTTTGGATGAGGATGTGACAATTCGAGCAATTGGGTTATGCCGGCAGGTTCCTGTTTCAGAAGCGGCACAATGGCAAATCTTTTTGCCAGCCGGGCGGCAATGACGGCGATCTCCCGATGCTCATCAATCGCTCGCTGCTTCAGCAAACTCGAGTGCGGCGAGCTCGATGCGAGGCAGTTGTTGACTACCCATGCCCAAGGTTCGATACCGGCACGGCGCAGGTCTTCCTGAAGCCCGGCTGCTTCCAGCACGGGAGTGGGTTCAGCAAGCGTGACGATGAGCACCCTGGTTTGCCGGGGATCCTGCAACTTCATCATCGGGGTGATTGGTGTCAGCTGGGAGCCGAGAGCCTGTCTCGTGATTTCCCGATGGTAGGCTCCTGTTGCATCCAGAAGCAGGAGCGTATGGCCGGTCGGGGCGGTGTCCATGATGACGAACCTGGTATCTGCCTCCTGTATGATTTTCGAGAAAGCCTGATATACGGCGATCTCCTCGGTGCACGGCGAACGCAGATCTTCTTCCAGTAGCGCCAGACCTTCTTTATCGAGTTCACTTCCCCTGGTTTCAAGTACCTGGCGTCGGTAGATCGCCGTTTCTTCCCGAGGGTCGATCCGGCTTACAGTGAGATTATCAGTCGTGCCCTCAAGCGTATCGGCAAGGTGCGCTGCCGGGTCAGAGGTTGACAGGTGTACCGGCAGGCCGCGCCTGGCGAGTTCAACGGCAAACGCCGCGGCGAGGGTGGTTTTGCCTACCCCGCCTTTACCCATGAACATGACGAGGCCGTGGCCGTCAGCGGCAATGTCATCAACAAGAGAGGAGAGGCCCGGGGTTTGAATAGCCTCGGGAAGCTCGAGGTTTTTTGTCTTCGCCGATGCGACATCAGTTGCCAGCAGCCCGCCGAGAGCATCAATCCCGATCAGGTTGAACGGCTTGAGTGTGACCTTGTCGCAGGGCAAAGCGCGCAGTGTCTCAGGAATAGCCGCCAATGCAGCTTGCTCCCGTTCGAAGATTGCCGCTGCCATATCATCCTGTTCTGCTTCGGCTGATGGCATAGTGCCGTTGATGATGAGGAATTGCTGCGTGAGGCCGACAGCGGCGAGCTCTTCATGGGTACGGTCGACCTCTCGAAGGGTGGCCTGCTGGGCGCGGGCGACCAGGACAAGGCGAGTCCGTCCCGGATCGGCAAGGACTTCGACGGCGCGCTTATATTGCGATCGCTGCTTCTCAAGGCCGGCAAGCGGTCCAAGGCATGAAGCCGCAACGTTCGATGCTTCGAGAAAGCCGCTCCATGCCCCCGGTAACTGTAACAGGCGGATAGTATGTCCGGTGGGCGCTGTGTCGAACACGATATGATCGTAATCGGCATCCAAATCAGCGTCGGTCAGAAGGGCGGTAAACTCGTCGAAAGCGGCTATCTCTGTCGTGCAGGCCCCGGAGAGCTGCTCTTCGATTTCATTGACCACCGTATCAGGCAGTACACCCCGGACAGGGCCGATAATTCTGTCCCGATAGGCTCTGGCGGCCGCCTGCGGATCGATTTCGAGCGCGAAGAGGTGCGGCGACGCGGCTGTTACGGGCGTAATCCGATTGCCAATGGCTACGCCGAACACCTGCCCCACATTCGAAGCAGGATCGGTGCTGACCAGCAGAACTCTCACTCCCTCTGCACAGAGTTTCAGGGCCGTCGCGCAGGCGATCGAGGTTTTGCCCACGCCTCCCTTTCCGGTGAAGAAAAGATAGCGCGGGGGGCAATCGAGGAATTTCATGGGTGTACTCCCGATCAGCAGCAACTCTTGCCGGAGCCGCAGCACTGCGTTTTTGATTCAGTCCCTATGGCAATGCCGGACCAACGGGCCAGATCCGTTCGAGAGGGGTAGGTCCCAGCCATGGCGATATCTCCGCCAACAAGGGTCAGGGGGAGAGACTCCGATCCGGAGCGTTCGAGAAACTCCTTTACCATGGCATTTTCGGCAAAAGCCATCGGCTGTCGGGCGAGGTTGAGGCGCTCTATTGCGATGCCGTTCTGCTTGGCCCAGTTCACGTCAGCTGTGAACGTCACCAGGGTCTGGTCGACGTCCACGCCGCACACTCCCGTGCTGCAGCAGAGTGCCGGTTCAAAAACCTGTATCGTTTTCATGATGAATCTTCGTTTTGACTTTGATTTGAATTCTTATGGAAGCAACGTGCCGATACGGTCAAGCTCGAGCTTCATGCGTTCGGGATCGAGTTTCAGCTCTTCCAACGGAAGCGCCAGAAACGCCTCGATCCGGGTGCGCAGGATGCGGTAGGCATCCATGAACGCCGCGTCGATCTCCTCGTCGGTACCGGTCGCACCGGCAGGATCCTCGACACCCCAGTGGGCTCGCAATACCGGCCCGAGGTACGCCGGGCAGGTTTCGCCGGCGGCGTTCGAGCAGACGGTGATGACGATATCCGGTTTGAACGGGAGATCATCCCATGACTTGCTGTGGTATCCTCCGGTCGGAATTCCTTCGCGCTCCAGCAGAGCGAGCGACCGTGGATGGACGTAACCGGCTGGTCTGCTGCCGGCGCTAGTGGCCTGCCACCCCGGAGGAGCGAGGTGGTTGAAGGTCGCTTCGGCCAGTATCGAACGGCATGAGTTTCCCGTGCAGAGAAAAAGGATGTTCATGAGGCGGTCAGGTTTGTTTGGTACTTCAGGTCTGATAATCCGATTGTCATGATCGACTTCGCCACCATCAATGTGCCCCCAGGGTTGAATCCTGACACTCTGGGCAGATCGCCGCAGCACTGAAGTCCCCGCATTTCTCCGGTTTTCCCCCGCAGCACTCGTCGGTGAGATAGGCAATCAGCTCCATCATCAGCGGCAGGTTCGCCCGATAGCGCTGGAACCGCCCTTCCTGCACGACATCGAGCAGACCCGCGTGAGTAAGGGCTTTGAGGTGAAACGAGAGATTCGTCGACGGGACGGCGAGCGTCAGGGCGATTTCACCGGCAACCATGCCTTCACTGCCTTTGCCGATGAGCAGTCGATAGACATCAAGGCGTACTGGCGACGAGAGCGATTCGAAAATCGTGATGGCTGATTTTTTATTCATGGTTGATATTACAAAATTTGTTGAACAGTTGAAACGTTGTCTTGCAATAACGCCATGCCCGCGTCAAGAGTTTTCAAAAACGACACAACTGCCCGAAGAAACTTGCATGGTTATTGGAACGCTGGGCAGCCGTAGTGCATTACATGAAGGTGATCGGAAGTGAGGTCGGGATCGACGGGAAGAGCTTCCGGGTGAAGGTTGTCGGAAACGCAATTGAGTTCGTTCCGATTATTCCTGAAAAAAAAAGCGGCAGGTGCGCAAGGGTTGACGGCCAACGTCGTCATAAGCATGAGCAAGGATGTTGATCGCGCATGTGAATGTGATGAGGAGTAGTAGCTATGGAGTTTTCAGCGGCAGGACCGGTTTTCTCAAATGATGATGACGACAGAGTTGATGATCGATGATTGATAGGTGAGATCACTGATGAGAAAACGGAGTTGACCGGCGGGTTGCTGGAATGAGCGGATCGAAAAGGGGAGACCTTTTTCGATCCGCTTTTTTTTTGGCTGATACGAAGAAATTGCCATGGATGATCGGGCAATGAGCATCATTCATTGAACGGGTTCTCCTGCAATAGAGATATTTCCTTCATCGACATTTTCACCTGCATTTCCATCATCCGGAATGCATCGAATAGTGAATTTTCAACATGGTGGCGTAAGCTTCGCGTGTTAGGAAAAAATATCATAAAAAAGCGCAAGAATATGATCTGGAGAGCGTACTAACTGTTGTGGATGGGAAAACGCGCGTCCCCCCTGGTCCTGAATGATAGTCTTGAGAATCGATCGAGTGATACACTCGTAACCAAACAAGGAGCATATGAAAAAGCAGATTTTGTTGATGGTCGGGGTTGCAGGCCTGTTGACCTGTCAGCCCCAGCATGAAGCTGACGCTTCCGTAAGAGTTGGGGTGAATGTGCCGGGTGGACCCAGTTTTTTCTTTTCGGACAGACCCGATTTCATCTATCTGAACAACTACGGTTATTCAGTCTCCTATGGAGGACCCTACGATGTCATCTACTACGGAAATGACTACTTCGTTTTCCGTGACGGTGGTTGGTACCGTGCCCATGATTACCGAGGTCCATGGGGACGCGTCAGGGATTTTGAACTTCCGCCGTCAATCCGGAGGCACCGTATCGAGGAGATCCGGAGGCATCGCGACATGGAGTACCGTAGGCACGATCGCGGCTACTGGGATCAGAGATTCCGCCACGACCGCGACCATTGGCACGGTCGTGACGACCGCCGCGGACCGGATTATCGCCGCGGGCCGGATGACCGCCATGGCTGGGATGACCGCCGGGGTGGTGATGATCATCGCGGGCCGGATCGTGGTCGCGACTTCGACCGTCGTTGACGCGGATCCATGCAGTGATCTTCAATCAAGCACAAGGGAGCCCGTCCGGGCTCCCTTTTTTTTGTCAGGAATGGGTATGCTGACTATTCGGACCTGAAGAAAATATCCAAAAAGTTACATATGCCTTGCTGACTTCAATCAAACGGTTCAGGTGATTGGCCCATGTCAAGAGCGGCAAGCCATCCTTGCCCGGTGTCAAGGATGCCTTGAAGATAGGTTGGCTTGCAGATATCATGAGCGGGCGTCAGGCCGTGTACTCACGCATTCCTGATGACGTGGTTCAATACGATTGCAGCGGCCGTCACCGGAAGTTCGAGTGTGATCAGGTGACCGCACTGGGGCACGCAGAGATAGCCACCCTTCGAGGTCATTTCCTGAAGCTTTCGGGTGTTTTCCGGTGTCATTATCGTGTCTCCGTCTCCCGCGACAAACAGCATGGGTACATTGATGGACCTGACCATCTCGGGGAGCCTGGTCGTCGTTTCGAGCGCGGTGATCTGCCGGGTCGTCTGTTCGATGGCTTCCGAAGCGCAGAAGCCCAGGCTTTCGAACCCGATCATGATGTCGTGCTTGAGGATCGTGTTCTTGGACAACACGAGCCGGGCGAAAATGTAGGCGAGCAGCCACCAGGTCAGCTTGCGCATCATGGTGTTGAAAACGAAGGTGATCGTTGCCGGGGCGAAGTTCGAAATGAACTCGCTGTTCGGGAGGAAGCCGAAGTTGAAGAACACCATCGACTTGATGCTGTTGGCATGGCGGGTTACATAATCCAGGGCTACGAAAGGGCCAAAAGAGAAGGCTGCCACATGGAAGTTGGCCAGACCGAGCTTCCGGATCAGTTCGTCAAGGTCCCTGGCGAAATGGCTGATGTGGTAATGGTTGTTTGGGTCATTTTCCGACCACCCATGGCCTTTCATATCGTATGATACAGTCCTGATCCCCTGTTCGTTCAGGTGCCTGATGACGTGATGCCACCACATCCACCAGCAGTCCCAGCCATGGATCAGCAACACGGTCTCTTTCGCGTTACGCGGTCCTGAGTCGTGATAATGGTGCAGCAGGCCACCGACTTCGATGAAATGGCTGTTTTCCATCAACCCAAGTTCGTAGGCAGCTTCACTTTGCTGCCCGGTGGCGCGGGATTGAAGCTGGAGAAGGAGTTTTTCCCGGTAAGAGCGGAATTTCTCGGTGGTAGGTTGTGGTATGTGTCCCATGTCAGTCAGCAGTGAAGTTCATGAGAGTTCGACATTGCGATAATTACGGGTATCCGTCAGCATCACATTCCGATCCCTGGGCGCATTTCAGAAATCCAGGTATGGCGGAAAAGAGGGCTCCCTTTCTTTACGGTGGCTCAGGTTGAGGAGATCGATCCTTTGCCAGCTCGAAGGTAAAGGATCGATCAATGCGTTCATCGATTCTATCTACTCCTGCACCCATTGGCGCACTTACCATTTGAACGGAACCTCTTTGGCCTGGACTTTCGGTTTGGGTTTGGACAATATTGCCGCCTTGATGAATCCTGCGGCTTGAGCTCCTTCACTGAAAATCTCAAAGGCTTTTCCGTTCAGTAAGCTTGTTGCATTCATGAACGCCGATCCGGAAGCATAGACTCCGAGCCCGACAACGGCAATCCCGGCGATTCCGTGCAACGTAGGGGCCGCGATCGGGGCCAGTAAAGCTGCTCCGCCTGCGATTCCTAAAGCTGCGGCCGTCGAGGTTATCGGATTCTGACTCATGGTAATGTTCCGAATTGAATTGAAATTATTGCAAAGTCTGATATGATGGCGACTTAATAACGAGCACACCATGTCAACTTACTGTCACCTTGTGTCGCTTACTTATCAAGAAAGCACCCCATCTGTGTTTTCGACTTTATTCCAAACTTCATCGCGCAACCGTAATGCCGAAGCTGCTTCAAACAGGCCAGGTTTCAATAAATCTTTCCAGCGGGGATTATGTAATTCCTTTTGCTGAAACTTCCACCATGCGTTCAAAGCCAACGTTGCGTTAGAAGCTATCTGAGCAGAGTCGTTTACAGCCTGAAAATAGTCGATGGCCACATCGAAGTATCCGTATGATTTCGAGGACGCTTGCGACATGGTGATTACATATACGTTGTAGCCAGGAAGAAGTGTGGCGAAATAGGACTCTGGACATGGGATCCCAAGATGGGAATCATCTCGGTCAACCTCAAAAAGATGAATTGGAAAAAGTAGTTTGTCTCGCATGTGAACCGGACACATCCAGGTTTTGCGGTCAAAGGTCACATTTCCATCTTCCCTGATTGACAAACGTTGAGGAAGCCTGCTTTGGGCAGAAGAAAGGGCAATCTCCGCGACTCTGTTTGAATCTTTAAGGTCATCCCTTCCCGGATATGCCGGACCTGATTGCATCCAACGTTCAATGAGCTCCTGATCGTCCCTTGTGTAAAGGGAAGGTATTACCATACTTTCCTGAAACATCATTGTAACTCCATTTTTTGCATGATTAAAACAACCTGATCCACGGAAACGAACTTGTGCATATACATGGTCTGATCAAAACCAGACCCTTGGGTGTTCAATACATGCATTAACTTCAGGCAATACGGAAGATTGAACACCAATATCTTACTCTATATCAAGCTGTTAAAGCGTCGACAAACATGACGCTGACTCTCAACAGGAGCTTAACGGGACACTCTGTCAAACAACCGTAGCAAGCGTTTCTCCAGACGCGTTGCCGGAAGTCTGGTCATTTACCATATCGGGTTTCTATCTCTTTTGATGGACTCGCATAACCGGAAATCTCCGGTGAGCCGCCCCTCATTGAACTGCCTCCATAGAGATACGGATAGGCATTGGCTCCGAGCCTTTTCGTGCACTTGCCGACATTTTCCAGGTAATCCCCGACAACCCACCAGTGGCCATCGATGAAAACTTCAAGTAAACGTCCATAAGCCTCTGCGCCCTGGACAAAAGCCCCCTGCGTTTTATTCATGACAAACGTGTTCAAGATTGATCGAAAGTGTTGATTCTGATTTTGCTCTGTGTCGAAATTTTCTTCTTCAGAGCGAGTTATCGCACGCCATGAAGAGTGTGGCTGATGCCAATTTTATCTGCGCTCACGTCGGAAATGCCGGTTCTGAACATCAGGCGCTTTCATCGATGTAGTTCAGCTTGTCATCTAGACGCTATGGATGCCATAACATGAGGGCGAAATTCCTCTTAATGGAAGCATTGCCGGCAAGCATGCGTCAATCATTCTCCCCCTGCAGAACGTTATGGCCGGTTGTTATTTCCGGTACAGAAACCACACAGGCCAAACTGATTTGACTCCTCATTGTCGGAACTGCTGCACGTAGCTTCATCCGGCAGATTGTAAAAATGAGCTGTATCGCCGTTTCGGGACGTCTTCCCGCTGCTGTGATCGACGCCCGGAGATGTTCTCGGCGTCTGGTCAATTTTCACCTTGATTGGAAATCGTGATTTTGGAATAGGCTTCACTGCCGGCCTTTTCCACCATTTGAAGGTCATGATCACTACATCTTGTATTGTGGGGAGTGCTTTGGTCTGATACATAGGGCGATTACCTGAAAAACTCATCGCTCGGTGGAAAGGGGCGATACGTGGCGTGGTATTTGTGGTAAATTAAAAATAATATTACAATTATGATAGTTTTTGATCAAATCCTTTGCGGATAACCTGGTTTTAAGCTGTGAACAACGCAGCTAAGTTGGGTCATTCGATGGGATTGAATTTATTAAGTATTTAATTATAAATTATTTAGCGTAGCCCCCTTCTTTTTCTTTGTCCATTCGATAGCCCGCCATTCATGTGATCGACCTCCACGATCCTCACGAGTTCTGTTCCAGTTGACTGGCAACTCATCGGCGAGCTGATGTCGATCTCCTGATGATTGCTGAAGGAATGACGGCAACCTTTTCAGGCATTGTTGCGCATGAGATGCGCAGAAGTCGACGCCCCTCCTGGGCGCCACGCGTCAGGTATCTTGGCTGGATCATAGTATGACATAGTGCATGTTGATGATGTTTACTGCATTTTATAAAATGAGATACGGCTGCAAGCAAGGGAACTGGCTGCGAAAGGGACGCGGATGCCCTTACCGTATTAACGGCTGGCGCCGAGCATATCCGACCTCAGGGGAACGGCATTGGGGATCGTAATAATTGTAAGATCGCGGCCTGATTGCTAAATTATGAATATTACGCTCTCGTTCTATCGTGCAGCTTCCACCAGGCAACCATGCTAAACTTCAGACAATGAATGTCATCATCAACGACAAAAGCTGTGTCTCTTCAGTCGGCCAGACACTCTTGAAGGCAGCCAGGATAAACCACAGCCACGTCGGCTATTTATGCGGTGGGCACGGAGTTTGTCGGACCTGCTTTGTAATCGTGCTGGAAGGCTCAGAATATCTTTCTCCTGTCAATGATGTTGAAAAAGCATTTCTCTCTCCTCATGAGATCGGACTCGGAGGTCGTATGGCTTGCCGGGCAACGATCGCCAAAGAGGGGACAATCAGGGTGCTTTCCCGCCCGGAGGAGGTTCGCAGGATGCTCTTCACCAACCCGCTGCCATTATTCAACTATGGTGCGGAGATGGGGCGTAGCTTTGCCCAACAGGTTATCCCAGGCGTTGGCAACATTTTGAGCCGAATCGTGACGGGAGAGATCATCAACGAAAATGAGCTTGAGGACTTCAACGATTCAGTTGATGGCATTTTCGGCCTGGCTGTTGAAACACTGCCGGAGTATCTGCCTTTCAGGGAGCAGGTCATGGGTATCGTCAGCAAGCTACCTGTTCAGTTGCCGGTTAACAGCCCTTTACAGATGCCGTTTCAGTTTCCACTCCAACTTCCATTCGTAAAACAGGATACGCGGAAAAATGTTAAAGAGGCGATTCCGGTCAGGTATACCCCACGGAACTCTTCAACCTGATTTTGCGCCAGTGGATTTGACATAAGGAAAAGCTTCTGACGGCTTGAATTGTTGAGAGCCTCAATATCAGAATCCCCTGAAGCATAGTATACTCGACAAACAAATTTCTCTTGTGATGTTGAAAATAATGGTACCCGAAATCATCAATAAGATAGAAGATCAAAAGTATGTAGAGGCGTTTGTCAACCTTGTGGGGCTCATGTATTACCTGCATGAGAATGTCAAGCACTACAGCGGTGATGAGATATTTTCGGTGACATTAGCGCATGACGCTCTCTCGGAAACCTTGACGGAGATGAGCAACATCGATGATGATTCGGATTATTTTAATGGCGTGGCAGAGTTTTGCGCACATCTTGCGGTTTTGAGGCTCCAAGAGGCCATAGGCGATGAGGTGGCGGCGCGGGCAGCAAAGTCCTTGTCCTTTTGCCTTGAAACAATCATAAATCAGCAGAAAGCTCAAGACGGTGAAGACGATCGATGGACAAATTAGGATTTCAGCCTGTCGAACGGGGAGGGGCGCCTCTTCGACACGAATCAGATAATGGGCATGTGTACGGCATTCGTGTTGACTTTTTTGATTCAACTGCTGACGAGATGCACCGCAGCGCCTGATTCAAGGCATTGATGGCATTGCTTGTCAGATCGACAGCTGTTCGGAATACGTTGGTCTATTGACGCTGATCATTTTCGACGAGGTGCTTGGGGAGATCATCTGGCGATTTAGTGCGTGCATGAAACGCGCCAGTATGTCAGACTGATGTCAGGAAGGAATCATCAAATGTCTGATATATCCAAAGGATTCGTGCATCAACAGATCGGTAAATCCCATGCTGAAAGCAAGTTCTGTCAGTATGACCGGTGTGGGCTGTGCGGTTGCGCAGATCATCACCTCCCGCCACCGTGGAGCGAACTTGTTTTTGAAACGGTAAAGACCTTCAAAGTCATACGCATGTTTGCAGTTTGAGACCAGGGAGACCATCAGTTGTTCCATCGGCTTGAGTGAGTTTTCCGGACTCTGCGTCAGCATCATGAATGGTACTTCACCAAGGCTCCATTCATGAACTCCTTCATTTCTCAGAGTCTCAAATATCCCTGCGACAAGAGATTCCATGATATCTCCGGGAGCGTTCCTGTGCCGTAGCATCAATTCAGTATGTACCACGTTTTGCCCTCTTTCTGAGAGCGTCATTGCCGCCAGCCATTTGCCCGCAAAAGACCGGAAGACGAAACAACGGCATCGCCATGAAGGCGCTGACCTGAAAAGATGCTTCAGCTCCGGTTTGCCGGCATGTGTATTCTGGATTTGAAGCTCTTCAAGGTGCTCTCTGTTGAGATCATTCATTTCGAACTCCTCGACATAGCCTTGTTTTTTCCCCCTGGCCAGTGAAGCCCGCACTGATTTTTTCCCAAAATGCTCACTATCCATCTCCAGAACCGCTTCAGCTCCGGTCCGCATGACGTTGCAGTCCAACGAAGCGAAACAGGCCGCCATCTCAGGTGGACAGCCTCTGAACACATATCCTTCGGGATAGGTGTGTGCGAGATCTTCATGAATGATCTGAAAGGAGTAATCGAAAGGGATTTCCGCGGAAGTTATCCATCGAAGCCCGGAAATTTGAAGCCTGGTGTCACGATACGCCGGTTTAAGCCCGTCTATCCTTGTCCAGCTTAAAGGGAGGAGTTCGTCCATTCGACTGTTATTCAATCAATCCTCAAATAAACAGACTTTCGGCGAAAACTATTCAGGAGGCGGTTTTTTTTCGACCGTTGCTCAGTTCGAGTAAATCCGTCCGGGCATTTTAATGCATGCAAAAATCGCCAGCTTCAACACAGCTGCTGCTGCTGATGAGGTTCAGGCGCCCGATCTTTTGCATTTTCAGCGAGAGGGAGTGTTTGACTCATTCGGTTTCAAGGGATTGTCGATTCCCTTCATGGCATCGGCAGCCTTCATGACCAGCGACCCGGCAGTAAACAACCCTAGTCCGACCACGGCGATACCGGCAAGACCGTGCAGAATGGGAGGGGCGACTGGGGCAAGAAGCACTGTTCCTCCGATGCCTACGACATTTTTCACTATCTCTGCCGGGTTTGAATGGCTCATATCGACAAGCTCCTCTGTTTATGATTGAACAAGCGGGATTATTCTTCGGCTATCCTCAACTTCATCCATCATCGGCTTGGCATATCCGCCACTTTTACTGGACGACCAACGACGAACTCCATGCAATTGCAATGATCTGCCATGGACCTTCAGGCTGATTTTCAGTTAAGGTTCGACTCACACTTCCGTAAGCCCATGATGGAAGATTTTGCATACTTCTCGCCCGCAGCGAATCCCGCCATGAATATAATTTCGGCAAACTCCTCAAGTTTCATGCCCATATCGATCTCCTGGCTGAGATACGATTCCATATTGCGAGGTTTCATATGACTGTTCATACGGGTCAGATATGAGACCCATGCCATCCGGCAAGCCTGCATCCACAGAATTTTTGACATGTTTACTGCTGTTTGGTGATTTCAGAATCTTTTACGGAATCATCTCCGGAGGAGCGGGGTGCAGCCATGCCGATTCCCGGATTGTCATGGCTCACGTTTTCAGTCTGCCCGATAGTCTTGTTCCTGGCTGTTTGCAGAATGTGTTCCTTGAATGGGGTCAGCGCGGCTGAAATTGCGAAAAAACCGGCCCCGGTAACAAGCGCGCCGCTCAATGCATGGAATACAAAAGGAAAGCCGATAACAGGAGCCAGCATCACAAGGCCTTTCATTCCATTGGAAGGTGATTGCGTCGTAGCATCGATACCGGACATGGATCGAATCGATTATTGTTGTATAGCCTTGCCCCTGAACACAACCCATCTCGCTGCAGGAGTGTGCGTTCTGTCTCAGGGCATGAGTCATTTTTCGGATCTATTGAAGCAGAAACGTTCTGCAGCGCCTGGTTCAATGCCTTCACAGCGTTTCCTGAGCTATCTACGGCTTCCTGGTAAATGGTCTCAATGGCCGATGCTGCCGATCTGTTGCCGTTGGTGAACAGATAAACCTGCATCTGGCCAGGCTTTTCGACTGATTCCATCAGGTTTTTGAGCGAGTCGGCGGCATTGCCGGAGGCTTCAAATGCCATATCGGTTACATTTCCGATTGAATTCCCGAACCCGGATCTGAATGCAAATTCACTGGCAGGCTGCTGACCTGAAGCAGGGTTAACTGCATGAGACCGAAAGCGTCGCCGGGTAACGCGTCAATTCACCAGAAACCGGCAGATTACCCGGATGAACAGGAATCGATACCTTTAATGATTACGACAATAATGATAATCCTGATCGCGATCTTGGTTCAAATCCCATCGCACGATCTGTCCGGATGAATTTCGGACCGAAAAATCATCACAATTATAATAATTTTTTTAAGTTTACCATAAATGTTACGGATTGCGTCAGCATAATTCAGTAGAGCGACGCATTTGGACTGTAGATTGGCTGGCACTTGCCTCAAGAAGTCTCCACAAAACAAGATGAAGTGATTATGCCCTTCAAGTGGTGGAAAAAGAAGGCTTTAAATCCAGTCTCTAAATCACGGTTGCCTATCAGACTCACGATCGCTCCCGATCCGGCAACAACCGAGAACTTGATGGAAACCAGCTCTTGTGAGGATATCGGTAACTGTCCGCAGGATCGGGTGCAAACGCATCCCGGAGAACTCGTCAGGAGCATGGACCATATCGGGTCAAACCCGTATGGTCGTTGTGGCTTTTCTACCGGAGCTGATGGAAAGAGCGCCTCGCTCGTCGGACTGGAGATGATCCTGCAAGGTCTGGCAGGCATTCTCGAGGATGAGCTTTTACGCCATGTAGGCACTGATGCCGACAATCTTGAAGAGTGCCTTACGCTTATCGGGGAAAAAGCCGAAAGCCCCGAAGAGGAGCTTCTGGCAGGACCTTTGACCTGCGGTGAACGTCAAGCCCCGGACTATAGTCACTCAGATTACTCGTTATGGGGAAAGCGAATCCCCGGATCGGCAGCATCGTCTGATTCAAGAATATCCATCAAACACCAATCACACTGTCATGAATAAAACGCAGGGGGCTTTTGTCCAGGGCGCAGAGGCTTATGGACGTTTACTCGAGGTTTTCATCGATGGCCACTGGTGGGTTGTCGGGGATTACCTGGAAAATGTCGGCAAGTGTACGAAAAGGCTCGGCGCCAATGCCTATCCGTATCTCTATGGCGGCAGTTCGATGAGGGGCGGCTCACCGGAGATTTCCGGTTATGCAATCCCCTCAAAAGAGGTATCGAGTCGGTTCTCCGATCGATGAAGATCCGGGAAGGAGTGCATCAGAAATTACAGTTTTACCCATAGTGTCCCGGAATGGCATGCTTATAGACACCTCGATCAACATCGATCCCTCTCTTCACCGAAACGAAATCGGTTCCGAATCACTGGCAGTAATGGCTGCCAGGCAGAAAACCCGGAAAAGATGGTTGCTTGTCCAGCCGAAAAGCGTGACGACCATGACCGTCGACTCCGGCCGTGTGAGCATGCCGCTCAATCTGGTCATGGTGGCGACGCTTGCCGGAGCGATTTTTGATATTACGCTGGTCGACGAACGCACTGGCGACAAGGTGCCCGATGATCTTTCGGAATTCGATGTTGTGGCGATCACCTCCCGTACGCTTAACGCCACGAAGGCCTACAGCATCGGTGACAAGGCCCTTGCCCAGAAGAAGATCGTTGTGCTCGGCGGAGTCCATCCCACCATGCTGCATGAAGAGGCTACGCAGCACTGCACCAGCGTCGTTTACGGCGAGGTGGAGGGCATCTGGGAGCAGCTGGCTTCCGATGTCCTCAGAGGCACCATGAAAAGATACTACCGTTCAGAGGCACTCACCCCGATGACCTCTATGCAACGCCCGGATTTCGGTTACGCCCTGCGGTCGAAAAACGCCAGGCGTTATGCTTCCCGCGTCCCCATCCTGGCTACGAAGGGGTGTCCGGTTGGCTGCAATTTCTGTACGACGCCGGTCATCTATGGAAAGAGTTTCCGTCACAGGGAACTTGATCTGGTTCTCGACGAAATGCGTTACCATCAGGACCGGCTTGGAAAGCGCGATGTGACCTTCTCGTTCATGGACGACAATATCAGCTTCAGGCCGCAATACTTCACCGACCTGCTGGATGGTATGGCGAAACTCGGCGTCCGCTGGAACGCGAACATCTCGATGAATTTCCTGCACAAACCGGAGGTCGCCGAGATCGCCGGCCGCTCGGGATGCGACCTGATGAGCATCGGTTTCGAATCGCTCAATCCGGACGTTCTGAAAAGCGTGAACAAGGGGGCAAACCGACTCCAGAACTACTCGACCGTGGTCGGCAACCTGCACAAAAACGGAATCGCCATCCAGGGCTACTTCATGTTCGGCTTTGACGACGACAGCGATAAGAGCTTCCAGGCCACTTACGACTTCATCATGGAGAACCGTATCGAGTTCCCGGTTTTCTCTCTGGTTACCCCTTTTCCGGGGACCCCCTTCTTCGAGGAGATGAAGCCGCGAATCCGTCACTTTGACTGGGACAAATACGATACGTTCCACTACATGTACGAGCCCAGGAAAATTTCCGGCGAAAAGCTGCTCGAAAACTTCATCAAGTTGCAGCGTGAAATCTACAAGGGAAGGGCCATTATGCAAAGGATGAAAGGCAAGCCGCTCAACTGGGTCTGGCTGGCCAACCTGATGATGCACAATTTCACCAGAAAACTCAGGCCCGAAAATTTTCTCTGAAACTGCGGCTGGCAAAGTTTCGCCGATTTTTTGGAAATATATCCACCAGCGCATTGTCCGACATCCGTTCTGACTCGTGCGCTTAAATTCAAAGCCCTCCATGACCAGAACAGACGGTCGCATCGGATTTATCGACAAGATCAAGGCACATATTGAAATACTGGATCCGGTCACCTGGATCAGCGTATATCCCTGCCTTACCTGCGGAGTCATGGCTACCGGAGCAATGCGATCGACCCTTCACGATTATCTGATGCTGTTCGCCCTGTTCCTTGTCTATGGACCTCTCGGCACCGGTTTCAGCCAATCGGTAAACGATTACTATGATCTCGAACTCGACATGATCAACGAACCGACCCGCCCGATACCTTCCGGACGGCTGACCAAACAGGAGGCGCTGTTGAACTGGAGCATCGTATTGTCGGTGGCCGTGATTCTGGGCATCCTGCTTAGTCTCCATATCGGTGGAGGTCGTGGCTGGATTCTCTTCGGCTCCCTCATGACCGGACTTTTGCTCGGCTATATTTATTCTGCGCCGCCGCTCAAGCTGAAAAAGAACATACTGCTGTCAGCTCCAGCTGTCGGGATCTCCTACGGAGTGATCACCTGGCTTTCAGCAAATGCTTTTTTTTCCCAGATCAGAACCGAGGTGATCTGGCTCGCGGGTCTCAACTTCTTCATGGGATTCGCGCTCATTATCATGAACGACTTCAAATCGCAGGAAGGAGATGCACAGGCCGGCATGAAATCGCTCGCCGTCATGATCGGAGCGAAAAACACCTTCATGGTCGCCTTCGTGATCGTCGATCTGGTGTTTGCCGTGTTCGCATGGCTCTCATGGACGTGGGGTTTCCCGGGCCTGATGTATTTCGTCTTACTGACGCTCGTCGTGGACATCGTCATTCAGGTCAAGCTCTACCGAGACCCGAAGAACGGTCTTTCGTTCATGCAGAGTGCCGTGAACGATGGATTCGGGCACACTATCGGCAAGAGTGAAATCCATGAGCACAATGCATTTCTCAGATTCTCCATGGTGAACAACATCCTGTTCCTCATCAACCAGATAATCGTATCCGCCCTGATCGGCATGAAGTACATGTAACGCCTGGCATGGATGGCGCCGGTCCGGAAGCATCATTCTTCACGACACCTGTTTCAGTCAGTCCGGTGCCGCTCATCATGCGCAATCCTGACCAGATCAGGAGTTCCTGATCAGTATTCGTCCTGCAAACCCCCATTGCACGTTCAGGACCGCCGGAAAGCCTCTCCCTCCACAAGACCGGAGCATCATCTTCGACCTGGCAGAGCCAATAAAGCTTCACCTCAAGACTCTGACAGATCTCACTGATGTAACAAATCTTATGGATTCCGGGCTTCCTGTTGCAACTATCATCACGAAAAATGTAGTTTTTCCTCTGCGCATTTCATTGTAACAACGGATAGAGGCGTATTGAACCGGTGAGGACACCGCGGATCTATCCATGAGGCTCATAATCCAATATTCCAGATGCCGAAGCTTTCGAACAAATCCCGATCGACATCCAGCAGCAAGGTCGACGACATGGTTTTCGCAGTGCTGGAAGCCATGCCTGATGCAGCTTTCCAGATAGAGCCGGACGGCCTGATCATCAATACCAATACCCTGTTTTCCGCAATGTTCGGCAGGCAGCCGATCGAGTGCATCGGCACCAATATCTATGATCTGTTGCTGAATGCTCTGGGCTCTCCGGATCTCGGCAATCACCTGAGAGAAAAAACCGGGTCAGTTCTTCAAGCAGGAAAGCGAACTGTATTTGAAGATGACACCGACATATGGAAGGTCATCATCAGTCCGATACTTTCACCTGAAGGCGGGATCGGCAGTTTACTGGTCATCAGCCAGGATATCTCCGAGCAGAAAAAGAGTGACAAGAGGGTGCAGAAAGAGCGCGAGATCAAGACAACACTTCTCGATGCGATCCCATGTTCCGCAACTTTACTGGATGCAGACCTGCACATGGTCGCCTGGAACCGATACGCCCATGACCTCCTTTTCATCGGGAATGAAGCCGAGCAACAGCCGATCGGTGATCCGGTCGGGTTCTTCAATCCTGAGGACATGGAGATGCTCAGAGGGAAATTTATCAACACGCTCAAGACCGGAGCGGAGGACTATTGCGAACTGGAGGTACGGCCGCGGGGAGCCCCTCGATCCATGTGGCTCATGGTCCGTTCACAACGGGTTATCCTTGACGGCAGCCCCTTCGTTGTTTCCATCGGTCTCGATATCTCAGAGCGAAAACAGCTGGAACAGGATCTCCTCGTCAACAAGAAACGGCTCGACTATTCATTGAAAGCCGCACGAGCCGGCGTTTGGGAACGGAACCTGGAGACCAACAAGGCCATCTGGTCCGATTCACTCTGGGAGTTGTTTGGCATCGAGCAGGGCGACCGGCAGCCCTCTTTAGAGCTCTGGCAGAGTACCGTTCATCCTGATGACCGGGCACTGGCAATCCGGAGAGCAAATGAAGCGACCAGCCGCTTGCAAGAGCTGAGTATCGAATATCGCGTCTGTCATCCTGACGGAACCATCCACTGGCTGCTGTCCCGCGGCATGCCGTTTTATGAAGACGATGGACAGGTGAACCGTTATATCGGAACAATAATAGAAATCACCGACCGCAAGGTGCTGGAACAGGCGCTCCTGGAGAGCAAGATGATGCACAACTACGCATTGGACGCCGCCAAATCCGGCATCTGGGAGTGGGACGTCAGTACCGATCAGCTGAAGTGGTCAGATCAGATCTGGGGGCTGTACGGACTTGAGGTCAACAGCAGGACGCTGAACCACCAGCTCTGCGTGGATACCGTCCATCCGGACGACCGGGAAACCGCTTCCAGGATCATCAAAGAGGCTGTCAGCAGCCAGAATGCGGCATCACTCGAATATCGGGCTTGCCATTCCGACGGTTCCATTCGTTGGCTCACCTCCAGAGGCATGCCGGTACTCGACGAGACAGGCAACGTGAGCCGTTACATTGGCGCCATTTTCGACATCACCGAACGCAAGCAGATCGAGCTCGAACTCCTCGCCAGCAGGGACAGGCTCAGCCAGGCTCTCGAAGCCGCGCGAGCCGGGGTTTGGGAATGGGACCTGAAAAGTGACGAAAATTTCTGGTCCGACGAACTATGGTCCCTCTATGGCATTGAACGACGCGATGACATAAAGCCATCCTTCAGGCTCTGGACAAGCTCCATTCATCCTGAAGACCGCCAAAGGGCCATCAGTGAGGTGACTGAGGCCGCACAAAACAGTACAGCCCTGAATATCGAATATCGGGTTTGCCACAAGGATGGTACCGTTCACTGGCTCATGTCTCGCGGCAAACGGATGCAGGGCGACAACGGGGTGAATCCGAGATATGTCGGTACGGTCATCGATATCACCGAACGCAAGGAAGCCGAGATAGCGCTCAAAGAGAGCAAGATGAGGTTCAACTTCGCGCTGAAGGCCACAGGTGCCGGGATATGGGAATGGGACGTAAAAGCCGACAAGGTGACCTGGTCCGAGCAGATATGGGCGTTGTACGGATTGAAGCCGAACAGCATCACGCCATCGCACCGGCTCTGTGAAAGCAACGTCCATTCTGAAGACAAGGAGTTGACCTTTGAACATGTCATGTCGGCTGCCAGCAGGTCCGCCGAGTTTACCGTGGAATATCGTGTCACCCACCCGGACGGCTCCATTCACTGGCTCATGTGCCGCGGTGTGCCCCTGGCTGATATCGCTGGCCAGACGAGATGTTATCTGGGCATGGTCATGGATGTCACCGAACGCCGAAAAGCCGAAGAAGCATGGAACAAGGGCCAGGCAAAGCTCAATCTCGTCCTTCAGAAAAGTCAGTTGGGAATTTGGGATCTTTCTCTGAATGACGTTACTGCGCATCGTTCACTCGAACATGCCCATATTTTCGGGTACGATGATTTAACTGTCGAATGGACTATGGAGAGGTTTTTCAGCCATGTCGTCCCCCAGGAACGCGAAATGATTGAAAAGCTCATATATACAGCCCTCGAAAAGCAGGAGAACTATACCTTCGAGTGCCAGATAATCACCGCAAAAGGTCAAGCGAGATGGATATGGGTCTTCGGCGCCTTAGACTCCAGCAGCACCAGCAAAGCCAGACATGTATCCGGTATTGTTCAGGACATCACCGATCGAAAGCGAACGGAGTTGCTGCTGAAGGAAAGCGAACAGAAATTCAGGAACATTTTTGAATTCTCCCCGATCGCCATCTGCATCCAGGATATGCATAACGAACACATGATCGACGTGAACGCCTCCTGGCTGAAGCTTTTCGGGTTCTCGAGACAGGATGTTATCGGCAAGAAATTAACAGATTTGGGCATCTATAACGACAAAAAGGCTCACGAAGAGATATCTCACTGGCTTCGTGAGACGGGTAGAATCTCCAACAGGCCCTTCGAATTCCGGAAAAAATCGGGTAGTCACGTCAACATCCTCTATTCTGCCGAGTATGTCATGATGAACGGACAGACAAGCCTTCTGGTGATGATGACGGACATCACCATCCAGGAGCTGCAGCAGGCAAGTATCTCCCAGCTGGAGAAGGCCGTTGCCGAACGAACCGAGCAGCTTGAGCTCGAAGTGGAGCACCTGCATCGCTTCTTGAGCATGATCTCCCATGAATACCGGACGCCTCTTGCGATCATTCGAGGCAATCTCGATCTTATCGACCTGAAGCATCGAAGCGGTGACTATTCGAATACCCGTGAAATGGGTAAAATCAAACGGGCGATCGACCGTCTTGTCGAAGTGATGGAGGTATCTATCCAGGAGAGCCGTATTCTGGAATCCCAGAAGACCCTGGCCTCGACGAACTTCGAGATCGAACAGGTCATTTCCTCACAGCTTGACGCTTTCCGTGCCATGTGGCCTGAAAGGAGAATAAATTATTCCGGAAACCTCGGCGATGCCAGGGTCAGTGGTGAGGCCTCTTTGCTCAAAATGGCTATTTTCAATCTTCTTGACAATGCATTGAAGTACTCCATACCGGCTTCACCGATCGAAATGAATTGCCGCTTAGAAGCTGACGATGTGGTGATAGCCGTAAGCAATCAGGGAAAGAGTATCAATGGAGAGGAAGGTGAAGAGTTTTTTGAAAAGTACCGACGCGGCAACAATGCGGCCAATACCGGCGGAGCCGGCATCGGTCTATGGCTCGTCAAGAGCATCATCGACCAGCATCACGGCAAAGTCAGCCTGGCAGGCACTGAATCCGGAGCAGAGGCGACGATCCGGCTTCCTCGCGCGCATGAGTCCGCCTGATCGGATTTTTCAGGCTACCCGAACCCGTGGGCATCAGACTTGACAGGCCGCCGACGGATGTTTAACGAAAATCAGGACAAACATCACTGCAACATCATATGACCGAAGGCAAGAAAATCATTGTTGTCGAAGACGACCATGACTTCCGTGAAAGCATGGTCGAATACCTTGAACTGGCTGGATACGCTGTCACCGGGGCAGGATCAGCACTGGAGTTCTATCAGGCAATCGCCCGGGAAGAATTCCTTCTGGCAATCCTGGATATCGGCCTGCCGGATCAGGACGGGTGCGTGATAGCCGGGTATATTCGAAACAATACCGACATGCGCATCGTCATGCTTACGGCGCAATCATCGCTCGACAGCAAAGTCAATGCCTACCGGTCAGGTGCAGACACCTACCTGGTCAAGCCCATAGACTTCGCCGAACTCGCTGCATCCCTGGACAGCATGCTTGGTCGTCTCAGCAAAAGCGGTGCCCAGGATCTGAAACCGCAACAGCCAGAGACGGTCCCCGAGCTGAAATCGCCGCAATGGCGCCTGGTCCAGAGCGAGCATACCCTGTTCGCGCCGAACGGCGTCATGACGACGCTCACCTCAAGAGAGTTCGATCTTCTCGAAAAGCTTGCTTCATCCCCCAAAACGGTCGTTGATCGTAAAGCCATCCTGAAAACCCTCGACTACGATGACGACGATCTGGGGAACCGGGCCCTCGATGCCCTGGTACACCGGTTACGCCGTAAAAAAGAGGACCTTGATCGCCTTATTCCGATCAAGACCGTCCATGGTGCCGGATACAGTTTTTCTGAGCTCATCGTCATTGAGTGAGCTCGGGGCGAAAAGGTCTTCCAGTTTATTTTCCTCTTGAGTATTGCTCTGGCATTCAAAGAGATCGAGACTGTTTGTCAGCTATCGTCTTTCTGAACCTGGCGCCGTCGGGCGAAGAATCCATAAGTCCGGATCCATGACTACGCAGTGCCTGGTTCAGGATGAGGCCTGGAGGCATGCTTCCTGAGTTCCACAATTGCAGGAGCAATAAGAAAAATCACCTCCCTGAACATTCAGTCCTGGAACAGTTCAGGGCCTGGCCTGGAACTGAACCGATAATTTTCTTCGAGGCACGCGACGTGACGCGAAAATCTTGTGAGAGGGGTCGTAATTCCACGTAACTGCCATTATGGTTTTATGATGAACGTTCGCCGCCGGCACCCGCCTGAAAAGATTCATTTTATCCGACACGGAAAAAGTGATACCTTCAGGGTCAGGGGTAATGTCCGTGAGCCGCAGAACACCCCGAATTCAACGCCGCATAAAAGGAGAGTACCGAATGCTTTC
>Ga0326726_10000317_pt1 | contig 46078 bp, 53 predicted proteins | sample MHFenrmetagenome_2_FD_207603 | JGI IMG/M metagenome (GOLD analysis project Ga0326726, IMG submission 207603) | Lab enriched peat soil microbial communities from Michigan Hollow, Ithaca, NY, United States - MHF15MN | ecosystem: Environmental > Terrestrial > Soil > Wetlands > Peat | place: USA... | reverse complement strand
CCCCGCTACTAACGGCGCCAGTGACCACGAAGACACGAAAGCACGAAGAAGAACGACAGGAAATAACGGCCACAGAGACACGGAGACACAGAGGTGTTCGACGCGGGCGGCCTGCGGAGCAGGCCGCGCGTGTCGGCCGAAGCCGACGGCGCACGCGACGCACACCAGAATTACCGGCGTCGTGTGCGACGCCGGCTTCCGGCCGACTGACGCCGCTTCGCGTCGCCGCGTCGAACACAATCTGCGGAGTCTTGGCTCTGTGTCCCGGTGTCTCCGTGGCCAATTCCCTCCGTGTCCTCCGTGGTTCACTTGCCGTCTTCCTATGTCGCTAGTGATCCACTTCACGGCACCGTCGTCTCTGCTGCGCGAGACCGACCGCCCGTCGCAGCTGCCGATCGTCGGCAATGGTCCGCCAGGCACGTTCGTGATCGTTCCGGACGGCTTGCGCGTGTCGCTGCCGACCGATCAGATCGTCTCCAGCGATGACGGCCGCGGCCATGCGCGCGTGGAGTTCAGCGGCATGCGATTCGCCGGCGTGAAAGAGGGACGTCTGGCGTTCGTGCGGTTTCGCGAACAGCTTCCTGAGGATCGGCTGTCCCCGGCGCGCAGCCACACGATGCTGCTTGAACCGCGGTGGGTCGCGGACGTCTCGATGGACGGCGATCCGGTCTGGCCGGCTCGGGAGTCACGCGAGCCTCATATACTACGGGGCATGCTCGCCCTCTTCCGCGATCTCTTCGAGCATCAGGCGTACGCCGACGCGGCGATGCTGAGTGCGATTCGGCGCCACGAGGCCGCCGCTCGAGACGAGTCGCTGCGGTCGCTACTCCATCACACGCTCCTCGCCCACCGCTTCTGGCTTCACTTGAGCCAGGGGCTGCCGTTCGTGCCCGACGAGGAGTCGAAGGTGCCCGACTCGCTCGACGTGATCGCGGCGCGCTACCGTGAGACGTACACGCGCGATCGGCGGTGGCTCGAGGAAATCGCCGAATCGGATCTGGACCGGGTGCTCGAGTCGCCGTACTTCGAGGGCCGGCGCTACACCGTCCGCGACGGCCTCATCCAGATTTGCCTGCACAGTCAGGGACACCGATCGCAGTGTGCGAGCAAGCTCCGCGCACTCGGCGGAGAGCCGCCGACGCTGGACTACGTGCTGTGGATCAAGGATGACCGGCCGGCGCCGGCCTGGGCCGAATCGTGACCGGCGACGACACCTCTACGCGCTCCTGGAACGCGATCGCGGATGACTGGATCGCGCACGCGGACGCGAACGACTATCGCCAACACTACCTCATGCCGCGCATGATCGCGATGCTCGGCGACGTCACGGGCAAATCCGTGCTCGATATCGGATGCGGCGAAGGCGGATACGCCCGCGAGTTGCACCGGCGCGGCGCGCGCGTGACGGGCGTCGATGGCAGCACGCGGCTCATCGAGGTCGCGCGCCAAAGGGCCACCGCGGAGGGCATCGACGCGCCGTTCGTTGTCGCCAACGCGAACGCCCTCGGGTCGATCGCGTCGGCCACATTCGACGTGGTCGTCGCGGCCATGAGTCTGATGGACGTCGAGGACTACGACGGCGCCGTCGGCGAGGTGCACCGCGTGCTTCAGGCCGGCGGCGAACTGTTCATGAGCATCACGCATCCGTGCTTTTCCGCGCCGGTCTCCGCATGGGTGCGCGACAGCACGGGCGCGCTCGAGACGTTCACCGTCGATCGCTATTTCGATCGGGTGGCATGGGAGTCGATGATCACGCCGGCGTTCCGGGCGCCGGTGGTCCGCCGTCATCGCCCGCTCGAGGATTTCATGAAGTCGCCGATCGCGTGCGGCTTCGTCCTTCGCGAGTTTTGCGAACCGAGCGTGACCGACGATGAGCTGAAACAGTCCCGCAGGTTCCTGAAGCTCGCGCGCATTCCGTACTTTCTCTTCATGCGCTGGCAGAAACCGTAGCCGTTAGAATCGCAGACCGCACTGGGCGCCCTCGACTCCGCACGCCGCGTCGCGTGGGAAATCACGGCTAGCATGGTGTTCCGGCCGCGCCTCGCGCCGCTTCAGACGTAGTGCCCTACGGACATCAGCACGAGCGCGATTGTCTGGAGCGCGAGGACGGCGCTGCTGCCCCAGTGGATGCGCTGGCGCAGCGCTGCGGCTTGCTGCACGAGCGCGCCTTTGGCCGGGCCGTCCGGCAGCGCGATCGTCTGCTGCATGATGGTCCCGATCTTCATCGCGCTGCGGCCGACGACCGCGCCGCCGATGATCCCGGCGAGGAGGCCGGCCGTGCCGCCGGTGCTGAACGCCAGGCCTGCATGGGTCGTGATGACCGCCGAATCGAAGCCGCCGGTGAAATGCCACATGAGATAAACGCCCGTCGCGACGGTCGCGGTGGCGAAGGACGCCATGTAGGCCGTCAGCCCGCGATTCATCCGCATCATCACCTGCCCGCCGGACGGACCGGCCTTTTCAATGACCGGTGTCAGCATCTTCGAGACGAAAACAGTCGAGCCGATCCAGACGCCGGCGGCGAGCACGTGCGTGGCGCGCAGGACGAGAAAGATGATGGTCGTCATGAGATCCTCCTTACTTCGCGTCGGTGGCGGCCGGCGCCGTTGGCGGTTGCACATCGGGAACGTGGTTGACGACGGGTTTCAGCGTCCGCAGGAACGCATAAATGGATTTCAGATCTTCATCGCTGGCGTTGCGGATCGCCGGCCATGGCATCGGCGGAAGAATCTCGCGCGACTGCCCCATGTGCCGGCCCGTGCGAATCGCCTTCACGAACATCTCCTCGGTCCAGATGCCGAGTCCGCTGTTCTGATCCGGCGTCAGATTCGCCGCGTAGCTCACACCCCACGGACCGGCGAATGCCGTGTTCGTCGCGGCGCCCGCCCAGAGCCACGGGCCCTGCGGTTGTGCGGCCGGCAGTTGGCCCATCTGCTCCGGATGACCGGAGAGAAACCGCGCCATGTCGGGTTCGGGGCCCTTCGGTCCCATCTTGAGCGGCGTGTGGCAGTCGCCGCAGCCGACGATAGTGACCAGATACTTGCCGCGCTCGACGCGGCTCACGGCGCCCGTGGCGGAAGTAGCGGCCGAGGCATTGACCATGAGCTGGCTGTCAGAGCAGCCGGCCGTGACGACGGTCCAGAGAGTGATGATTGCGGCGGTGAGAAGTTTCGTCATGCGTGCGCCCTCCTTCGGTGCGTCTTTCATCTCACCGACGAATGTAGGATTTCTGGAAAGGCGCCGTTGCTAAGACTTGCCTAGCAGGATCGGAAGAATTCGCTACGGTCGCCGCTCGCGCGACCCGCACTTCCTAAACAAATCTTAAATGGGCCATAATTTCTGATTCCGATGGCCGAGAGAGTCGCCACGACCCGCGTACATCGTTGTCTCGAGCCCGGCCTCTCCCTCCTCATCGGCACGGTGGACGCGCAGGGCGTGCCCGCAACCTGCCGCGCCGTCGCGGTCTCGTCGGATGACGATCTCGAGACGCTGACGGTCTACGTCCCGGTCGCCACCAGCCACACGGCGATCCAGAATCTCGCGACGACGAAGCGGCTCGCCGTCGCGGCGACGCATCCGTTCACCAACTGCGCGACGCAGATCAAAGGGACATCGATCGACGCGCGGCTGGCGACCGAAGCGGAAGCGGCTTTCGTCCGCGCACGCGTCGACGCATTCGCCGACGTACTCGAATCGCTGGGCGTGCCGCGCCGGCTGACGCGCAGCGTGGCGCACTGGCCGGCGTTTGCGATCCGGATCCGCGTGGAGCAGGTGTTCGATCAGACTCCGGGACCCAACGCAGGAAGCCGGCTGCAATGAGCGCGCGTCTCTCGGATCTCTCTCGCTGCTTCCAGGGCGTCGTCCCGAGCATCATTGCGACGGCCGACGCCTCCGGCATGCCGAACGTCACCTACGTCAGCCAGGTGTACTTCGTCGACGAGCGCCACGTCGCGCTCTCGTGCCAGTTCTTCAACAAGACGCGCCGCAACCTCGACGAGAACGCCGCGGCCTGCGCCGAGGTCCTGGATCCCGTGACGCTGCAGGCGTACCGGCTGCGGATGAAGTTCCTCCGCTCCGAGAAGAGCGGGCCGCTGTTCGACACGATGAATCTGCGGATCGACGCGATCGCGTCGCAGACCGGCATGACCGGCATCTTCCGGTTGATCGCGGCCGACGTGTTCGAAGTGCTCTCGGCCGAACTGGTGGAAGGCTTTCTGACCGAGCCTCCCCAGGACGTGCCCGCGGGCGTATCGCTGGCCGGCGCGCGGACCGAGATGCGCGGCCTGCAGTGGATCTCGGAGCGCATCAATCAGGCCACCGACCTCGAATCGCTGTTCACCGTCGTCCTCGAGGCGCTCGAGGAGTACTTCCAGTTCTCGCACACGTCGGTCCTGCTCTACGACGAGACCAATCGCCGACTGACGACCATGGCAAGCCGCGGGTACGGGGAAAGCGGCATCGGCGCCGAGGTGGCCATGGGCGAAGGCCTGATCGGCACGGTCGCGCGCGAGCGGCGGCTCCTCCGCCTGACGAGCCTCGAGGGTGACCTGCGGTACGGCCGCGCGATTCGCCGTGAATCGGCGGACCGCGAGAGCGCGCTGGCCGCGGAGATTCCACTGCCCGGCCTGCCCGGCGCGCAAAGCGTGCTCGCCATCCCGCTCACCGTCGGCGATCGCCTCATCGGCGTCATCGCCGCGGAGGACCGCGACCCGATGCGCTTCAGCGAGTGGCACGAGGCGTATCTCGGGATCGTCGCCAACCAGATCGCGCTGAGCCTCGACCGCATGATCGAGCGCTGTAACGAAATGGCGGACGTTCCCGTCGAGATCTTCGCGCCGCTCACGCCCGTCCACGCCGCCGAGGAATGCCAGCGCCGCGTCAAACGGCGGCTCACGTACTACAAGAACGACGACGCGATTTTCGTCGACGACGAGTACCTGATTCGGAACATCCCGGCCCGCATTCTCTGGAAAGTGCTGGGCGAGTCGCAGCGGACGGGGCGGACCGAGTTCTCGAACCGCGAGATGCGCGTCGATCAGTCGCTCGGCCTGCCGCCGGTCAAGGACAACCTCGAGAGCCGGCTGATTCTCCTCAAGCAGCGGCTCGTGGAAAAGTGTCCGGACTTGCGGATCGTGTCGACGGGCCGCGGACGGTTCGCGCTGCGCGCCGAGGCGCCGATCGAGATGATCGAACGCTGATCAGGCCGGCGGGTCCGAAAGGACCCGCCCTACATGCACGGTACATGTCACGCTACGTAGGCCGGGTCCTTTCGGACCCGGCTCTCTCGCTCATTCCGCCTTCAGCGCATTGACAGGATCGACGGCGGCCGCGCGCCGGGCCGGCAGATAGCTCGCGACCATGATTGCCGCCACGAGCAGCACGGGCACGGCGCCGAACGTGACCGGATCGAGCGGGCTGACGCCGTAGAGCAGCGACGACATCAGCCGGCTCAGCCCCGTCGCTGCGACGAGGCCGATCGCCACGCCAGCGCCCGCGAGCGCGAGCGCGTGCCGCACGAACATTGTCTTGAGCGCGCCGGGCTGGGCGCCGAGCGCCAGCCGGATGCCGATCTCGCGCGTCCGCTGCGAGACCGAGTACGCGATGACGCCGTAAATGCCGACGATGCCCAGCACCAGCGCCATCGCGCCCGCGATCGCGAGCATTACGAGCGTGAACGACGTCCGCGCGAGCGACTGATCGTAGATCTCCTGCATCGTCCGCACCGATGCCAGCGGCAGGTTCGCGTTCACGGACCAGACGGCCTGGCGCATCTGATTCAACAGGCCTTCGGTGCCGGCGGCATGGCTCCGGACGGCGAATGTCACGTTGCGCACCACGTTCGTCTGTCCCGGCGAGTACAGGCTTTCCGTCATCGCTGGCCAGTACACCGTCGCCGGCGCGGGCGCGTGCACGCCGTTGTCGCGGACGTCCTGCACGACGCCGATCACTTCACGCCACGGCACCGTGGGAAGCGACCGAAGACGCTTGCCCAGCGCCGCGGCCGGCGTGGCCCATAACTCGCGCGCGAGATTCTCCGACACGATCACGACGGGGCGGCGCGCGTAGAGATCGGTCCAGGTGTAATCGCGGCCCGCGATCATCCGCGTGCCGGCGGTCTGAAAGAGACCCGGCGAGACGTACTTCAGCAACCGCATCGGCGGAGTCTCGCCGGCCGTGAGCGGCTGGTCCTCGGCGGTCACGGCGTCCCAGTCCGGGGCCAATCCCTCGACGGGCATCATGGTCGTGAACCCGACCGAGGTCACGCCAGGAATCGCGGCGAGCGCGTCAACGATGGCGTTCTGCGTGCGCTCGGCGCGTTCAGCGTCCGCGATCAGCGCAACCGGAATCGAAATCCGCATCGTCTGCAGCTGCTCGGGATGCGTGACACCCGGATCCACCGCGCGCAACGCCTGGAACGTGCGAATCATCAGTCCCGCGCTGACGAGCAGCACCAGCGCCAGCGAGACCTGGGCGATCACGAGGGCCCCGCGGGCGCGATGACGATCGCGGCTCGCGCTCGCCGTGCGCCCGCCGCCGTGGAGCGCCGCCGCAATCCGCGGCCCGCGGTACTTGAGCGCCGGAATCAGTCCGAACAGCACGCCCGACAGCAGGGACACGGCCGCCGCGAAGCCAAGCGCCCGCGCGTCGATCGCGATTTCGTTCATGCGCGGCAGGTTCGCCGGGCCCATCGTCACCAGGACGCGCAGCGCGCCGTACGCCAGCCCGACGCCGAGCGCGCCCCCGAGGAGGCCGAGCCAGACGCTCTCGAGCAGCAGCGCTCGGACGATCCGTCCCGCGCTGGCGCCGAGCGCGGCACGGACCGCCAGTTCCTGCTGGCGTCCCTCCGCTCTCACCAGCATCAGATTCGCGACGTTGGCGCACGCGATGAGCAGGACGATGCCGATCGTGCCCATGAGCACCCAGAGGACATCGCCGACGTTGCCGATCACATCCAGCTTGAGCGGTCGAATCGCCGGCGTGATTCTCCATCCCTCATACACGCGTGGATCGGCGCCGGAGAGGGTCGGCCACGAGCGCATCCAGATTGGGACCATGCGCGCGATGTCGGCGTCGGCCTCGGCGATCGTGACGCCCGGTTTGAGCCGGGCGACGGCCTCGTAGCCGAAGCCGGACAGCGTCAGCTGGCTGCGCACGAGGGGGCCCAGCACGATCAATTCCGGCTCGGCGGTGACGATGCGAAAGCCCTGCGGCATGATGCCGACCACGGTGCGTGGGCGCGACCCGACCGTGATGGTGCGCCCGATCACGGATCGATCGCCGCCGAAGCGGCGCTGCCAGTAGCCGTAGCCGAGCATCACGGTCGCCGGCGCGCCCGGCTTCTGATCGGCGGCGAGGAGCCAGCGCCCGGCGATCGGCGGCACATTGAGCGCCTGCAGCGTGCCGTCACTGACGACGACGCCGCGCACCTGCTCGGGCTCGGCGAGGCCGGTGACGGTCATCGCGGCGGCCGCCCACAACCCGATCGCCTCGAACGTCCGGTTCTCCTCGGCGTAGGTGACGTACATCGATTGCGACAGGCGCAGGCCGCCGGACACCGTGGCGACACCCGGCGCGCCCGGCGCCGTGTGCCACACCGCCACGAGCCGATCGGCGTCCGGATACGGCAGCGGTTTCAGCAGTACGCTGTTGACGACACTGAAGACCGCGGTGTTGGCGCCGATCCCGATCGCCAGCGTCAGCAGGGCAACGACCGTGAACGTCGGACTGCGCCGCAGCGCACGCAGGGCATAGCGCGAGTCCTTCGCCAGCGACTCGAGCCACGGCAATCCACGCTGATCGCGAAGTGCGTCCAGCGTCTGGGTCACGCCGCCGGCGTCGATGCGTGAGGCGCGCACGGCCGCCGCGGGCGAGTGACCACGCCGCTGTTCGTCCTCCGCCGCCATAGCCAGGTGCGATCGCAGTTCTTCCTCGAGATCGCCGTCGGCACGCCGCCCGCGCAGCGTTTGCCACAACCTGATGCACCATTCACGGAACGTCGCCACTTCTGCCTTCTTCCTTCTTCCTTCTTCCTTCTTCCTTCTGCCTTCTGCCTTCTGCCCTTTCAGCGCGGCTCGTTCAGGAGCGTCTGCATGATAGCCGCGGTCCTATCCCATTCCGCCTTTTCGGTAGCCAGCTGCCGGCGTCCTGCGGCGGTGATCACGTAGAAGCGCGCCTTGCGGTTGCTGTCGGTGACGCCCCACTTACCGCGGACGAAGCCGCGCTGCTCGAGGCGCATCAGGCCGGGATAGAGCGTGCCCATGTTCAGGCGGTGCGCGCCACCCGACACCTGCTCGAGGCGCGCGGCGATGGCGTAGCCGTGGAGCGGACCGAGCGTGTCGAGGGTGTGCAGGATCATGAGGTCCAGCGTGCCCTGCAGGATGTCGGCTTTCGCCGTGTCTCTGTTAGACATACCAATGGAGTCTAGCCATTCCCATTAGGATGTCAAATGAAAACAGTTTGTTATAGTGAAAGGGCGTGCCGGCCCCATCCCGTGCCTGACCCCGTCGTCGAAGCCCTCATCGTCGATCTCCTCGCGTGGGTGTCCACGCGCGACCGGACGTACGCCGACGTGATGGAGGCCTGGCGCACGTCGTGCCCCAAGCTCACCGTGTGGGAAGACGCCAACGATCGCGGGCTCGTCACGACCGAGGACGTCGATGGACAGCCGATTGTCCGCGCGTCGGCGTCAGGTCTTGCGCTGCTCGAGCAACATCGGCGTGCCCGCGCGGCGGGCTAGCGTGGCGCCAGACGCAGATTCAGCGTGAGCGTCTGCCCGTCGCCGAGCGTGACGGCCGACGCGCGCGTCACGAGCGTGCGCAGGTACTCGGGGTCCTGCCAGGCGTCGTCGCCATCGTTGGGCGGCTTCTCCACCGCGGCCGCGTAGTAACTGCCGGACGGCAGGCCCGCGATCGTGAACACGCCGCCCGCGCCGGCGGCGACAACGACGCGCTGAAACCGCGATCCCGGATACCAGCGGCTTGTGTCGGTTGAAAAGACGATCACGCTCGAGCCGGCCGCGAACGGTCCGCGATCGTCGGCGACGGTCCCGTTGATCACATTGACGCGATCCGTCAGCACGACCTCGACATCGTCGACGGATTGATCGCCGCGCCCGAACAGCAGGATGCGATCGGTCTGGTCTACGCCGTTCACGCGAATTTCTCTCAGCGTCCATTCCGGAGGCATCCGCGTCACCGCCAGACGCCGCGGTCCGTTGATGCCCTTCATCTCGAAATGCCAGGTGTCGTGGATGTCTGCGGTGGCGTAGTTGGTCGGCGTCAGATCGACATTCGCAGGCAGCGGCGCGAACTCGACCTCAGACGGCGCCGGATGTCGCGAGCGGTTGAAATCGACGAACGTGAAGCGGCCGGCGATGGACGAGCCGGACGAGGTCTGCAGCGTCAGACCGATCACGTCGCGATCGCCGACGCTGACCGGCAGCGCGCCGAACTCGCCTTCCGTTGACGAGTTCGATCGCCCCCGATCCGCGCGGATGACGTACTGCCCCGCCGGGACATTCGGAAACTCGAACGTCCCGTCCGGAAAGATGCGCGCGCCGATGCCCGTCGCCACGATCGATCCCTGGCTCGGCGCGAGCGTCAGGCCGCCGCCGATCGGGCTGCCGTCAGCATTGAGCGCTTTGCCGGCGACGCGCGCGGTCGCGGCTCTCGACATCGCGAACGCGATGCCCTGGATGTCCTGCGACGCCGCCATCGAAATGAATTGCGCGCTCGCCGGATCCTCGGTTCCTGGGAAATACGATCGCGCATAGCCCGGCAGGTCGGCGGCCATGACGCTGCCCGGCGTCGCGCTGACGATGTACTGGCCGGGATAGATGTTGAAGGCACGGAATCGCCCGCGATCGTCCGAGAGCGCGGCCTCGCCCGCCGTCACCAGACGCCGGCGTCCCGCTTCGTATCGCACACGCAGCAACTGGACGCTGGCGCCCTGCAGCGGGTCGCCCAGCTCATCGGCAATCACGCCCGAGACGGTGCCGAGGCGCGCGAGCGTCAGGTCGACGCGCTCACGCGTCTCTCCGTCGGCTAGCTCGACGGCACGCGCCGACCCGTCCGTGACCGCGTAACCGTCTTTGATAGCGCCCACACGGAAGAAGCCCTTCGCGAGCTCACGAAACTCGAACGCCCCGGCGTCATCGGCGAGCGTCACCTGCGTCTGCATGACGTCGGCCGGCGTGAACAGGCGCACACGCGCGTGCGATACGGCGCTGCCGGCAGCCGTCGTCACCCGACCGCGGACGATGCCGGTGGCCGTGGGATCCCTCGGTGGCGCGGCGCTGCCCTGCTGGCTCAGTCTCGCCAGCATGACCGGTGGGTACAGCATCTGACGATCGTCGGGCACGACGAAATCGATGCCGGTTCGCTCCCCGCCCGGCTGGACGCGGACGGGCTGCGCCCCGTCGGGCGCGGCCGTGCCGGGGTAGTAGACAAGGACGAAGTTGGTGCGCGCCTGACCGTTGATCGCGACCAGACTGGCGCGCATGACGGCCACGGCGAACGTTCCGGCAGCCAGACCCGTCACTCGATACTCGCCTTGGTCATTGGTCGACCCCACCGCGATGGGGCGCGAGGAATTCGGACTGAGGGGCATGGCTGGCCCGCTCTGCGGCGCTTGAATCCAGACGGCCGCGTTGAAGACCGGATCGCCGAGCTCGTCGACGACACGGCCGGCGATCACCGCGCCTTGTACCAGCTTGAATTCCAGCGTCTCACCGGCAATGGGCGTCAGCTCACTGCGCGCGTAGCCGGACTTCGACGCGACGACGCGTGCCTGGCCCGGCGGAACGGAAAGTGAGAATCGGCCATTGCTATCCGTGAGAACAACGGGCGCGCCTTGCACAGCCGGCGTGACGGCGATGCGAGCGTTGGCAATCGGATCGCCGGTCGCGTCAGCGAGGACGCGGCCACTGACAGTCAGCGTGGACTGCGCGCTGGCGGCCTGCGCCAGCAGGCTGGCGATCGCTGCGAACAGCAGACCTCGTCGCATTCAGGATTTCAGACGCGCGGGCGGCCTCCGCGGCCGTTGTTTTTTCAAGACCGCGCGGACCTCGAGCTTGCGGCGGCCTTTCTTCAGAATCGACGGCCCGGCGTCCTCAAGCGCCTGGTCGACCAGCGCGCGCACGGCAGGGCCGTCCAGGTCGGACGCGGCCGCGAGCCGCAGCGTCCGCACCTGCTTGCCGGCGCCCTGAAGGATGTTCGTCGGGTCATCGAGGTACGCGCCGAAGATGAAGCAGATCGAAATCCATCGCGGGAAGAAGATGACCGAGAAGATCGCGTCCGACGGCCGCTCGGTCGGACTGAAACCCACGACCAGCGCGTTGTAGTTGTCGTAGACCATCTCGTACGCGCCGGGCATGCGCGCGCGCATCTTCTTCAGCACCGCGCGTCCGGTCGCCGCGACCTCCGGCGTGTACTTCGCGATGAACCGATTCAGTCGTTGCGTTGGTGTCATGAGCGCGCCGCCAGCGTATTGATATCAACATTCTCGAGCACGCGCGTCGAGTAGCCGTGCGCGGCCGCGTTGATCATCGCGCGCCCGACGTTTTCTGTTGTCGTCATGTGCGAGCCGGCAAGCAACCGCAGCGCCGGGTACAGCGGCGCGAGCAGGTTGTACATCACCTGATACCAGCCCGTCTTCGACCGCACGCCCTTCAACGGCTGAATGTAGCCGGGCCGGAACGCCAACGCCCTCGGCAGCAGACGGAAGAGCTCGTTCTCCGTCCTTCCCTTCACACGCGCCCACATCGAGCGGCCACGCTCGGTGCTGTCCGTACCTTCGCCGGACACGTAGCAGAACGTGATCTGCGGGCTCACGCCCGCAAGCGTCTCGGCGACGGCGGTCGTGAGGTCGTACGTCAGGTGGAAGTACATCGAGACGTCCATGCCGACCGACGATACGCCGAGGCAGAAGAAGCACGCGTCATATCCCGCCAGATCCGCGCGCGCATCGTCCCAATGGAAGAAGTCGGATCGGATCATCTGGCGCAGCTTCGGGTGGACGACGTTGCAGGGCTGGCGTCCGACGACGAGCACGGCGCTGACGCGCGGATCCTCGAGGCACTCGATCAGCACGCCCTTGCCGACCATTCCCGTCGCGCCGAAAAGAACGACCCTCATTTGTGGGCGAGGCGCGGCAGCCAGCGTCCCACGGATCGCGTGTACTGCTCGTACGACGCGCCGAACTTTTCGCGCAGCGCCGGCTCTTCGTACGCGAGGACGAAGATGTTGACGAAGCCGAACCAGATCAGACCGTAGAGCACCAGCCCGGTCCGCTGCACGAGCAGCATCTCCCCGCCGAGTATCGTCGCGACGCTGAGATACATCGGATTGCGCACGTACCGATACAGACCCTGGACGACGAGATTTTTCGGCGGATCGGGAGGCCCGAGCGTCCCGCGCCCGCGCGTGGCGAACTCCCAGACGCACGCGAAGAGCAGGACCGCGCCGACGGCCATCAGCACGAGGCCGATCAGATGCAGTGGATTCCGCGCGTCGACGCGAACGGCGTCGAGGCCGATGAACGTCCACGGCACGTAGAAGGCGACGACGAACGGCAGCAGCATCCACGCGACGCTGCGCACGGCGAGCCACGGCGAAACGGATCGCGGCGTCATGGTGACTATTGACCGAGCTTCTGGCGCAGGGCCGGCAGCGCGATCGTCCAATGCAGGTCGCCATAGTACTGCGACACGCGGTCCGACCGGCCGTATTCGTAGCTGTTCTCGTCGGTGGCATTGTCGGCGGTGCCGGCAATCTGGTGCGCGAATTCGTGGATGGCCGCGCGACCGACGCCGCGGCCAATGGTCTCGACGACGTCGCGGCGCGACGCGTTCTTCGGCGCGTAGCGGATCGCGTGCAGCGCGAGGATACCGAACCCGACCGAGCCGTCGCCGCCCAGCGGCCCGAGCGCGAGCGATTGTCCCGCGCTGGGAATCGGACTCTTGCCGCGGACCGTGGCCAGCACTCCGACGCGCCAGAACGCGTCGTGCCTGGTCGTCAGGCGGAAGTTCAAGCCGGCGAAGGCCCGGTCAATCTCCGCGCGGGCGACGCGATCGATGGTCACGATCTCAGGCGCCGTCAGCGGTCCTCCGAGCTGCGCGGTCGCTTCCGACGTGAGATCGAACGCATCCCGATCGAACCAGAAGCCGGCCGCCGGGGCCGGCCGCGAGCACGCGGCCGCCCCAATGGCGAGAGCAGCGATAACGAGAGCGCGGCGCGTCACGGTCAGCGCAGTTGGAGTTCGAGGAAGCTGGTGCCTTCGATTGGATTGTAGCGATACGGCGCGGTCGGCTTGAACCCGAGTGACGCATAGAGGCGCTGCGCGCGGCTCATCGACGGGAGCGTGTCCAGGCGCATCGACGCGTAGCCGAGCGCTTTCGCGCGCGCGATCAACGCCTCCGCAAGCGCGCGGCCCGCCCCTGCCCCGGCGCGCCCGGGCTGCACGTAGAGGCGCTTCATCTCGCAGGCCGCTGCCGAGGACCGCCGCAGCCCGCCGCAGCCGATGAAGTCGCCGTCCTGCCCGGCCAGCAGAACACATCCATCGGGCGGACCGTACTCCGTCTCCATCATCGCGAGCTCGCGATCGAACTTCTGGAAGCCCAGATCGAGTTTCAGCGACGCGGCGTACTCTTCGACGAGCCGCCGCGCGATCGCCCATCGCTCGGGCGAATCCGGCGTGACGAGATCGACCGTCGGCATCAGTCCTGCTCGATGCGCTGCGCGAACGCGGTGGCGATCGTGATCGCCGCATCCTCGCGCGAGACGCGCGTGACCACGTCGCCAGCGCGGATGCTGCCCTCCTTCGCGACGCGCAGGTAGAAACCGGATCGGCCGCTCTCGAGCAATCGCGTGATCATGTCCGGCCGATCGAAACGGATGCCGAGCTTGTAGCACGGCATGCGCGGCACCGTGACGACGAATTCGGCCGAACCGATGCGCAGACGATCGCCGACGTGCGTCGTCTGTTCGGACAGACCCGTCGTCGTCAGGTTTTCGCCGAACGCGCCCCACGGCAGATCGACGCCGGGAAGCTCGTCACGCCAGGGTCCGTAGTGCTCGGACGGATAGACGTAGACGGCTTTCTTTTCGCCGCCGTGGACCGTCAGATCGGACTGCTGATCGCCGTCGAGGTTCAGCGTCCGAACGACCACCGGTCCGGCGACGGGCGATTTCCAGATCGACGTGAGGACGGGCCGGCCGTGCCAGCCCACTTCGCGCGGACCGCCGACGCAGATGGAGACGACCCTCATACGGACTCTGACTTGTGCGTCGCCGGAGGCGGTTCAGTCGCGATGTCGACCGTGCAGCGCCACTCGCCGTCCGGGTCGCGGCGCCAGACCGTATAGCCGCTCATGAGCATCGACTCGACCGCGCCGGTCGGCCCAGGCGCGCTGACGTCGATCGCGCCGCGCATGTACGCCATGGTGCCGTCCGTCGAGAAGACCGGCTTCTCCGAGACCCATTGGATCTTGAACTCGGGAATCTTCAGTGTCTCGGTGACGTACGCACGAATCGCCGGCTTGCCTTCATACACGGGCTGGCTGCATGACGACGGCACGTCGCTCTCCAGTAGGCGTGGTGTCACGGATGGCTCCTGACTCGTGCGTGCCAGTCCAGCACTCGGCGCACGCGCAATGTGATCCAACGATTCGGCGCTCCGACGGCGCCGGCCAATTCCTCGTGAAGCGTGTTGCGGTGCCGCACGTCGAGCAGCCAGCGCCCGTCGCCCTGACGCCGCTCGAGCACTGTCGCGACGGCTTCGTCGAGGAGATACTCCTGCGCGCGCCTCCGGGCGTCCATCACCGCAGACGCGGCGCCGAACGCCTGCTCGAACGCGAGCAGCCCTTCGAGGACGCAGATCGTCGTGTGAAACGACGAGCGCACCGAGCCGCGCTCCGCCTCGCAGTTCCAGCCGCCGTCCGCGAGCTGTTCGCTCAGCAGACGATCGACGAGCCGATCGCTGCGCGCGCGGAAGTACGCGCCGAGCGCGACGACGCGGCCGTTGATGCACGGCTCGACTTCGCCTTCGAAGAAGGGCGAGTGTCCGAACTCCGGTGCGCGGAAGATTCAGAAACCCGTCGACGAAGACGCCCGCTTCCCCTTTGCCACGCAGCAGGATGAAGAACTCCACCCAGGCCTTCGGTTGCGTGAGATGCGAGAGACCGAGGACGCCGAACCAGACGATCGCCAGGATCTCAACCGATCTCGCCATCCGCTTCACCTCGTGAAATCGAAACCAGATCAGGGCAGGGACGACCGAAGAACAGGACGTAGCCGTCCGCGTCCTTGATTTCGAATCCACGCAGGCCATCATCGTCGTTCTTGAGCGGCTGAGCGAACTCGACGTTGCGCGACGCGAATTCTGCCGCGAGTGCGTCGGGATCAAGGACGTTGATGTAGGCGTCCCAGCGGGCGATGCCTTTTTTGACGTCTCTCGTGCAGTTCGGCACTGGATCGACGCCAACGACTTTGACCATGATCATCGCGCCGCCGCGCTCGACAATCCCGAAGAAGGGGTCATCAGCCGGCCCTTTGAACGTGATGTCGAAGCCGAGACGGTCGCGATAGAACGCAAGCGCGGCGTCGAGATGCTTCACGATGAAGAACGGCGAGATGCCGACGATTTCCGGTGAACGCCGAGTCATTGCGCCTGTCTCGTCGCGCGTGCACGCAACCACCGAATCTGTCCGCGATGGTTGATTTCGTGACCGAACACGTGGAACCACTTGAAGTAGTTGTTGAGACCCGCCACCGCGGTGAGCGTCGTCGATCGCACGTAGTTCAGCATCGAGACGAGGCGGCCAATCTCTGGAGTAAAGCCGGGCAGTTCGGTGATCAGAAGCTGGGGGTTTTCGCTCACGACTCCGCCTTCAGGCGCCTCTTCATATCAATGTACGCAGTTTCGATCAGCTTCATGAGCGCCGAGGCATCGACGTCACGTTCGGGCCTGAGTTTCACGTGCCGCATGAACTTGCCGGCGCCGTCGAGCAAGCCCTGAGGATCCGCGATCTCGGCGCCACGAAAGAACCCGACGTTGACGTGCGCGGTGAACGCATCGACATACGCGAACGCCGCATCACCGACGCACGCGGTCGGTTGGTCATCATGCACCAACTCCCGCACATCGTCTCCGCAGCCGCGCATCACCGCAAACCAGCGCCGTGCGATGGCGCCGAGCTCGTCGGGCTGCTCACGCAACCACGCCTCGACCGCCGGGTCGCGCTCGAGCGCACTGGGGAGCCGAAACAGTTGGCTCATGCGATTTCATCTCGAACCGAGCCGCGGAATCGAGTCCGGCCCAGGACTAGGATTCGACGATCACCGCCCCGACGATTCCGCCGGCGACGAGACCCTTCAGCCACCCGGCGATTAACCAGCCCCAGGCCAGCGCAAGAGGAATCGGCATGTGAATGAACGTGCCAAACCCCGACGAGATTCCCAAAGCAAGGCCAACAAAGGCCCCGAGAGCCAGTCCCGCACGCAGTGACTTGGGTCTGACGAGTCGCGTGTAGATGCCTACGAAGACACCGATCAAGACGACCGTCACCGCGTAGATCAGAGCGACGTTCATCTGATCGAACGGCCGCCACAGACTGGCGCTGGCTTCGTAGATTGGTGCCAGGAATACGCGATGCACGCCTAAGTCGAGCAGCATCCAGGCGACAAGGATGGCGGCACTCGCAAGGAGCGGACGTTTCATCAATGGGCTTTCTGCTCGACGGCAGGATGCTAGCACGCCCGGAACGCGTTCGGAGTTCCAACGCGTGCGCGCGTCCGGGCGAACCCGCCTCACGAAGCGAGATCGACTAGCGCGCGCGGCCGACGATCCAGTTCTGATAGCTGTACGGGCGGCGGCAGGAAGTCGACGATGTCCAGGTAGCGGCCCCAGTGCTTCCTCGTCGAGCTCCGGCTTCTCGAGCATGGACTCGGGATGGCCCGCTTTCACCCAGCCCTCGTTCCGGTGCTCGTGATAGAAGCGCCACGCGGCCTCGCACTGCACCGACTGCATCACGAGCCGGCCCGGCTTCAGCACGCGCTTGAACTCGGCGAGCCACATGTCCCACAGATACTTCGTGTGTGTGAACACGGAGATGCGAAGATGACGTCGATCGATCCGTCGTCAGCTTGAATGTGTACGGCCGGCCGGTCGTCAGCGGATTCAGGCCAAGCCAGAACAACCGCGCGGTGATTCGCGAACTCGAACAGCACGCCGCGTCTCGCGGCAATTGCGACGAGCTGTTCGTACTTGCCCTCGAGCAACGAGCCCGTGTCGTACAGCAACCGGGCGCCGTGCACGGCGCGCAGCCGAGCGATCGATACCGATGTCCGGTCCCGTCGTCGAAGTACAACGGAATGACGGGGATACGCTCGCGCTCGATGTATTCCCAGACGTTCAGCTCGGTCCAGTGCAGGAGCGGGTGGATCCGCACGTGCGTGCCGGGCGCGAAGTCGGTTTGGAACTGATTCCAGAATTCGGGCGGCTGGGCAGCGGCGTCCATTCCATGTTCCGGCCACGGGCGAGAAGTACCGTTCTTTCGCCCTTGTTGCCTCTTCGTCACGCCGTACTCCTACGATGACTCCGGTGTAACCCTGCTGCGAAATTACCTGCTGCAGCGCGTCCTTCTTCAACAACGAACAACAGTCGACGCGGCTTGTACGACCGCCGGCGAACGTCGCCCTGGTGGACGCGTAAGCCGGGACCTTCTGGTGGATGCGTAGGCCGGGTCCTCTTGGACCCGGCTGAACACAAAGGAGCCTCTGTGAGACTTCCCCAGTTCTTCGCCGCAATCGGCAGCGACCACCACCTGTGGCCGGCGGAGGTGACGGCGGCGATTGGACCGCACGCCGGGTTCGACGCGGCCTGGCGTCTGTACCAGGATCTGTTCGGCGGATTCTGCGGATCGCGACTCGATCCGCACTTCGCGCGGCACACCAACCCGGCGCGCCAGCTCGGCACGCTGCGCGTCGAGGCGGGCACGGCGGCGGTCGTCGTCGGCACGGGCGCCTCGCTCGAGCCGCGCCTCTCGACGCTGCGGCAGCTGCGATCGCAGCTCGTGCTCGTCACCTCGCCTGAAGGCGCCGAGCGGCTGGCCGTGAACGGCCTCATTCCGGACCTCGTCGTCATCGATCCGCCGACGGTATTCGACGCGCACGCGCCGCACGTCGTCCCGGTGAGCGCGAGCCGCCGGTCGGCGGTGATGCGCTGCCCGCTCGTAGCGGCCTCGCCGCGCACGCCGGCCGATCTCTTGAGCGGTCTGTCGAATCAGAAGCTGTTCGTTCCCGATCCGCTGCCGACGTGGGGCCTCTGGCAGGCGACGGCGGTAGCGCTCGCGATGGCCGCGGGTGCGGAGCGGATCGGCTTGCTCGGCATCGATGGCATCGATCACGGGGAGCCCAGCGGGACTGACCGCCGGCACTGGCCGCTCGCCGAGGTCCTGTCACTGCTGTCGTGGATCGGCGAGACGACGTGCGTGGACTGCGGACCTGAAGGCGGGCGGAAATCGAACTGGACTGTGGCGCCCCTCGCAGAGCTCGCAAGCGGCCGGCGCGCCGTGTCCCCGATCGTCGAGCGGCGGCCGTGGTGCTCACAGGATGAGCGATTCGACGACGATCAGATGCGCGTACGGAACATCGAGCCGGTGATCAAGCGTGCACGGGCGCTGTTCGATCTCGGCCTGCGCGGACAGTCAGGCGCGCGCTGGCCGGACGGTGCGCGTGCCATCGAAGAGGCAGCGGTCGAGATGATGTCGTGGAAAGACGATCCGTCTCTGCGCGTCGTACTGCAGGACACGCTGGGCCTGTCGGTGCTGCCGCGACTGTGGCGCAGCGGCGTGGACATGCAACGTGGCTTCGAGCTGTGGCGGCCCGTCGTGCTGGCGATGCACGATCTCGTGCATCAGGTGGAGAAACTCGAGTCGCGCCTCGCGCTGCGGTTGTGCGCGTAATTCGTGGCGCGAGCCTTTCGGCGAGCGAACAGAGGAGATGGACGCCCAGGATCGTCTATCCGGCCCGAGTGCCGTTGGGCACTTCGCGTTCCGGGACCGCGAGCACCGGCGTCACGCCATCGGCGTACCCGATGTCGAACAACATGCCCTCGGAGACTTCTCCCATCATGGTCTTGGGTTCGAGATTCAGAACGAACAAGGCCTGCCGGCTCTGGATTTCTGTGGGATCCGCGCGTTCTTTCCTCAGGCCCGCTAGGATGCGCCGGCGGTGATCTCCGAAGTCGACCGTAAGGCGCACCAGCCGATTTGATTTCGGCACATCCTCGACGAGCACGATGGTCCCGACCCGGATGTCGAGCGCGTCGAGCGTGGCCGCTGTAACCGTGGGTTTGATCGGTGCCGGTGTCACTCAATCCTCCGTCAATGGCGCTGCAACACTGCGTTGAGACGCGCAAGCGATTCTGCTGAGCCGATCCCGGGCCCGACGGCTGCGGGGTCGAGATAGACCGTCACCTCGCTGGAGAACCGGTACGCGGACGATGACGGTGTGCGCGACGAAGTGGTTGTCGATGGCGGCGATGCCTGGTGCGTCCGCCGGCACAACCGATCGAATGGTCGGGCGTTCGTGTGATTGGCTCGGCATGGCCTCGAGTCCCGCCGGATCGTACAGCACACCGAGGCGGGTCCAAAAGGACCCGCCCTACATCTCCAATCCAACGTCATATAATCGCGGCGGACCGATGGACGCCGCGTTTCTCTCGGAACTCCGCCGGATCGTGGGCGCCGAGCACGTGCTCGACGACGCGCTCGAGCTGCTGACGTACGAATGCGACGCGCTGCCCCACCTTCGGGAAACGCCGGCAGCTGTCGTGCTGCCGGCATCGGCCGCAGACGTCCAGGCCATCGTCCGCGTGTGCGCGCGGCACGATGTGCCGTTCGTCGCGCGCGGCCACGGCACCGGTCTCTCGGGCGGCGCGTTGCCAGTTCCCGGCGGCCTCGTCATCGCGCTCGCGCGACTGAACCGCGTCCTCGATGTCGACATCCCGAATCAGCGCGTCACGGTCGAGCCGGGCGTGACGAATCTCGAGATCACGAAGCAGGTCGCGCCGTTCGGCTATTACTACGCGCCCGACCCGTCGAGCCAGCAGGTCTGCTCCATCGGCGGCAACGTCGCCGAGAACTCCGGCGGCGCGCACTGCCTCAAGTACGGTTTCACGACGCACCACGTCCTCGGCGTCGAAGCCGTGCTGCCGGACGGCGAGTTCATCCACATCGGCGGGACGCTCGTCGACACGCCGGGACCGGATCTGCTCGGCGTGCTGATTGGATCGGAAGGCACGCTCGCCGTCGTCACGAAGATCATCGTCCGGATCCTGCGGCGGCCCGAGGCCGTGCAGACGCTGCTCGCCGCGTTCGACACGATCGACGCGGGCGGCGCGGTGGTCTCCGACATCATCGGCGCCGGCATCATCCCCGCCGCGATCGAGATGATGGACGCACTCGCGATCAAGGCCGCTGAAGCGGCGGTCCATCCGAATTTCCCCCCGTCCGACACAGTACTTATCGTCGAGCTCGACGGTCCGGCGTCCGAGGTGAACGCGCTCTTCGGACTCGTCCACGATATCTGCGAGCGTCGCGGCGCGACGACGATCGAGGTCGCGCAGAACGACGAACAACGCCTGCGCATCTGGCGCGGACGCAAAGCGGCCTTTGCCGCGATGGGCCGCGTCTCGCCCAACTACTACGTCCAGGACGGCGTCGTCCCTCGGACGAAACTGCCGGAGGTCCTGAATCGCATTCGCGGGCTCGAAGCACGATCGGGACTGCGCATCGGCAACGTGTTTCACGCCGGCGACGGCAACCTTCATCCGCTGATCTGTTACGACGAGCGCGTGCCGGGCGAGGCGGACAGAGCCGTCGAGGTCGCGGCCGAGATCCTGTCGTACTGCATGGATGCCGGCGGATCGCTGACGGGCGAACACGGCATCGGCGCCGACAAGTCGCAATACATGCCGAAGATGTTCACGGCCGAGGATCTCGCGTTGATGCAGCGCGTGCGCGTCGCGTTCGATCCGCGCGGGCTGTCGAATCCCGGCAAGGTCTTCCCGACGCCGCGGCTCTGCGGCGAAGTGCCAGGCCCGTACCGCCAGCACCCCATCGAAGCCGCCGGCCTCGCCGAGCGGCTGTAACCGTAGACATAAGGATGGCGCCCTCCCCGGAGCCTGTGCTTCAACCCCGGACGCCAGAGGCTCTTGCCGCTGCGCTGCGCGACGCGTCTTCGCAAAAGCAGTCCATCGTCATTCGCGGCGCGGGGACCAAGATGGACTGGGGCCGTCCCGCCGAACGGATCGACGCGTTCCTCGAGACGCGCGGCCTCAACAGGATCCTCGCGCACCAGCACGGCGATCTGACGGCGACGATCGAGGCTGGCGCGTCGCTCGCCGATGTGAACACCGCGCTCGCGCGGTATGGACAATGGCTGCCGCTCGATCCTGCGTTCGCCGATCGCGCGACGATCGGCGGACTGCTCGCGACCAACGATTACGGACCGCTCCGGCATCGCTACGGCACGCCGCGCGATCTCGTGATCGGCGTGCAGCTCGCGACCGCCGACGGCACGCTCGCGAAAGCCGGCGGCCAGGTCGTGAAGAACGTCGCCGGCTACGACCTCGGCAAGCTCGTGACCGGATCCTTCGGCAGCCTGGCCGTGATTATCAGCGCCACGTTCAAGCTCTCACCGCTGCCGACGAGCTCGAAGACGCTCGCGGTCACTGTTGAAAACGACGCGCGCCTTGGCGAGATCGTCAAGCAGATGATGGCGAGCCAGCTCGAGCCGCTCGCATTCGAGCTTCGCTCGGCTAAAGCCTCGCGCTACGAAATCATCATCCGCTTCGCGTCGCTGCCGGCCGTCGTCGACGCGCAGATCGGCCAGGCGCGCGCGCTGCTTGGGCCGCTGGCCCCGGCCATCGACGTGATCGATGGCGACGCCGAGCAGGCACTGTGGCGCGATCACCACGCCCGCATGTGGTCCGCGCGCGGCGCGATTGTCCGAGTCAGCTGGCTGCCCGCCACCATCACACCGGCAGTCGGGGAGTTGAAGAGGATTGGCCCGGAGATCGAGCTCCTCGGCCGGGCTGCGCTGGGCGCCGGCCTTCTGCGGATCGACGCGGACACGGACACGCAAGCGCGCGTCATCGCTCGCCTTCGCCAATCCACGTTCTTCGGGAACATCGTCGTGCTGCGAGGATCCGACGCGCTCAAGGCCGCCGTAGACGTGTGGGGATCGATGGGCGATCGCGAGCCGTTGCTCGCATCGCTCAAACGCGCCCTCGATCCGCACAACACGCTGAACGCCGGGCGAGGTCCGCTGTGACGCCGGCGTTCGACGCGAATCACGCGCCCGATGGGGGGCTGATCGACACGTGCGTGCATTGCGGCTTCTGTCTCCCCTCCTGCCCGACCTACATGCTGTGGGGAGAGGAGATGGATTCACCGCGCGGGCGGATCTACCTCATGAAGGCCGGCCTCGAGGGACGCGCCGAGATGACGGACGGCTTCGTCGGTCACTTCGACGCATGCCTGGGCTGCATGGCGTGCGTGACCGCGTGTCCGTCGGGCGTACAATACGCGCCGCTCATCGAAGCCACGCGCGGCCAGATCGAACGCCAGCATCCACGATCGCTCGCCGATCGCCTCTTCCGCAGCGCGATCTTCTCGGTGATGCCGTATCCCGCGCGCCTGCGGCTCGCGCTCGTGCCGCTGGCCATACTCGGACCTATAGGGCGGGTCCTGTGGACCCGCCGGACTGCCGGGTCCGAAAGGACCCGGCCTACGTCAGGAATCGTCGCCCGCGTCCGCGCGATGGTGTCGCTCGCCCCGCGCGTGACGTTCTCGTCGCTCCTCGCGCCGGCCGTGCCCGAGCGGACGGCGGCGATCGGCGAGCGCCGGCTGACCGCCGGTGTGCTGACCGGCTGCGCCCAGCGCGTCATGTTCCCGCAGGTCAACACGGCGACCGTGAATGTCCTCGCCGCCGAAGGCTGCGACGTCGTCGCGCCCACGACGCAAGGCTGCTGCGGCGCGCTCGCGCTGCACGCGGGACGGCTCGACGATGCGCGCGGCTTCGCGCGAAGCACGATCGCGGCCTTCGAGCACGCCGGCGTCGATCGCATTGCCGTCAACGCCGCCGGCTGCGGGTCGTCGATGAAGGAGTACGGCGCGCTGCTCGCAGACGATCCCGCGTGGGCCGACCGCGCGCGCGCGTTCTCGGCGAACGTGCGCGACGCGAATGAACTCGTCGACGAGCTGGGGCCGCCGCGCGCGACGCGGCATCCGCTGAAACTGCGCGTCGCGTATCAGGACGCCTGTCACCTCGCGCACGCGCAAGGCATCCGTCGGGCGCCTCGGAATCTGCTGTCGTCCATCCCGGGCGTCGAGCTGCTGCCGATTGCGGACGCCGACGTCTGCTGCGGCAGCGCCGGCATCTACAACCTCGTCGAGCCGGAGACGGCGCGGCAACTCGGCGATCGCAAGGCTGGCTGCATCGCTGCGGTGAAGCCCGACGTCGTGGCGTCGGCGAACCCCGGGTGCACGCTGCAACTCGCGGCAGCCGGAAGACGACGGGGAGAGGCGTGGCGAATCCTGCATCCAATGGAGATTCTGGATGCTTCGATCAGGGGAAGGTTCTAGAGGAACCTCATCCGAAGAGTTCTTTCGCTTTCGCCATCGCTCGCCCCATGTACTCCGACAGCGGACCGGTCGGACACGACAGTTCGAGCACGATCCAGTCCTTGAACGCGAGGCCCTCGAGCGTCTCGCGGATGTGACGCCAGTCGATGATGCCGTCGCCAGGCGGCAGGTGATCGTCGAACTGCCCGCGATGATCGTTGGCGTGCACGTGCCGGAGCCGATCGCCGGCGACCTCGACGAAGCGATCCCAATGGTGGCCGAGCGTCGCGTGCGACGTATCGAAGCACACGCCCACAGTGCCATCGAGCGGCGTGATCAGCCGTGCGAACTCGTCCGGGTGGCCCCCGATGAGATGCGGCAGCGGCGTCTCGACCAGCAGCGTCACGTCCATGTGGAGGCACGCCCGCGCCAGCACGCGCAGCGACCCGCCGCAGTGCGCCAGGCGTTCGTCGACGTTCTGGCCGTTGCGCACGATGTCGGTCGGATGCACGACGATGCGCGAGCCGCCCACTTCGCGCAGGGCGGCGGCCGCGGCGAGAATGGCGCCGATGGCCGCGTGACGGTGATGCGAATTGGGATCGGAGAGATCGAGCAGGCCGCCGAACGGCGCGTGCATCGCGATCGGCTGGATGCCGAGCTGGCGGAGGCGCTCGCCAAGCGCCACGATCTGATCGTGGTGCCACGGATCGAAGTGGCGCGGCGGCGTACCGAGCTCGACGGCGGTGACGCCGGCGCCGTGCAGGCCATCGAGCGTCTGCGCGATGGGCGTGTTCACGCAGCAGCCGGTCGACGCCGCGAGCCGCCACGTCATGCGGGCACCGCCCCGAGCAGCCGCTCGCGGTTCACGCGCAGATCCTGGCCGCACGGCTGCCGCGGGCAGAGGTTCTTTTCCTGCGCGGACGTGCAGTTGAAATCGATAGCGCCGTCGACGCCGGCCTCGATGAGGCCCGTGAACACGCGCACGTCGAATTCCGCGCGCGACTCCGGGTCCAGCCACGCCCAGCGCCGGCCCCACGCGTAATCGGCGGCGTAGCGCGCGTGCACGATCCCCGCGATGTCACGCGGCGGCATGCCGTCCGCCATCAGCGCGCGCGTGACGTGCTGCAGGCTCGTCGGCTGCAGCAGCCAGTCGTTGGGCGTGACGAGCGGCCGCGTGACGCAGCCCGGCAGCGACGCGGGCAGCGCGCGGAAGAGCGCGTCGCCTTCCGCCACGCTCCGCCGCGGGGACGCGTAGAACCGCCGGTGCGAGCGCGCGAGGCGCGACGTCCCATACGAATCGAGCAGCGCCTCGACACCGGACGTGACGACGGGCAGCCGCGCCGAGCGGGCGCGCGCGGCGCGGGCGGCGTGCGCGAACTCGCGGCCGTGCGACAGCAGGTGCTCCAGCGACTCGTCGCCTCGCGGCACGGCGATGAACGGGGGACGCTCCGACGCGCCGCGATGCGCGACGATGTCGGGACGGAAGCGGTGCTTCTGATAGGCGCCGAAGGCCACGCGCAGGTGCCGCACGTCCATCGGATCGCCGGCGTACGACAAATCGATCGACGTGCACTCGCGTCCGGCGAGACCCGCACCGACGACAACCCCATTGAGCACGAGCGGAATCGGCGACCGCGGCTCGGCCTTCCGCCAGATCCGGTGCGCCAGATACTCGACGAGCATGCCGGCCCCGACGTACGCCTTCGCGTGGCGCTCGCTCAGTTCGGCTGTCAGCCACGGAGGGCGGCGGGCCGGCAACGTCACGAGCCAGCGCGGCGGCTCCGGCACGAGCGCCGCGAGGCGATCGACCACGGGTGAATCGAGCGGTACGCGGCCCGTGAAGTGATACCCACGTCCGGTCATCAGCGCAAGCAGCGGCAGACGGAATCGATGGAAGACATGCTGCGTCGCCCGATAGATCGGCTCGAGCTTGAAGAAGACTTCGGCCGGATGGTGATACGCCTCACCCGGGCTGTCGATGTTCTGGTAGTCGAAGTCGAGATGGATGAGAAGACTCGTCGCGTCCCAGAGGGACCGCGAGATGTCGGCGCCGGACGCGAGCAGGGTGCTGAGTTCCGTCGTTTCGTAGCGCGGCGCGCGGCCCCACGTCATGAAACGCGCTCGGTGGTCGGTCAGCCCCGCCAGATCGACGCACGTGGGCAGGTCGGCACCCATCGCGCCGCAGTACTCGAGGATGCGTTCGCGCACGCACGGATCCGCGTAGTACTCGAGCAATGACGAGATGCGCGCCATCGGACTGACACCACCCTCTAGTCCCGTTCCGAATTACTCGGCACCACGCGCACGTCGACCGCCACCTTGAGAGCGTGGCCCAGCGTCCGCGCGACGACGGATTCCTCCCGCGCCTGGCGGGCCAGCCCGCGAATGCGCTTCGCGTCCCTTTCATTGAGGACGACGATACACGGCGTGAGCAGAACGGTGAGCGCAGCGTGCGGGTCGTCTGGAACGGGCAGCTGGCCGCTCGACACGTACCCGAGCACGTCGATGCCCTCCGCGCGCGCCAGCGCGAGGAGCGTGCTCATGAAACAACTCTCGGCCGCGAGCAGGAGCAGATGCTCCGGGCTCCACTCCCCTTCGTGACCGACGGTGAGGGACCGGCCTTCGCCGGACATTCCGGTCCCGGCGAGGCCGGCGTTCCACACGGTCTCGGTCGTGAACGGCGACGCGCGCGCGCGTGGGACCTTCGGCATGCCGGCACCCGCCTCAACGGCGAATGGTCAGCACGGGACACGTCGCGCGGCGGACGACCTGGTTCGTCGTGGATCCGAACAGCATGAGATCGATCGCGTTCCGCCCGTGGACGCCCATGACGATCAGGTCCGCGCTCTCCTCGGCCGCGATGGCGAGGATCTCGCGGTACGGCTTGCCGTGCGCCAGCCGCGTGGTCGCGGAACACCAGTTCGCGGCGCCGTCCGGCACGAGCTTCGCCAGATGCTCCGTCGCGTCCTGCTCGCGATAGCGGTTGTACTCGGGCACGCTGATCGGACGGTTGACGAGCGGCTCGTCGGCCGGCGATTCGAGGACGTGCAGAATCGTCACGTGCGCGTCCGATTCCTGGCCGAGCGACAGCGCCGACTCCAGCGCGGCGAGCGACGGATCCGCGAAGTCCACCGGGCACAGCAGGCGCTTGAACGGCAGCTTCGACGTCGCGCGCGCGCGCGGCGGCACGGTCAGCACTGGACATTTCGCGGTGCGCAGGACCTTCTCGGTCACCGATCCGAGGACCGCGTGATCGAAGCCCGTCGTGCCGTGCGTGCCCATGACGATCAAATCCGCGTGCAGCGACGCGGCGGCCGTGAGGATTTCCGACGCGGGAGTCCCCATTTGCACGAGGATTTCGGTGGCAAGGCCGAGTGCCTTCGCCGGCCGCAGCAGCGCCGTCATGTCGTCGCTCATCTGCTCGACGGCGTCGGCATCGGGAATGGAGTTGTCGACGGCGCCGGCCATCGCCAGGCCGGGCACCGGCAGAAACACGGGGTGGTACGTGTGCAGCGCGACCAGTTTCGCGCGATACCAGCCGGCAATCGCAACGGCGTGGTCGAGCGCATGGCGGGAGGCGTCCGAGAAGTCGATCGGACAGAGAACGGTATTGATGGTAGCCATACCAATCAGCAAGGCTCGATCCGTACCAGATCGCCGCCAACCGCCTTGTTTTCCTGGAGCTAGCACGGCTCCGACGGCCGCGCGCGACAGGAACACGGCAGGGGCTGCCGGTTTGTCGGTAACTTCATGTATTGACTAGCGGATATCAGCCCGATTCGTGGCATTTGGCTTGCGACGATGATCGTGGAGTTGCCTATGCCGCGACGCCGGCTCTCTCACCCCCGGCTCCGTTCCCTACTTTGCGGCGTGGATTTCTCGCGCCACTCACGCGCGGCCCTCCGCTGCGCATCTGCGCTGGCCTCGGCCGCCGACGCCAGCCTGACGGTCCTGTTCGTCGACGATCCTCTGCTGGTCGCCGCCGCCGCGCGCCTCGGGCGGCAGGACGGCGCGAGCAAGACGCGCGCGGCCCTCGCACGTTTCGTCGCGACGTCGCTCAAGACCTTCGCGGCACGCGTGCAGCCCGTGACGGCGCTCGGTGAACCGGGACCAGAGATCGCGCGATACGCGCGTCGTCACAAGGCCGATATGGTTGTCGTCGGCACGCGCGGCGTCGGCGAGGCGCGCGCGTTGCTTTTCGGATCGACGACTAATTACGTCGTGCGGCATCTGCGGATCCCGATCGTGGTCGTGCCGCTGCCGGGGAGGACCCGGCGGTGACCGACACCGGTCTTTCCGACGACGAAGCCGCGAGGCGTCTCGACGCGGACGGCCCCAACGAGCTCCCGACAACCAGGCCGCGCAGCCTCTGGGCCCTTCTGGCCGGGATCGTGCGCGAGCCGATGCTGCTCCTCCTTCTGGCGGCGGGCGGCACGTACGTGCTCCTGGGCGACGCGGCCGAAGCGCTGGCGATCGTCGGCGCCATCGTGGTCGTCATCGCGATCACGCTGTATCAGGAGAACCGGACCGAACGGACCCTCTTCGCGCTGCGCGAGTTGTCGAGCCCGCGCGCCCTGGTCATCCGCGGCGGCGCGATCCGCCGGATCGCCGGCCGCGACGTCGTGCGCGGCGATCTGGTGATCCTCGAAGAAGGCGGCCGCGTACCCGCGGATGCGGTCGTGCAATCGACGACCAACCTGCGCGTCGACGAATCGCTCCTCACCGGAGAGTCGGTCGCGGTGCGCAAGGTCGCGAGGCCCGATCCGATCCCACTCGTCCTGGGGGAGAGCGTCGGCAGTCCCGGAGGCGACGACCAGCCGTTTGTCTTCTCGGGCACCGTCGTTGTGGCAGGCTCCGGCGTCGCCCGCGTGCAGGCGACCGGCGCCGCCACCGCCATGGGCCGCATTGGCCGCGCGCTCGAGACGATCGAGATCGGCCGCACGCGACTGCAACTGGAAGTGAGCCGGGTCGTGGCGTTCCTCGCCGTGGCCGGCATGTCGGTCTGCACGGTGATTGCGATCGGACACGGCGCGACGACCGGACAGTGGCTGGGCGGCGTCCTCGCCGGTCTCACGGCGGCAATTGCGATGGTGCCCGAGGAATTCCCGGTGGTGCTCACGATCTTTCTCGCGCTCGGTGCCTGGCGCATCGCGCAGCACCGCGTGTTGACCCGTCGAGTACCGGCGATCGAAACGCTCGGCGCCGCCACGGTGCTCTGCGTCGACAAGACAGGCACGCTGACGATGAACCGCATGGCGGTGGCGGCAGTCTGGTCGGCCGAAGACGGACGCGAGAGCGGGCTTGAGGCGTCGCCCTCACCATCGGTCACCCGCGTCATCGAGTTCGCGGCGCTGTCGAGCAAGGTGGAGCCTTTCGATCCAATGGAGCGCGCGCTCCGAGATCTCGCCGGGCGGCTCGAGATCGCCGACCCGGACGCCAGTGCACTCGTGCGTGAGTATCCGATGTCGAACGAGACGCTCGCGACCGCGAACGTCTGGAGTCTCGGAGTGGACGACCGACGCCACCTGGCGCTGAAGGGCGCCCCCGAGACGGTGGCCGCCCTGTGCCGGCTCGACGCCGCAGGCGCAGCCCGCGTGATGCAGCGCGTCGAAGACATGGCCGGACGCGGCCTGCGCGTGCTGGGCGTCGCCCGGGGCGTCGCAAGGCCTGGTCCGCTGCCGGAGACGGTGGGCGGATTCACGCTGCAGTTCCTCGGACTCGTCGCGTTCGCCGATCCCGTGCGGCCAGGCGTGGCGGCCGCGATCACCGACTGCGCGAGCGCCGGCATCCGTGTCGTGATGCTAACCGGCGACTATCCCGCAACGGCGCTGCACATCGCGCGCGAGATTGGCCTCGACGGTGCGGGCCAGTGCCTGACCGGGTCCGATCTGACGCGGATGGACGACGACGAATTGCGGCGGCGCATCGCGACGGTCAACGTCTTCGCCCGCATGGTTCCGGAGCAGAAACTGCGGCTCGTGACCGCGTTCAAGGCCAACGACGAGGTCGTGGCGATGACGGGCGACGGCGTGAACGACGCACCGGCGCTCAAGGCGGCCGACATCGGAATCGCGATGGGCGGCCGCGGCACGGACGTGGCGCGCGAAGCGGGTGCCGTCGTGCTGCTCGACGACGACTTCACGTCGATCGTCCGGGCGGTGCGGCTCGGGCGTCGCATCTACGACAACATTCGGAAGGCCATGTCGTACGTGCTGGCCATTCACGTGCCGATTGCCGGCATGGCGCTGCTGCCGGTGCTCCTCAAGCGGCCGCTTCTGCTGCTGCCGCTGCATGTGATCTTCATGGAGCTGATTGTCGATCCGGCGTGCTCGATCGCCTTCGAGATGGAGCCGGATGAGGCCGACGTGATGCGCCGGCCACCGCGTCGGCCCGCGGCGCGCCTCTTCGATCGGCGCTTCGTGACGAGAAGCCTGCTGCAGGGCGTCGGCGCCTTCGCTGTGACAGCGGCCGTGTACGTCATGGCGCAGGCGCAGGGACTCGGCGAGCGCGACGTGCGCACGCTGACGTTCACGACACTGATCATCGCGAATCTGTCGCTGATCTTCGCGAACCGGTCGTTCACGCGGCCGTCGTGGAGCGGGTGGCGTTCGCCGAATCCGACATTCTGGTGGCTGGCCGGCGTCGCGCTGCTGATGCTCGCGATCATTCTGTTCGTCCCGTCGCTTCAGGACTTGTTCGTGCTGACCCAGCCGCACCCAGTCGATCTCGCCGTGTGCGCGCTGGCCGGTGCGGTGGCCGTGCTCTGGATGGAGCTGACGAAAAAGCGAGTGTGACTTATGAGACCAACTCTTCGCGCGCATCTGCCGCTCGTGATGTTCTGCGCCGCCTTTATGCTATGGACCGCGCACGCCGTCGCGGCGCCGCCCGCCGGCGGCACCGTCGTGCGCGTCCACGTCACCAGCCCCGCGCGATCCATCGACGGCACGGGCGTTCTGATCCATCAGGTCAGCCAGCCCGGCGAGACCGTCCTGTATTTCCTGACGTCCGCGCACCTCTTCGAAGATCCGGGCCCGTACCGGGTGCGCGTGAGGCTGAACGCGTGGGAAACGATCGACATCGCCCCGGAGGGCACGCTCATCCCGACATCCCTGCCAGGGCCGTCGGGCGAGATCGCGATTCTCAAAGCCGTGACGAACGCCGGCGCGTACGCGGGACTCATGACCGTGCCGATCGTGTTCGACGCGCCCGCCATCGGCGACGTCTTCGTCGTCTCGGGGCTGGATCCCGCCGACATCGCGGTGACCGGCGCGCAGCACGCGTCATTCAGCGCGGCGAAGTTCCTGATCGGCGATCGCGCCATCACCGATCTCCACGACTGCGCGGGCGCGCCCGCGCTGCTGCCGGCCGGCGTCTTCGGCCTCGTCAGCGAATGCGGCAGCGGCCTGCCGCCCGTCGTCTCGCGGCTCTCCGCGGCGCGCGCGTTCATCGCCGACCATGTGCCGGGATGGGACGCGTCACCGACGCGGACGGCCCAGTACGAAGTGATCAATCGCGAAGTGCCGGGCCCGCTGCTCACCGTGGCGTGCGATGAAGTGAAGACCGGGGCGATTGCCGTGCCGGTCCAGGTGGCGACGCGCGAAGCAATCGTCGGCGCTACGGCGGAGTTCACCAATCCCAAATCGCTGCGCCTCGGCGACCTCACCATCGCCGCGGCCGGCTTCGAGGATCACACGGTGCACCTGCGCTTCACAATGGTCGGCGTGCCGCCGCCGCTTGTGAAGGATCCCGGCGCCGTCTGCCCGCAGGGTCAGGCGCTCGTGACAATCAGGGTCACGACCGTTCAGTGGCCTTGAAGACGAGGGTTCTAAAGGTTCTAGAGGTTCTAAAGGTGGCGGCGAGGGCTCGGATACTGAGATGCACGAGTCGATCGTGCCCAGCGGGAACGAGATACCCGCGCGCATACCCGTCATGAAGATGATTCCTAGTTTCATCGAGTGATGCATGTGCGATCTCGAGGAAGCGGGCGAAGTCTCGTGGACGGAAGCGACCGAATCCTTCTGCCGTATTCCGCGTAGCCGACGCGCTCGCATCGCGGATCTGTTCGCGATATCTGACATCACGCCACGCCGGACCAGTTGCAGTAAATGCAAACACCTCGCGCTGTAGCTGGAATGCGAGCTGCCAGGCGATGAGATCCTCGAATCGGCGGACGCCCATGCCCCCGCCCAGCACAAACTGGACCATCGACGAGTGAACCTCTGAGTGAACCCTTAGAACCCCGGAACCTCTAGAACCATCAGCGATAGGTCTTCACTTGGACAAACAGCGCGCGCGGGGCTGCGCCGTACTCACTGACGAGTTGCGTGCCGACGGGCGCGCGGCCGTACGGCGCGTATCCGCTCACGAGCACGGACCAGCGATCGCCCGGCGTGATCGTCAGCGACGGCGCAATGACGCCGGACCCGTCGGCCGGATTGTGCAGCCACTGCCCCGCCAGCGTGATTTCCGGCGACCACTCGTACGAGGTGAGCGCCGCCACAGCGTGACGGCCGAGGATCTGCGTGTCGCCGCGCAGGTAGCGTTCCTGAAACGCGGGGTCCTGCAGCAGCGCGAGCATCGCGGCCGTCGTCGGGGCGCCGTACCCGGAGTAGTGGTACTCGACGTAGGTCAGCAGACCGTGCCCCAGCGGGAACCGGTACGAGCCGCCGGCCACGGCTTTCATCACGTCGCTGAATCGCGCGACCTCGCCGTGGACCTCGACGTCGCCGATCGCGATCGAGCTGGTCGCGCCGGCGAACGGATCGGACGCGCGCTTGCCTGCCATCACCTCGACGTCCGCCGTGCCCGCGTACCCGCGTAAGCGCGCCGCGGCGACAGACTGATCGAGCGACTCGCCGAACGCGCCGACCGCATCGAGCGACACGCGATCGGCGAGCTTGACGTCCGCGCGCACGGCATCGACGCCGCGCCGCCATTCGCGATCGGCTTCGAGCGGCGTGAACGGCGAGAAGAGATCGACGGCGCCGAACAGGACGCCGCGGCCCCAGCCGATCGCCTGCCGGCCGATCGTCACGTTGGCGCGCGGCAGCTGCACGTGCACTGCCGCGCGATCGATCTCGGCCCGCCACTCGGCGTTCGTCGAGGAGGCGACGCTCCAGTCGAGCTGCCATAACCGGTACGGCGCGGGGGCCTCCATCGGCAGCACGCCGGCTCCGAAGCCGGTCGATCCCGACGAGTAGACGCGGAGCCGCTGTTCGAAGGCGCCCTCTGCGGTCACGCGATCCGACACGCGCGCCGACGGTTCGAGCCGGAAGCGCCAGAAGCCGGTCGCGCTGCCCTGGTCCGGAAACAGGAGCGGATCGTCCGGCAGCTGCGACAGCAGGAGGCTGTTCTTCAGCGACGACCGCAAGGCGAACGTCGACGCGTCGTCGGCGGGGGTCGGCGCGGGCGGCGTCTGTGCGAATGCCCGGCCGCCGCTCGCGGTTGCGACCGTCGCAATGACGGCGGCGATCGCGCTCGCAGGGCGCCAGCGGCGCGGTCCCATGATCACCCTCTGCGCGGCGGCGCGGCGATGGCTGGGAGGATGGCGGCCGGCGCGTCGCCGCCGGTCACCTCGTCGCGCGCGACGCAGCCGTCGACGAGCGTCACGACGCGGACCGCATGAGCGACGACGCGCGGATCGTGCGTCGAGAAGATGAACGTCATGCCGTGGCGGTCGCGCAGATCGCGCATCAGGTGCATCAGGGTCTCGGCGTTCTCGCCGTCGAGATTCGCCGTCGGCTCGTCGGCGAGCACGATCGCGGGCCGCGCGGCAACGGCCCGCGCGACGGCGACGCGCTGCTGCTGGCCGCCGGACAGCTCGTTGATCCGCCGGTCCGCGAGCTCGGCGAGGCCGAGCTCGGCGAGGACGGCCTGCGCGCGCAGGCGGCGATCGAGACCCTTGCCCTGCAACTCGAGCACGAACTCGACGTTCTCGCGGGCGGTCAGCACGGGCACGAGGTTGTAGGCCTGGAAAACGAATCCGAGCGACTCCAGCCGCAGATGGGCCCGCGCACGTTTGGACAGCGTCGCAATCGGGCGGCCCAGAACCAGGAGCTCACCCGCGGTGGGCACGTCGAGGGCGCCGATCAGATTGAGGAGCGTCGTCTTGCCGCTGCCCGACGGTCCGACCAGCGCCACAAACTCACCGGCGCAGACCTCGAGGTCGACGCCGCGCAGCGCCCACACCTCTTGCCGGCCGCTGACGAACGCTTTCGTCACGCCCCTGGCGAGCACGATGGGTTCAGGTCTCTGAGTCATTGCGCCACCCTGAGAGCCACCGCCGGATCGGTTCGCGCCGCGTACCACGCGGGATACAACGACGCAAGGAGCGTCGCGCCCAGCGCGACGGCGCTGACATAGGCGACGATCCACCAGCCGAAGTCGCCGTAGACCACCGGATCGAACAGCACGCCCTGGAACGCGTAGCTGCCGCCCAGGTACCGTGTGAAATCGAGCCCGGTGTGCGCGAGCTTCCAGACGAGCGGCAGGCCGGCGGCCACCGCGACCAGCGCACCGCCTCCGCCGAGCATCAACGCCTCCTGCACGATCAGCCAGACCATTTTCGAACCGCTCATGCCGAGCGCGGCGAGCACCGCGAACTCGCGCCGGCGCTCCAGCACCGCCGCCAGTTGAGCACTCGCGACGCCGAGCAGGACGATTAGCAGGATGATGCCGCTCACGAACCGCGTCACCGCCGTGTCCTGCTTGAAGTGCCCTTCGACGTCCGGCGCCAGCTCCGAAAGCGTCATGACGTCGTCGCCGCGCGCGACCGACTGGACGAGGCGCGCGCGCACGCGATCGATCTCGCGGTAGTCGTTCAACACGATCGATACTTCGCCCGCGCCGGGAAATCCGGTGAGGCGCTGCAGGTCCTCGAGCGCGACCTGACACACGGCCATGTCCGTGTCGTCGGAGCCGGTCGACACGATGCCGACGAGATGAAAGAGCGCGCTCTGAATCTCGCCGCGAGGCCCGACCGTCGTCGCAACGATCTCGTCGTCGAGATCCGCCGACAGGCGGTCGGCGATCGCGCGGCCTGCGACGAGCGCGCCGGTTTCGCCGGCACGGAGATAGCGTCCGCGCGCGATCGCCTGGACGTAACGGAACGTTCGCGGCTCGACGTCCGGCTGCACCCCCGCCAGTTCGACTGGCACGACGTGAGTGCCGACCGCGAGCAGCACCTGCGCGCGGGCGCGCGCCGTGACGGAGGCCACACCCGGGACCGCCTGTGCCGCGGCGAAATCGGCACGCCAGTCGGCCAGCCGCAAGCGCGAATCGCGTCGCCCGCGCCAGGTATCGGGGACGATGCGCAGATGTCCGACGCCGCTGGCGGATCCGGCGCGTGCGAACAGCTCGCCCCGGCCCCGGTTCAGGCTTTCCATGAAGAGCGCGAGCACGCAACCGATCGCGATGCCGACGATCGACAGGATCGTCCGCCGGAGATTGCGTCCGACGCTGCGCGCCGCGTATTTGGTTGAGACCATCGTCATTGTCAACACTGCCCGCTCGGCTGAAGCCTCGCGCTACGAGTCACGTCATTCCCTCAACGCGCGCGCCGGCTGCAGCCGGGCCGCGCGCAGGGCCGGCCACGCCGACGCGAGAACCGCGGTCGCCATTACCGCCATCACGACCCGGACGATGTCGATCGACGCCAGCCGCGGACGAATGATCATCGTGAAAGTGACGCCGAACGCCGACAGACTCGTCGGCCCGCCGCCGGTGAACTTCGCGTAGTCGAAGCCGGCGTAGTACAGCCACCCTACCACCGCCCCGCCGAGCGCCGTGCCCAGCAAGGCGCCTGTCGCGCCGAGCGCCAGCGACTCGACGACAATCATCCCCACGATCCGCGACGGCGCCGTGCCGAGCGCGAGCAGCATCCCGAACTCGTGCGTGCGCTCGAACGTGGACATCAGCGCCGTGTTCGCGACGCCGGCCGCCGCGGCCACGAACACCAGCACGAGCACGAACACCCACATGACCGACACCAGCTCGACGAGGTCGTTCAAGCCGGGCGCGGCCGTCTTCCAGTCGACCACCTCTGCACCCGCCAGTTCTGGCGCACCGGCCAGGCGTGCCGCCAGGGGCCCGGCGCGCGCGGGATCCCGCGCGTAGATGACGAGCTCGTGCACTTCGTCGCCCATCGCAAACAGCTCGCGCGCATCGCCGAGTGGCATCACGATCGCCTGGCGGTTCACGAAGTCGACGGATGTGTCGATAAGCGCGGCCACCGTGAAGAGATCGTTGGCGAGCGATCCGTCGATGCCCTGGCCGACGATCGCGACCTCGGCGCCCTGCTTCACACCCATCTGCTCGGCCAGCAGCCGGCCCATCAGCACGCGACGGCCGCCGAGCGGGGTCTGCAGACCTTCGAGCAGGCGTGACGGACGCGTGGCTTCGGCCATGTCGACGCCCACCACCATGACGGCGAAACCCTCCTCGCCTGACGCCGCGAGCGCCGGCGCGTAAACGCGCGCGTCGACGCCGGCCACATCGGGATCGCGGCGCAGCGCGTCGATGGCGCGCGACACGCCGGCGATCGTTTTGTCCATCGCGCGCGTGCGGCGCCATTCGGGCGCGTGCGCCTGGACGTGCCCCAGCATCGGGCCGGTGATCGTGTCGACGATGTAGTCGGCTTCCCATCGGAGGATGCCGTCGTAGAGCAACACGAGCGTCACCGACAGACCAATCGCGGCGAGGGCCAACGTGGTGCGGCGGGGATTGCGCCACAGATTGCGCCACGCGATCCGCCACGTCGTCGGGAGACTGGCCCGCATGGTCACTTGCCCCGCTCGAGACGGGAGAGGCTGAACGTGTCGTTGGGAATGGCGACGTCGAACTGCAGTTCGAGATAGCGCATCTCGGTCCGCTGACCCGGTGTGTCGACTGGCGTCAGCGTCATGTGCGCCGGCAGCCGGCGCCCGCCGAGCATCTTGGTCTCGTCGAACGTCATGACGCGGGCGAGACGGCCCTTGCGGTCGAAATGACGCTCCTCGACCGGCAGATTCGCATCGTCGAGCAGAATGTCGATCCGCGCCCAGCGCCCGACAACGCCGGGCTTCACGGCCAGCGAGATCCACCAGCCGGGCGGCGTGTCCGATCGCCGGTCGATGCGGGACGTGAAGTCCTTGTGCATCGACGATTCCTTCACGAGATCGTCGTTGGTGAAATCAGTGCCCATCCAGGAGCCGAGCATCATCGACGGCGGGACGCGGATGGTGCGCGCGATGCGCGGCAGGAAGTTCCAGAGATTCGATCCGACGCGCAGCGTGGACGTGCCCTCCTCGCGTGGTGGCGCTTCGATCACGATCAACGCTTCGTCCTCGCCGCGCGACCACGCCTTGAGGCGCATCGTCCGCGTCGATCGCGGGCTCGTGACGATGATTTCCATCCGCGCGATGCTGCTCTTCGACCGGTAGAGATCATCGAGGCGCGCGAGGACGGCGTCGACGTCGGGCGGCGAGGGGTGTTGTGGGACGGGGGCAGCAGGGCTGAAGGGCGCCGCAACGGTCGCGAGCGCAACGATGGCCGCCGCGCAGACCGGACGAATCGGCATTCAATAGTCTCTCATCGAATGCCGTTTGCAAGCGGCAGACCGGGAATCGGTGATGTCCGCCCTAAGGCGACCTACTGACCGATATCCGCGCGGACGTAGCGGTCGGTCGGGGTCAGGCGCAGGAAATGCTCGGCGACCATCTCCTCGAGCAGCGTGTCGCACGTGTCGGGATCCAGGTTCCAGAGCCGCTGCGCTTGCCGACGCGTGAGACAGAGTCCGGGGATCTCCTGGTACTCCGCGCGAATCAGCTGTTCCCAGTCGTGCAGGTCGACGTCGTGTGGTGTCGTGAGCATGGACGTACTCACGAGGTACAAAGCACAAGCCGCGCCACGCAGGACCCCCCGCAAATCGCGTCGAGCCTTCGTACGATCGCGGCGGCTCGCCGAGAAACCGTCGCAGAAAGGCGGCATCGCCGGCACGCCTGTCTACTCGCGACGACGGGCGCGACCGCAGGCCCGGCCCCGGCGATCCTCGTCAAGTCGCTGAAGTCATACAAGATCCGGTCGCACGCCGCGGGCGGGCGTTCTGGCATCCTCATTGCTCGTTCATAAGGTGCCACCGTCTGCCGCTTCGAGGCTACTCCCGTGTCGTCACGAAAAAACATCGTCTGGTCGCTCACGTTCGCGACCGTTCTGCTCGGCATCGGCTGGGCGTCCCGCGCCGAAGCGCAAGGACGATACGGCCCGAGGCGGGTGGTCGTCGTCAGCGGCTTTTACGCGGACCCGTTCTGGTACGACCCGTGGTACGGGGCGCAGTGGGGACCGTATCCCTATCCCTACCCGTACCGCTTCGCCAACGCGGACTCGGCGGTCAAGCTCGAGGTGAAGCCGAAGGAAGCCGAGGTCTACGTCGACGGCTACTACGCGGGCATCGTCGACGACTTCGACGGCGTCTTCCAACGGCTGCGCGTTCCGCCAGGCGAGCACGAGATTGAGATCTACCTCGACGGCTATCGCGCCGTGCATCAGAAGGTCTATCTGACGCCGGATAACACGTTCAAGATCAAGTACACGATGGAGCGACTCGCTGCCGGCGAGACGCCGGAACCGCGGCCGCAGCCTCCCATGCCACCACCGGGCGCGCAGCCCGCGCCAGGACAGCCGGTACCCGGGCAACCCGTGCCACTGCCACCGCAGCGTGGACCACGTCGTCCGATGCCGCCGCAGCAGCAACCGCTCCCGCCGCAGCAACCGCCGCCGCCGCCAGGTGCCGCGCAGCCGTCTGACTACGGGACGCTCGCGATCCGCGTGCAGCCGGGCGGCGCGGACATACTGGTCGACGGCGAGCTGTGGCACGGACCGGAGGGCCAGGATCGTCTGGTCATCGACGTCGCCGAAGGCCAGCACACGATCGAAATTCGCAAAGCCGGCTATCGCACCTACGTCACGGGCGTCGACGTACGGCGCGGCGAGACGAAGCCAGTCAACGTGAGTCTGAGGGCACAGTAGTGGAGGCTGGTGGCTGGTGGCTGGTGGCTGGTGGCTGGTGGCTGGTGAAGGAGTACACGTGAAGGTCCTTCCGATCGCAGTTGTATGTCTCCTCGGCTGTCTTGCATCGAGCGTTGCCTCGGCGCAGACCGGGACGAGCGCCGCGCCGGTCACGCAAGGGCCGATGACGGTCGAGCGGCTGCACAATGGGTTTCTGATTTCCCCGGACGTCAAGATCACCGAAGTGGATCACACCACCTCGGCGCTCGTGGGCGGGTCCGCGGGTTGGGTAAGCGACGAGACGTTCTTCGTCGGCGGCGGCGGATACTGGCTGGCGAATCAGTCGAGCACCCGGGAGATGTGGTACGGCGGGCTGGTCGTGCAGTGGCTCGCGCACAGCGACGACCGGATCGGCTTCGGGGTCAAGGGTCTATTCGGCGCCGGCGGCGCGACGGGAGGAGCCACCGTGGCAGAGCCGGTCTACCCGCTGAACTTTCCGTTCGGGCCTGACGGACGTCCGCTCAACCTCGATCCGCGTCCCGCCCTCACGATAAGGACAGTCACGGTGCCGGTGCACGAAGGGTTCTTCGTCGCGGAGCCGGAAGCGAATCTCACGCTGCGGTTGACGAAGGGCGTCCGGCTTGCCGGAGGGCTCGGGTACCGCGCGGTGTCGCGGGACCACCGTAACGGAACGCAACTCGGGGGAGTCGCCGGGAGCCTTGGATTGCAGTTCAATCTGGGGATGTGAGGATCTGAGGATTCTCACATCCTCAGATTCTCACATCACACCGGTTCTCACGTAGCGCTCGTCGTGCCCTCGCCTGAGAAACTGCGACGCCTCGAGCTCTTCGAGCAGCGCGTCGCACGTATCGTCGTCGAGATTCCAGAAGCGCCGCACCTGCCTCTTCGTGAGTCGCAGGCCGGGGCTTTCTCTGTACTCGGCCTGCACAAGCCGAACCCACTTGTCGAGAGTCGCGCTGGCCGCCGTGATCGTCATGCTTTCCATCGGCGCCCCCTCCTACGCGTGCGCCTCGACGGCAACGTCCTCATGCGAGGTGTCCACGTCTTCGACAAGATGATGCGAGCGGCCGAGACCGCACCGGGCGATGCGGTCACCCAGCGTGGACCGCTTGATCTGCAGGAGCTCGGCGGCGCGCGACTTGTTGCCGTTGCTCACCTTGAGCGCCCACGAAATCAGATTCGATTCGAGCTCGCGGAGCCGATCGTCGAGCGCGATGGGCGCGGCCTGCTGCGGCAGCGACGGCGCCGGCAACGCGGGATCCGCCGGCTGCGACCCGGCGCGGAAGAGAATGCTCGCCGACATGCAGCCGATGCGCACGGTCCCGCAGGTGCACGTCTGCGCGATCCGCTCGCACGCGTTCTCGAGCTCGCGCACGTTGCCAGGCCACCCGTAGCGCATGAACGCCTGTGAGACGGCTGGCGAGATCTCCGGCACGTCTTCGCCGGCGCGGCGGAAGTAGCGCTCGAGAAAATGCTGCATGAGCACCGGGATGTCCTCGCGGCGCTCGCGCAGCGGCGGCAGCGCCACCGGCAGAACGTTCAAACGGTAGTAGAGGTCCTCGCGGAACTTGCCGTCGGCGACCATCTGCTTCAGATCGCGCTTGCTGCCGGCGATGATGCGGACGTTGACGGGCACGGTTCGCGTCCCGCCGAGGCGCTCGATCGTCCGGTTCTGCAGCACGCGCAGGAGCTTCACCTGCATCGACATCGGCACGTCGTCGATGTCGTCGAGGAAAATCGTGCCGCCTTCGGCGAGCTCGAACCGGCCGGGGCGATCCTTGATCGCGCCGGTGAACGCGCCGCGCTCGTGTCCGAACAATTCGGACTCGATGAGAGTTTCCGAGAACAGCGCGCAGCTGACAGCGACGAACGGATGGTGCTTGCGGCGGCTGGATTGGTGTATCAGCGTCGCGGTGACTTCCTTGCCGGTGCCGCTCTCGCCCGTGACGAGCACCGTGCTGTCGCTGTTGCCGATCACGCGGAGGAACTCGAACACCGCGCGCATTCGCGCGCTGCGCCCGACGACGACAGAGTCCAACGAAAGCGGAACTGGTGTCATGGCTGGCCTCAGACCAAACGCAGGGTTTCGAATTCGGGAATCTCGTCGCGCAAGGCGGTCTCGACGCCGAGATACAACGTCATGTGCGCGCTCGGACAACCGGCGCACATCCCCGTCAGCTTCACTTCTGCAGAGTTGCCGGTGACGTCGATGAGCTCGATATCGCCTCCGTCTGCCTGCATGAACGGTCGGACGCGATCGAGAACGGCTTCAATGCGGTCTTTTGTAATCATGGGCTCCCCTCAGCTTCCGGTTACGAGCCCTAGAACAGCATCCGCCGTGCCAGTTCTCCGGCAGCGGAAAGCCGAGAACAGGCGGAAATCCGTGAGAAGCTGTGAAGGGAATCACGAGCGCTGGGGATTATTCCCCGACCTGCCCGAAAAACCCCGTAACTGAACGTATAGGCCGGGTCCTTTCGGAACGGGCTGGCTGGCGGATCCGAAGGACCCGCCCTACTTATCAGGGTCAGCGCCGGGTCGTTCGAGCTTGAATTTCTCGATGCGATACCGAATCTGGTCGCGGTTGAGGCCCAGCAACCCGGCGGCGCGCGTCTGATTCCAGCCGCTGCGCTCGAGCGCCTGCACGACCAGCGACCGTTCCAGCTGCTCGAGATCGATCCCGGTCGGCGGCAGTTCGACGGCTTCCGTCAGCTTCGGTGCCCCGCCGGACGCGACGGGGAACAGATCGGCCGTCAGCTCGTCGCCTTCGGCCAGCAGCATCGAGCGCTCGACGGCGTTGCGCAGCTCACGAATGTTGCCCGGCCAGCCGTACGTCTGCAGCCGCTTCATCGCGTCGGGCGACACGCTGCGCACGTGCTTGCGGAACTCGGTGTTGTAGACGTCGACGAAGTAATGCACGAGCGATGGAATGTCGTCCGCGCGCGCGCGCAGAGGCGGCAGGACGATCGGCAGAACGTTGAGCCGATAGTACAGGTCCTCGCGGAAGCGGCCCTTCTTCACGTCCTCTTCGAGATTGCGATTGGTCGCCGCAATCACCCGGACGTCGACGCGGATGTCCACGACGCCACCGACCCGCTTGAAGGTTTTCTCCTCGAGGAACCGCAGGAGCTTCGACTGGAGACCCGGCGCCATCTCGCCGATTTCGTCGAGGAACACGGTGCCGCCGTCAGCCGACTCGAGCAGCCCCCGCTTCTGCTGGCGCGCGTCGGTGAACGCCCCGCGCTCGTGCCCGAAGAGCTCGCTCTCGAGAATGGTCTCGGCCAGCGCGGAGCACGTGATGTTCATGAACGGCCGCGTCGCGCGATCGCTCTGGTAGTGCAGGACCTTGGCCGCGAGGTCTTTGCCGGTCCCGCTCTCACCGGTCAGCAGGACCGTGGACGCGGGGCTGGCGGCGACCTTCTGCAACAACGCCTTGGCCTCGGTAATCGCCTTGCTCTGGCCGACGATGCGGTCGACGCTGTAGGGCTGCGCCTGGCTCGCGCGCAGCGCCCGCACTTCGCGCCGAAGGCGCGTCGTCTCGAGCGCCTTCTCGACGAGCAGCGCAATCTCGTCTAGATTGAAGGGCTTGTTGGCGTAGTGATACGCGCCGAGCTTCATCGCTTCGACGGCCGTGTCGATCGTCGAGTACGCCGTCAGGAGGATCACGAGCGTATCGCCGTCCGTTTCCTTGATCTTCTTGAGGACGGTCAGGCCGTCGCCGTCCGGCAGCTTATAGTCGAGCAGGACGAGATCGACGCCCTCGGCGTGTTTCTCGAGCGCCGCCTTGGCTGTCTCGGCCTCGACGACGCGGTAGCCTTCCTGGGTGAGCCGGTCGCTGAGCGACCAGCGGATGAGCTGCTCGTCGTCGACGACGAGCACGGTCGGACGTTGCATGGGGGGATATTGTACGGGAGGAGGGTTTTGGAGGTACCTCTAGACCCCCAGAACCTTGCGGTGACAGTTCAGTGCGTGATCCTCGCGGCGTGCGCCTGGGCGACGAGCTCGGCCACGGCGTCCATTTCGAACGGCTTGCTCACGACGCGGAAGGCCCCGAGGTCAAGGGCGCCGCGGACGACCTCGGGGGTCCCGAACGCGGTCATCAGAATGACCTGGGCGTGGGGCGATATCCTCCGAATCGAGGCCAGCAGGGACAAGTCCTTGGAATCCGGGAGGCGAAAATCGAGCAGGACCACATCGAACTCGTGAGAGGCGTCGCCGACCGCCTTTCTGGCGCCGCTCCCGTCACCGGTCTCCACGACCTCGTAGCCGCAGTCCGTCAGGGTCTCCGCGACCGACCACCGCATCAGGGGTTCATCGTCGACGACCAGCACCTTGAGGGATGGGGATTTTTTCGGCATTTGCGAAATATCTCTCGATGTCACGCTCGCCATTTCCACGATGACCCAGCCTTTTCGCGAGCCGAACCCCGATGTTGAGCGGCCCTGTTCTTGATGCTGTTCAAGAGTCACGCCACATGTCGAAGCCCGATGACGCGCAGACAATCGAGCCGATGCGACCCCGGTTCGGATCGCTGACGATTGCGTCGATCCTGACCGTCGCCATCTTCGCGCTCGATTTCGAAATTCGCCCGGGAACGGGCCTGGGCGCGCTGTACGTCGTCCCCGTCCTGCTCGTGTCGTACGCCGGGCCACCCTTCTTCGCCTTTTACGGCGCGTGGATTTCGTCGCTGCTGATCGCCGTGCGGCTCCTGCCGTACCCGCTTGCCGATCTTCAACCGGCGGTCCTCATCAATCGCTTCACGGCACTGGTCGTCGTCTGGACGACGGCGACGATGGTGTACCGCCTGCGCCAGACGGCGACGGAACGCACGGCGATCGCGCGAGATCTCGCCGACATGAAGTACGCCCTGGATCAATCGGCGATCGTCGCGACGACCAACACGAAAGGCACGATCACCTTCGTGAACGACAAGTTCTGCGAGATCTCTGGATTCACGCGCGAGGAGCTGCTCGGCCAGGACCACCGTCTCCTCAATTCGGGCTTTCATCCCGGGGAGTTCATGCGGGAGCTCTGGGTCACGATTGCCAACGGGCGGATCTGGCGCGGCGAGATACGCAACCGCGCGAAGGACGGCAGCATCTACTGGGTGGATACGACGATCGTCCCGTTCCTCGACGATCTCGGAAAGCCGTACCAGTACATGGCGATCCGCTACGAGATCACCGACCGCAAGCGATCCGAGGAGCTGCTGCGCGAACAAGCGGCGCTCGCGCGGCTCGGCGAGATGGCCGCGGTCGTCGCGCACGAGGTCAAGAACCCGATCGCCGGCATCCGCGGCGCGCTGCAGGTGATCGTCTCGCGGATGGCGGGCGACCCGCGGGATCGCGCCGTCATTGGCGACATCATCGCGCGGCTCGACGCGCTCAACGGCATCGTGCAGGACCTGCTGATCTATGCGCGTCCGCGCCAGCTCAAGCGAGAGCCGGTCGATCTGAAGAATCTGATCGCGAGCATTGTGGCCCTGCTGCATCGCGACCCGGCGTTCGCCGGCTTACGCGTCGAGGTGAGCGGAGAGCCGCAGCCCGTGTCTGCCGACCCCGAGCAACTGCGGCTCGTGCTGCAGAACGTGCTCATGAACGCCGCGCAGGCGATGGGCGGCGACGGCGCGATCGAAGTCACACTGTCCTGCGAGCCGGGAACCTGCCGGATTGCGATTCGCGATCACGGGGCCGGCATGACGCCCGAGGTCATGGAAAAGGCCTTCGACGCGTTCTTCACGACCAAACACCGGGGCACCGGGTTGGGTTTGCCGATCGCCCGACGGGTCGTCGAAGCCCACGGCGGCCACATCGGCATCAGCCCGGCCGCGGGAGGGGGGACCGTAGTGGCGATTGAGTTTGGCACGCCTCCTGCTCTCGCCCGAGCATGAGAGAACGATACGAAGCGCCAAGCCAGTATTCGTGGATTGTCTATGCGGTCGCCGTCGTAATGGTCGGCGGCATGGCCGGCTACGTCATTTCGGTGCAAGGCGGGCCGCCTCGGTCGTCGAACGTCGCCGCGACGGCTGCGACAGGCGGGTCAGGCACGCCGATCATTGATGAGTCCGAACTGCGCGCCTATCGGGATATTCTCGCGCGCGATCCGAAAAATGCCCAGGCCGCGCTCAAGGCCGGCAACCTGCTGTACGACGCGCAACGCTATGTGGAGGCCATTGGCTTCTATCAGCAGGCGTTCGCGTTGACACCGGGAGACATCAACCTCAGCACCGACCTGGGGACCGCGCTCTGGTACGTCGGGCGCGCGGATGACGCGATCACCCAGTACGAAAAATCGCTTGCCCTCAACGCCACGCACGCCCAGACACTCTTCAACCTTGGGATCGTCCGCAGCGACGGCAAGCACGACTACCGCGGCGCGATCGCTGCCTGGGAGACGTTGTTGAAGACGAATCCCGGCTATCAGGACGTGCAGAAGGTCCAGGCACTCCTAACGACCGCCCGCGGCAACCTGAAACCATAAACAGAAAACTGAAAAGAGAAAACTGAAAACTAGAAAAAAAAGGACCGCTGGCACCCAGCGGTCTTCAGTTTTCAAATTTCTCTTTTCAGTTTTTGGTTTCTACAGCGCGAACAGCTTCACCACCGCGTCGAGCGCCGGCGCAGGAGGGCCCTGATGGAGCGCGCGTTCGGGGACGCACGCGATGGCGCGAATCACGTCCGCGGTAATCACTTCGATGGATCGGCGATCCTCATCACTGAGCCCGCGCAGTTTCTTGTCGAGCCGCTCCAATTCGGCGCGCCGGATCGCCTCGAAACGATGCCGGAGCGCCACGCTGATCGTCGGTCCGCTCATGACCCGCTCTCCCCTCCGCTAATCGTTATTGCGGCGCCGCAACAGGCGGAACTCCGTTCCGGCTTCGGCCTCGCGCGCCAGAGCGCAGATGTCGGAGCACTGCACGGCGTAGTTGAAGCCGAAATCCTGTTCGGTACTCACTTCTTCCCACTCGTCTTCGAGCCCCATGATGGCGTTGGCGGCGGCCGCCACCTGATCGTGCGTCGCTCCGGGAAACCGGCGAGAGAGCAGCGTTTCGAGTTTTTGACGGTCGATCATGGTCTCTCTCCTGCTGCCGGCGTCGCGCACGCTGGTGGCCGTTGACTTTCGCGGAGTAGCGAGGATTCGGCTCGTCATGATTCGCGCTCTCGACTGGGAAAAAGCAAGGGCCGTACCCGGATTTTTGCCGGAATCCCGACAAAGAGGACTCAGGCTGCCGGAAACATCCGGCGCCGGAACACGCGCGCCGCGGCCAGCCGCGCGAATCGCCGGTAGGCTTCATAGGCCCAGAACCCCATCGTGCGTTCGGCGAGGAGCGCGGTTTCATCCGGGTTCACCACGAGACTGACCTCGATGTTCGGCGCGGCGCCCACGGGAAGCCAGTGCCGCCGGCAGGACTCGTACACGTGCTGCATCACGACCCGCATCTCGTGATACGAC